>Ga0187770_10000481_pt1 | contig 19344 bp, 17 predicted proteins | sample 0116_SJ02_MP02_2_FD_133154 | JGI IMG/M metagenome (GOLD analysis project Ga0187770, IMG submission 133154) | Tropical peat soil microbial communities from peatlands in Department of Meta, Colombia - 0116_SJ02_MP02_20_MG | ecosystem: Environmental > Terrestrial > Soil > Wetlands > Peat | place...
CGGTGTCTTTGAACGAGCCGGTCGGATTGTGGCCCTGATGCTTCATGCGAAGATCTTTCAAGCCGCAGTATTTCGCTGAGCGGGGGGCGTGGAATACGGGCGTCCGGCCCTCGGACAGCGTGACGAACGGCGCACTTTCATCGAACGGAAGGACCTCGATGTAGCGCCATACGCCGCTCGCGTCGCGGGGAAGCTTCGAAGTCGCGCGCGCCGCCCAGCGCTTGCGGAGCACCGCAGGGTTTGAGGGCCGGCGCAGACGGCAATCGATTTCGAGCGGGCCGCCGCATCGCGGGCACACGTAGATTCGCTCGCGCAGGCCGTAGGTTGCGCCGCATGTGGAAACAATGCAACGCTGCTCGGCGCGCGGGGGCTTCCGGCCCGCCGCCTTTGCGGTTCTTGGGGTCATTTCAGTTGCTCGTGGCTTTCGATCCCGCCGGGGCCGGCGCACCCAGGCCGAATTCCCGGTGCGTGGCGGCGAGCGCGGCCTTTATTTCTTTCTGGGAGACGACGAACGAGATATTGCTTTCCGAAGAGCCTTGCGCGATGGCGATGATGTTCACGCCCTCGCGGCCAAGTGAATTGAATGTGCGCCCGGCCACGCCCGGCGTGCCGCGCATGTTCTCGCCGACCACGGCGACGATGGCGATGTTCGGATCGAGCGTGATGTGTTCGACCTTTTCGTGCGCCACGTCCTGCGCGAATTCCTTCCGCAGCGCCTCGACAGTGCGCTTGGCATCGGAGGCGGCGACGGCGAAGCAAATATCGTTCTGCGAAGAGGATTGCGAAATCAGCAGAACGTTTGCGTGCACTTCCGCAGTAGTCGAAAACGTGCGGCCGACAACGTCCGGGACGCCGACAATTCCGGGCCCGCCGACGGTGATGAGGGCCACGTCGCGAATCGCAGTGAGCGCTTTCACGCCGCCGCCGTTGGTGCGGCCCTTGGGAGTGATCTTCGTGCCCGTGTGCTCCGGCGCGAAGCTGTTGCGAATCCACACGGGAATGCGGGCCTGCGCCACGGCGTGGAGAGTCTTTGGGTGGAGCACTTTTGCGCCGAAATAGGCGAGCTCGCTCGCTTCGCGATAGGAGATTTCAGGGATCGTGCGCGCCTCTGGCACGAGGCGCGGGTCGGCGGTCATCACGCCGTCCACGTCCGTCCAGATGATCACTTCGCCGGCTCCAAGCGCCGCACCCAGAATGGTGGCCGAATAGTCCGAGCCGCCTCGGCCGAGGGTGGTCAGGATTTTGTCTTTTGTCGCGCCGATGAAGCCGGTGACGACCGGAATGACACCCTGGTCCAGGAGCGGCCGCAATCGCGCTTCGGAGCGCTCGCGCGTGATGTCCATGAGCGGATCGGCGCCGCCATGGACCGCGTCCGTCACGATCAATTCTGTGGCTTCCACCGATTCGCTGCGGGCGCCGGCCTCGACGAGCGCCGCGGCGACCATGGGTGCGGACAGTCGCTCGCCCAGACTCGAAATCGCATCCAGCGTGCGGGGTGTCAGTTCCTTCAGCAGCGCAGTTCCTTTGCAGAGTCGCTCGCCTTCCTCGAATATACTGGCGAGGCAGCCTGCGACCTGGGCGCGTTTGGAATCCTCCGGAACGAGCGAGGCGAGCGCAGAGTCGTGCTGTTGGCGCAGCGCGGCGAAAATGGCGCCGGCTTGCTTGCCATCGCCAGTAGCCGACTGGTTGGCGGCTTCGATGAGACGGTTCGTGACGCCGCTCATGGCAGATACGACGGCGACAACCGGCCGCTCGCGCGCGGCATTGCGCACGATCTGCGCGACGCGCGCAATGCACGCAGCGTCGCCCACAGACGTGCCGCCGAACTTCATCACTTGTAAAGGCTTCTGCATTTTAGCTGGATCCGGCGCGAAGCGAATGGAAGTGGCCTGCTGCGAGAAGCAACCGGGCGTCCACGAAGGCTGCGCCTTCAAAAACTATACACTATCGCGGCGATTTTGCGCGATGCTGGCGCCGGGAGGTGCAGGAAGGAAAAGGCGGAGATGTGCGAGAGAGTTTGGCGGGCTGATGAGCTGCTCCGCAAACAGGCGGGCAGCTCGCCCGGGAGCGATGCGACCTACCGCAAGGCTGCGAGCGCGCCAATCATGGCGGCGGCCTGCGGCGTGCCTAGACCGGTTATGTAGTCGTAGCCTGCGGATGCCGTGCAAATTGCGCCGCAGGTTCCGTTGGTTCCTTGCGTGACGGCAAAGAAATCCGTTGCTTCTGCTGTCTTCGCAAGAGAATAGAAAGACGTGTTCATACTCGAGAGATTCGTTTTGCGCGCCGCGGCCCGCATCGAGTTTGCAATGGCGATCAGCGCCGCCCACTGCGGCGAGCCCGCGCTCGTGCCGCCGACCTGGAACCAGCCGGAATATCCATCCATGCCAAACGAGTCGTACACAGCGAACCCGGTGCTAGGATCCGCGTCGTAGGAAACATCCGGAGCGCCGCGGTAGCCGTGCGGATCGTCGGGAATCGCGAACTGCGCCTGGAAGGAAGGCTCGCGCTCGTACTTGCTCAATCCGCCGCCGCTGCCGCTCCACGCGGTCTCGCTCTGATAACTTCCATTCGCGTTCAAGTACAACGATGTTCCGCCGACGCCGACGACGTCCGGCGACGCAGCCGGGTAAACGGCGCCATTCCCCGCATCGCCTGAGGCGGCCAGAAAGGTTACGCCGTTCGATACGAAGTGATTATCCGTCTGCGCTTCGCCGGAGAATTCGCTCACTGTCCAGCTCATCGAGACAACAGATGCCCCATTGCGCACGGCGAAATCCACGCCGGTGACGAGGTCGCTCAGACTGTTGCTGGGCGTTTCGACGAGCAGGATCGTGGCCTGCGGCGCGATCGCGTGGGCCCATTCCACGTCGAGGGACATTTCCACGGCCCAGTTCGCATTCGTCGCCGGCTTTCTGCCATTCGAATAGACTTTCCGGAAGCAGCCGTTGCTGCTGGTGCAGGCGGGCAGGCCGAACTGCGCGTCGAATACGCCGAGATCGGATTCCGCGTTCGGATTGTCATATGCGTCCACGATTCCGATCATCTGGCCTTTACCCTCGTTCGTGACGCGGTCGAAGCCGTAGGCGTGGCGCAGTTGGGCGGGGGCAAAGGCGCTTGCTGGTGGCGCAGACTGGCTGCTCGCCGTGGAAGTATGGATCACATAGTGGGGCCGCATGAAGCTGATGGGGTTCCCGTTTTCGCCGGCGGAGCGCGGCAGCACGGTGAACACATGCTGCGCAAAGAGCGGCTGGCTGAAGATCAAGCCGGCAGCCAGGATGAGTGCTTTGCGGAATCCCTCAGTTCGCATGTCTTGTTTCCCCCAGTTAGCCGGCCCCTGCGGAGGAGCCGGAGAATCATCAATTCCAACGGAGAGAGGGTACTGTGCGGGCCGGAGGACGCCCTATAGAGCGGGGTTCTCAATCGACTGGTACCAAAGTTCAGGCGGAGGGGTTGTCCTTTGGTGCAGGTATTCCTATAAGGGGCTTTTTTTCAGGTTGTTGGAGGGGGGTCAGATGAGGGCGATTGCGCTGGATTACATCGCGCGGCGGAAGCCCGTTTTTCGGCCGGCAAGCTGCCCAGTGTAGATCGCCATGCCGACGGCCGCGTTCATGCCGAGATCTTCGAGTGCGCGCACCTCGCGCATGCTGCGGATACCGCCAGCGGCCGTGATCGGCAGGCGCGTCAGGCGGCGCAGACTGCGGAACCAGGCGAGGTCTGTGCCGCGCATGGTTCCCTCGTTGTCCACGAACGTGGAGAGGAACTCGGAGCAATAGGGCTCAAGCCCCGGAATCACGTCGGCGGGCGCAAGCTTCAAACGTTCCTGCCAGCCGCGCACGACGATCTTGCCGCCTTCGGTATCGAGGGCCACGATGACGCGCTTGCGCCCCACCCGCGCTTTGAGCGAGCTGAGAAAATCATGCGCGAGTTTTCCATTCCGGAAAGCGGCGCTACCCACGATGATCTTCTCCGCGCCCCAGGAAAGAATCTTCGCGGCCTGCGCCGGCGTGCGGATGCCGCCGCCTACGCGAACCTTCATTTTGCCGCGGCCGCAGAGCCGTCTGATCCAGCGCGCGTTCGATCCCTTGCGCATGGCGGCGTCGAGATCGATGACGTGCAGGATGGGATAGTCGCGGAAGCTTTCGAGCAGGCCGAGGACATCGTCCACAGAGAGTTTGAGCTTCCGGCCACGGACGAGCTGGACGGCGCGGCCGCCTTGCAGATCAATACATGGAATGATCATCGGCTCAGCCGAATGGGGACGCCGCGTTCGACGAGGAACTTCTTCAGAGCGCGAATCGAGTGCGTTTCGCTATGAAAGATCGAGGCGGCGAGGCCGGCATCCGCCTGGCCCTTCGTGAAGACGGCAAGAAAATCCTCAAACGTGTTTGCGCCGCCGGAGGCAATCACAGGAACGGGAACTGTAGACGCGATCTTTGCCGTCAGCTCGCAGTCGAATCCGCTGCAGGTGCCATCGCGGTCAATCGACGTGAGCAGGATCTCGCCCGCGCCGCGCGAGACGGCTTCTGCGGCCCACTCGACAGCGTCGCGGCCCGTCGCAGTGCGACCGCCGCGCGTATACGCTTCCCACGAATCGCCTTTGCGCTTGACGTCGAGCGAGAGCACCACCGCTTGCGCGCCAAACTGCTGCGAAAGCTCGGAGATCAATTCCGGGCGATCGACGGCTGCCGTGTTGACGGTCACTTTGTCCGCGCCCGCGCGCAGGACCGCGCGGCCTTCGTTCATCGTGCGAATTCCGCCTCCCGCCGTCAGCGGAATGTTCAGCTGCTCGGCCACGCTCTGGATGGTGCCGAGGAAGGTGGACCGGCCTTCGAACGATGCGCTGATGTCGAGCACGACGAGCTCATCCGCGCCTTCGCGGTTGTAGCGCGCTGCAAGCTCTGCCGGGTCGCCCATGTCGCGCAGGCCTTCGAACTCAACGCCTTTCACGACGCGGCCGGAGTCCACGTCTAGACACGGAATGATTCTTCGGGCGAGTGTCATGCGGCAAGCTCCAGAAAATTGCGCAGCACCAGAGCGCCGGTCTCGCCGGATTTCTCGGGATGGAATTGGACCGCCGCAAGATTGCCCTGTTCAATGACGGCCGCGAAGGAAACGCCGTGGTCGCAGGCCGCAACCGTCGCCTTCGCCGATGCGGGCGCGGCAAAAGAGTGTGCGAAATAGAAGTAGGCGTCGTCCGGGATGCCGCGAAGAAGCTTGCTTTCCCGCATGCGGCGCACCTGGTTCCATCCGATGTGCGGGGACTTCACATTGGTCGGCAGAGCGCGCACCTCTTCGGGGAAAAACCCGAGGCCGGGATCGCCCGGCGCCTCTTCGCTCGACGCGAACATGGCCTGAAGGCCGAGGCAGATTCCGAGGATCGGCACGCCCGCCTCGAAAGCGGAGCGCAAAGGAGAGGTCAGCTTTCTCTCGCGCAAGCCTGCGACGAACGCAGCGAAATGGCCGACGCCGGGCAGGACAACAGCCTTTGCTCCCGTGACCTGAGCCGGTTCGGTTGCGCGCTCGGTTTCGGCGCCGAGTTTCCAGAGCGCGCGTTCGACAGACGGCAGATTCCCCGCGCCGTAATCCACGATTGCGATCTTCATAGCAAGCCCTTTGTCGAAGGCAGGACGCGGCGAAGCTGTTTATCGCGTGTGACCGCGAAGCGCAGCGCTTTGGCAAATGCTTTGAATATTGCCTCGACCTGGTGATGCGACGACCGGCCGTACACGAGCTTCAGATGGACGTTGGCGGACGCGGCCTGCGCGAAGGCGCGGAAGAAATCCTCCATCAGCTCGGTCTGAAAATCGCCGACGCGCGGCGCGGAAATCTTGAAGCGGCAGACGCAATATGCGCGGCCGGAAAAGTCGAGCGCCGCGGCCGCAAGGCAATCGTCCATCGGCATCAGGAAATAGCCGGCACGCAGGATGCCGCGCTTCGATCCGAGGGCCTTCTTTACCGCCTCGCCGAGCGCGATGCCGACGTCTTCGACGGTGTGGTGCTGATCCACATCGAGATCGCCGCGCGCAGCGAGTTGCAAATCGAGGCCTCCGTGGCGCGCGACCTGTTCCAGCATGTGATCGAAGAAGCGGACGCCCGTGCGAATGTCCGACTTGCCCTTGCCGTCGAGATTCAAGCGCAGGCGAATGTCGGTTTCTTTCGTCGTACGCCGCAGGTTCGCTTTTCTCATAGCCACTTGCCTCTCAGCGAGGTTTCCGCCGTTCCGGCGCCGAGATTCCTCAGACCTCGCTGCACTACCCGATTCCCGCGCAACCGGAGGGCAGGGCGCGGGAAATCGGCCTGCTCGGTCTTCGGAATGACAATCGAATCGGCGGGACTCATCCTAATCAATTGCCTCCAGGGTCTTGTCGAGTTCTCGCAGAAGGCGCCGCATCTGCTCCACCGTTCCGACCGTGATGCGGACGTAGCCTTGGCCGGCAAAGTCGCTCGAGCGGTCGCGGATCAGAATCCCCTTTCGGGCAAGCGCCGCGACGATTTTCTTTGTCTGATTGCCGAAATAGACCAACACAAAATTCCCGGCACTTGGAAAGTGGCGGATGCTCAGGCGCGCGAGCCCGCGTTCGAGTTCCGCGCGTCCGCGGCGGACATCGCGGACCGTGCGCGCAATGAATGCGCGGTCCTGCATGGCCGCTTCGGCGGCGGCGAGCGCAGCGGCGTTCACAGGATAAGGCGACTGCGCCTTGCGCATGGTCGCGGCAAGTTCGCGGTGAACGAAGATGCAGCCAAGGCGGAGGCCGGCAAGCCCGGTAGTCTTCGAAAACGTCCGCGTCACGATCAGGTTCTTGTGGCGCCGAATCCAGGGAATCACCGTGAGGCCGGAAAACTCGAAATAGGCCTCGTCAATCACGACGATCGTGCGCTTCCCGGCGCGCAAGATCTGCTGCAGCTCTTTGCGCGAAAGCAGATCGCCCGTCGGGCTGTTCGGATTGGGGAGGAAGAAGACGCGCGGTCCCGCACGCAGCGCTGCGAGGATTTTGTTCCACGGGAAACACATTTCGGTGTCGTAGCGCGGCGCAACAATCCTCGCCCCGGCGAGTTCGCAGTAAAAGCGGTACATCGCATACGTTGGTTCGGCCAGCAGGACGGTGTCACCGGCCTCGACAAATGTGTTTACGACGACCGAAAGCGCCTCGTCCGTGCCATTCGTCAAGAGAAGCTCGGATGGATCGACGCCGAAGTACTTCGCGGCCTTGCGGCGTACCGTTTCCTGCTCGGGATACGCCGAGATGGAGGCGGAAGTGAGCTTCGCGAGCGCGCGGCGCACGGCGGGGGAGCAGCCGACGGGGTTCTCGTTGAAATCGAGGCGGAGCTTGTCGGTGCGGCCTTCGAGCGGGGGATTGTAAGGACGCATCCGCTCGACGGCGCGGCGTACTGTGATTGCCGGGCTCATTCGCGCACCTCGACTGCGCGCGCGTGCGCGTCCAACCCCTCGGCGCGCGCAAACTCCTCGACCACCGGCGCGAGCCTACGGACTCCCGCGCGCGAAACTTCCTGCACGCTGATGCACTTCACAAAATCGGCCACGGAAAGACCGCCGCGCGTGCGGGCTACTCCGCCCGTGGGAAGAACATGGTTCGTTCCGCTCGCATAATCCCCGAACGATTGCGCGCTCCAATCGCCTAGAAAAATGCTGCCGGCCGAATCAATGCGTTTGAGCAAGTCGTTTGGAGCGCTCGGAAGGCTCAAATGCTCGGGTGCGAAGCGATTGACGAAGCCCGCAGCCGTCGCGGCATCGCGAGCCACCAGCACCGCACCGTTCTTCGCCAGCGAGCGGCGGGCAAGGTTCGTTTTCGGCAGCTTTTCTAATTGATCTTCGATTTCGCGCGCGACGCTGCGCGCCAACTGCGAGGATGTGGTGACGAACAGCGAAATCGCGTCGGGATCGTGCTCAGCCTGCGCAATCAGATCCGCGGCGATGAAGCGTGGGTTGCCGCGCGTCGCGAAAACGACAGCCTCTGTCGGCCCCGCAAGAAGATCAATCGCGCAGTCGGAACTCACGATCTTTTTTGCGGCCGTGACGAAGCGATTGCCGGGGCCGAAGATTTTGTCCACGCGGGGAATTGAGCGCGTGCCGTATGCCAGCGCCGCGATGGCCTGCGCTCCGCCGACGCGCGCGACCGATCGCACGCCGAGCCGCTCCGCCGCGGCCAGCAGCGCGGCGCCCGGCTGCGGGCTGACGACCACGATCTCGCGCACGCCAGCCTCCTGCGCTGGAATCACGGCCATAAGCAGCGTCGAAACAAGGGAGAATCGGCCGCCCGGGAGATAGCAGCCGATGGAATCAATCGCGCGCACTCGCTGGCCCGCGCGCACGCCTGGCTCGACTTCGATGGTCCATTCCTTTGGCCTTTGCTGGCTTGCGACAGCGCGAATGTTGCGCGCCGCATGATCCACCGCCGCGAGAAAGTTTTTCGAAACAGTTCTGTGCGCCGACTTGAATTCCGCAGGCGAAACCCAAACGCTACGTGGCGAGAGCGCGACGCCGTCGAACCGTTTGGTCCAGGAGAAGAGCGCCGCATCTCCGCGCCGGCGGACATCGGCGACGATGCGCGCGGCGACGCGGTCGGCCGCGCGGCTGCTCGCGCGGCGGGAGGCCAGCACCTTCTCCTCGGTTGCTTTCGTCAGCGGAAGAACACGCATCAATAAACGACCTTGTTGAGCGGATATTCGACGATTCCTTCTGCGCCGGCCGCTTTCAGTTTGGGAATCAATTGCCGCACGGTCCTTTCCTCAATGATTGTGTTGATCGCGACCCAGGCGGGATCGCTCAACTGCGCAACAGTCGGGTTTCGCAGCGCCGGGAGAGCGGCAAGCACGTTATCAAGGTCGGCGCGGCGCACATTCATCATCAGGCCCACGCGGCTGCGCGCCTTGATAGCGCCTTCGAGCAGCAGCACGATGTTCTCGATCTTCTCCCGCTTCCAACTGTCCTTCCAGGCCGCGCGGTTGGCGATGAACCACGTGGAGGATTCAAGGAGCGTGTCCACCACGCGCAGGTGGTTCGCCCGTAGCGACGAGCCCGTCTCGGTGATTTCGACGATGGCGTCCGCTAGCTCCGGGACTTTCACTTCCGTCGCGCCCCAGGAAAATTCCACGCGCGCTTTTACGCCGTGCTTCGCGAGATATTTTTCCGTCATCTTCACGGCTTCGGTGGCGATCACTTTGCCTTCGAGATCGCGGACGCTCTGCATCGGCGAATCCTCGGCCACGGCGAGCACCCAGCGCACTTTTCCGAGGCTCGTCTTCGAATAGACAAGCTCCGCGACCTCCTCGACGTCCGCGCCGGTTTCGAGGATCCAATCCTTGCCCGTCAATCCGGCGTCGAGCGCTCCGCTTTCGACGTATCGCGCCATCTCCTGCGCGCGGACCATCATGCACTCGATCTCCGTGTCGTCTATGCCCGGGAAATAGCTGCGCGAGCTGACCGAGATCCGCCAGCCGGCTTTCGCGAAAAGCTCTACCGTCGATTCCTGAAGGCTCCCCTTGGGGATGCCGAGTTTCAAGCAGCTCATTGCTTTATCCCTTTCCCGTAAAGTTCCTCGGGCGCAAAGATGCGCTCCGCCACGACTTTCGCTTCGCCGTTCCGGCCGAGCTCGCGGAAGAAACAGCTCCGGTAGCCTTCGTGGCACACGGCGCCTCCTTCGAGTTCCGCGCGGACGAGCAATGCGTCTCGGTCGCAATCCACGCGCAGCTCGCGGAGCAGAAGCTTCTGGCCGCTGGTCTCGCCCTTGGTCCAGAGCTTCTTGCGCGAGCGGCTGTAGAACGTGACGAAGCCGGTCTCCTGCGTCTTCGCCAGCGCCTCGCGGTTCATGAAGCCCAACATCAGGACTTCGCCGCTCTTGTGGTCTTGCACGATAGCCGGGATCAGCCCGGCTTCCTTCTCGAAATCGAGTTCCATGGATTCTCCTGATGATCCGACAAGGATCGTCACCCTGAGAGCGGCGCTTTGCCGCTCGAAGGGCGTCTCTCCAATTCGACGACAGAGTTCTTGGTGCCGAGAAACAAAAAGCCCGCTGGCGCTTACCGCGCCAGCGGGCCGATGAGTCCAGCTATGTCTTGCGAGCTAGCCACACCGCCGCGGGCACGGTTTCCCATGATGATGGACGTGGCTATGATGCGCCCGCAGCAGTTTCATGACGCTATCGAAATTATGATACGAGGAGTGCTTTGTCAAGGACGTAGTCGGAAAGGAACCCGCAGGACGCGACAGCTAAGGTCGGCGCTGAAAGATCGTCAAGGCGGCGAGTCCCAACGGCACGAGTAGCGTCAGCGCGAGAATGACCCACGCCCCAGGCCGCGCGAAATTGATCGTGTAGCCGAATCCGATGCGTTTCTCGACGAACAGCGCTGCGTCGTCCGGGTTGAAATAGAAAAGCCCAAGCTTCCAGCAGGAATCCGGCGTGCCATCGCCTGCGAGGCCCATGGCGTGGGGCAAATTATCCTGTGCGTGGCTGACCCAACGCCCGAGAAAGAAGGCCGCGGCCAGGATCGCGCCGGCAAGAATCAGAATTGGCGCGGCGCCAGGACTTCCCGTAAGCGGCAGCAGACCGACGAGCGAAAACATCGCGGCGATGAAGTATTCCACTCCGAGCAAGAGCACGGCGATGCGATGCGGATAGTCCCTCATTGCCGGGGCGGCGGGGACCGGCACGCGCCGCACGAGATGCGAATAGCTGTACGCCAGCACAGAAATGCCGATCACGAGCGCGCCGCCGAAGAGCAGCGGGCCATAGACGCCCCTCGGCGTCCGCACCGACCAGCCGTTGGGCTTTCCGCTCAGGCCCCAGTGGACAGGAAACTTGTCGGGGATTTGCGCCCAATGCAAGCTGAGATAGATCGCCACGATGGCCAGCATCGCAAGAGGGCCGAACTGCAGAAGCCATCCTCCGGGGAGCTGTATCGAGCGGGGCTCGAGCGACGCTTCCCGAATCGTGGAGTGCGCCACGGCGTGCGGGAGCACCTTTTTATGTGCGCGCGCCATAGCCACCAGCGGCCCGAAGACAAGCCACAGGATGCCGAGAATCAACGGCAGTGCGCGCTGCTCGAGCGTGCCCAAAAGAATCAGCGCGAAGCTAATGGCAACGTGCGCGAGAGCCTGCACTCGATAGCCGCGCAGGATGTGCGCCGCCTCGGACGAATCGCGAAAACGCGGCGCGACAGTGACGGCGAAGAATATTTCCTGCCGCGACCAGTTCGGAATGACCCAGAAGATTACGCTGACCAGCGCGGCAACGGCCCCCATCAGAAGGCCGAAAACGATTTGCGGATGCGCGATCATCGGTTCCTCCGCTACTACGATTTCCTTAACCTTTCGGCAAGCGCAGCCATATGTGCGGCGAGCGCCGCACGCGGCACGCCGTCGGCGATGGCTTTCGCAGCGAGCTCTTCGAGGCGACGGATGAATCCCTGCTTTGCTCCGGCATTCGGCTTGGGACCGCGCCGGTCGAGGACCGTCGCGCCGCGCCCGCGCCTCAGGTCGAGCCAGCCCTCTTCCGCGAGCACGCGATAGGATTCGGCGACGGTGTTGTGGTGCACGCCGAGATCCATCGCCAGCTGGCGCACGGTCGGAAGCTGTTCGCCGGGCGCAAACTCGCCTGCAACGAGAACGGCTCGCAGGCCGCTGACGATCTGCTCGTAGACCGGCCGTTCCGAGGCCAGGTCAATGCGTAAGATGCGCGGCTTTACCATTGCCTATTGTACACATACAATATACAAGTGGGCTGGCGCTGTCAAGCACCCTGTTGGCCGCACGTGAAAGATAGAGGGAGCCCGGCGCCACTGGGGATGACGGGGCGAGAATCAGCGAAGGAGGTCCTCGAGCTGCACTTTCGCGTCGGTTTTGGCGTCGCGGTACTTCACGATAATAGGGGTGTAGAGCGAGAGGTTCCAGTCTTTGCCGCGGCCGTGCGAAATGGCGCGCGAGCCGGCGACGACCACGGCGTTTTCGGGGATCACGAGCGGCTCCGCATCAGTCGCGCTCAGGACCTTGCCGTTCACGACGTCGTATACCGGCGTCGAGCGATTGAGAATCGTGCCCGTGCCGAGCACTGCGCGGCGCTTCACGATAGTTCCTTCATAGACGCCGCAATTACCGCCGACCAGCACCTCGTCCTCGATGATCACGGGCATCGCGCCGACGGGCTCGAGCACGCCGCCGATCTGCGAGCCCGCGGAGATGTGGCACTTTCTGCCGATCTGCGCGCAGCTGCCGACTAACGCGTGGGAATCCACCATCGTTTCGTCGCCGACGTACGCGCCCACGTTGATGAACATCGGCGGCATGCACGTCACGCCCTTGCCGACGTAGCAGCCGTCGCGAATGCTCGATCCGCCCGGCACCACACGCACCCCGGAGGTTGCTGTAAGCGGCTTTACCGGATATGTGGCCTTGTCGAAGAATGGCTGGCGGGCAGCGTCAATGGACATGTCCACGACCACGCCCATGCGAAATCCGAGCAGAATGCCCTTTTTCACCCAGGCGTTCACGCGCCAGCCCGTTGAAGAGGCACCATCGGGCTCGGCCGCGCGAACTTCGCCTGCATTCAGCGTGTCTTTGAAGCGTTGAAACACGCGGCGGTGCTCGTCGGTGTACTGCGGCGGGTTTTCCTCGAACAGCCGCTCGATCTCAGCGGGCAGCATAGACCTGTTGGACCAGCCCGACGGATTCGAGCGCTGCGCGGATCTTTGCGAGATTCTCCGGTTTCGGCGGAACCATCGGCAGGCGGAAAACCGGGTCGAGCAGTCCCATCAGGCCCATGGCGGCCTTCACCGGACCGGGATTCGTTTCAATGAAGTTCGCTTCGAGCAAGCGAAAGTAGCGCCGGTGAATTTCACGCGCTCCCGGGAAATCGTTTGCAAGGCCGCGCTGCACAAGCTGGGTCATCTCGGCGGGAATTTCGTTCGATGAGACGGAGATCAACCCCCGCCCGCCTATGGCGAGCAGAGGCAGCGTAATTGCGTCATCGCCGGAAAGGACGAGAAACTTCTCCGGCACGAGGTCGAGAACAACAGCCATCTGAGAGATGCTTCCCGACGCCTCTTTTACTCCAACGATGTTGTCGATTTCCGAGAGCCGCTTGATTGTGGCCGGCTCGATGTTCACGCCGGTGCGCCCCGGAATGTTGTACAGGATGATCGGCAGCTTCACGGATGCCGCGATCGCCTTGAAATGCTGATAGAGGCCTTCCTGCGTGGGCTTGTTGTAATACGGGCTGACGGAGAGGATGCCGTTCGCGCCGATGGCTTCAAAGTCGCGCGCGCGTTCGATGACTTCCGCGGTGTTGTAGCCGCCTGCGCCGGCAACCACAGACACTTTCCTGCTGCGCGCTTCCTCGACGACGATTTCCACGACGCGGCGCTGCTCCTCGCGCGTGAGTGTGGGGCTTTCACCGGTAGTGCCGCAGGGCACGAGAAAGTTGATACCCGCATCAATCTGGCGCCGCGCTAGGCGCCGCACCGCCTCTTCATCGAGCGAAAGATCCCGGCGAAACGGAGTGACTAGCGCCGTGCCGCATCCCGTAAACATTTTCGTGCCTCCTCGTGCCAATTCTACTGAATTCGCCTCTACTGCAGTTCACCGATAATGTCGCGAAACTCGAAGAAGCCTTTCTTGCCGACAATCCACCGCGCCGCGCGCAGGGCGCCGCGCGCAAATCCTTCGCGGCTGCGCGCCTCATGGCGGATCGTAATCGTGTCGGCGGCCGAATCAAAGCCGATCTCGTGCGTCCCGGGGACTGTGCCGGCGCGGCTGCTGCTCGTGTCGATGCGCTTGTCGTAGCCCACTTGCTTCATCCGTTCAACAAGCGCGAGAAGCGTCCCGGAGGGGGCGTCTTTCTTGGCCGCGTGATGGATTTCCCATGCCCATGCGCCATATTCGGGCTGTCGGGCCATTAGCCGCGCCGCCTCGGCCACGATCTGCGAGAAGATGTTCACGCCCACAGAAAAGTTCGCGCTCCAGACGAGGCCCGTTCCGCCGCGCTCGACGGCCTTTCGCGCGCGCTCGAGATCACTGGACCAGCCGGTCGTCCCGATCACGGAATTCACTCCCAGGCGCGCCAGCCGCTCGATATTCTCGATGGCCGTCTTGGGCGTCGAGAATTCAACAGCGGCATCAATGCCCTGGAAATTTTCTCTTGTCAGACCTTCGTAATTCGAGTTGTTGTCAATGTCGAGCCGCAGCTTCACGCCGAATCCGTACTCCGGCGCGAGTTGTTCGATCAGCCGGCCCATTTTGCCGTAGCCTACGATGGCAAGATTCATGTCCCCGCCCACCCAATACCCGTCTTCTATGCCGCGGCTTGCAACTTCCGCACCACATCGGCGTACATCTTGACTGCGTCCGTCAGATCGCGCTTTGCGACTCGCTCGTCCACCGTATGCGCCACGTGGATGCTTCCCGGCCCAAGGAGCAGCGGCTCACCCCACGTCTTGCCGAAAACCGGCACGTCCGTCGTAAAGGAAACGACGGTTGTTGGCAGGCCATCCACGTTGCGAAACCGGATCGGCGGAATGCATAGAACTTCGTTCAGTTGCGCGCGCTTTCCGACGGCCTTTGCAAAGGCGTCGCGCAGCGGAGCGGCATCGCCCACCAAACGAACCAATATCTCGGCCTTCGCCTCATCGGCGATGACGTTCGGCGCGCGGCCGCCGGAAATCGTTCCGATGTTCATCGTGCACGCCCCGAGCAACGAATCCTGCGGAAGCGGCACGCGCCGTACCTTTTCGAGCGCGTCGAGCAGCGCCTCAATCGCCGATTCGCCGAGCTCTGGATATGCCGAATGGGCCATTCTCCCCCGCGCCACAACTTCAAAGCGCAGCGCGCCTTTCGAGGCGAGCGCGAGCTTGTTCTCGGTTGGCTCGCCGTTCACCAGGTAGCGCGAGCCGCGCGGACTTCGCGCCGCGACAACAGCTCCCGCGCTGTTGCGCTCTTCCCCAACTACGAAGAGGAGGCCGAAATTCTTCACGCCGTCGGAGAGCAGTATTTCGGTGGCGCAAATCATTGAAGCGATGATTCCCTTGGCATCGCAGGAACCGCGGCCCCAGATGAAGTCCGCATCCTCGCGGGACGCGAAAAACGGCGGCACGGTGTCCATGTGCGTCGAAAGCGTGACGACGGGATTGCCCCAGTGCGCGAATACATTGAAGCGCCCAGGCTCCACGTCCATCCGCTCGACCGCGCCGCCCGTCACCTGGGCGAGCTTCGCCAAATGCGCGTAGAGATACGCGCCAACGGTGCCTTCATTTTCGGTGATGGACTCTATGTCCACCAGCGCGCGAGTCAGCTCGCAAACATTCATCGCATGGCCTTTTATTGGTTCGAGCGAAGAGAGAAGGAAGGATACGCGAGGAGGATGGCTCGAGTCTCTTCACTTCTCGATAGCGCTCCATTCGCCGAGGCGAATGACAGTGGATCGGCCTTTCAGCCCATCCCCCAACCGCCCGATGGCAGTCATCCGGACGATTTCGGCGGAGTGAAGAAACCTTGAAAAACCCCTTTTCGCGGCCCTCCGATGCTGCTCGGAACTCCGGCGCCGCTACTTGTGGCCTCCGCGCCTCTACCAAGAACAAATTTAGTCTAGCCGCGCCCCCAACTTAAGTCAAGGAACCGGGCTTGCAGGTAGAGTCCGAATTTGTGCCCGACGTGCGGCGCTCGTTCTCGGGGGCTGAAACTACACTCTTTTGGCAGCTCATATGTCGCAGCTACCCTTTGACTTCGCTCAGAGCAAGAAGCTCCGACCGCTTAAGCTGCCCGATTTGCAAGGAGGAACTAAAACTCTTCCTCGTCTTCGAGCTTCTTTAGGCGCTTTGTCTTCAAGGTGATGCGGAAGTCACGGGCGCGCACCTCGGCGAGGACGGCGCGGCGCGTTTCCGGCGGAAGAGTGCCGGGGCCGATGACGCCTGCTGAATCTCGCGGAAAGTGCTTAATAAAGATCGCCGCCAGGTGGGCCGTTGCGTAGGAAATAGGCGTGGAGATCAGGCCGCGCTGGCGAATCTGGTAGAGCGTGGGGAAGCTCGCGTCCCAGCGCACGAGCACCGGGTGGTCCTTCTTCAGGCCGCGGACAAGGACCGCGGCGGCGAAGCGCGCATTTTCAAGCACGCCGCTGCGAATCAGTTTGGCGACGCGGCGCGGCGTGAGCGTCTCAGGAAAACGCTTGCGGACGATTCCTTGCGAGCGGTTCAGCCGGCCCTGGCGGTACCAGCGGCGCAGGCGCTCGAAATCGTTTCCGCCGATCTTGGCGTCTACGTCGCGCACCTTGATCACGTAGGGAATCATGCAGACCTCGTCCTGCGCGGCGAGATAGACGGGCGTCAGCCCGATCGGAGGAGGAAAGCGGAACATCTCGCGTTCGCCGAAGCGCTTCGCGAGCTGGAATTTCCCGCCGCGATAGACGGGCGGGCGGGAAATGGCTTCATCGTAGGCCACTTCCGCCGACCAGGTGGAAATCGGGTCCTGGCTTTCGGTGCTTTCGAAGAGCCGGATGTGAATCGAGTCCACGGAATCCAGCATTTCCGAAGCGCGCATGGCGAGGAGGTTGGTAAATCCGGGCGCGACCCCGGTGCAGACGAGCGCCACGCGGTTCTTCGCGAGAAAGCGCTTCTGAAACCCGAACTGTTCGGGCCGGAACGGGTGATGCGTGAGGTGGGAGTTCAGGTCTAGATAGTGCGCGCGCAGCCGCAAGGCCGCGCGCATGATGATCCTGTTGAAGACGGCAGGGGAGGCGTTGACGATCAGGTTCGCCCCGCGCGCGGCCCGGATGATGGACCAAAGGTTCCGCGCATTGGCCTCACGGACTTCGATCTTGCTTTTCTTCCCGAGGAATCGCCGGGCGCGCTCGACGTCGCGGTCGCCGCACCAGACTGTGTGTCCCTGGCGTTCGAGCAGGTGTGCGAGGAGGGAGCCGGTGCCGCCCGCGCCGAGAACGAAGATCCGCATCGGCTGGAAACTCTACCATATTCAGCGAGATTCACGGGGCGGCGGCGATGCGGAAACGGGCGGATTCGCTACTGCTTCCCGGTAGGAACCAGGCGCTTCAACTCTTCGGTCCAGTTCAGCACGACGTTGATCTGGGTGGGCGCGCCCTCTCCTACGGGTTTCAGCATCAGAAATCGGTTGCCGTCCCGCGATACGTCGTAGAACGGGCCTCCCGCGTAGCTGCGGACATAATCTCCCGCGAAAAGTTCGTGCGGTTTGCCCGCAGCGAAGGCGGGTTGCGTGCTGATATCGACGGCCATCATCTTGTCCTGGTTGCGATAGAACAGTTCCCTTCCATTGGGACTCCACACGGGCTCGTTCCCGCCATCCGTGGAAATCTGCCATTTGCCACCCGGCCCCGGATAAGGCTGCACGTAAATCTCGCGCCGGCCCGATTCATCCGACGCATAGGCCAGCCAGCGCCCGTCCGGAGAAAACTTTGGCACATCTGAAACCGACGCGGTTTGCAAAAAGAGGTCGGCTTTGTGGTCGTTCATTCGCAGGATCCAAATGCTCGTACCCCCTGGAGTCGTGGAGGGCGGCTCAATCAGGGCAAGCAATTTCCCGTCTGGTGAGAATGAGAATGGAAGGCCGAAGGTCGTCTTCGAGGCGAGCTGCTCGAGCCCGCCGCTCCCATCGGCCCGCTGCCAAAAGATTGATTCGCCGGCGCCCGACGGAGAGGCAAAGGCTACGTGTTTGCCGTCCGCCGTCCAGACGGGAAGGATGGCTGCCTGGAAGGTGAATCGGGAAAGGGTCTCGCGGGCGAGACTGAAGAGCCAAATGTCGGCGGAGCCACCTTCTGCAATTCTAATCGCGATTGTCCCGCCGTCCGGCGAAACCCGCGGGTCGGAGTAGTTATGAGGCGGTGCGGCAACGGGCGTTTCAGCGCCGTTGCGAGTAACCCACACCAGCTTGCTAGTGATGCCACCATTGCCTCCCACACCCCCGGTTCCTGGGATGAACGCGAGAGTTCCTGTCTGAGAGATTGTGTATTGGGCTCCAGCCACCAGATCTGGAGATGAAATACCTTGGGCGACCGGCACGGCTGGCCCCGTCACGCTTACGCGATGAGCATCAAACGGCGCGGCCATCAGAGTCCCACTCTGAACGAAGAGCAGGTGTCCGGATGGAGAGTACTGCGGCGATGCGCCGCTCACACCCAGGATGCGGCGTTCACCGCCGCGCAGCGACTCGGCCGCGATTTGCTGTTCGCCCACCCCCGCGGATACTCCCCCGCCTGCGCCGGGGCCAGTCAACAAAACTGTTTCGCCGTCGGGCAAAAAAGCAGGCCAGATTTGTCCAACTTGGTTTGAAGCACTTTGGCTGAGGGGCTGCGCGGTTCCTCCAGAATCGGGTACCTCTCGAAGAGAGCCTTCCATAATGGGCGCGAAGACGATGGTTCCGTGACTGTTCCAAGCGGCACCGTACGGTGTCGTTGAGGCGGGTGCCAGAACGATCGGCGCGCCTCCGTTAGCTGACACTTTCTTCAGGCCCGCATCTGCAAAAAAACCGAGCCACTGGCCGTCCGGCGAAAAGAAAGGATTGTAGGCACCTTCGGTTCCGGCAATCGGCTTGGCTTCGCCGCTATCCATAGGTCGCACGTAAATCCGCTGCGTGCCGGACTCCTCGGCGACGTAAGCGAGTTTCGTCCCATCAGGCGAGAGCGCCAGAGCTGGTTGTGTTACGAGTCGCTGGCCGGGCGGGAGAGTGATGGTGAAGCGCGTCACCGGTTTTGCAGGCGAGGGCTTCAGATACCAAACCGCGACTCCGGCGAGAGCAGCGAGTGTTAAGGCGCTCGCTATTCCCCCAATGACCCAGTGCTTGGCGGGCCGTGCGGCAGGGGCGAGCGATTGCGCGGTTTCGGGCGCGCAAGAGAGAACTTCGTCGAGTGAGATGCGCCCGTCACCAATGTCGCGCAGCCGCTGTTTTGGGTCCTTCTGAAAGCATCGCTGCAACAGCACACGCACGCGCACCGGCGTCCCGACTGGAAGACGAGACCAATCCGGCTCCTCCTTGATTACGGCCGCGAGGGTGTCAGTAACGGTCTCCCCCGTGAACGCCTGCTTCCCCGTCAACATTTCGTACAGCACGCACCCGAACGCCCAGATATCCCCCCGCCGGTCCACAGGCTTTGCCTTCGCTTGCTCGGGCGACATGTACGCCGCCGTCCCCAGCAACACTCCCTGCATCGTCGCCATCCGGCTGATCGTCGGCGACGTGGACATGTCGAGCGATGCGGCGTCGCCTTCGAGAGCTTTGGCGAGGCCGAAATCGAGAATCTTCACCGCGTCGTCCGATGTCACCTTCACATTCGCAGGCTTCAGATCCCGGTGCACGATCCCGCGCTCGTGCGC
>Ga0187770_10000483_pt1 | contig 19274 bp, 14 predicted proteins | sample 0116_SJ02_MP02_2_FD_133154 | JGI IMG/M metagenome (GOLD analysis project Ga0187770, IMG submission 133154) | Tropical peat soil microbial communities from peatlands in Department of Meta, Colombia - 0116_SJ02_MP02_20_MG | ecosystem: Environmental > Terrestrial > Soil > Wetlands > Peat | place...
AACAGCCGTCCCAGGCCACCGGGGCTTTTTCGAAGATTCCTTCGATGAACCCGCCGGTCCAGGGGAAGCAGCAGTAGTGGCAAGAGTTTTAACGATCTTTAACGGTCGTTAATAACCGGAGGCAGCTCCGGAGCAGTAGAAGGGCCCTAATGATCATTGGCAGTGCACAAACGTCAGGAGGATATATCCAAATGAGAAAGGTATTCTTCATAACCCTAACGGTGCTGCTCGTCGCGGCCTTCGCGGTGGCGCAACCGGCCCCGGGGCCGATCAGCAACGGGGCGCCGGTCACGGTGACGCAACCAGGCATCGTGACTAACGAGACCGGCGCGGGGTACTACAACGGTACCTCAACCAGCGGCCTCAATACCGGTACCGGTCAAACGCTCAACGTTAGCGGAACGGTTGGCTCCCAGGGCAACTCCGCTCCCGCGGCGGGCGCTGGCCTGACCCCAGCGTACACCGGCAACGTAATTGGTGTTCTTGACTACATCCCGAACTACGACGTCATGGGCGCGCACGAAAACGGCGGCCGTGGCTGCGCGGGATGCCACGCTCCGCACAACCAGGCGCGCGGCAACGGCGGCAATGGTAAGGGCGGCGGCTATGGCGCCTATGCTGACGTCCAGGGCGGCCTGTGGGGCGAGGATACTTCGAATATCCTCACCGCCTATGCGGGTGGGATCACCTTCAACGGCGGCGCCAGCCATCACTCCGGCCAGTTGTACTGGGGCGTCAGCAGCACCAGCACCAGCAGCTGCACCGTAACTGCCGGCGTGAACAGCTGCATGCCCCTGGGCACCGGAGGCGCTACTGGCCCCTGGACTGATGCAACCTACACCGGCGTGGCGACCTGCTTGAGCTGCCACGACGGCAACGTGTCGGTGGGTGCCATGATGTCCGGCGTTTCGTACGAACAGACCTTCGGTCTGCTCAACGGCGTTGGCATCGGCCTCAACAGCACCCGTGCAGCGGTCGCCCTCTACGGCAGCAACCCGATTCCGACCTTCCTCGGAGTCACCGCAACCACCCCGAACGGCTATGCCAGCACCCACCCCGTGGGCCAGACGGCCAATGCGGGCGCTGCTCTCGGCAGTGTTCTTACCACTGCCAGCTATGGGCTGCAGCCGGCAACCACTACCAACAAGCTGAATATTGCCCTGATTCCGGCCAATACTCCCTATGGCAACTTCGTCGCCAGCTACTCTCCTGGCGCACTGGCCTCCCTGGTTGCCAAGGATGCCAGCTTCGCGGACAACTTTGTGGTCTGCACCACCTGCCACAACCAGCACAACATGGCCGTCTGGACCGGAGTTCGCGGCGGTCCCGGACTTCCTGCCGGGGTCACCCAGGTTCGCACCATCTTCTTCGTGAACGGTGGCTACAACCCGGGCGCTCCCTATGACCCGACGCATGAGCCTTCGACCATGCGTTTCTGCCAGCAGTGCCACTTCTCGTTCTCGTCCGAGTACTACGGCGCGACGAACGTGGGGACTGCTTACTGAGGCTGTTGTTTTACAGGGGAGAGAGTTCTCTCTCTCCCCTATTTTGAACTTTCTTAAATGGTGGGGGCGGACGAGCCATGAAATACGCTACCGGAACTCTTTTTGTGCTTGGCGTGGCGCTGACCGTGGCGCAGGCGCAGGTGGTTGCATCGCATGCCCCGGCTTTGCAGCCGGCAGCCCCCGCGCCCTCCGGCTCTGTCGCCAGCATGCAGGTGACCGGCAAGCCGGTAGCGCGCGTCAACGGCGCCGTGCTAACCGATCGCGATCTGCTGCGCGAAATGATGACGATCTTCCCCTACGCCGGCACCCATGGCGGCTTTCCCAAGGAGATGGAACCAGCAATTCGCGACGGCGCGTTAAAGATGATCGAGTTCGAGGAACTGGTGTACCAGCAGGCGGAGGAGCGCAAGATAACGGTGCCGCCGGCGCGCATCGACAAGGCAGCAGCCGCCTTCCGCAATCAGTTCCAGGATGACCAGCAGTTCGAGCAATACATCAAGATCGAGATGAATGGATCGATGGAGCAGTTTCGCAAGTCGGTGCGACGCTCCCTCCTCATCGAAGCCTTTCTGAAATCGGAGCTGGATGTTCCTTCGCGCGTGACTTTGGCCGAAGCCCGGCAATACTACATAAAGAATCCCGGGCCATTCATGCATCCGGAACAGATCCAGTTCCAGACCATCTCCATCATGCCTTCGGAAACAGCCAGCGCCGACGTGAAGGAGCAGGCGCGCAAGCAGGCCGACGAATTATGGCAAAAAGCCAAAGCCACCCATAGTTATGAAGAGTTCGGCCTGCTGGCGGAAAAATATTCTCAGGATGACTTCCGGGTGGACATGGGGAACCACAAGTTGACCCCGCGCTCTGCGCTGCCCTTCGAAGTCCTGAAAATCCTCGATCGTATGAAACCGGGCGAGGTAAGCGCGATCTGCCAGTTTGGTCCCTACTACACCATCTTTCGGCTGGAGGCACGCAAGCCGGCCGGCAAGAAACCATTTGAGCAAGTTCGCGCCAAGCTGCAGGTTGACCTGCATAAGGAACGCTACAACAGCCTGCGGGCGGACCTGAATAAGAAGCTCCGGGCGAAAGCGACGGTGGAAGAACTGTAGGAGAAGTTCATGCGGTCTCTCGGTTTAAATCGGTCTTATTTCTTACTTCTCTTCTGGGCTCTGCTCGTAATTCAGGCCGGAGTGGCGCAAGTCAGCGTTGAGGGGGTTCAGTTCCAAAACCTTAATGGGAATCTTGGGACCGGCTACAACGGGCTGATTACTGAGGGTGCGCAGTCTACCCACGACATGGGCTTTAATGGGAACGTCTTTACCAACGGTTTTTATTACAGCCCTTCCTTCTTTTCATTTCAGGCCAACACTTTCTACGCGCGTGCAGATAGCAACGCGGAAGCCGCCAGCTTCACGAACGCCGAGGGATACAACCTGAACGCCACGATTTTTGGCGGTTCCCAATTTCCGGGATATGTTTCCTTCAGTCAGAACTGGGGAAACAGCGGAACTTATGGCTTGGAGTCGCTGGGAGCCGGCCTGAACAGCAACAACGATAATCGTGATTTTAGCGTTGCCTGGTTTTTCAGGAACCTGCCGGTAAAAAATCTCTCGGTTTACTTCTCCGATGCTGAAAACAACGTCAACATTCCCGGGATTGGAGTTGCCAGCAATACAGGCATCAAAGGGTTTGGCGCCGCTACCTCTGGTTACAATCTTTGGGGATTCACGCTGGGCGGAGGATATCAGTATTCGAACACCAACGCCACCAGCAACATTGCCGGCACGGACGGCGGGACCATTACATCCAGTGGTTCAACCAATGTGTTTCATGTGGTGGCCTCGCGAACGTTTCCCGGGAACACCAAGTTCCTTGTGTCGGCCTATCGCATCATGTCGGATTCCTCAGGGGAAGGCGACAAGAGCAATAGTGATACGAACGAGGTGGATGCTACGATTACGTCGCACGTCTGGCGCCTGCCGATCTCCGGGAATATCAGCTACAACGACAACGTCTACGGATCGGTGCTGCAGCAATTGAACAGCTCGGGGCAGCTGGTGGATCTTGACGTGAATTCACCCAAGATCGGCGAATTGAACATGAACCTTTATAGTTCTTACACCCTGCCGCAGCGCATATTTGTGACTGGCTTTGTGACCCATCAGGAAGAGTTGGTGGCGGGACACAGCGTGGGCGCCACCTCCGCCGGCGGTACGGCCAGCTATGGCTTTGGGAGGTTTCTGAAGGGGCTGACCATAACCGTCGGCATGCATGACACGGCGTCTCAGGTAGGCAACACGGGAGCGGGTTTGGTTGCAGCTGCCAGCTATGTGAGGGGTCTGGGCGCCTGGCGCTTAAGTAGCAATGCCTACTACAACCAGGGAATTGAAACCTTGCTGGCAGTATCCACGCAATCGTCGGCCGGGGGAAACGTGTCACTTCGGCGGGAGTTGCTGGGCAAAATGACCTTCAACGTCAATGCGGGAGCGGGCAGGAGCCTCTTTTCGACCTCAGGAGGGCAATCCACGGAGACGAAAACTGCTGGTGTAAACCTTAGCTGGAAGAGGCAGACGTTGTCTGCTTATTACGTCCAGACTAGCGGGAACGAAATCGTTACCAATCAGGGCCTGGTTCCGGTGACGGTGCCGGGCCTGGTCGGGCCTCAGGTAGTGGTGTTCTCCGGGAAGAGCTATAACGCCGGTTATGCCAATACACTCATCAAGCACATGAACCTCAGTCTTTCCTGGGCCAAGTTCAATAGCTCCGGTACAGGCACGGGGCTGCTGTCCAATATTTCGTCAGACCTGTATTCGGGTTCTCTCGTTTATACTTTCCGCAAGCTCTACTTCTCAGCCAATTGCGCAGAGAGCAAGCAGGGTGCAACCGTGACGAGCGCCTTGCCCAGCAACATTAAGGTCTATTATTTTGGGGTTTCGCGATGGTTCAGCTTCTTCTAGGCTGGCCCAGCCGCCGCGCAACGGCGCTGGCCGCCTGCATGATTCTCATGGCAGGTACAGTCTACGCCCTGGGGAAGAAAGATAAGCCCTCCCCGGTGCCGACGCCCCCTGATCTGTTGCTGGAAGGAAACCGAAAGCTGAGTTTTGTGCAGAGTTTCAGCTCGGAGCGCGAGATCCGTGGCAAACCTGGCTTTTTTAGCAAACTTCTGGACCTGGTAGCGGGCGAACCTTCTTACCACAGAATGGTGCGCCCCTACGGCGTAGCCGTTGATTCCCGGGGTCGCATCATTGTGACCGATCCCGGCGCCGAAGGCATCCACATCTTCGATTTCGCCGAGCATAAATACAAGTTCATCGAGCGGCGTGAGAATGGGAAGGACCCAATGCGGCAGCCGCAGTGCGTGGCCGTTGACGCGCACGACAACATCTATGTGACCGATTCCGAGTCGGGGTACGTTTTTGTCTTCGATTCCCGTGGTGGATTCCGGCGCACGATCGGCAGCCTGCGGGGCGGGGAAGGTTTCTTCAAGCGTCCCACAGGTATTGCCGTCGATTCAGACGTGGGGCGCATCTATGTTACCGACACCCTGCGTGACAAAATCTTTGTGCTCGACATGGATGGGTCCGTACTGCGGACGATCGGCGACCACGGCACACAGCCGGGGGGACTGTACTATCCAACCGAACTTCGGCTGACCAAGGCCGGTCTTATCGCGGTTGATTCCATGAACTTCCGCGTGCAGTTCTTCTCGCTCGAGGGAATCGCGCAGAATGCGATCGGTCGCATCGGAGACGGGCTCGGCAGCATGTTCCGCCCGAAGGGCATCAGCGTCGATTCAGAGGACCACATTTATGTGATCGACGGAGTTTGGGGGGTGGTGCAGATATTCGATCGCCAAGGGGAATTGCTTTATTACTTCGGCCAGCGAGGGTCACGGCTGGGAGAATTTCAGTTGCCCTCTGGGCTATTTATTGACAAGAACGACCGTATCTACGTTGCGGATTCGTATAACGGACGAGTGCAAGTCTTTCAGTACTACGGCGCTGGACGTGCAGGGGGAGCAAAGTGAGGAAGGCTGTATATCTGAGTGTACTGTGGTTTGCTGCGTTAGCTGCCAGCGCGCAGGTCACCAGCAGCGCTCTCGGGTCTCACGATATGGGAGTTGGCGGCACATCTCCGATCGTTGGAGGTCTGCCTCCCTGCTATTTTTGTCATGCGCCTCACAACGGCTTATCTGGAACCCAGGTCGGCCTGTGGTCGCAGAAGCTGTCCACCGTCCAGAATTACACGCTGTACCCGCAAAGTGAGATCACAAACACGGTGCAACAACCGGTTCTGGGGGACCAAAGTAATGTTTGCTTAAGCTGCCATGACGGCACCGTGGCACCAGGACAGACCACACCGTGGGGTTCAATTCAGATGAGCGGTTCGATGGCCTCACAGGACGTCTTCGGGCAGGACTTGTCTACAGTTCACCCGTTCAATTTCAAACTGCCCCTGCAAATGCCTGCAGATCAGAACCTGATTTCCTCTGTTGTGAGCGCTGGTGTTACGGGAAATTCTGCAGTTCAAATGCCTGGCGGAAATGTGCAATGCACAAGTTGTCATAATGCACATGTCCAGAGTATTGATTCCTCGAATGATTTTTTGGTGATAGATAACACTAGTTCTGCGCTTTGCTTGGCTTGCCACGTATCGACGCCAACCGGGGGGAGCGTGACGGCGGTCCAACGCGCGTCGGGCCTGGCTTTGGGCGGAGTGCAACAGGGGAGTCCGAACTCCCGCTCGATTGCAAAAACCTACAACGGATTGACCGCGTGGAGGAACAGCGCCCACGCGGAAGCTGGTAACCAAGCCTCGAAAGGGGCCAATGCGGGTCCTTACGGCACGGTTCGCAGGAACGGCTGCATGTCGTGCCATACGATGCACAAGGCTCAGGCAGGCGGGGCTCTTCTGTCTCCACCGAAACAGACTCTGCCCAATGTTGACGCAAGCACTCAGAATTGTCTGAACTGCCACAATGGCGGATCGACAATTTCTCCGCCAGTTACGAATGTTTACCAGGAGTTTACTAAGAGAGGCCATCCTTTCCCGTCTGGCAGCAACTCACACACAATGAACGAAAGCACGCTGTTAAACAAGAATCGACACGCTACATGTGTTGACTGCCACAACCCACACGCTTCGCAGAAAACAGCATCGTTTGTCTCTGCAACGATTCGTCCGGCACAGAACGGTGCGAGTGGCATCAGCGCGCTGGATGGTGCTACTGTAGTCAGCCCCGCACTCAATCAGTACGAGGTTTGTCTCCGTTGTCACGGGGCGAGCCAAGGGAAGCAAATGCTGGCAATGTATGGTTATCTGCCCGCGCGTGTGAACACCACCGGCGACCCACTCAATCTCGTCCCTCAGCTCAGCACTAATTCGATCTCCAGTCATCCTGTTACTCACGATCGGCAGAGCAAGTTTCCACAACAGAGTCTCCTGTCATTCATGTGGAACCTGGACGGACACACGCAGGGTCGCACAATGGGTTCCCGCATTCTTTGTACGGACTGCCACAACAGCGATGACAATCGAGAGTTTGGAGGTCAGGGGCCGAACGGACCTCATGGTTCCCAGTATGCTCACATCCTCGAACGTCGCTATGAATACAGTGAGGTTGCACCTGCGGCAGGTCCGGGAACGACAATCCAGAACCTATTCCCACTCGTGGTAGACCCTGGGGCCAATGGGCCCTATTCGCTCTGCGCGAAGTGTCACAGCCTTTCGAACGTTCTTTCCAATGCCAGTTTCAGCAAGCACTCGAATCACATTAACGCTGGTTTTTCCTGCTCGGTATGCCATACCGCCCATGGAGTGCCGAACTCTTCCGCGACACTGGCGGGCGAGCGACTGGTCAGTTTCGACATCAATGTAGTTGCGCGGAATGATGCAAACCAAGCTCCCATTTCCTACAATCGAGGCACTGGCACATGTACGCTCAAGTGCCACAACTACAACCATAACCAAAATGGAACGGTAACCCTTTCGCGAGGAAGCACACCTGGTTTGAAGATAATACGACCGGACCGGTGAAGCATTGACTCGCGCAGAGACTGGAATCAGAGGCTCACCCCCCGCCGCCAGCACTCGAGCTTTGGTCGAAAAGGGCGCCAGAGTATTTGGCTTCCTGCAGGTTGTTCTGCAAGCCCGCACGAGCCGTCTGCTAGTCCTGGTGTTATTGCTGACCACAGGCGCCGTATGGGAAGCCTGGAAAGTCTCGGCGTTTTCGAGCGACGAGATATGGTGTCATCTGCGCATAGGCACATGGATCCTCCATAATCATGCGGTTCCCCGCACTGGATTGTTTTCGCAGTTTGCAAGCTCGCGCTGGATCGATTTCAGTTGGATTTATGACGCATTCTGTGGTGCTGTCTACGCCCAGTTAGGGCTGAGAGCCGTTCCTCTGTTGCTGATGATGTTCAGAGTGGCTCTGGCTGCGGTTACCTTCGTGGTTGCCGGGGGGCGCCATAACTTCTGGTGGGCCGTAGCCTTGGCCGCGTTGGCGCAGTTTGCCTTTTTCAACCCACAGCCGCTCCCAAACCTGTTTTCAATCTGCTTTCTCGGGTTAGCGCTTCACTGGATCCTTGAGGCTCGTCGCCGAAATGAACTAACACGCCTCCTGTTGCTGCCGCCCTTGTTCTGGCTGTGGGCAAATCTTGACGCGCAGTTCGTTCTTGGATTGCTGCTGCTATTGACGCTTCTGTTTGCCGAGATAATAGAAGAGACGCTTCGGCTTGTGGGAATCTGTAAAACTGATTTGCCGCGAATTCCTCTAGCGCATCTTGTCGCGATCGCCGCAGCATGCGTTATTGCGACAATCATTACGCCTTATTTCATTCACCTTATTCCTGCCGCATTGCAGTCCGCATACGGCCCTGTGCTTTTCAAGAACTTCGCCTATATGGCTGCAATGAGCTTTCGGCAGCCGCAACCCTTTGTGCTCGCCTTATTGCTTTTTTCCGCCTGCCTTGCACTTGGACGACAGCATTCCCACGATATCTTCAAAATCGTTCTGCTTGTCCTCTGGGCAGCGCTGGCATTTCGCATACAGCGCGACAACTGGACCATCGTTTTACCCTCTATTGCTGTTATCGGCGAGGCGTTTCGAGCGCATAGCGATGAGCGAGTTGTTGTTGGGTACAGGGGCTGGGGCAGGGAAGGTTTGTATCTTGGCGCAGGCGTTGCTCTCGTGCTAGCGCTGTCTTTCATCTTCCTACCCACCAACCCAAGACTTGAAACTCGAGTCGAGAGTGTTTTTCCGGCCAAGGCCTGCGACTACATACGAAACAATCACCTAGCCGGCCCCGTCTTCAACGACTATGGGTGGGGTGGATATCTGATGTGGAGGCTCCCGGAGTATCCCGTGTCAATCGATGAACGCTTGAATCTATACGGAGACGAGTTCACCGACGCGCACTTTGAAGTGGTCATGGGCAAGCGGAAAATGGAGACCCTGCCAGGCTTCGCCAGTCAGAGAGTTATCCTGCTGCCGGTAAAGCTTTCCATGGCAAAGGCGTTAACCACAATTCCGCTATTGCACCAACAATTCCGTGAAGTTTACCGGGATAGCATTGCGATCGTTCTGGTGCGGCGATGAAATATCTGAGCTTTTTCCAACTGACTGCGTCGTGCGGAGTCTGATTCAGACATGAGTACAGTTCAGGAAGTAGAACAACTGGCACACAGGCAGATCGTGAAATTGGGTGCACTTGGAGTTTTGTTCGCACTCTTTTCGATAACTATTTTGTTGGGCAAGGGATACATCGTTGACCCGGATATCTGGTGGCACTTGAAGGTTGGAGATTGGATCGTGCAGCATCAGGCGGTCCCATTGGTAGGTATCCTTTCACGTACTGCCGCAACTCGACCCTGGGTAGCATACAGCTGGGGGTTTGAGGTAATCCTTTCGCGCCTCTACGCATGGTTAGGATTGATGGGCTTCGCCTACTTCGGCGTTGTATTGTCGCTGCTGGTCTCGATCGTGCTATTCGGTACCTGCTTTGCCCTTTCCCGCCGCTTCTGGCTATCGTGGCTGCTGACGCTCCTGGGAACGTTCGCTTATGTTTACGCTGTCTATCCCCGTCCTGTTTTCCTAAGCATGATGTTGTTTAACCTCATGCTATGCCTCCTGTTGAAGGCACAACGCAGCCGTCGTATCGAAGCGCTCTATTGTTTTCCACTGCTATTCGCGATATGGGCGAATTTTCACATCCAATTCGTTTACGGACTAGCAACCCTGGGCCTATATATTATCGCCACTGCTGCTGTTCGGCTTCTTTCAGGTTTGTCCATTGATGTGAGTGCTTTGCGGCCTTCCTCGTTGCCGCTGTCGCGATTGTCGGCAATTTTTGCCGCCAGTGTTGTGGCGTGTTGTATCAACCCTTATTCCTATCGACTTTTCATCGTCGTCGTCGGGTACGCCCGCGCGACACAGACCTACTCCGTCATTCAGGAGCTGCAGTCTCCAGATTTTAATAGCTTAACTTGCTTCGTCTTCCTTGCTATCGCCATGACTGCATTTTACGTGCAAGGCTTTCGAAAGCAGATCGACCTATTTCAACTGTCGCTGATGGTCATAGGTTGTCTTTGTGCCTTCCGTACCGTTCGAGATGCTTGGTTCGCGGCAATTCCAGCCATTTTGTTACTAGCAGATGTTACTGTGCGACCCACCGACCAGGGTCCGGTTTTCACTTTTGTCGAACTTGGGTCTCTTGCCAGTGCAACAGCAGTGCTGGTTTTCTTGCTGGCCATTAACACGGGATTCACCGCCCGTGGAGTCGATTACAGCGTAAGCATGGAATTTCCGGTCGATGCTGCAAATTTCTTGCGCAGAATCGAACCTCCTGGACCAATTTACAACGACTTCGATTGGGGAGGTTTCCTTACCTGGTATCTTCCCCAGTATCCAGTTTCCATCGACGGGCGCAATGATCTTTATGGGGACAAGTTCGTGGCGGATTATGTTACGTTCAACTCGGGTGATCGAACGGACGGGGATTTGCGCCTTGATGAGGCAGGCATTGTCCTGCTCAAGAAAAATGCGCTGTTAGCCAAATTGCTGAAACAGGACCCACGTTTTCGTTGCGTTTATGAAGACGGGCTTGCCGATGTTTTCCTGCGCAACTGATAAGATGCTGACGACCTGTTCTAAAACGTTGTCGCCGGCGAGCAGTGAGGATCCTTCTCATACAGCCACCAATCTTGCGAACGAGCCGCCAGACTAACTCCACATGGTGCTCCGCGAAACAACTGAAAGCCTAGGTTCGCTGGAGCGCGTACGACGAAATAGCGATAATCGCTACCGTTTAGTTTAGCCCACTCGAAAGTCTCCGGGCTTAACTCAAAGCCAAGTTGTGCCCGCGGAAGTTTGGAAGGCTCGTACACGACAAGTTCCGGATAACACAGGGCAAAGCTGACATCAACGATGCCCTTTTTCGTGGCTGAGTACCATGCCGGATAATGAAGGAAAACAGGCGCTGGAATCGACTCAGTTAATGGAACGAACATCAGAGACAATACGCGCTGATTCGGTTCCATTCCGGATAGAATGTTGGTGAAGCCTCTAGCGTCGGTGTCATAGCGGAGGGTGCGCGCTGCGAGCAGCGCCATCCAGCCTATGATTACGAAGACGACGACCGCGCGCCATGCTGGGCGCACGCCCCCCGCGCGACTCGCTCCTAGCAAGAAGAAGGGCAAAGCGAATACAACGAACCGCTGATAAATAAAATCCGTACCGAACGCGCTTGTGGGACAAAACAGCAGGACGCACAGGCAGGTAACAAAAGGCATCCAAAGTACCATGCGCCTTGTTGGCCGGGCTCCTCCTAACAGCGAAAGGGCAAAAAGCACCGTGCCTACAGCGAAGCAGATTACGTCACCTTCCAGACCGAGCAGCCGTGGAAAAAACCCAGTGAGGCGTCCCCCGAGGGAATCAGAACCCGCCGAATGTAGCCAGCCGAGATCCCAAAGGATCGCGTCCTGAGTGGCGGGATGTGATTTGGTGCGCAGATACCAGGCCACGGCAATTGGAACCACACTCGCCATCGGCATTGTCGTGAGAATCGCTTTTTTCACGTTGCCAATTTCTACGAGCATGTAAACACAGGCGATGAACCCTAAAAAAATACAGATAAGAGCATGGCAGAAAAATAGCAGCACAGCGAACAGTCCAAGCAAGATACAGCTGCGCAAAATCGGTTTGCGCGTTGTCCGTATTACGAGAAGAAGAAAAAAGAGGCCTACTGGGACAGCAATGAGGAAGTTCAGAAACCCCCATTCGTACGTGAACCCGTACATTGTCGGTATTGTTAACAATGCCCAATAGGAATCCCCACCAACTTCTTTCATTAACAGTCCCGTGGCCATCGGAAGTCCAGCGAGAGCTACCGAAATCACTACTTTGGACGCAGCAACGATGCCAACTACGGGGGTAAGGACATAAACGGCCATGTATCCGAGCAGATATGGCGTGAACCAATTGACTTCAAACAGTCCGGCGAAACGAAAAGCTGGATCACGCAAATTCCGCAGGATCGCAACTTGGGCCATGTGTTGCGGCAGATCAACCATCGGAGGATAAGTCGCAAGCCAAACAGGAAAGGTAGCGAGAACACTCGCGATTGCCAACAGGATCATTACCCGACGCGAACGCTCATCCTGGGGCAGAGGTTGAGAAAGTTCGGCGTTCGGTTGTTGTGACTGGATCCGATCTTCGAAAGAAAATAGCAATTGTCCTGCACTGCCAACCAAACTTTTACACATACGCACGCTCGAACGATCTCGCTTGCGCCCGTAAACGAAGGAAGCATTAGTGTAGCGGGCGAATGGGCATGCCGCAAGAGATTACATGCGCCCTTTTTTTTCCTGCATGTGAGCGGCGATAGGATACGGGAGATTGCTGGAGATCTCGGCGTGCGCTGGCGCGGCCATCGGCAAGTCGCGCGCGAAAGTCCACACCGAGTACCGCTGCCTCATCTGAGAAAGGACTAGCCTTTTCGGGTTCATCAAACGAGGCCAGCGCCTCGCGGGACATACCCAATGCTAGTTGCACATAGCCCAACTTAAGATAAAAACCAGTATGAACGCGACGACATCTGTGCCGCGTGGGCGAGAGTTAACGCCAAGCTCCAGGTAACATTCAAACGGAGATTATTCATCGGGTCATGCTGTAAATACGAAGATCAGATCGACGAGGTGAAGCGGTCGGAAACGGGATGAATTCCAAAAGTCTACCCTACCTCGATACCGTGCCTGCCAGTTTACTTTTGCAGAGGGATTCCGCTGTTTGTTTACCTACCCGACTTCTCTAGCGCTGCAACCTTTTTGCGCAGGCGAGACACCAGCCATTGGGAGGCGGGCGGGAAATGATGACGGGCGCAGCTGACCGTCAGCAGTTGACGACCAGTAGATCGATCGATCGCGGTCAAACGCAACGTGCTAGGTTGGTCGGCCATTGGCCATTGATAGGGGGCGTACAACTCGTATATTTCCCTGGGGTGAAGCGTTGAGAAATCGGTTTCTCTGCTTTGCGATAATACCAATAAAAGGTCGGCCTGGTCGGGCTTCTCCACAATTTTCCAGCGCCCCCAGTCCTGTACTTCAGCGCTCAGTTTGTCGAAAACTTCCAAGTCAGCATTAGTATTAATAAGGCAGACCATTCGAATATCGCGGATGTGCTTAGAAACGGAAGTTGGCGACGCATCGTTTGCCCCCGCCATTGCGACGAGGAGCAAAAAGGCCATAAGGCTTAGCGCACGGCGGCACACGGGAATACCTCCGGCAAATCTAGGCTAGTTCCAGAACTCTTTGTTGTCAAGCCTGCCGAGTACTGGTCTTATTTTAATTTTCAAAAAAGCGCTCTTTGAAAGCGCACAATTGCTTTTTGGATGCAGATCTCCGTTTTCGCAGCCCGTGCGGGGCCCCACTCAATTATGCCGTTTTGAAACGGAAATTAGATAGTAGCGCTTTGCTTCCTCGGGGTTCCCGATCTGCTGGTAGTAGTACCCCATATTGTAATAAGCATCGGCATAGTCTGGATACATCGCGATTAACTGGGTTAGCAAAGGATACGCTTCTGACTCTCGATGCGCATTGATATATGCAACTGCCAGATCATTTCTTAGGTCCGGATTTCTGGCATCGGTTTCGATAGCCCGGCTGAACAACGAGATATTGTCTTGCCAGACGCGCAGGTTCGTGCGGGTTGCCCAACAAAGCACCAATGCGAATGCGGCGGCTACTACTATACTAGCGCGTGTAAGGCGGACGCGAGAAAACCATAAAGCTGCTATGAGCACCAGCCCAACCAATGGCAGATAAAGATAACGATCATGCACATAATCGTGACGATCGATATATCGAATTGCTAAAGACGGAATCAGTGTGATCGCACACCAGGCAGCTCCGAACCTAACGTTGGCACAGGCGCCGCGGAGCAGCCATACCAGGCCGGCAATCACAGCAAGGAGCAACAGCAGCGGCCACAATTTTGTCTGAACAGGAACATCATAGCTAAGGCTGAGATGCACCGGCCAGACCAGATGTAGCGCATATACCGCCAGCAGGCGGGGCCAGGTCAAAAGCATTGTCCCCAAGCTAATGTTGGGACCTGCCACTCGTACCGTGGTGCCAAGGGCGTGCACCCGAAATGCAGCATATAGCAAGACAGGGACTGCATACGGAACGGCAGCGACTACCGCATACTTGAAACGAGACCGGGTCCATTCGCATGCGAGTATGAGCACCGGGGCCACAATGCCCGCCTCCTTGGTGAACATGGCCAACCCGGCAAACAGGATGGAGGGCAGGCTCACAGGTCCCTTCCGCTGGATGTAATAAAAAACTGTAAGTACCAGAAAGATTGTGAGCAAGGGATCGCCGGCGGCTGAAACCCACGCCACTGCTTCGGTATTGATGGGATGAATCGCGAATAAGGCCGCACCGAGAGCTGCACCCTTGAAATCACCGACCAAACGGCGAATCAGCAGAAACACGCAGGCCGTCGCTCCCAGATGGACTAGAACCGAGGCCAAATGCCATATCGGTCTCGGGGGGCCTAGCGTTGCGTATAGCAAACGAAACCAGAGCAGGAAAACCGGTCGATAATAATGGGGCATCTCAGGCAGATGGGACCAGAGGTGGGAGGTGAAGTATCCAGGAACATAGCTCCATGCTTTCAACCGCGGATTGGTCACCAGTTGCTGAAAGTCATCGTAGACGAGCTCATGGTTGATGACTGGCATGTAGGTCACGGATACCAGCAGAAAAACAGCCGCTAGCTGCAGTCTGTGACGCATACTCTAAGAAATATATATCCTCCATTGTCACATAGGTCGGTGATTCGTGTCACAGTGGGCTTTCGAGCGCTTCACGTCTGAGGTCTGATTTTCGCGACTCACACGCGATGGTGAGCCCAATCACTGAAATCGTATACGAACTGGTGAGCTAATTTTTATTGAGATGGGAGGCGGTTTTATGCTCAGGCTGTCTTCCTACAGTATTGCTTGGCTGCTCTTTGCTCTGCTGTTCCAGGTCAGCTATAGCGGGGGTAGTGACACGCCGCCCGGCACCGGACCTCAGGCGAAGCTGGTGCTCGAAGGAACGTATTTTCCAGAACAATTCCCAACCCCATCACGAAAAGATCGCTGGTCTGGCGGCATGGCTCAAGGGGGATTCTACCGATTGGCGGTCGATTCTGAAGAACGGATTCTGGCGACAGATCCAACCCTATCGGTTGTGCAGGTTCTTGACGTAACGGAAGAGATGCGATGGCAGATCACAGGTGATGAACATCACCCTCTGGTCGCACCGACCTACATCTCCGTCGATGACGAGGACAACATCTACGTGACGGATCCCCACCTTCCATTTGTCTCTGTTTACCGGCGGAATGGCCAATTCATTCGCTGGGTTGGCCGTGGGTTCTTATATTTGCCGACCGGCCTTTGGGTGGACAAGAAGCACCATACCCTTTACGTCGCGGACTGGGCGAGAAGCCAGGTCCTCTGCTTCGATCTGGATGGAGCTTGGTTGCGGACGATCGGAACGTGGGGCCATGTGCCAGGTAAGTTGAATCAGCCATTCGATATTGCCGTTTATGACGACACGCTTGTCGTTCTCGATGCCGGCAACTCTCGTTTTACGCTGTTCGATCTGCAGGGAAATCCCCGCGGCATCCTGCCATTCCCATTCGATCGCCTGCCAGTCACGTTTACAGCTGACGCGACCGGCAATTTGTACTACGTCGATGCGATCTCCGGCGGAGTGCTGGAGATGGATTTGCAGGGCAGAGAGCTAGCTGGATTTGGTCAGCGGACATTCGGTGAATGGATACCGCGTCAGCAGCGCGGGTTTCGATTCACCTGTGTGGCGCTCGATTCCCGTGGGAGGATTTTTGTGGTACGCCCGCCGCACGAAATCGAGATTTGGGGGGGGCTGGCGACCGATGCCGGAGACTAGGATTTTTGAGCGATGCGCCCGGCGGCCCTCTGATCACAGCCGAGTCGCCGGCCATGGGTCATATCACGCTCCTGGAGCGCCATATTTCGTCTGCCAATACCTGGATTTCGATCTCTGCGTCGAGCCCAGACGTAAGCTGCTGAACGTTCAGCACGGCCCTAAAGGGCATGGATAGATGGTTTGGTATTCTGCATGCTTGAGGAAAGAGTCCTCGCCCAGAACACTCACAATTCGCCACTGGTCATGTTGGGGGCGGGTTTGTCCGGGTTCACCGCTGAATTAATTCCAAGCGGGGCAACGGGCCAAATCGGAATATGTCGCCAGGTGTGTGATGGCCAAGCTCTCCGCTCTCCTGTTTCTATTGCTCAGCTCCTGGTACTGTTTCGGGCAGAATCCGCCAAGTCTCGACCTCTATACCAGTGGAGATAATAGCTTCAGCTTCGCCTATCCGGATACGTACGACCTGCTGGCGGGGGATGGCATCCTCAAACGCACGCAGGGCAAGCGCTCAGGCATTCCACTTTGCGACCTCCTGACAGCGTTTGCGTGCGTGCTTTATCCCAGCGACAGTCTTGAAGGCTCAAGAATCGAAGCGGCAGCGTTTTCGGTAAACAGCATTGTTGCAGGGGCCAGTGAACACGATTGCGTAGGGTATGCAGACCAACTGCCGCGCCCGCACGGTGAATCCGTTCTTCTTAACGGGCAGCTCTTCCGCTACGCTGTCACCACAACTGCGCTGGCTGGTCATTCGCAGTCCGTGCAGCGGTACAGGAGCTTTCACAAGGGGCAATGCTATGAATTGCGCGTCGCCATAACGCTCGCGGATGCTGTTCCATCGCCGTCACCCGCCAAGAACGTTATCGACAGTAAAGACGCGGGAAGGGCCCTCCATTCGCTCGAGCGAGTTCTCAGCTCCTTCGTTTTTGCGGATTGATTCCACACTTGCGCGGAGTTGAGTGAAAAGCCGATTTGCCCGCCGAATTTCAGCTAGCGGTGAACGCTCGCCGCACTCGTGCCGCAGCGAAACGCCCTGACATAATCGTTAGTAACTACAGGGTGTCGACTCCAAATCCAGGATGACGGTTCTTTCCACACCCGGTCTGAATCCACCACAATGACGGCGTCGATGCCATACTCCCGGCAGGTCGTGTCTAGATTGCCGCCATCCGGAAGTTCAAATAATCCGATAAGGTTCTGAACGCGCAGAGCACAAAGGTCAGGGTCGCCGCCAAAGGCTGTCCCACACTCAGGATCGCCCCAGGGGGTCGCGGCGGCCGAGTCATGACCGGAATACAGCATGTGCGGAATGGGATCCGCGGTAACCGGACTGCTCTGCAGAACTGCCGAAGCAGGCAGTTGCGCATCGAGAAGTTCATATACCGCCCGCAGTGCATATGTCCGCTTGCCAAACTGCCCATCCGGATCCATCCAGCTTAATCCCGAAATGTCCCGATAGTCGTATAAAACCGGAAACACGCGGAGCATGAACATTTGGTATGCAGTTCCCATTAGGCCGAGAATCAACAGCGTCGCAAGCGCCCAGTGAGTCACGGGACGGGGTGAGAGCCTTGACACGACGCCATTAAGCCAATCATGAACAATGACTGCCCCCCATAGCAGCAGGATAAGTTGCGCTGGAAGGAAGCACCTCCATCCCAAGTCATTGCTGCCGGTAGTGCTTGAGCGCAGGAATGTGCCAATTAGGAAGCTGGCCATGACCAGCGTCCAGGCCGCCTGTTCGTCGCTGCTGGCCTCAACTCTGCCATGGAAAAGCTGGCACAGGCGCACGACACCGACAGCTAGGAAGAATCCGAGCTCAAGCGCATAGTTAAGAGGCAGAAAGATCGCGTTCGCAATCGTCAGTGCGGTTTGACTGGTGAAATTGATGCCGATTTGTTGAGCAAAATGAAGTCCTAATGGGAACGGCCGCAGCGCGAATTCCGCAAAAGCGGCGCCGCTGCCGCTATTTCCCAGGCTGGTTAAGTAGGGCAGCCCCCAGATCAGTGCGCCCACGCCCGCGCCTCCGAACATCGCCGCTTCCTTCCACACCTTTCGTGCAACTAGCGCCAGCAACCAAAGAAAGATCGCAACCACGAACGCGAAGGTCACGTAAACGGAGAGGCCTGCTGCGCTCGCAAAAGCCATGCCCGATACGATCACCGGGATTGCAGCACGGCTGCCACTGGTGTCGGCCGCATGACGCAACAGTAGGAATGCCACGAAACACGCGATCAAGGCGGCGACATGATGGGGGGCCCATAGCAGAGAACCGGCCCATGAGGTGATCTGCACCTCGTTCCACCACTCCATGTCTGCCGCCCAGGACCCAAGTGTCGTTCGAAGGTACAAGATCGGTAAAATATCCAGGCCGGTGACACACAACAGGCCAACCCCAAGCAGGGCTTTTTGCTCGATGCCGGTCTGAACTCGCAACAAAAACTTGAGGCCGAGCGCGATCACGCAAATCAGGCCTACTCCACACCAGACGACACCGGAATACACCGCGTATCGCGGGGAGAAGTGGAAGACCTTCATGGGCAGGCTGCAAAACAGCAACCACAAGTAGTGATAGCGCAGGGGTGCGGCGGCGTTGGCAAAGAAAGGATTGCTCGGGGGAATATGACGCGCGACCGCGGCTATTAGAGCGGTGCGTACGGAATGGTCATAAGCTTCAATGGGGGGATAAAGCTGGTTCCCAATTTGGAGATCTATCAGCGACCCAAGCGCCACGCTTGCCCAGAGCACAGTCAGGCCAAGCGCAATCCAGATGTATTTCGAGACCGACTGCAGCTTCACTCCCCCGGCGTCCCGTCCAAGAAACAGCACGCAGGCGGCAGATACACCGATATAAAACACCCATAGCCCCGGCTCGAGGAACCGTGCGAGCAGATATGTGAGCATAGGGCAGATGGCGATTGTGAGTGGAACGGCAAGAACAAACCGCAGAACCAGACGGCGGTGGCGGAACTCGAACAGATCGCACGCCCACCCTATGACATATCCGGGAGCGAACATCAATGGAGCAAGCACGATGCACGCTTTCAGGATACCAAGCGTATCCACAATGGTGAAATTCCGCATGCAACGCAACCTGGGGGTGAGTGCTTACCCTCCCGAGTGGGAGGTCCCCGTCTGTGGTGTATCGGTCTTAGTTTCCGGAGGCATGCTCAAGTGCTGTTTCGCCTGCGCGATCAGTCGTTCGACTTGGGCACGCTTGGGATGATCAGGATTGCTCTTGAGTAGTTTTTCCCAAAGGATGATGGCGCCTTGAGCATCTGCCTTGTCCCGCCACTTGATCCATCCGAGGTT
>Ga0187770_10000484_pt1 | contig 19267 bp, 18 predicted proteins | sample 0116_SJ02_MP02_2_FD_133154 | JGI IMG/M metagenome (GOLD analysis project Ga0187770, IMG submission 133154) | Tropical peat soil microbial communities from peatlands in Department of Meta, Colombia - 0116_SJ02_MP02_20_MG | ecosystem: Environmental > Terrestrial > Soil > Wetlands > Peat | place...
AGCTCTTCGTAACGGTCTGTACCCAGCACGATAGGAACAAACCGGGGGTCACGCGCGAGCCGTTGAAGAAATGGAATCTGAACTTCGAGCGAGTGTTCTCGGGCGTGGGCCACGTCGTCGTCGCGCAAGTGCGGACAGGCGCGCATGAGTTCTCCGGCCATCCCGGAATCAATCTCCACCGTGCCAAGTGGTGTGCGCCAGCTTCCGCCAGCCATGACGGCCATGGGTTCGCCGCGCGGGTAATGCCGCGGTCCAACCAGAATGCAGCGACCGGGGATTTGTAGCGCGGAATAGACGGCTCCGGCCACATGGCCCGAATACATGTAGCCAGCGTGAGGAACCACGCAGCCGCACGCCACGGTTTTCTCCGTGCTCGTGGAGCAGTACTGGTCGATTTGATGCGCAAGCTCGCGCGGGTCGGAAGGGTAAAATTGTCCAGCGACAGCGGGCGGGCGAATCATGGAGTTTCTCATTCCGCTCTGCGCATCCTCACAGGATGCATCATGTGCGAGCAAACCGGGTGCCGCGCAGAGAGGTCATTCAAGAGATCTCAAGCGGGACGCGGGCGCGGCTGCGTTTGCGGCTTGGAAAACTTGCCGCGAACCTTCAGCGCCACCGTCTGTCCCTGCAAGTACTGTATTCTCACTTTGTCGCCGGACTGATAACCTCCGGCGTCAGATATTTTTTGCATCGCGTCCTTGATGTTCGATGAGTATGTAAATGTGTGTATCGCTCGTTCGTTAGCCTGCTCCCGGACGATCATGATGTTGGCGTCCGCATGGATCACTTCAGCCTTCAGCCAAACACGCTTGGGATAGTCCTGTTTGACAACCGTGGACGAGGAAGAACCAATTTGCGAACCGACGCGCGCCGCGAGGAACATTGTTGCCGCGGCAACTGCGAACACGCACGCGATGGCTTTATAGCGGCTCATCGAAGGAAATCTTCAGCGATTTGAGAAACTTGATGTCTTGCGGCGTGATCTCGAGCTTGGGTTCGGCATCGTCCTCGTCCATGATCTCTTCATCCACGCGAATATGCATCGACTCCAGGAAGCGGCGATCCTGCCGGGTCATCTTTGCGTTCTCTTCCTGGCGGCGTGCAAGACCGATGGTGGCATCCAGCTTGAGAACAATGTCGAAGCCCGCGGCGCGAATGTTGGCGATCGCCTCGGTGATGCGGTCTGATTCCGAAACCGAGTCGTTGATCGCGTGACCCAGCTCTCGCAACAACTGTTTCATGCGGTCGTCGAGTTGCAAGGGCGGCACCTCCCGCAGATAGCCCTTTCTACGCCAATTCTAGGGCGGCGACAAGTGTGAAACAAGGCCCTGATGAACTGGAAGTCGCCGCAAGATTACTTGCATCCGGGCGGGCCTGTTGCCTGAAGCAAATGGGAGGCTGGTTATATTAGAATCAAGGCGTGAACCCTCGGCTTATCCCGGCGATGTGGAATTCCGCTAAGGTCACTCTCCGTGTCCTGTGGCGTGTAAGCCGCCAGTTCTTCCACGAAGCTATGGGAGCGCTGTTCGCTCTCTTTGCCATTTATGGCGGGTTGGCTGCTTTTCGGCAGTGGAAGAGCCGTCCTGCCCTGTGGTTGGTGTGTTTCGCTATCGCTTACGCCTTGACGATGGCTGCCTTTTCGGTTGCCTCCTTTCTTCGCGCGCGCCGCATCCGATGATTCTCGACCGTCCATGAGACTCATTCTTGCATCGGCATCGCCTCGCAGAGCCGAAATCTTGCGAAATGCGGGCTTTGTTTTTGATGTTGTGCCAGCCGACGTGGATGAAACCATGCTGCCGGGGGAAGCACCAGAAGACTATGTCCAGCGCCTCGCCCTCGCAAAGGCGCGCGTGGCCGCTAAGCAAGTGCAAGTTGGGACGGGCGCAGCCATCATCATCGGGGCCGATACAGCAATCGCGATGGAAGGGCAAGCTCTTGGCAAGCCTAGTGGCGCCGAGGACGTTCGCAGGATGCTTGGTCTTCTCAGTGGCAAGACACACGAAGTGCTCACAGGCTTGTCGGTGCTCAGCGTTCCAGACGGCAGGGAAGCGCGCCACGTGGAGCGTACGCGCGTGACGTTCGTGCAACTCAGGGATGAAGATATTGAAGGGTACCTTGCTACAGGCGAACCGCTCGACAAGGCAGGTGCATACGCTATTCAAGGCATCGGCGGCAAATTCGTTTCACGCATCGAAGGCTGCTATTTCAATGTGATAGGATTGCCGCTCTCTCGCTTGTGGCGCATGCTTCGCACTCTTGGTTGGAAGGACTCCCGCAGTATCTAGGGTGGGAAGGAAGGAGAACGCCCTGACAGGGCGCCCGCCTCTAAGCTAGCGGATCAAATGCTCGCTGACCGCGGACGCGTTACTTTTTTTCTTCGGTCGACGTTGTGGCCGGAGGAGTTGAAGGAGAAGACGGTGGATTAGTGGGAGTGGGGTGGTCGCGCATCCCTTCCTTGAACTCCCGGATGCCCTGGCCAAGGCCCCTCATAACCTCGGGAATCTTCCGTCCTCCAAAGAGCACGAGGATCACGATCGCGAGAATCACTATGTGCCAAGGGCTATCAAACATGGACTACCTGCCTTTCATGTCTTGCTTCTCAAAACCGCTCAACAATCCACAGTTCGCTGCAACACAGACCTACAGTATAACACGCTCATCGCCGACGCGACGTGTTACGTGTTCACGGTCGAGGTATTCGAGCAGGGGGATGGCGCGTTTCCGCGTTAGCCCAGTAAGTTGTTTGAATGCAGCGATCGATAGAGCCTCCCCCATTTCGGACCGGTACGTGGAAAGCGATTCTCGCAGCCGTGCGAGCGCCGTATGATGCATGACCAAGTCTTCGGCGACTTTAATGAGTGTCTTTTCGCGCAGTAGGATTTGAAGAAGCTCTTGTGCTCGCGGCGCGTCAATCGGGATCTTGCCGAGCACGTCCGCAATTGCCGGAGCTGCCAAGCCTGCGTTGTCGAATTCCCATTCGATGGCTCTCTTGGCATGCGCCTCTTCGGGGACCAGCTCAACTGCATAGCCGATGCGGCTAACGATGTCGCCGGAAATAGCCAACGCATGCGCTTTCACTAAATCCCCAAGGGCGGCCTCGAAAACCTCGGAGCGCGGATTCCCGCAGCGAGCGCGAAGATCCTGTTTGGGAATGCCGGGCACTAGAGGAACTGCGGCGTGATATGCATCCACGGCTTCGAGTTGCGCCGAGGCGTACTTAGACATAGCCTGCTCTGTTGTCAGGACGAAGGGCCCCCTGCTAACCACTCGCAGTTTCCCGAGCTTGGCCAGTGCATCAGCGGCCTCGATGGCCTCGTGATCTGTCCATCCAGTTCGTGAAATGATCTCGCTAAGGAGCAGTCCGCAAGGAGAACGCTCGGCGAGTGCCATGACGATGTCCTCGTGGTTCCCCCGTTCCAGCGTTTTCAAGAAAGGCGAAACAGTTGGATCCTTCCGGCGGTGCCTCTGCGGGTGCGCGTCAATGACGACACCGCCAGCAATGGTCGCCGACGGAGAAAGCTGCCTCAGAATGAACCGATCGCCAGGAAGCAGCAGAGCTTCATCGACCAGACTAAGCTGTGCCATGGCGGTCCCACTTGGCGCGACTCCGTCCCCATCGAGAAACCTCACTGAGGCAATCGTTTCCATGGCGGCCTGATGCATGCGAATTGTCGCGCCGTTTCTCAATCCTCGAGCGGAAGGCACAAGACTTATTCGCGCATCGATCTTTCGCGTCTGCTCGAAGAGTCCAACGGGGCCGAGCGTCATCCCGCGTTGAATTCGCGTATGTTCGATCCCGGCAAGATTGACCGCCGTTCGTTGCCCGGCGAATGCTTGTTGGACTGGAGATCCGCCGGACTGGATGCCACGGACACGCAAGCGCCTCCGCAGAGGATACAGTTCGACTTCGTCGCTGGTTTTGATCGACCCCGAAACAAGAGTTCCGGTCACTACAGTGCCAAACCCCTTCATGGCAAAGGAGCGATCGATTGGCAGGCGGACGTGGCCTGTTACGTCCTTCGGCGGGACCCGCATCGCAGCGAGGAGCAGAGAATCTTTGAACAGTTCTAGCCCCGCCCCGGTGCGAGCACTCACGGGGTTTATCGGCGCACCTTCGAGGAAGGTTCCGTGAACGAATTCCTCAGTCTCAAGACGCACCAAACTTAGTGCAGCTGCATCGACCAGGTCGGTCTTTGTAATTGCGACCAAGCCGTTCGATATGCCCAGCAAGCGGCAGATGTCGAAGTGTTCGCGGGTTTGTGGTTTGATGGATTCGTCCGCTGCAACGACAAGGACAACGAGATCTATGCCGCCTGCACCGGCCAGCATATTCCGCACGAAACGCTCGTGACCTGGAACATCTACGAAGTCCAGCCGGATGCCGCCGAGCTGCAGGAAGGCGAAGCCGAGGTCGATCGTAATGCCACGACGCTGTTCCTCTTCGAGGCGATCGGGGTTTGTCCCAGTCAAAGCCTCAACAAGAGCGGACTTCCCGTGGTCAACGTGACCCGCCGTTCCGACTACGACATGCTTTGAGCTTTCCATGGGAGGGAACCAGATCGATGCTATCGGACTAAAAGGGAGTTGGTCAAACAGGCGATCAGGACCGGCGCACGGGAAGGGCTGAGGTTATCTCGTCCAGAATCGATTGTGCGGCCTGCCTAGGATTTGCTGCCGCAGTGATTGGACGTCCTACGACGAGGTAGTCAGCCCCCGCGTGAATGGCTTCAGCCGGAGTGGCTACGCGTGACTGGTCGTGTGCGGCGGCATTGGCTGGCCGGACCCCAGGAACTAGGATCAGGAAGTCGCGGCCACATACCCTACGGATAGCTGGAGCTTCTCGGGCAGATGACACAGCGCCGTCGAGGCCAGCCTTCTTGGCGAGGCGAGCCAGCGCCACGGCGCGAGATGTGACCGGCCCCGGCAGCCTAAGCTCCCGGAGGGCGGAAGAACCAAGACTTGTGAGGATCGTCACTCCTAGAAGAGAGGGACGGTTGTTCAATCCTGCTACAGCCTCGCTGGCAGCCCGCATCATAGCCGTGCCTCCACCAGCGTGAAGCGTAAGCAACCGGACATTCGGCAATCCGGCTGCAGCGGCTACTGCCTTCGCGACAGTATTCGGGATGTCGTGGTACTTAAGGTCCAAAAAGACCCCGACGCCCAGACTGGCCAGCTTTTCGACAGCTCGGGGGCCTTCGGCGGTGAAAAGCTGATTGCCTACCTTATACGAGCCGACTAGGTCGGCCAGGTCCCGCACCAAGGCACAGGTCGGCTCAATACGGTCGAAGTCCAGGGCAATGATTAGTCGCGACGATACTGAACTGGGTGAGATGGAACCTCCAAGAGCTCCAGGCGGACTTTCGCAAGGCCGCGCTCGTCGAAGCCGAGTCTCCGGGCCACTTCGTAGGAGACGTCGAGTTCGCGTCCCTCAATGTATGGGCCGCGATCATTGATCCGCACCACCTGACTGCGGTGGTTCCGCACGTTCACGATACGTATGATCGAGCCCAGAGGCAACGTGGGGTGGGCAGCCGTAATGGCGTACATGTCATAGGTTTCTCCGGTAGCTGTCGGCTGTCCGTCAAACTCCTCCCCGTACCAGCTCGTCACACACTCCCAGACCGCCAGCGGTTTCGGCTGGCTTGTTGTGCCCGAGGGGGTCAAGAAAGGGGGGGTGGGGTCTTGGAGAGAGGTTGAGACTTGGGGAGGGTTGCTCACCTTTCCGACGGATGTAGGGTTGACCGGCGGCGTGAAGACGAGCAGACCCACGCCTAAAAACACCGACTCCAATACTACAAAGATTCTAGCTTTCATTGGCTCCTAACCTTTTTTGATTCAGTGTATTGTACACTTCCATGCGCCTTAAGAGCAACTGAATTTCAATCCAGAATCCATGTGTAAGTCATTGAAATAAAGCACCTTTCCCACAATCTACGGTATTCTCTTGTGCTCAGGTGCTTGTGACAGCGCTTGCAGCACAAAAAACCCGCTCAAAACCCTTTCGCCCAGTCGTACCCGCAACGCCACCTAGGCTACAGTTTGTCTCAACAACCCGACAACCCCCTTGCCGTACTATCAGAATGGAACTTCCAGTTGTGTACAGCTAAACACACTCGGGAACGAATGAGCCGCAAGGCTGCAGTGCAGGGCGCAACGTGCTCGTCCTTCTCAGCCACAAGCGTAATGTTTTCAGTGAGAAACGAAAAACTGCGTGGGACGGTCTCCGAAGCCACCATCACCGGCTGGAAACAACTTTGCCGCCCGCCCGGGATCGCTGAGAATCTGGGGTCACACTTAGCCCAGATCTCTCCCGATCTATGGCAGCCCTCACTGTGGCCACCTGGTGGACAAGCCAACTTCGTGCGATATGGAACTGCGCTAAGAGGTCGAACTCGGCAATCCTTGGGGTGAGGGGTACCGCTGTTGACTCGGAGGTCATCCCCCGTGGGCCGTTTCACGTAGCGTGCCGGCTCGGGCGAGCTCACTGCATAAAGTCTACCATGCTGGTCAAGGAGATTGTGGCACTACGGGGATCGCACGGCTGCGAATTCACGCCGGACTATGCTAGGATGAGGCGCCCGATGCGCATCGTAGAAAAACGGCAGCTGCTCTCTGGAGAGGAAATTGACAGGACGATTCAGAGAGTGGCGCACGAAATAGTCGAAAAGACAGGCGGGGCCAAGGACCTTGCTTTGGTTGGGATCCGTCGGCGAGGCGTTCCGTTGTCGGAGCGCCTGGCTAAGACGATCCGGGCGTTCGCCCACGTGGATGTGCCAATAGGTACGCTAGACATAACACTGTATCGTGACGATCTCTCGACCATCGGCCCGCAACCTGTAGTACAGTCCACGCATATAGATTTCGCAGTGGATGATCGCGACTTGGTAATCGTTGATGATGTGCTTTACACGGGCCGAACGACGCGCGCGGCAATAAACGGGCTTTTCGACCTGGGGCGGCCGAGACGCATCATGCTCTGCGTACTGATAGACCGCGGTCATCGCGAGCTGCCAGTCGAAGCCACTTTCATCGGACGAACTGTTGACACGACTGACACTGAGATTGTAGAAGTTCGCCTGCGGGAGATTGACGGGGAGGAACGCGTGGTCCTCGTGGACCGCGTGCCCTGAGTTCTCCGGTTGGGCTCCTTGGGCGGCATACTGAAGAGGACCAGTGCTCCAGCGCTTGCAACACCTGCTCGGAATTGAATCCCTCACGCACGAGCAGATTACTTTTATTCTCGATCAGGCTAAGCCCTTCCAGGAATTTCATCGCTACCCCCTGAAAAAACTGGCGACCTTGCGCGGCAAAACGGTCGCGCTGGCTTTTTTCGAGAATTCGACCCGCACGCGAATTAGCTTTGGAACTGCTGCCGCCCGGCTCGGCGCGGACACGATGAATCTCCAGGCCGAATCGTCAAGCTTGAAGAAAGGGGAGTCGCTGCTTGATACGGTTCACACGCTCGAGGCCATGCGGCCGGACGGGATTGTGATCCGGCACAGCTCGTCGGGCGCTCCGGAGATGGTTGCGCAACGCTCGGGAATTCCCGTAATCAACGCTGGGGATGGAACCCACGAGCACCCTTCTCAGGCACTCCTGGACGCGCTAACGATTCGAGACCGCAAGGGGAAGCTGGACGGGTGGAATGTCACCATAGTCGGGGACATCCTCCACAGTCGGGTCGCACGGTCGAACATCCACCTTCTGAGCAAGTTCGGCACGCGATTTACGCTGTGTGGTCCAGCGATGTGGGTGCCGCGCGAGGCGGAGAGCCTGGCACCGAACATTCGGCGGACAGGGCGAATCGAGGAAGCAGTAGACGGTGCGGACGTGGTCATGGTTCTGCGCGTGCAAACGGAACGCATTCACGAACCTGCGCTGGCCCCAGAGGAGTACATCCTGCGTTATCAGTTGACACCGGCGCGCCTTCGCCTCGCGAAGCCGGATGCGATTGTCATGCACCCTGGGCCGATGATCCGCGGGCTCGAGATTGATCCGGCAGTTGCGGACGGGCCGCAATCTTGCGTCCTGGAACAGGTTTCGAACGGATTGGCTGTGCGCATGGCGCTTCTCTATCACCTCGTCGGAAGGGCACCTATAGACGCGCCGCATCCCGCGAAGGAGCGATCGAATGCTGCTGATTAAGAACGGTCGTGTCCTTGATCCGTCTAGCAGGACTGATGCAGCACTCGATGTGTTGATTGACGGCGAACGTATTGCCAAGCTCGGTGCAAATCTTAATGCCCCTGACGCGGAGATCTTCAACGCCAAGGGCTTGATTGTCGGGCCTGGGTTTATCGATCTGCACTGCCATCTGCGCGAACCGGGCCAGGAAGTTTCCGAGACCATCGAAACCGGCACGCGAGCGGCGGCACGCGGCGGGTTTACTGCGGTGTGCTGCATGCCTAATACGCAGCCCGTCAACGACCGGGCTTCCGTGACCCGAGGAATCATGGAACGTGCTGCGGCTGTGGGAAGCACGCGTGTCTGGCCGATAGGCGCGGCTTCAACAGGAAGCAAGGGGGAAGCGCTGGCAGAAATTGCAGCCATGAAGGACGCAGGGATCGTCGCCGTGAGCGACGACGGCAAGCCCATCGCGACAGCGCGCCTGATGCGGCAGGTAATGGATTATTGCCGTGACCTCGACCTGCCTGTCATCGACCATTGCGAGGATTCTTCGCTCGCTGCGGGCGGCGTAATGCGCGAAGGAGCACGGTCCATCCGGCTTGGTCTGCAGGGAATTCCCTCGCAATCGGAATCGATCTGCGTGGGCCGAGACGTCGAAATAGGGGCTTTGACAGGGGCGCGACTGCACGTCGCGCACATGTCCACAATGAAATCGCTCGAGTATGTGCGTGCCGCGAAGAAATCGGGACTCCGAGTTACTTGCGAGGTGACTCCGCACCATTTCACTCTTACGGATGAGGACGTCCGGTACGACACAAGCTACAAGATGAATCCCCCGCTTGCATCGCGCGAGGACCGCGACGAGCTGATCAAAGGACTCGCAGACGGGAGCGTGGACGCAATCGCCACCGACCACGCGCCGCATCAGCCTGCCACCAAGGACGTCGAATTCGACCGCGCCCCGTTCGGCATAACAGGATTCGAAACGGCGTTTGCTCTCGGCTTGAACGAACTCGTTCACACAGGGCGAATGTCGTTGATGCGTTTAGTGGAATTGTTCACGACCGGCCCGGGGCGTGTATTGGGCATCGAGAGAAAGCTCGCGCCCGGCGAGCCAGCGGATATCACGATCTTCTCCACAGACCTTGCCTGGACGTTTCGAGCCTCGGAGTCTGCGAGCAAATCGCGCAACACGCCGTTCGACGGACGCTCATTTAAGGGCGGCCCCATGGCCACCATTGTTGCAGGCCGCATCGTATTTCGCCGCTAGCCCAGGCGTTCCGATGGTGCAGTTACGTTCGAGGTGGGAGTGTGTCTAAGGCACCGAACACGCAGCTTGCGCGGGCGCGACGCGTCTAGTGCGTGGCTGGCTCAGCAGCAGGATGCATGCCATGCTGAGGGACTTCGTGGACGCCGCGAGCCGGAGGCTCTTGGTAGAACCGGAAGAACTGGTTGAGCGGTCCGGCCCCTTTGCCGATCTGATAGGACCTCTCAATGGCCTTGGTCACATAAGCCTTGGCGAGTATCACGGCCTCGCGGAGTTGCTGGCCTGAAGCAAGCTGTGCAGCGACTGCGGAAGAGAATGTGCAACCGGACCCGTGGGTGTTCGGGCTTTTCACATGATCGCTGCCGAAAGTGAGAACCTCGCCGCCCTCACAGAGCACGTCGATTGGTTTGTCGAGGTGTCCACCTGTGACGATTACGGCGCGTGCCCCCATCTCAACCAGCTTCTGTGCCGCAGTCCTCATTGCATTCAGGTCTCGAACTTCCATGCCGGTCAGGAAGCCCGCCTCCGGCATGTTGGGCGTTATGACCGTCGCGCGCTTCAACAGCTCATCGCGCACGAATTTCAAACCGGATGCGTCGAGCAGCTCGGCGCTTCCCGCAGTGGGCCGTGACACAGGATCTAGAACAACATGAGGGAATTTGTGGGAGTCCAGGAATTCCGCAACGGCTGAAGCGTTCGCACGGTTGGCCAACATCCCAATCTTGACACCGGCAACAGTAATGTCCTCAACGAGCGCCTCAAGTTGAGCCCGTAACGTGGGTGCAGGGGTTGCGTGCACGGAACGCACGCCCTGGGTGGATTGCACCGTCAACGCGGTAATCGCAGCAACGCCGTAGCAATTGTGAGCTGCGAACGTTCTCAGGTCGGCAGCGACACCGGCACCACAACACGGATCAAATCCTGCAATCGTCAGAAGGATTGGTGGCGTTTGATTTGTGGGGTTGGCCAACTTTTCCGGCGCCCTCCGCGCGTGGTATCAAACCCGCCGGTGTCCATCTCTCCGGGGACTAACCGACTGAATGAAATGTACGCGCGTTCTCACTGCACGCGCAAGGACAATTTTGCGCATCGTTGAAGAGAGGTTTCGGCGGATGAATTTACCAGAAAACTATGGGAACAGTCCGCGAGCAATCGTTGCATCGGCCACGCGGCCGACCGCGAGAATGTAGGCTCCCGTACGCATGTGGGTGCGGTGCTTGCGCATCGTTTCGTGCACATCCAGAAACGCGCGCCGCATCACGGATTCGAGCTTGGCATTCACCTCTTGTTCGGACCAGAAGAAGCTCTGCAAATCCTGCACCCACTCGAAATAGCTGACTGTGACTCCGCCCGCGTTCGCCAAAATATCCGGCAGGACGAGGATACCCCTTCTCACTAGAACTTCGTCCGCGTGAGGAGTGGTTGGGCCGTTTGCGGCTTCGGCCACGATCTTGGCCTTGATTTGGTCGGCGTTGTTCAGCGTGATTACGTTTCCAATGCCCGCCGGGATCAGGATGTCGCACTTCATCGTGAGCAGATCGTCATTGGATATGCGGGAAGTACCAGGCATGCCGACAACTGTTCCCGATCGCTCCTTGTATCGGCTGGCTTTCAGAGGATCGATTCCCCGCGAATTGAAGACGCCTCCGCGCGAGTCGCTGATGGCAATTACTCGCGCCTTCTTCTCGGTGAACAGTTTGGCGGCCAGGGATCCGGCATTTCCGAATCCTTGGATCGCAACCGTCGAGCCACGTAGCGACATCTTCCTGAGCTTGCAGGCCTCTTCGACAACCACAAGGCACCCGCGAGCGGTAGCTTCACTGCGGCCCTCCGACCCGCCAAGTGAAAGAGGCTTTCCAGTAACAACGCCGAGGGATGAGTAGCCAGTCGTCATGGAGTACGTGTCCATGATCCAGGCCATCGTCTGAGGATCGGTATACATGTCCGGAGCGGGAATGTCGCGCTCTGGACCGATAAGCGGCAGGATTTCGGAAGTGAAGCGCCGCGTCATGCGCTCGAGTTCGGCCTTGCTCATTCGCTTCGGGTCGCAGATCACACCACCCTTGCCACCGCCAAACGGGATGTTGACGGTTGCGGTCTTCCACGTCATCCATGTGGCCAGCGCTTTCACTTCGTCGAGTGTCACGTTGGGGTGATACCGGATGCCGCCCTTTGCAGGGCCGCGCGCGATGTTGTGCTGCACGCGATATCCCGCAAAGACCTTGATCTGCCCATTGTCCATTTTCGTGGGAATGGACACTTCCAGTACGCGCTTGGGAGTGCGCAAGATTTGGCGAAGTCCCGGATCGAGCTTCAGAAACTCGGCAGCGATATCGAACTGAATCTGCGCGATGCGATGCGGATTCAAGTCCTCGCGCGGAGCGATCCGCGGTATGGGCTGTGGTGCAACCTTGGCAACAAGTGCCATCTGTCTTTCCTCCCGGCGGTCGACAACCCGCCGCGCGCCTTCGCGCGTGAATTGCGGACCAGAGCGTCCCGCCTGTGCTCGAATCAAGGCCGAGTCGAAGTTTAGTCAAGCTGCGGGGGATGTCAATGAAAACCGCGATGGAAAAGCGAAATCGACAGCGAAAGGACTTGCCACTGCACGTTGCCGCAACTAACGTATCTGACTGAAAATGAGGAGGTTATACGTATAGACGAGCCGGATGGCCACTCCGCGCCGTTGAGAGGGAACTTGATCTACTTCGCCGGGATACGGTCCGTGCCCATGTAAGCGCGGAGTGCCTCGGGGATGACAATCGACCCATCCCGTTGCTGGTAATTCTCGGCTATCGCGATCCACGTGCGTCCCACGGCAAGCCCTGAACCGTTCAAGGTGTGCACGAATTCGCTCTTTCCGCCTTTGGGCTTGAAGCGGATGCCAGACCGCCGCGCCTGGAACGCTTCTGTGTTGGAGCATGAAGAAATCTCCATGAATTCTCCAGACGAGGGAAGCCACACTTCGAGGTCGTAGGTTTTTGCCGATGCAAAACCCATGTCGGCAGTGCATAGCTGCACGACGCGATAGTGCAGCCCGAGGCGCTGGAGCACGGTCTCGACGTTTTGCACCAGCGATTCGAGTTCATCGTAGCTCTGGTCGGGCCTGGTGAACTTGAACAGTTCGACTTTTTGGAATTGGTGCTGCCGCTTGATTCCACGCGTGTCCTTGCCTGCAGCTCCTGCCTCAGAACGAAAGCAAGCTGTCCATGCGCAAACTTTGATCGGCAAAACGTCAGCGTCGAGTGTTTCTTCGCGGTGCAGACTGGTCAACTCAACTTCGGCCGTTGGAGTGAGCCAAAGATCTGTGCCTTCCAAACGAAACATATCCGCGGCAAACTTCGGGAGCTGCCCCACACCGGTGAGTGAAGCCGTGTTGACGATGAACGGAGGAAGAATCTCTGTGTAGCCATGTTCACGCGTGTGGACATCGAGAAAGAAGTTTGCGATGGCACGCTCCAGGCGTGCTCCCAGGCCCATGTAGACAGCGAACCGAGCCCCAGCGATTTTCGCCGCTGCTCCAAAATCGAGAATCCCAGTGCCCGCGCCCAGCTCCCAGTGCGGCTTCGCAGCGAAATCGAATTCCGGCGGCTTGCCCCATCGGCGGATTTCGACATTGTCTGCGGCGCTGTGGCCAACGGGCACGGTCGGATGCGGGACATTAGGCACACTGAGCAGGAATTCTCGCAGTCGCTCGTCGAGGGCGGCCACCTGTTCCTCGTCACGCTTGATTCGTTCGGAGACTTCCTTCATTCGCGCGAGGATCGCCGAAGCGTCCTGCTTGGATTTCTTGAGGCGTACGATTTCGTCGCTTGCTTTGTTGCGTTCTGCTTTGAGTTTTTCCGAGGTCGTAATGAGTTGGCGTCGCTCCGCATCGATTTGGCGGAACGATTCAAGGTCAACCGCGATCCCGCGATCGCGCGCCGTCTTCTCGATCACGTCCAGGTGGTCGCGTACGTATCCAAGGTCTAGCATCAGCGGACAAGAATAGCGGATTCCCGTAGCCATGAGAAGCCACGAGTGAGCGGGTATGCGGGAATGTGCCCGCGGTCGCACGGGGATGTGATCTCCAACCCATTTGCTCTGGGTTGCATTACGCGGCGGGACGCCACCACAAAGTGCGGAAGTTCACGCTCTACGGGACCGGTCAGTGGAGAATAGAAGGCCCGCGCGAGACGTCGTATTGTGGGAAGATGGCGTTGCGCGGGCCTGTAAGAGAGAATTTGATATTCTAGTCATATCTTATAATCCAAACGGCCTTTTCGCGCAAGTCCTTTTTTATCCGTATCAAACTCGCCCAAGGCAATCCTGTCCCCCCTGACAAGGCAAGTAGGTGCAAAATGTGCAACTACTTTGGGGTGTCAGGACCCGGGTCGAGATTCAGGGGCAAATGCGGAAAGAACCGTCGGTTTCTGCATACCCATAGGCCATTCGTGGCGTGTTGAAAGCAGCGGCGGGATGGCCGCGGCGGTCGAGTAAGATTAACCCGCCGGTCGTGTGAGCGCGACGGGCAAGTTCGCAGACACATGTCTCCGCGACAACTTGGGCACGGGGAGTCTGTCGGCTATGTTCTAGGTTCAATTCTAACGGTTGGTGATCGCGCAGGAGATCGGCGGCCAGTTTAGCCATCACGACTTTCATAATCCCTTCCCCATGGCCAGTACACGAGACTCCGCCGGATTCGCAATCTGCATAGCAGCCACACCCAATGAGCGGGGAGTCCCCTACGCGTCCGGGAAACTTGCAGCATGTTCCTCCAGTGGATGTTCCAGCGACAATTCCCCCTCTTGAATCCAGGGCAACCGCGCCAACCGTACCCTGTTCGTGTCCAAAATGGTGCTCCGCCGCATGTGAATCAGCCAGGCATTGCCCCCAGGCCGCCCGCTCTCTTTCAAGGACCAAGTCTTCAGGCGCGCAGAGCGGGATGCCGTTTTCAGTCGCAAAGGTTTCAGCACCCTTCCCAACGAGCATCATGTGTTCGCTTTTTTCAAGGATGCGCCTTGCCAAGCGTATAGGATTGCGTATGTGCTCCACGGCTGCCGCTGCTCCGGCTTTGAGCGCCTTGCCCTCCATGATGATTGCGTCGAGCTGAACCACGCCGTCCCGGTTCAGGTGCGAGCCGATGCCTGCGTCAAAAGTGTGATCTTCTTCAAGGGAAACGATAGCGGCTTCTACTGCATCGATGGCAGTCCCGCCACCGGAAAGAACATCCCATCCCGCAGCAAGGGCTCGCCGGACGCCCGAACGGCAGTCCTCAACAGCCTCATCCGGGATGTTCCATGCGCCGCCGTGAACAATGAGAGATGGTTTTGGAATGTTCAGCGACCGTCCTAGACAATGATACTGCATGCCGTAGTTGTTCGGGAGAACCGAGCGACAATGGAAAGCCACGCTGACAATGTCTGAACCGATAGATGGAAAACTCGAGAGTAGCTAGTCCCCATGGCCAGCGGAGCGTGTCAGCATCCGCGGCGTGCTTGACGGTTCGCGGGAGGAGTCTTCATGACGCGAGGAACTTGTGACTCCTTCTACAGACTCAGGCGCTACCTGTGGCTGCGGGCTGCCTCCCGTCTGCCGCCAGGTGTGGACGATTCGGTGAATCACGGTGATATTCGGGCCAACGGCCAAAATCCAAAGCACAACCTGCATGCGATTTGTCAGAGCGCCCAGGATCATCAGAACGTGTCGCTCCGGTCTCTCGAAGAATCCAACCTCGGAAGCCGGGACAAGCGATTCGGCGCGCGCTTTGGCGTAACTTACCATCACTGCCCCAGCCATGGCCGCACCCGCAAGAATCGCGTAGCGGAAACGGTTCACCTGCACGTAGTAAACGAGGAGGCCGAGGAAGAGGATCAGGTCAGCGTACCGATCGAGGATGGAATCCAAAAAGCCGCCAAAGACCGAGACCCGCCTCTGACGCCGGGCAAGAGGGCCGTCCAGGAGATCACATAGCCCGGCGAGGATCATCATTCCGCCTGCCGCGGCGAACCGCCCGCGCGCGAAGAGTATTCCCGCCCAGAGGTTTAGAACCAGGGCTGACCACGTGATTACATTGGGAGGAATGCCTGTGCGGGCGAGCACGGCGGCAAGCCTGTCAATTGGCCAGGTGAGGTAGCGGCCGATGGCACGCGTCAACATGGATTGACTCTCATGTTCCTATTCGTTGTCATGTATCGTGACCAGCCGAACCACCTCGTATTCCTTTATGCCCGCCGGGGTTGTCACCTTCACCTCGTCGCCGACCTTCTTTCCGAGAAGCGCCCGGCCGATGGGAGAGCTCGTTGAAATTGCCCCCTTCGAGGCATCGGCTTCCTCGACCGTCACCAGTTTGTATTCGATTTCGGCGTTGTTGGCAATGTCTAAAACCGTGATGCGCGAGCCGTAGGCGGCACGGTCCTTCGGCAGGTTGTTCAAATTCAGCATGGAAATGTCCGCCATGCGCTGGTGGAGCTGCCCAAGTCGAGCCGATACGTAGGATTGGCGCTCCTTGGCAAACTTGAACTCCGCATTTTCCGACAGGTCTCCGTGGGCGCGAGCCTTCTTCAGTTCCTTCGGCAACTCCGAGTGAAGTTCATGCTCAAGCGCCGCGATTTCGTCCTTCAGTTTTTTCTTGATCTTTTCGGCAAGGTCGGTCATTTTGTCAAGTCTAGGAAGGCCGGTCCGTCCGTTTCCCGCTTTCTGATCGGACGTCAGTCCGATGGCTATAATATAAGGATTCGCTGGCGGTATCGCAACGACTGGATGTGGTCAAGGGTCGCTGCCAGGAAGCAGCTCGGGGGCGTTTGGCACCTGGCGGGCATTTTATGTTCTCCATAAAAAAGTCTTAGTGCCGGAATCTCCCGTTCCGCGTGTATATTGTGTGGTTTTTATAACCCCACGGAAGGATAGTTAATTCCATGAGTCTCAGCCAACTAGCTAGATCTATCAAGGAGTCGGCGACACTAAAACTGAATGAGACTGCCGCTCTGCTTCGTGAAAAGGGCGAGCCCGTGATTCATCTCGGAGGCGGCGAGCCGAAGTCGAAGGCTCCCATCGACGCGATCATCAATTGCGCGTCCGTCCTCAATACGGGAGAGATTCGCTACACCGCGCCCGACGGCATCCCCGCCCTGAAGAAAGCGATCATCCGCTACACCGAGGAGCACTACAAGAAGATCGTGTCGGCTGACAACGTGATTGCTTCGGGAGGGGCGAAGCAGGCTCTCATGGTCCTGCTCCACGCCATACTCGACCCCAAGGAGGAAGTGATCTTCCCGGCGCCGTATTGGGTCAGCTATCCGGAGATGGTGAAGCTCGCCGGTGGCGTTCCGGTTGTTGTGAAGGCTGAAGATGGCAGCTTCTTGCCGACCGTCCAGGAGATTGCCGACGCGGTTGGTTCGTACACGAAAGCGATCATCATCAACAGCCCCAACAATCCCTCCGGCGCGATGTTCTCGAGTGGGTTCATCCGGGAGATTGTCGAGTTCTGCGAGAAGAAGAGCATTTATCTGATCATGGACGATATTTACAATCGCCTGACGTTCGACGGCAAGGTTGCCCCTAACTGCTACGAGTACGCGAAGACGCCGCTGGAAGAATCCAAGCTGGTCGTTATCAACGGAGTCTCGAAGATGTACGCAATGACCGGCTTCCGCATCGGCTGGGCGATTGCAAACAAGCATATCATCGAAGCGATGGCCACGATTCAGTCTCAGCAAACCTCAGGCCCATCCGCTCCTGCCCAGTGGGCTGCTGTGGGAGCCTTGAACGGTGTGCAATCATCCATCGAGAGTCTGCGCCTCACTCTCCAGAACAACCGAAACATTATGGTCGAGCGGCTGAAGGCGTTTGAATCTGTCCACGTGGCCAACCCGGACGGAACGTTCTACTGCTTCCCAGACTTCAGCGCGTACATGAAGGATTCGCAGAAGCTCGCCAATTTCCTTCTCGAAAAGGTTCGCGTGGTGACGGTGCCTGGCAAGGAATTTGGCTTCGAAGGCCATCTCCGGCTGAGCTACTGTGGCGCGATTCGCGAGATCATGGAGGGCTTGGATCGCATCAAGTGGGCACTCGATCCCAACTCCGCCAACGAACTCTACCTTGGCGACCGCAAGTTAGTGAGGGACTGGCTATGAACATCTACCTCGACGTGCAATCCCCCGCGGTGAAGGAAGCGGGGAAACTTGCGAGCAACTATGGCCTGACCAATCACGGCCTCGTGAATTTGCGTCGCGTTTATTGGAACCTGCCCACGCCGGCCCTCTACGAAGAGAGCATCTTCCGGTCCGAAGGCCGCCTCTCGCATCTCGGACCGCTCGTGGTGGACACGGGTAAACATACGGCTCGATCCGCGGCCGACAAATTCGTTGTCCGCGAGCAATCCACCGAAGAGAAGATTTGGTGGGGCCAATACAACCGGCCGTTCAGCGGCGAGAGTTTCAGCGCGCTGCTCGCCCGGCTGCAAGGCTATCTGCAGGGACGCGACGTCTTCGTGCAGGATTGCTTCGCGGGCGCGGATCCCGAGTACAGCCTGCCCGTTCGGATCATCACGCAGAAGGCTTGGCACAGTCTCTTCGCCCGAACGATGTTCCTGAAACTGCGCAGTCAGGACGCGCTGCAGCGCCACATCCCGGAATTCACCGTGATCGCGGCGCCGTCGTTTCAAGCATCGCCCATGGTTGACGGGACGCGCACGGAAACCTTCATCATCATCAATTTCCGCGAGCGCATCGCGATCATCGGAGGCAGCGAGTACGCCGGCGAAATCAAGAAAACCATTTTCACGGTCTTGAATTTCCTGTTGCCGCTACAAGGCGTTCTGTCCATGCACTGCTCGGCCAACGTCGGTGCGAATAGCGACGTTGCGATTTTTTTTGGCCTTTCCGGAACCGGCAAGACGACTCTTTCCGCCGACCCGAAGCGCCATCTGATCGGCGACGACGAGCATGGCTGGAGCGACAATGGCGTCTTCAACTTTGAAGACGGTTGCTACGCCAAAGTGATTCGTCTTTCGCCGGAAGCGGAGCCGCAGATTTATGCTTGCACGCGCCGCTTCGGGACGGTTCTCGAGAACGTGACTTTCGATCCCGTGTCGCGTCACCTGGATTTGAACGACGACTACGTTACGGAGAACACGCGCGCCGCGTATCCTCTCTCGTACATCGACAACCACTTGCCCGACAAGCGCGCCGGCCATCCGAAGAACGTCATCTTCCTCACGTGCGACGCTTCCGGCGTCATGCCTCCCATTTCCAAGCTCAGCCCCGACCAGGCCATCTATCACTTCATCTCCGGTTACACGAGCAAGATCGCGGGAACTGAAGTCGGGCTTGGCATCGAGCCCGAGATGACGTTCAGCACTTGCTTCGGCGGGCCGTTCATGGTCCATCATCCGCTGGCGTATGCCGAGCTGCTCAAGAAGAAGATTCTCAAGCACGATGCCCACGTTTGGCTCGTGAACACGGGCTGGACCGGCGGACCGTTCGGCGTCGGCAAGCGAATCAGCATCCATCACACGCGCGCTCTGCTCAACGCTGCTCTGAGCGGGTCGCTTCTGAAAGTCTCATACAAGAAGGACCCGGTCTTCGGCTTCGACGTGCCGGTTGAGTGCGCAGGCGTTCCCGCGGAAATCCTCGATCCGGCGAACACCTGGCCGAGTCGCGACGAGTACTTCAACAAGTACGACGCGCTTGCCGCTCGCTTCATCGAGAACTTCAAGCTGATGATGACCGAGTGTCCGGAACACATCCTGGAGGCTGGGCCGAAGCGCTTGTCGTCCGCGAAAGTCAGATAAGCCCGGGTCGTGCGGGGTTCTCGCGCTTGCAGCGTGCGCGTGGCATTGTGGCGCCGAACTTCTCGGTGTGACGAAGAGCCGGTTCACGTCTCCGCGTACCTGAA
>Ga0187770_10000485_pt1 | contig 19252 bp, 14 predicted proteins | sample 0116_SJ02_MP02_2_FD_133154 | JGI IMG/M metagenome (GOLD analysis project Ga0187770, IMG submission 133154) | Tropical peat soil microbial communities from peatlands in Department of Meta, Colombia - 0116_SJ02_MP02_20_MG | ecosystem: Environmental > Terrestrial > Soil > Wetlands > Peat | place...
AAATTGATCAATACAAACAGCACTCTCGACCCGATAAGAGCTGACAGGACTGTGTAGAAGAAGAGATCCACGATGTTTTCAAAAGAAATCCCAGTATTTGGTTTTCGAATTTTCAAGGTGGCAAGGACCACGGCGGAGACAAAACCCACGGCGATGAAGAACGCATACGCGTAAATGCGCAAAGTTCCGAATTGAAACAGAACGGGGTGCATTTTTTGGAGTCTATTTGGGGCTTGGTGCTTTGGATTTGGTTCTTTTCTTATGATCCCTGATCAATACCTGTAACGCCATTAGCCCGATGCCGATGCAGATGGCCGAATCCGCTACGTTGAAGGCGGGCCAGTGATAAGTAGATAGATGAAAGTCCAGGAAATCTACAACTTCCCCGTAGTGGAGACGGTCGATGAGGTTTCCCAGGGCGCCACTCAGAATTAAAGAAAATGAGAGGGCGAGAGTCTTTTCATTTTCCCTGGTTTTAACGAAGAGAAAAACGATGGCCCCAATGGCAATCAGGGAAACAACCACAAAGAGGATGGAACCGATCCCTCCTTTTCCTCCTCCGAAAATTCCGAAAGCACCGCCTGTATTCCTCACCTGGACAATGTTAAAGAATCCGTCGATCACCTGCACGCTTTGATAGAGACGCAGTTTTTGCACGATCAGATATTTGGTCCACTGGTCGAGCGCCAGAACTCCAAAACAGAAAATCAAAAAGATCCAATATTTCCGTTTCATGCCCACCCTTACACCTACGTCTATTCACGAACCGAAAGCCTTCTTGATTAGGTGCTTAAATTCCAAATTCTAAATTCCAAATCCCAATGACCGAGACTTTTTCTTTTGGAAACTTGAATTCTATTCATTGGAGCTTATTTGGTGTTTGGTGCTTGGGATTTGGTGCTTGCTCCCTGGATCGCCTCGACGCATCTGCCGCAGATCGTCTGATGCTCCGGATGCTCCCCCACAGTCACTTCGTAATTCCAGCATCTCTCACATTTCTTGCCCTCTGCCCGGAGTACTTCCACCCTCGTTTCCTTTTCATCCCCGGTCCCGTTGACAGCGGGATGAAGGGTGACCGAGGAGACGATAAAAATTGACTTTAGGTCCTTCTCGTAAGATTTAAGGAATGAAAAGACCTTTTCAGGAAGATAGACATGGACTTGTGCGTCCAGCGAGAGCCCGATCACCTTCTCCCTCCGGGCCTCTTCCAAAGCCTTGGTCACCACGGCTCGAATCTCCCAGATCCGGTCCCACCTTTCACTTAATGCATCGTCCAGATATTCACCCTGCACTTCGGGAAAGGCAGTCAGGTGAACACTTTCAGCCTTGTCCGGTCTTTGAGGAAGATATTTCCAGACCTCTTCCGAAGTAAACGAAAGAATGGGAGCCATGAGGCAAGTCAAAACCTCTAAAATTTCGTACAGTGCGGTCTGCGCCGATTTCCGGCCCCGGGATCCGGAGGGGAATGTATAAAGCCGGTCCTTCAAAATATCGAAATAAAGGGCACTCATCTCCACGGCGCAAAAATTCTGAACGCTGTGGTAGACCACATGGAATTCAAACCGTTCATAAGCCTCGCGAATTCTGGCGGTGACTTTCTGGAGCCGATGGAGGGCCCATCGATCCATCTCTTCAAGGTCACGATAGGGAACCCGGTCTTTCTCGGGGTGGAAGTCGTAGAGATTTCCTAATAGAAAGCGGTACGTATTTCGAATGCGGAAATAGCTATCCGCCAGCCGTTTCAGGATTTCGTTAGAGATCTTGATGTCATCCTTGTAATCCTCCGCCGCAACCCAAAGTCTCAGGACATCGGCTCCTAGCTGATTGATCACCTCTTCGGGTGCGATCACATTCCCCGCTGACTTCGACATCTTTTTCCCCTCTCCGTCCACGACAAACCCGTGGGTAAGAACGGAGAGATAGGGAGCACGACCCCTCGTGCCGACAGAAGTGAGAAGAGAGCTGTGGAACCATCCCCGGTGTTGATCGCTTCCCTCCAGATAAAGACTGGCCGGATACTCAAGCTCTTTCCGTTTCTCCAGGACCGCCGCATAGGAAACTCCTGAGTCAAACCAGACATCCAGAATATCCGTCTCCTTCTTAAAATCTTTTCCGCCGCATGCAGGACATTGGGTTCCTTTTGGCAAGAGGCGATTCGTCCCCTCTTCAAACCAGATGTCCGCTCCCTCCGTCTCAAAAAGGCGGACGGTGTGGTCAATGACCTGCCGACTGATCAGGGGTTGCTCGCAGGCCGAACAGTAATAAACGGTGATGGGAATGCCCCAGGCCCTCTGCCTGGACACACACCAATCCGGTCGGTTCTCAATCATCCCGTGAATACGATCCCTTCCCCAGGGAGGGATCCAGGTCACCTCACCGATGGCTTTCAGAGCATTCTGTCTCAATCCTTTCTTATCCATGGAAATGAACCATTGCTCCGTAGCTCGAAAGATAATCGGGTCATTGGTCCGCCAACAATGGGGATAGGAATGCACCATGACCTCTTCTTTCAGGAGTGCCCCGACCTCGGCCAGCTTCTTATTTACAGCGTTGTTCGCATCAAAAACGAACTGTCCCGCAAAGAAAAGGACATCCGAGGTAAAACGGCCGTCATCGTCCACCGGGCTGTAGACCTCCAGGCCATATTGCACTCCACTCTCATAGTCCTCCTGACCATGGCCGGGAGCGGTGTGAACACTTCCTGTTCCGGCGTCCAAAGTCACGTAGGAGGCAAGAATGATCAGGGAGTCCCGGTCGAGGAAGGGATGCCTGGCTTTCAGTCCTTCTAATCTCTTCCCCGGAAATTTCTCCAATACCTTATATGTCTTGATTCCGAATTTCTTCATCACCTCTTCCAAGAGACCCTCTGCCAGGATGTAGACCTCACCCCCCACGTCCACTGCTGCATAAGTGAAATCAGGATGGAGTGCAATTGCCAAATTAGCCGGGATTGTCCAGGGAGTGGTCGTCCAAATGATGACGAAAACGGGTTTTCCACTGAGGCTTTGGAACTCCCTCCCGATATCGGAGATCATTTTAAATTTCACATAGATGGAGGAGGAACGGATATCTTCGTATTTTACCTCGGCCTCAGCTAAAGCCGTTTTGCAGGTAGGACACCAGTAGACGGGCTTTTTTCCTTTGTAAACCAAGCCATCCAAAAGGAACTTTCCGAACTCTCGAACAATGGTTGCCTGATATTCAAAATTCATGGTCAGATATGGATTTTCCCATTCCCCGAAAACTCCGAGCCGCTTAAATTCCTTTTTCTGAATCCCGACAAATTTTGCTGCGTACTCCCGGCATCTGCGCCGGATTTCGACGATACTGAGACCGGCTTTTTTCGCGCCGAGGCCTTTTTCCACTTCGTGTTCAACGGGTAACCCATGGCAGTCCCATCCCGGAACGTAGTGGCTGTCAAACCCGGTCATGAACTTCGATTTAACGATGAAGTCTTTTAGGATTTTGTTCAAGGCGGTCCCGATATGAATATTTCCGTTTGCATAGGGAGGTCCATCGTGAAGGATATATTTCGGCCTTCCTTTGGCCCCTTGGATGATTTGACGATAGATTCCCATCGCCTCCCAGGCCGCCAGCATCTCAGGTTCCCTTTTCGCCAAATTGGCCTTCATGGGGAAGTCCGTTTTAGGGAGATTTAATGTGTGACGGTAATCCATTACCATTCCTTCCTATGCGCAAGCATTATTCTATCAAATGCTACTCTTTATTGACCAAAAATCAAAAATCCTTTATTTTAAAAGTAGTTAAATAACATAAAAACAGGAGCTTGGCAATCTCACATTACTCGGCCATAATCCGCAATCGTCATCCTGAACTTGGTTCAGGATCTATGGGTTACCGAAAATGAGAGATGTTGAAAAAATTTCAGCATGACAGAGATATTCCTGGGGTCTTGGGTTTTGACTACGAATTACGGGACTTGGAGGCTTTGCCGAAAATGAAGAAAAAGAAGGAGGGAGTGGTCCCCCATCGGTTGATGAGAAAGAATCTTAAAAAGGAACGGAGATCTATTTTGGAAGGAACATCTCGGGATTCCTCATCCCTTTCCCGAGCCTACCAATTGACACAAAAGGCTTCCCGGGTAGGATTTGACTGGCCAAATATCGAAGGGGTGTTGAATAAATTGGAAGAAGAAATGAAAGAGTTTAGAGAAGCCCTTTCGCTTCGGGACAGGAGAAGGATTCGCGAGGAAATCGGGGATCTCCTTTTTGTCATCGCAAACGTTTCGCGGATTCTCTGCATCCACCCAGAGGAGGCGCTGAAAAAGGCTTTAGCCAAGTTTGTGTCTCGTTTTCATTATATTGAGATTTCCCTCCACAAGGAAGGAAAATCCTTTTCCCAGTCTAACCTCATCGAAATGGACCGACTATGGGAGGAATCAAAAAAGAAAAGATAAATTGCAAGTTGCGTCGGTAACTAACGGGTGTCATTCCCGCGAAAGCGAGAATCCAGAAAAGTTCTCACAAGGAAAATCCTGGATTCCTGTTTCCACAGGAATGACGAGAAAGTAATGCCAAGATTTCAAATATCTTTGGTTAGTTTTCAGGTAGGTTACATAAGAAATTCGGCCGCGTTGATGTTATATTGATTTGGGTCGAGGGTTTTGACGACGCTCCTCTTGAAATCCCCGCTCGCGTCGTCCCTCTCTTTCAGATCCACCATTTTTCCTTTCCGATACTCCCCGTCGCCGTAATAAAGAAGGCAGACCCTCGGCCGGTCGATCAGTTCTGTATCCTCTTGGATGTGGGTAACAATCCCCATTTCATTCGTGTTTAGCAGAACCAGGGTCCCGAGAGGGAAGATGCCGATCATGTTGATGAAGACCTTGACGATGGCAGGGTCGAAGTCTTTTCCACTTCGTTCCAGCATGATTCCAAGAATTTTTTCGGACACATACGGGAATCGATTGTAGACCCGCGGTCTCACCAAGGCATCATAAAAATCGCCAATGGCTACGATTCTGCCAAATAGGCTGATCTTTCTCTTCCGGGTAAGTCTCGGATACCCGGTCAAATCATACCGAAGGTGGTGCTCAAAAGCGCCTTCAATCATCCGGGTGGAGAGTTCTCCCCATTCCTTCATCCTCATGATGAGTTCCGTCCCGACGACGGGGTGGGAGCGCATGACCGACCATTCTTCAGGCGACAACTTTCCCGTTTTGTTAAGAATCTCCTTCGGAATTCTCGTCTTTCCCATATCATGGAATAACCCTGCCATGCCCAGATGAGAAAGGTGCTTCTTGGGAATGCCGATCCTCTGCCCCAAGGCAATGGCATAAATGGCCACATTCACGGAATGATTGAAGGTGTATTCGTCATAGTTCTTGATATTCGCCAATCCCAACAGAGTGGAATCATCCTGCAAGATAGCGTTGACAGCGTTTTGCATCAGGCGCTTGGCTTTTCGGATATTGAGCGCTTTTTGTTGATTGATGTTCTCCACCACTTCCTTGACCAAGCCGATGGACTTAAAATAGACCTCTTTCGAATGTTTCTTCCGATCCTCCGAATCGACATAGATCTCTTCGTCTCTAAAGAACTCCAGTTTCCCGACTTCGATGGATTGGATGTTTCGGTATTCTAATTGCTTCTTAACATAGAGGTAATTGCTCTCATTATTTTCCTCCAGCCCCGAGAGAAGATAAACAAAATCCGTCAGGTGCTCTCCCTTCACCTCTTCTAAAAACTCCACCTCCCCGATCCACCGCTTTTTCATCTCCTGCCAAAATGCTTTGAAGATGGGATATTTATCAGCTCTCACAACAATCCGGGTATTATTGAAGAAAAAATTATCACGAACGATCTTCAAGAAAAAATTTCCTTGAGATCGAATGATACCGTTGATCGTCTGGACACATTCACGCGTCAGGCGGTCGATGTTGACATTCTTCTGATCGTAGATGGCCGCTCCTTTTAGGAGTCGATTGAATTTTGTGACAAATTCTGTTCCTAATTTTGTCGGCAGATGTTCGTGATCAAGGGTGGTGGGTTTCTCTTCTGGCATCAGACGGTTGATTCCTCAGGAGGATTGGCCCCTCAACGCCTGGAGGCAAGCTTCCCGGATGGAATCGTCCTTTGAGCTCTTCCCTTCCTCCAGGATGGCTTTTGCCTCGGGGCTTCCAATCATGGCTATCGCTCTCGCTGCTCCGAACCGGATTTCATCCGTGGGCCCTCGGCCGAACCAACTCTTTCGCCCTAAGAGTTGCTCCAGTATGGGAACCGCTTCGTTGGAGCCAACCATCCCGATAGCGTTGAAGAAGGCTTTGATCTCCACCGGTTCTCTTTTATAAAACTCTTTAAATTCCACCACTTCCAGAAGAGGAATGAGGCCAGCTTCTTTGCCTACCTTCCCCAAGTTAATCGCCGCCATACAACGGATTCGGACATCATTGTCTGTGAGCGCCTTGACTAATACTCCGACGGCCTTCGACCCGCCGATGAGCCCCAGCGCCTGCACAGCCTCTCTCCTCACCCGATTTTCCTCATGATTGAATGCCTTTAGGATGTACGGAAGGGATTGTTCCTTTCCAATTCGGCCTAAGATGTAGGTAATATTTCGAACCAAGAACCATCGCCGGTCGTCAATAAAAGGAGTGATCAGCTCAACGGCGTTCTTTCCGATTTCGGAGAGGGCGTCACAGAATACTCTTCTCGCCTTCGAGTTCTTAAGTTCCCCTAAGAGCTTGATGAGAGGGGCGATGGCGTTTTTTTGAAGGAGCAAAAGATAGACGTTGGCATCTTCCAGGCGAACGTCTATCCTCTCCAACACCTTGCCGATCCGGTTGATCCGCACGTCGTCGCCAGCCTCTACGATGATTCTCCGGATGCTCTCGATCTGCCAATCCTGCAAGTCATAAGTTTTAAGGATGATATTCACTCGTTTCAAAAGATCGGTTGCTTTGGTGAACTCGCCGAGGGTCAAAAAGGCGTCGAGTGCCTTGATCAAGACATTGACCGCATCTTGATAGGGCTCGGGCTCTTTTTCCAAAGTCAAAATTTCATACAGGATGTCCAGAATATTGAAAATAAAGGTTGGATCGATCTCCGCTTCAACATCCTTTCTCAACCCATCGACTTCGTCTGAGGTGAGGAAATAGACGCTTCGATCTGAAACAAATGGAGCAGGTTCCTCGACCCCCTTGGAAAGGAGCTCATCCAAATCGCCCCCATCCTCTGAACCTTCTTCTTCGGGGTCTATCTCCACATGGTGCGCAAGAGGTTTGAAAAAAAGATTCTTTCTGAACTGTTCAATATTCTCGGGTATGACAACGGGTGTCTCCTCCAAGAATTCATCCGTTGCCAAATGACTGATGTGTTCGAAATCCTTTTCCCACATCAAGGTAACGATGTCATCCTCCAATTGATTGATATTGTCGCTCTGCTTGAGGATATCAATGATCCCCTGAACCTCCCATTCTTCCAGTCCCTTCATAAAACGGATTTCCCTCAACCCGTCTTTGTGCAGAAGAAGGGCAAGACTCGTCTTCACATCTCTATTTTCATATAAGATCTTCCCCTTAAAGGAGAGATCGTATTCTCCTACCTGAATCACAAGGGACTGATATTTGTTCAGGAAAAATTGGAATTTCTTAAGGACCTGGTCTCGGAATCCTTTCAGGGCCGGGTTATCCGGTGGGTAAAAACGAAAGGCCTTGATCGCCTTGATGAAGGCGCTCATCAAATCTCTGGCGACGATGAACTCCTCGTCGCTTTCCATTCCTTCAACCGAGGGCATCTCAGCGCTGAGATCAAGAGCCTTTTTATCTGCTGAAACCTCTTCGGCCATAAATCCCTTTGCCTCAATCCCGCACTTAAAGTGCTACCCCCGATTGCCCGCAGAAGCCACACGGGATGACTAACTCTCTGAGAAGGCCAGCCGAACGGCCCTGCTACGGGCCGGGAAGCTTGACAATATCTTTATGGATTTTGACACCATTTGTCAACAAATTTTTTGCGGCCCACTCTTGCTCAATTCGTTAATAAATGATAGTTTTGTGAATAGTCAATGATTCTAGAGAATTATGACGTTTCGTTCTTCCAACCCCACAAAGGGCACGCTCTATATTGTTTCCACCCCGATTGGAAACCGGGAGGATATCACCCTGAGGGCCCTCCGCATCCTTAAAGAAGTAGATTTGGTTGCCGCGGAGGACACTCGGCATACCGGCCTCTTCCTCAAGCATTTCGGGATTCAGACCCCTCTCACCAGTTATTTTGAAGGAAACGAATTAAGAAAAAAGGAATTCATCCTCTCCAAACTGATGCAGGGCGAGCGAATTGCCCTCGTTTCGGATGCCGGCACCCCCGGCATCTCCGACCCCGGGTTCCGCCTCGTACTGGCAGCCGTTGAAAACCGGATCGCTATTGTTCCCATCCCCGGTCCTTCCGCTGTGATTGCGGCTCTGAGCGTTTCTGGACTCCCAACAGATGCCTTTTTTTTTAAGGGATTCTTTCCCCATAAAATGAAGAAGCGGAGAGATCTCCTGAAGGAATTAGCAGACGTAAAGGAGACTCTTATCTTTTACGAATCTCCCCATCGTATTTCCGAAACACTAAGAGATATCCATGAGGTCCTCGGGGACCGAGAGATCGTCCTCACCCGCGAGCTGACAAAGATCTATGAAGAGGTTCTCAGGGGGAAAGTCAGTGAGGTTCAGGCTCAGGTCACCGGACGAAAGTTAAAGGGTGAAATCACTTTGGTCATCTCCGGCAAAACACGGCAGCAAAAAGATAGCGAGAAGCCTTGACGGGGATAGCGGTATGCTTTAGATTGTAACGGCCAACTTAACAAAGTCGTTATTGCGGGGGCTGACAAGCCGTCTCATGGAACGGCTCACTCCTTATGCAATGATACTCAATGGACGTTAACTTAGTTGACGATTTTTGCTAAGAGAGGGCGGGGATGGAAAATTTAGGACAAATTCTGCCATTCTGGACCGTGTCTTTTTTTGTTCTTCTTTTACTTTCTATTGCAATTTTACCGCTTACCCATAGCCGTTTCTGGGACAGCAATCGGAATAAAGCGATCGTCTCTGGAATTCTCTCTCTGCCCGTGGTTATTCTTTTCTGGCAGTATAATAATTTCAACCCATTGATTCATGAAATTAAGGAATATTTCTCCTTTATCATTTTGCTCGCCTCTCTCTTTATTATCTCCGGAGGAATATTCTTAAGCGGCGATATCGAGGCCACTCCCTTACATAATACCCTTTTCCTTTTGATCGGTGGGATCATAGCCAATATATTCGGGACCACCGGGGCTGCGATGCTTTTGATAAGACCTATCTTAAGGACGAACAGCGAAAGGCGGCTGATCGCCCACATCCCGATTTTCTTTATCTTTATCGTCTGCAATATTGGCGGATGTCTCACTCCTCTTGGTGATCCCCCCTTATTCATGGGTTACTTGAGAGGAGTCCCGTTTTTCTGGACTCTAAGACTCTTCCCTTACTGGATATTCATGATGACGCTTATTCTCATCGTCTTTTATTTTATTGATTTTCATTTCTGGAAGAGGGAGTCCCCGGAAGCAATAAGGCTGGATAAGAAGATGGTGGAACCTATTTCCCTCCACGGAAGAATGAACATTCTATTCATCATCGGCGTGCTCTTAAGTGTCATATTTTTCGATACCCCCATTAGGGAAGGCGTGATGGTCGCGTTATCAGTCTTTTCCCTTGTTGTCACACCCAAAAAGATTCGCGAGCGAAATGAGTTTAACTATGCCCCAATCATTGAAGTGGCCGTTCTCTTTGCAGCTATATTTATAACGATGGTCCCTGCACTTCTCATTTTAGAGGCACGGGGAGCTGAATTCGGAGTTCGTCTTCCCTGGCACTTTTTCTGGACAACCGGAGGACTCTCTTCCTTCCTCGATAATACCCCCACTTATGTAACATTTTTGAGCCTGGCACAGGGGTTTGCTCAGGCAACCGGGTTGCCGAAAGAGATCATCGGAATCCCAATCAAATATTTGGAGGCGATTTCGGTCGGAGCGGTTTTTATGGGAGCAAATTCCTATATTGGGAATGGCCCGAATTTCATGGTCAAGGTGATTTGTGAGCACCAGAAGATCAACATTCCTTCTTTCTTCGGATATATGCTCTGGTCATGTGGCATTCTCGTCCCTCTCTTTGTTATCGTTACCTTCGTATTTTTTGTGTAGAAGGCACGCAAATGCTGGTTGAAGCGGCGGAGGCCAAAGAAATAGAATAATGATTCCGATTTTCCCCTTATTTCACAGTCCAGGTCTTCACCCATCTTGAAGCAGCGAGGGCGGATAGATTGGAGATGACACCCGGGAGACGGCGCATTTTTCAGATATGAGAAATATGGTCTGGTCCTTCGCCACCCTTCTCCTTTCTTTTATACAGTCTCTCAAGAAGATCCTTGGCTAATTCTCTCCCTCCCCATCCAAAGGCTATGGCAAGAGCAAGAACAATCCCCCCAAAGATAACGGAGAAGGCTGCGGTGATCACCTTTTCTGCAATGCCTAATTGATAGAGGGCCATGCTCAGGGAAAAAATGATAAAGAACCATCGGACCAATCGACTCAGGAGTTTGGCTGATTCCATTTGGGCGTTGACCGCTGCAATGAGGGTTGCCTGGCCCAGAAAGATGGCAATCAAATATCCGATAACAAGGATAGTCACTGCAGCAAAAAGGTGGGGGAGGTAATTAAAGAATTGGGTGATCAAGTTTTGAGTGGCTGCAACTTCAAGAGCATTGATCCCTAAAATGAGCGTAACGAGAACGATCACCCAATAGAAGAAACGGCTCAAAAGGTTGGCAGGAGAATAAGTCACCCCTCCTTTGGACAAGACATCGGCCAACCCCCATTGTCTGCTCACCTTGTCAAACTGGATGGCCTTCAGGAAACGAAAAAGGAGCTTCTTGAAGATCCAGGCGACGAAAAACCCCACGACGAGGATGGTGATCATCGCCAGTAGATTGGGTAAGAATACGATGACTTTGCCCAAAAATCTGTTCAAGGAATCTGTGATGGTCACTTTCCACACCTCTCCCATATCCTTCACCTCCTCTTCTTTTCAGGCCCAGCGTTCTATGAGATAAGGCTTCATCTGTTCAAAGGCCTGGCAAAGGGATTCGATCTCTCTTTCGACCTCCTCCGCAGAACTTTTCTGATTTTCTTTAACGAATGACGCCACCCGGCCTAAATAAAGGGGGATCATCGATTTCAGCAAATGTTCGCGGTGGACCGCGCGTTTGTAATAGGCTAGAGCGAAATCATAGATTAAACGAACCCATAAATCTTGGGGAAAGGAGAATGCTCCGTCTGATAGCCGTGCAATGGACTCGAGCCATAGGACTGTTTCAGGAAGCACCACCTTTTCCCAAATTTCAGCCAGATCCCGAACCCCTTGCCTGAAGTTTCCTATCATCCCTTCTACATTTACAGAAATCGGCTCCAATCCCACCTCATAATGAAACCCAAAACTTGGAATGGGTTGCGATTCTTTAACCCCTCTCCAAAGAGTTTGATATTCCTCCATCAAACGATAGACAGAAGAGACGACTTGAGTAAACATCGGCCCGAGATCGCTTCCAGGGTCTTTCGCATCATGGATTTTAGCACCGAGATAGGATTGACATGCCTTAAATCCTTCGGCAACGGCGAGTGTGGTCATCCAGATATCAATTCCGAACCGGGCGACATCGGTTTCCCAAACATCTCTGGTCAAATAGAATTCTGCCAGCTTTCCAGAAAAACCAAAATCCCCTCCAATCGGCTGACGAATTCTTTTCCCGTAGAGCGCCCGTGTCAAAGGATAAACGATACTATTGGTGATGGTCCCATCGAATTTATGCCGGGCATAAAGAGGGGCGACGTAGTCAAATCCCTCCTCGTAAATAGGCCTGAGAAGAAGTTCCATCCATTCCGGGGTGATCGACCTCAAATCCGAATCGACCACTGCACAGGCCTTTGCCTTTAGAATCCTGGCGGCCTCAAAAATGGTGCGGAAGGCGCTTCCTTTTCCGGGGATTCCATGATAGGGAGTAACAATCTTCTGAATCGGATAGACGGGATGGGAGGTAAGAATGGTCTTAAAATCTTCGATCTGAACCCTCCTGACCTCGTCTTGAGTTCCGTCGGATGACCCACCGTCCGAGTTGACCATCACTGCCCTGACATTTGGAAAGTATTTGGCAAGACCGGCCATCACCGCAAGCACCACATGACCGATCGTTCGGGCATTATTGTAGCTCGGAATCCCGATTAAGATATCGGCCTCTTGAGCCTCTTCTAACTGAGTCCGAAACGACTCTTCCATCCACCCTCTCAGAATCTATACCCAACAACTCTTCAATATTTCCACCATCCAATTTCTTTGAACTTCCACCATCACCCTCTCCCAATCTGCTCTAAATTTTAGATAGTTCAACCCGTCTCCGTCCCTCTTCTTAAAAAGGAGCCTCACGCAGCTGAGACACTCCTTTGCCTTTTTCCATTCTCTTTTTCCCAAATAATTGAGACTAAGGAACAGAGAGGTGAGAATCGCTCTGGGGTAGAGGGTCCACCTCAAAAAATATCCTGGGTAAGGGTTGAGATCGACACACAGCCCTCTTTTCACCTTTTCTCGCTCATAGAGAAACCGTTCAATATCGCCCCGCAACTCCTCCTGAAAGAACGCTTCCGATCTTTCGGGGTGAAGGTGTTTAATCTGGAGCTCTCGATCAAATAAGAGAGATAGCCCAAACTGGCTGGCATTGATGAGATAATCGATATCCTCTCCTCTCGGAATATATGGGTCAAAGGGGACGCTTCGAAAAAGGTCACAATGCAGGACGAGGTTTCCACCCAAAAGGATCGGCGAAAAGACGAGTCGGTCTTTAGATGAGAGGATTCTCTCCCAAACCCGATTCATCCATTTCGTCTTGTTCCAGAGAAAATCCCACCAAAGCCGTCTCGGAGGGAAAAGGATCGTTCCATCCGGATTAACGTAAAATCCTCCTTTTCCGGCCACAACCTTACCATTCCACCTCTCGTTTAAATATTCACAGGCGACCTTTAAATAGCGCGGGGCTTCCAAGACTTCGTCATTATCGATGAAGATAGCCACATCCACCGAGAGCGCTTGAGCAAGAAGGAGGCCAACGTTACGAATCTTTGAAAATCCCTTCAGATCCGTAAGGGAAGAGAATCCTCTGAAATCTCTTTGATCTAAATTTCTCCTTAACATTTTCAGATGATGGGATGAGAAAAGTATGGTTTTCCCTTCCCATAGATTATGAACCTCCTTTCTGACGAATCTGTCCATCTCCAGCAAGGAAACCTCCTCTTCTCCAACAGTCGAATCAAAACAGACAAGAAGGATGAGGGTGAAATCCTGGTCCTCCAATATCTTCAAGCTTTCGATTGCCCTCTTCGCCAACCTCAGTTCCTCTAAATGAGGTAATTCCTCCGGTTGATTGAATCTGAGATAGACAGGAATAACGATCGCTTTTTTCATAACTCTCTGGGTTTGTACCTCTTCGGGGGCGGCAGGTCCGTATAAAACTTTTTCAAGATTTTCTATCCGCTTTCTTAACTCCTTCGATTGAATGGATACCTTGATAGTCCTTGGAATCCAGAAGATAAAGGCCATGAGAATGCCCGCTCCGATCGATCCTAAAAAGGTGTAGATCAGGGAGGCATCGAATCTCCATATGAGAAATTTCATTGCAACAGTAGGACCAGTTGAATTTTGGATCGCAAAGATAAATATTGCAACGGCCATTAGAAAGATGAACCAATAAAAGAACCCCATCGGTTTACCTTCGAAGTAAAGCTCTCCGCCCCAAAGGGCGGAGCTTTCCGGCATGCTGTTTCCTTTATATTGTACCCCCTGACCCCGCCCTGAAGGGCGGGGATTGCGGGGTACTCTCCGGTCAAATTTCTAACGCGTGGACTACGCTCAGAATTACTTCGTTCCAGGCCTCGGAACCTCCCCCATTTATGACCCTGACATTTTGAATCGGCGATAGCGTTTCTGGTAGGAGATCAGCCTTCTTTTTAAGAAAGATTGGATAATCGACTATTGACAACATGGGCAGGTCGTTCAGGCTATCTCCAATCCCCACCGTAAAAATTGAGAAAAATTGAGTCTCATAGAGTTCTTTCAAAATCTCAACGGCCTTTCCTTTGTCGTTTTTTCCGAAGATATGATGAAACCTCCCCCCCCAAGCATAGTGCATCCCCCTGTCTTTTATCTTTCTTTTCACTATTTCGGATTCTTTCTCTTCGCCTTCGATCACGAATGGCTCATCGTACTCTCTCTTCTTAGCAAACGCCGCCTCTTTCTGGCCCAACCCGCAAAGGGAAGACAGTTCCTCCTCGGTGAAATCAGAGAAGCCTTTTATTGAAATCCCCGTCTCTTTTCTAATCGAATCTAAGACTTCAGTAATGATGGAATAAGGCGCCCCCAATTCCATAACGAAATAATCCCCCAATGCTCTGTCGTAATGGAACGGAAAGGAAAAATAATCTTTGGGGACGAAGATCGCTCCTCCATTTTCGGAAACAAAGGGGTGGCTATTTTCCAATTGTTTTTGGAATAGCTCAATCTCGTTCCCGGTCTTGCTGCTCGAAAGAATAAGAGGAATACCTTTCTGTTTAATTAGATTAAGGGCAGGCAAGGCGGGTTCAAATGAATAGGTATCCCGATCGAGTAAAGTGCCATCCAGATCTGTAAAGATCACGAGTTTACGTGTTGTCGTCGTCGGTAGCATTCTTCAGCCTCTCCAAAAAGTCCGGGATCGCGGAGGTAACCCTGTTCCAAGCGGAGATGAGGGGAATGCTTAGAGGGTCTTCCACGAAGGCTTTACTTGCCAGTTCGATTCCCTTGGTAAAGGTTTCTACGGCCACCCCTTCCTCATGACGATCAAAATCGAGGCCATTAATGGCAGCATCATCATGATATTTTGTAATAGTTTCTTGAGCCGTTCTTAGATAAGTGGCCTTCAATGTTTTCAGCAGGCTTTCGGAAAGATCAATGCCCTCACTGGCTAAGTTTCGAAAAAGATTTTTCGCAATATCGATGGACATTTTTAGAAGACCTCTATTGGGATCTTCTGTGGAAAGCTCCTGGTGTTTATGTTCATAATTATCCGTCAAATCGACCTGGCAGATCCTTCTCAAGGAGCAGTTACGAAAGACCTCTGATAGAACTCCAACCTCCAGTCCCCAATCCCAGGGAATACGGTTAATTCGGGCCAAATCCGTAATCATTGAAAATTCTCCTGCCAATGGGTATCGAAAACTGTCGAGATAAACCAAGAAGGGGAGGTATCCTAAAAGTCGCTCCAGAGATCGGATGAGAGGGGTCACAAAGAGCCGGGTGACCCTCCCATGCATCTTGTTTGTAACGCGACTATAATATCCCTTACAGAACTCATAGCCCAGATTAGGGTTGACCACTGGGTAGCACAATCGAGCTAAAAACTCCCGATCGTAACTTAGGATGTCGCAATCGTGAAGCACGATGACGTTGCTCTTTTCGTTTGCCAGGACATAACCAAAGGCCATCCAGGTAGAGCGTCCTTTTCCATCTTCTCCTGCTGAAATATCATTCTTGGTCAGGATATCGTAAAGGGAATGAATCCTTGGCCCATCATTCCAGATGACGATCGTCCGCTGTGGAAGTACAGAGAAAAATTCCTTGGCAGAGGCAAAATCTTTTTCATTTGCTCTCCCTAAGGTGACAATCACCTCACTGATGTATTTAACCTTTTGAATCTCTGAGACGATTGTCTTGAGAGCGTTCTCCTTTAACTCTGAAGAGAGGGAGGGAAGTATCAGGGCAATCGGATTGTATCGTGAATAGAACTCCAGTTCCATTTCCATGCGTTCCAGATTAATCTTCTTCAATCGATGGAGTGTGGTGATGACCCCGGCTTGATAGAAGTCGCTCATAGATTATTCTCCTTCGGCTGCAAGCTGAGGCTTGCGTGGCGTTTACCGGTCAAGCAATTTAGCTGGCAGACCATGGTTTGACCCATCTTGAAGCAGCAAGGGCTGAGAGATTGGAGATGACACCCAGAAGCCGCCGCTGATCAAGCAGAAGATTCTTAAAATCGAACTGAATCCCGATGACACCAATGGTCTCTTCAAGCGTTTTCATAGGGACAAAGAAGACCTTAACGCTCGGCAGCGTCTGCGTCCCAGCTCCAGCTGGCTCACCGTGTGCATAGGTCCACTCGGCAACCGCCATCTCATTAGGCGTGAGGTCAATATCCGGTCTGCTTCGAGCCCAGATCTGGAGTCTCTTGCCCCTCCCGATAAAAAGGACAAAGGAGGGTGCATCCATAATCCTCGACAGGTACTTAATCGCAATATGACTGATGTGATCGAGAACAGTGGTACGAAACAGGGTCAAAACATTTTCCCATTCGCTCGAATTTTGAACCATTCCCCCCACAAGTTGTTCAACGGGAGGGAGCATCAAGAACTCCTTGCTTATCTCTTCAATGAGGGTCACTCGCCTAAGGCGAAGCTGCAAAAGAAGATTCTGCCTTTTGGTTATCTTGGCAAGCTGACCAACAATGACTGAGGTGAGGAAGAAGACTAAGATATTAATGACGTCATGCGGATGGTACGTGGTGAAGCTGTATTTCGGCTCTGTAAAGAAAAAATCGAAAGTGAGCAGGCTGATGATCGAGGAAAATACCGAAGGCCCGGTGCCGAAAAGCAGGGCAGCCGCAATCGTCACAATCAAGTAGATGTAAACCAGAGCGATGCGATTGACGAATCCCTGAAGGAAAAAGTTCAATAAGGTCACAGCAACGACCATAAGGGCGGTCAGGACATACTCTTTGGGATTGAGCGTAAGCCGTTCGGGGGTTGGCTTTACCTCTATCTCTCTCTTTTCAACGGTTGGCGTGATCAGATGCAGCTCAAACTCGCTCGGAGTATGCAGCAGGCGGGAGGCTGGTGAGCCCTTCCAGAATCCAAGCAACATCGAGTGAAGAGGCTTTCCGATGACGATATGGTTAATATTATATTCACGGGCAAAACGGACGATTTCATTTGCGACATCCGTTCCGGAAAGGGTTGCAATTTTTGCCCCCAATTCTTCTGCGAGATTCAATGCCTCGGCGATGTAAGCCTTGTCCTTATCCGACATCTCCTTCAGGGCAGGTGTGGAAACATGCACGGCATACCATTCGGCATGCGCATCTTTCGCAATCTGGTAACCCTTGCGTAGCAGTTGTTTTGCATAAGGACTCGGGGCGATGCAGACCATCACTCTCTCCCCCGCTGGCCAGGGGCCGGAAATAGCCTTTGCCCTCATATAATTCAGAAGCTCGGTATCCATTTTGTGGGCTGCATGGGTGAGCATGAGTTCCCGCAAGGCAACAAGATTGCCCCGCTGAAAGAAATTCTGCATCGCCAATTCGGCCTGCTTGGGAATGTATACCTTTCCTTCTTTCAGCCTCTCAAAGAGCTCTTCCAGAGGGACGTCAATCACCTGAACCTCGTCAGCGCGATCTAAAAAGGTATCGGGCAATGTCTCCTGCGTCCGAATTCCCGTAATCTTTTCCAAGACATCGTTCAGGCTTTCGAAGTGTTGCACGTTCACCGTTGTGTAGACATCAATGCCGTTGTCGAGTAATTCCTCAATATCCTGGTATCGCTTCGGATGGCGGCTGCCCGGGGCATTACTGTGGGCAAGTTCATCTAGTAAAGCAACCGAAGGCTTTCGTGCGAGTATGGCATCGATATCCAATTCTTCGAGGACAATACCCTGATATTCCGCACCCCGTCGTGGAATTACCTCCAGTCCTTTAAGTAATTCCTCCGTTTCGACGCGGCCGTGAGTCTCCACAACGCCGACCACAACATCTTCCCCCCTTTTCTTCAATACGCGTGCTTCGTTAAGCATCGCGTAAGTTTTTCCCACGCCCGGCGCATAACCGAGAAATATTTTTAATCTCCCCCTTTTTTCTTCCTCACGCTGAACTTCCTTTAAGAGGGCGTCTGGATCTGGTCTTGCGGCATCTTTATCGTTTTTCTGTATTTCCATCCTCTAAGCCCGCCTCCTTATTCTGGATCATCCAATTCCAACGGAGCCGCTCTTTAGCTTAATCTACACGCCGCATGTAAACAAGCCCCGCAGAAACGTCACGTATTATACCAGAAAGGGGTTATAACCTAAAGGATAAGATCGGATATGGGATCTAAAGCCGATCCTAAAAGGTGAAGAGGGCATCCACGCTGAAGGTGATCTGATTTCTGTCTCCCCCGTCGAAGACCGAGTGATCAGCGCGGTCGTAACGCACTTCCGGTCTGAACAGCCACTTCGAGAGGAATTTGTCATTCGGGAAAGGCTTAATGGCTACACCCACCGTGGCCTCATAATAGTTGGCCCTGACGGGCGCCCCGTCGGAGAAGCCGTTGGCCGCATCTCTGTACCACTCCAGTCGGGTATTGAACGTGAAATGCGGACCAAATGCATAGCTCGCATAGCCAGCCACACCTCCCCACTGCTTCGAACCGCCTGTCAATCCGGGGATCTGCGAAGCATAGACGTAATCACCACCCAAGCCCAGGCTCAATTTGTCAGTAATTTTCTGGGTGACCACTAGGTCCAACGCGGTCCACCAGTGGTGGGGGTCGCCTTTAGGCAGATTGTGTCCGAAACCCGCCGGAAATTCTGGGCCTTCCGTCATAACGAGAACGATGGAGGTCTTGTCGCTGGGCGTAAACGTGATGCGGCCCAAAAAGTCCAGGACACCATTGGCGTCTTTAACCGACTGGTTCCAGCCCCGCGTGAAGCCGGCGTCAAATGACCACTGCGGGCTGAGCACCGTGGTGACAAGAATGCCCGTCTGAGTAAAAGGCTCGGCGTAGAGATACTGGTAGCTATAGGAATAGAGGGCCCTGGCCGGATCGCCGAAGGCCCCGTAGATGTTGGCGCTGAATTGCTCGAAGCCCTCCAGTGCGAGCCACTTGCCTGCGCGGATTCTCACCGGCAGGTCGGGAAGGGTCAGGTCCACATAGGCTTGGAGAAGGTCTCCTTGATAGCGGCCCGTCTGTGAGTCAAAGAGCCCATTCGAATGGACGAACGCGGCATCCGTCCCATAAATACCTTCCACGTGGAACCCGAAGTCAAACTGCTTCTTGGCCGGATCAACCGTGCGCTCCACATTCAGACTGATCTTGTCAAGGGTAACTGCGTCCTTGTAGCTATTAAACCCGATGAAGGTTGGACCATGGCCAGTCCCCGGCACAC
>Ga0187770_10000486_pt1 | contig 19218 bp, 19 predicted proteins | sample 0116_SJ02_MP02_2_FD_133154 | JGI IMG/M metagenome (GOLD analysis project Ga0187770, IMG submission 133154) | Tropical peat soil microbial communities from peatlands in Department of Meta, Colombia - 0116_SJ02_MP02_20_MG | ecosystem: Environmental > Terrestrial > Soil > Wetlands > Peat | place...
TCAGAGATCAGTCCCCCGCCATACATCGTCTGTCTTGTCCTGATCTCTGCGTACCTCCCAAGCTGCGCAGCCGCCTCGGGGGGAATCTCAGGCGACGTGAGTATCAGGCTCCTCACCCCCTTCTCTTTCAGCGCCGCCATCAGCGGGTCTATCCTGTCGGTAAGGGAAACAAGCTGCGGCGGGAGTGCTATCAAGAGTTCTGCCCTGCAGTTGAGCAGGAGGTTCTTCACTCTCGAGAGTATCTCGTTCGTCCCCCTCATTATCCAGATGTCGGGCTTCTCCTGCTCCCCCCTGCTCACATAGATTCCCATGAGCTCGTCGAGAGCAACCTGTTCCTTCTCTTTCCTCTCCGTCTCCTGCCTCGCCTTGAGCTCCTCAAGGGCCGCATCCGGGGGCTTGGCCGTGTACACGAGGGGCCTCCCCTTCTGCTCCTCCACCCACCCGCGGCTGTGCAGGGACTCCAGCGCGTCGTACACCTTGGAGTAGGGTATCCTCGCTTCTCTGCTCACGTCACTCGCGGTCATCGACCCGCCCCTCAGCAGGGCAACGTACGCCTTTACCTCGCTCCCCGTAAGTCCAAGCGCCTCCAAAGATGCCGACGCCCTCTCGCTCAGACTCACGACGCATCCCTCCAGCCGCTCCTTCCAGAAAAAGCGTAAATTGTGTCTTTCCCGAGACTCCCTCGATGCCCACCTGCAAACACGAGTCCACCGAGTACATCGGAGAACAGAAGACAGACGACGGGGTGAACATCTACCGCAGATGCAAGTCCTGCGGGCTCTACCTCGTGCTCCTCCCCACCGGCAAGCTCATAGGTATCAAAGGGGTCCCTCCTCAATTCGCCTCAGGCAAACAGAGGCCTAAGTCTTAACCTTTCCCCCTCTGTAAAGTTAAAATCCTTATATCCATTTGCGGAAAGGGAGAGTTCCCAGCGAACTCCCGATGGCCCAAATTGCAGACGTTAGTCTAGAACTGAAGAAAGAAGTTTCAAAGGGGAATTTCATCCGCCAGACGCAGTCAATCTGCCCTGACTGCAACCGGATTCTTCCGGCGCTCGTGTTCGAGCGCGACAACAAGGTCTGGATGACGAAGACATGTCCGGAGCACGGCGAGACAGAAGAGCTGTACTTCGGCTCCTACGAGATGTACAGCAAGTTCTCACGCTACTGGAAGGATGGAAAGGGCACACACGCTGCCAACGTCCCCATGGACGTCTGTTCCTGCCCCGCCAACTGCGGTCTGTGCTCCAACCACCTGTCCCACACTGGCCTGTCCAACATCATAGTCACTAACAGGTGCGACCTAACGTGCTGGTACTGCTTCTTCTACGTCAAGAAGGGGCTCGAGGGGGCCTACGTCTACGAGCCCACCCTCGACCAGATACGCGAGATGGGGCGATCGCTCAAGGCTGAAAGGCCAGTCCCCGGCAACTCGGTCCAGATCACTGGTGGAGAGCCGACCATCAGGGAAGACCTCCCGACGATTATCAAGATCCTGAAGGAAGAGGGGGTCGACCACATTCAGCTTAACACGAACGGGATCAACCTTGCCCTGAACCCGGGGCTAGCGAAGCGCCTGAAGGAAGCGGGCGTTTCGAACCTCTACATGAGCTTCGACGGCGTCACCCCGAAGACAAACCCGAAGAACCACTGGGAGGCGCCCTACGCCATCGACGCCTGCCGCAGGGTGGGTGTCGGGGTCGTCCTCGTACCGACCGTGATAAAGTCGATCAACGACCACGAGCTGGGCGACATCATCCGCTTCGGGTGGAAGAACATAGACACTGTCCACGCGGTTAACTTCCAGCCTGTCTCGCTGACCGGGAGGCTCACGAAGACGGAGAGGGCGAAGTACAGGATCACGATCCCCGACTGCATCGAGAGGATTGAGGAACAGACGAACGGCATGGTCACGAAGGACGGCTGGTTCCCCGTCCCGTCCTGCTCACCGGTCACCGGCTTCATCGAAGCATTCACCAAGAAGGAGCAGTACGAGCTTTCCATACACTTCGCGTGCGGCGCGGGGACGTATGTGTTCAACGACTCCGACAGGAACAGGCTCGTGCCCCTCCCTGAGTTCGTGGACATCGCAGAGCTCATTGAATACCTGGACGAGAAGAGCGATGAGATCTACTCGGGGACAAACCGCTACATCGTCGCCGCCAAGGTCCTGACAAGGATATCATCCTTCGTGAACAAGGAGAAGCAGCCCAAGAGCCTCAGCTTCGCGAAGCTCCTGACGGACGCGCTCGTCAAGCACGACTACTCTTCGATCGGGCAGTTCCACCTGAAGAGCATGTTCCTAGGAATGATGCACTTCCAAGACAAATATAATCAGGATGAAGAGAGACTCCAGCGTTGCGATATTCACTACCTGACCCCTGATTTGAGAATCATTCCATTTTGCTCGTTCAATGTTATCCCAGAATGGTACAGAGATAGGATTCAGCAGAAATACGGAATGCCAATCGAGCAATGGGAAGCCAAGACAGGTAGGAAACTAGAGGATGGTTTGTACAGAGGAACACTCAGACGCGGGGGCCATGTACAGGGATGCGGTTGTGCTGCCGGAGAACACGGAGAGCCTTTGCCTATTCAACCGATAACTGGGACCTAGAGCGCCATCCTTCCCCTTTCATCCTTTCTCTGTTTCGGCATTCATCATGAAGCCGGATCAAAGGTGGATTTTCCTAAACAAGGTTCAGAAGAGGGATAAGAGAAAGCTAGCTGATGTATTTTTTGACAGTTTGATTCGTTGTTTTGATTCCGCGAGTTCTGGCTAACTCAAGGCAGATTGCACTGAGCGTTTCACTGGTGAAAGTGACTTGCTTTGAAATCTCGATTCTCCTTTGGCTTGGGGTCGGGACTATCGAGCCAGTGGTATGGAGGCCATTCGGGACTGCTTCGCTGGGTCCTCTGAGGGGTGTGCAGTGTAGGTTGAATCAGGAAAGCCTTCTCGCCTCGGCCTGACTACTAACTGGCCGCTGTTAACGAACGATCCCGATGGGAAAAGCTGCTCGAAACTGTCGAGCTAGGAGTGCAGAAGCGCCGCGCAGTAAAGGCAGAGGAACCCCAGGATCATCGCAATGGCTATCTTCGTTGACTCCCAATTTGACCCCCCTGTGTCCCAGAAGAGCGGCTTTGCAAGCCTCGAAGCCGCGTAGAGCGACGTCCCGAGACCGAAGGCGAAGAAGTAGGAAGTGTCGTAGAGCCAGTAATAGTCGGTGGCGGCACCTATCACCCCGGGAAGCACGAAAATCAGGGTCAGAAGGAGGATGTCCTTGGCATATCCCGTAGCGTTCTTGCCGTGGTCCCTCGCATAGACCCAGTAGACGGCACCGATCATCATTGGCTCCAATGCCTTGTGTATTATGAAGGCGGAGGCCGCGGTGAGGCCTCCGAATGCGTCGAGCAACCCCGTTGCGGGGGTGGTCGCGGCGGTGGCTGCGAATGCAGCGCCTTCCCCAAACCCATGGAAGCCCACGGAGAATGCGACGAGCAGCGGAATCCCGAATCCCAGCCGACTCGAGGTCCCAGGCCTGAAAGTCTCTCGATCGATGGAAAAGACCAGCAGCACCCCGATGACGAAGAGGAGAACAAGGGCGACCTGGACCGCGCCCCCTCCGAACCCTGCGTTGACATCAAGGTAGGCGGCGTCACCTATGGTGTCTGAGAAGAACCAGAAGTACAGCCCGAGCGCGAAGGCGGCCAGGTACTTTGGGCTGGCGATCCTTGCCGCGCCGGAGATAATGAGCAGTCCCACCAGGGTCGGAAACACCAGTGCAGCGACGATCGAAAGAAAGCTCGGGAGGAAGGGGAGCACTGACGGCAGATACCAATGGGCTGACTCTTATCAGCCTTGCTGCTCCGAGCCGGGCGCTTTGGGTCAGAGCTGCTCTGCCTCGTCTTCCTCACCCTGAAATACTCCTTCCACGGCAGCCGTACGACCTGGGCGAGTCATGGCATCCCGTTTCGTCATCATCACATTGGTCGTGGCCGCTGCTGCAGTCATGGCGACCGGGGCGTTCTTGCTGAGCTATCATGGAGGCACGGCACCTCCGGGTCACGTCCAGGACGTTCTCATAATCGCGAGCATCACTGGCTACAATGACAGCGCCGACCACGGCGTCCCACAGAACCCCTGGCCCGTAATCCACACGACGCTGGGGACCACCCTGAATATCACAGTCACGAACACCGACCACCAATCTCACGGCTTTCAGGTGGCTCATTACTACGACAACACCATAGTGGCGATTCCCCCCGGGCAGACCATCCACGTCAGCTTCGTGGCGAACCAGGCAGGTACTTTCCAGGTCTACTGTGAAATCCCATGCACTGTCCACTGGGCCATGCAGAGTGGAGAACTGATCGTAAGCTAGCCAGGACTACTCCATGGAGTTCCGGAGATACATAATCACGGGCTCGCCGAGCTTCGCCAGTAGCTCCCCCTTCTTCGACAGGGTGTACCTAACCTTTGGTGGCTTGGACTCGATCACGCTCCTCTCCAAGAATCCGAGCTCCTCGAGGTCCTTCAGCTTCTTTGAGAGGACCCGCGAGCTGATGCCTCTGAGGAGCCTCCTGAGGTCTCCGAAACCCACCGACTTCACGGAGTAGGTGGAGAGTATTATCTCGATGGACCATTTGCCGAAGACCTTCTTCATGACGTTCAGGTTGTCCTCTACTGCGCCTGCGTCGCCCCTGTATGAAATGCCCTCTTCGGTACTTACCACTCTGACGAACTCTGAAGCCGCCTCGCCGAAGTCCCTGAACCTGCTCTCGATCTTCTCCATGCTCGCCGCCCCCTTGGGAGGGTGCTCCGCTCGCTGGTACAACGTTCCCTTCTGGTCACGCCCCGTTTTATAAAAGGAAACGGACACTACGTCCGCAACGGCCAAGCCGCCGTTGGGGTGAGGGCTATTCAATCAGGGGCTGCTGGCACGTGATGTTGGAAGGGGTAATGAGGGCGTTTGTCGCGCTCACGACGGGCACGTTGTAGATTATGGTGAACTGGGTGCTGTTGGTTGCCGACTGCACTGCTATTGACAGATCGACGTTCGATAGTGTGGCTGACGCGGGGCTTATGGTGAACGGCAGGAAGAGAGTCTGGCCGCTCGTGATGTTCGACAACTTGAGGTCACACACGGGCGTGTTGGCAGCGTCCGTCGCTGGTGACGTAAGCTGTGTGAACAGTGGGACGTAGTTTGAGCTGTTCCACTCGACCCTGAAGGCATACTCTGTCCCGTTGAAGGACGAGTACACCACCTTCGCATAGCTTGCGAAGGGCCTCGTCTGCGCAGGGAAGCTGTCATTAGAGTAGGCAAGGTAACCGACGAAGAGCCCGAATGCGACGGCACCGACCAGGGCGACCACCACGAGCAGCTTTGCGGTTGACACCCTCTCTTCCCCTGCCGCCTACCTCAGGTCGTCGAGCTTTGAAGAGGCCCTCATAAGGGAGATTATCCTGTCGAAGTAGTTCTCCAGCTCCTCCCTGAACTTCTCTCTGTCCCATTCTGCCTTCGCTCCTTCCAGGAAACCCTCCATCCACTCGAACTCCTGCTCCGACACTGGTCCCAGCGCTGAAAGCAGCGCCTGGTTCCTATGGTACATCTCGCTGTCTTTCTCGAACAGGTTCCTCCGCTTTAGCGACGCAACGGCGAACGCATTCCTGGAGAGCAGTGCAGCGTCTGTAACGGGGTTTCCCGACGGCCTGTCGGTCACCCACTCCGTGAAGAACTTCTTCGTCATCTCCCGCTCCTTCTCTTCCATCACGGCGAATACTATGTCGTCGACGAGAACGTTCTGGAGATGGTTGAAGGCATCTATGAGGAACTCCGTCTCTTTCACCCTCAGTCCGTCCTGCTCCTTTAATCGCTCCAGCACCTCCTCTAGGGCCGCGCTGTCATGAGAGCAAGCGTCCCGTTCGGCGAAGTATACATGGGAGAGCTCGTGTAAGACGAGCCCGCCGAGCATCTCGGAATCGAGGGCCCATTCTGAGATCATGATCTTGTGGACGTCCTCCTCCATCCTGGCGTACCCCATTATCGCCAGGCTCGGCTCCACGTTCAGGGAGACCTTCGACTTCACTTCATACCCCTTCTGTTTCATCCTCTCCAGAGCCCAGTTGAGCGTGTTCTGAAGGGATTCGTCAGTGCTAGCGGCCCGCATCGAACTTCGGCCACCTGTATTGACGTATGGATAAACATCTCGGTGGGGTTGGGCCGGATATCGTAGCGTAAGGCTATTGTAGAAGTGAGGCATTACGTGCTTCGTTGGGCGCCAGGCTCTACGCTGCAGGTGCGCTCGCGCTCGTCGGGGGATTTCTCATGTTCGCGAGCGGCTACACGTCCAGGGGGTTTCTCTATACTGCCCTCAACCTGGCAGAACCGCACATCTCCGACTTCCTCAGCGGGATGGCGGCCAACGTCGCCGTCCTTGCTGTCACCATCCTGGAGCTGGTTATCGCCCTGGGAGGGATTGCTGTGATGATTGGAGGGCTGATAGTTCTCACAAACCATACTACGACAGGAAGGACCCTCATCTACCTGGGGGGTGGCGCAGGGTTCTTGGGGCTTGTTGTCTCATTCGGGTATTCGGCCTACAAGCTTGGCGGCCTTGGTCCTATACTGGCGTACCTCCCATACTGGGTCGGGCTCGCAGTGGCCGTATCGGGCCGATGGCTGGCCAAGGGAGCCTAGCGAACGCGAGCGTGCCACTAACTTGTTTGACAGGGATTCGGGCATAGTCGAAGGCAGATACACGCTTTCGCGCGACCTGAGATTCCACAGGCTCTTTGGCGAGGCGAACGCGAGGCCACCAAGCGCCGTGCCTCGGATCACCACGGTCCGCTCCATCACCCTTTCAAGAAGGCCCACGAAGACCATGGTTGGGCTAACCCGTTATTCGCGCCTTAGATACTTCTGGGTCCTCTCCATTCCCCGCCAGACCATAACCATCTACGCGTCCCTTTTCGACGCCCTTTCTGACTCCGCCGCGACGGCGGTGATAGCGCACGAGCTGGCGCACGCGTGGCTCAACGAGCACGTCCGGCCCGAGCAGTCGAGGGAAAGGGAGCGGGAGGCAGACGTCCTGGCGAGGGACTGGGGTTTCGGACCAGAACTTGACGCCTTGGACCAAGAAGCTGTGACGGTCCTCTCCGACTAGTGGTATATGGAGCTGCTCCCCGTCTGCCTCCCCGGAGAAGCTGGTGCGACCCTGGCCTTCAGCTCGGCCAGGTCCACTTCAAAGGCAGCCATTTCGCTTAGAATCTCGAGGAGCTTTACGACCGAACGAACGTGGGGGCTGGGCTCCCCGTGGTCCACCGACAGCTTGTACCCCCTTATCCCCACGTCCTTCGCCATGGCGACAACCATGGAGGCGAAGAAAGGAGCGGGCTCTTCTCCCAGGATTTGAACTCCGTGCTTCTTAAGATTCGCCACCCCCGTGGGATCGGTGGCAAACCCGGTCGTCCTTGGTTCCGCTTCGGCGGGGACAGGCGTTTCTGCCCACCTGGCCCCCACGGAGTAGAGCTCCTCCACTCCCATGTCTTTAGCCGCCTTCAGGACGAATTGGGCGAACTCGTACTGCTCATCAGCGGGGCTGCTGTCCCCCGCTAGCAGGAGCAGGTCTCTCTTCCCTCTGTTGAGATAGAAGCTGCATTCAGGAAGTGTCGACAGTCCGTCGTGCCTCACGAGGACCTCGGGAGGGAAGGCCGACGCCCTAACAGTGCCTATCTTCTCGAAGTCCATCTTTCCCAGGAGGTACTCCGCCAACTCTCTTGCCTGAGAATAGAGCGCCTTGTACTGCGGCATGGATGTCGAGACGGCGACGATCATTGCTGGGCTTTTGAGCGAGGGGATTCTGCCTGTCTCGAAATCGATCCACATCAGAGAACGTTGGTGAAAGTTCCCCTCACGTATTTAACCATCGTCGCAGGAGATTCAGTTTCATCAGGTTCATTTTAAATACACGGATACTCGAAATCATGTTTACCGATTCATGAAAGCATACTGGAAGACGCTTTCTCACAATGGGGTGAACTTCCCCGATCTTTACCAGCCCGAGGGCCTTTACATCTCGGTGAAGGGGACAAAGGTAGGGCTCTCCCCTCTAGCAGAGGAGATGGCGTACAACTTCGCCAAGAAGAAAGACACTCCCTACGTTCAGGACCCAGTGTTCACGGCCAATTTCATGAGGGACTTCGTCGGGGAGCTCCCTCCCTGGTGCGGGGGAAGCGGGTACAATGACGTAGATTTCTCCGAGTTCTACAGGAAGGTCGACGTAGAGAAGGCCGCGAAGGAGAGTATGACGAAGGATCAGAAGAAGGCACTCACAGCGGCAAGGAAGGAGAGGCGCGAGGCGCTGAAGGCGAAGTTCGGAAAGGCAATCCTCGACGGCAAGGAGGTCGACTTCGCCAACTACATGGTGGAGCTGCCCGGACTCTTCATGGGGCGCGGGAAACACCCGCTGAGGGGGAAGTGGAAGCCGCGGGTCCAAGCCTCCGACGTCATACTGAACCTTGGGGAGACTGCGCCTGTCCCACCGGGGAACTGGAAGGAGGTGGTCCACGACCACAACTCCATGTGGATGGCAAAGTGGATTGACAGGCTCACTGACAAGGAGAAGTACGTATGGCTCCACGAGAGCACACCCATCCAGCAGTCGAGAAGTCGGGCGAAGTACGACAACGCCGCGAGAGTGGGCTCGAACATGAAAAAGATCGAGGCCCGGATCGAGAAGGAGCTGTCGTCGAAGGATCCAAAAAAGCGGCAGGTCGCCACGGTCTGCTATCTTATCCACAGGCTTGGGATGAGGGTCGGGGACGAGAAGGACGAAGACGAGGCGGACACCGTTGGTGCAAGCACGCTCCGAGTGGAGCACATCAAAGTGAAGGACGGAGCTGTCGAGTTTGATTTCCTCGGGAAGGACAGCGTACCATGGAGGAAGACGGACAGGCCCCTTCCTCAGGCGTTGAGGAACCTGGAGGAGTTCAAAAGGGACAAGTCGCCGGAAACCGAGGTGTTCCATGAGGTCACTTCGGGCATGGTCAACCAATTCCTTTCCTCCATCGTTCCCGGTCTGACGGCGAAGGTCTTCAGGACATGGCACGCCACAGACACGGCGAAGCGCACCCTTGAATCGAAGAACGCCGAAGGCATGGACGACGTAGACAAGCTCTATCATGCGAAGGAGGCGAACCTCCAGGCCGCGATATTCTGCAACCATCAGAGGACTCTTCCCAAGACTTGGCAGCAGTCCTACGAGAAGAAGAAGCAGAAGCTGGACGAGGTAAGGGAGAGGGGGAAGAAGGACGACAGGAGGCTGAAGAAGCTCGAAAGTGAGCTCGACTTCTATGTCAGGGCGAAGAATTACAACCTGAACACTTCGCTAAAGAACTACATCGACCCGCGAGTCTACAAGGCGTGGTGCGACTATGTGGGCCTCGACTGGGCCAAGGTCTACAGCAAGTCGCTACAGAGGAAGTTCTCCTGGGCGCTCCAGCCCTCCCAGAAACGAGATGCTGGGGAAAGGGCGGAGCTAAAGCCGGTGGCTGCGGCCAAACGCTCCGCCGAGAGCTCGCCATAGCTCGTCTTCAGGCGCTTCGTGCAGCGTCATCATACTGCCGTCCTTTTTGACCAGGGTCCTCCCTGATTTCTTGAAGGTCCCGACCGTCGTTGCCCTGATGGGAGAGAGTGCCTCCACGACCTCCCGCTCCTTGCCCTTCTCCACTGAGAGCAGAAGCGCCCCCGAGCTTATCAATTTCAGCGGATCGATGCCATATTTCCGACATAAGTTCGCCGTTTCCGGGGCGACGGGGATTCGCCCCTCCTCTAATTCGAATCCCAGACCGGACGCAAACGACATCTCGAAGATTGCCCCGAGGACGCCCCCTTCCGTGCAGTCGTGCATCGCGTGAACACAGCCTGTCCCATAGGCGGCGACGGCTTCGTCGACCACACTCAGTCTGTCGAGGAAGCGCTTTGAGCCCCCCAGGACCGCCGTCCCCTCCAGACCCGCCGTCTTGGTCATCATGATGGTGTCGCCAGACTTCGCGTCTCCTGAAGTAACGTAGTCATCCACGTAGCAGAACGCTGTGATGACGACGATGGGGTGGCTCAGCCTCGGGGTCACCTCCGTGTGCCCCCCAACGATGGCTATCTCCAATCGTTTTGCCGACTCGTGGACTTGCCGTGCAATCTCTTCCACCTGCCGCTGAGTTGAGCCCTCTGGCAAGAGGATGACAGACTCTGCGAACTGGGGCCTGTGGCCGCAGGTGGCGACGTCATTGGCGCTCACCCTCAAAGCGTACGTTCCTATTTCCCTGGAGACACCTGTTACAGGGTCTGCGGAGACAACGATGTAGCCTTTCCCTGCCCTGACCGCGGCGAAATCCAGGCCTGCCTTGGCAGGGGTCGTTATCCTGTCCGACTGGGCCCCTGTCAGCTTTAGGATGGTGGTGCTCAGAACGTCGATCGGAATCTTGCCTATCGGGAGCCGCTTGGAAGTACTCTTTGGCATGCCCTAGACGGCATCCTTCCCCACCCGTCCCCCTGTTAGTCTTCCCCTAGCACTGAAGATTCCTGCGACCCGGGCCGCAACGGGAGGGGCGACAATGAGTCCCGCAATTGCCTGAAGAACATTGACTGGAATCTCAGCGATGGGTGCGGCAAGCGGCAGCTGTAAGACTTGGGTCTCATAGAGGAAGTACCCAGCGACCATCTCAGCACCGCCCGCGAAAATGGCTATGGCCACCCAGGTGAATTTCGGCCCAATTCTTGAGCTTACAACGAAGGTCACTGCAAAGGCAAGACAGGCGACAATCGTCCAGAACGAGATCGATAGGGGATAGTCCGGCGTTGATGCGGTTGGTGTAAGTCCAAGTTGGCCGAGAGATAACGAAACGTCGGGGAAGGACGTCAAACCGACCACAATGACAATCGCACCCACTGCAGCGGCAAGAAGCAAACCTAACCTCTTCTGGACCGCCTCGGGGAATCCGCGGAAGCCCCTCTGGGCAAGATAGCCCACGATGAATCCCTCGGCCCCTTTTATGACCAGGGTGCCCGGGGCGAACTGAGGAGCAAGCAGCGCATCAGAAAACATCGATCCTACGCCTCCTGCGAAAGCCCCTATGTACGGCCCCATGACAAGTGCCGTAATGTAGACCATGATCTCCCCCACGTCGAAGTAGCCCCCGGTGGAGGTGGTCGCCGAGAAGGAGAAGGTTACTGCGAATACGAAGGCAGTAAAGATAGCAGCGCCAGCAACTTCTCTTGTTTTCAAGCGACTTCATCGGACCCTATGAAGGACATATAAGCTCCAACCTATATATCGGTGAGGCGTGCCTCGCGTCATGCCCCGGGTGAGGTGCGTCAGGTGTTCTCACAAGCTGGAGACGACCGACCTCGACCCTGCATGCAACAAGTGCGGTTCCCCGGTCATCATCGCAGGCCGTGAGGGTGTTTCGGTCTCCGAATCGGACCTAGAAGGCCTCTCGCCGGGCGTTTGGAGGTACCGGGCGTTTCTCCCGGAGATTGCAAATGAAGACATCGTCACCCTGGGTGAGGGCGCGACGCCACTGCTTCAGGCCGAGAGACTCGGCGACGAGCTCGGCCTTGACCACCTTCTCCTCAAGGACGAAAGCCGCAACCCCACCGGCTCGTTCTTGGACAGAGGCTCGACCGTGCTCGTCAGCCTCGCGAGCAGGAGCGGCGTGCGGGAGTGTGCATGCGTCACGACGGGAAATCTGGGCGCGTCCCTCGCGGCGTACTGTGCGAAGGCCAACATCAGGGCCCGCATCCGCGTGAACCCTAACACGGACCAGGGCAAGCTGTTCCAGATGCTGGCATACGGCGCAGAGGTCGAGGCATCATCGAGCAGTTCCTTTGAGCCCGACGCTACCCGCCGTCTCCTCGCTGTGACCGCCGCGAACCCATACCTGCTTGAGGGGGAGAAGACCACAGGATTCGAGATGGTCCAGGAACTCGGGTGGAAGAGCCCTGACGTTGTGGTGGTCCCTGTAGGTACCGGAGGGCACCTGAGCATGATCTGGCGTTCGCTCGTCGAGATGCGCCTAGCTGGTCTTGTGGACAAGTCATCCTGCAGGCTCTTGGGAGTTCGTCTCGAGGAGCCACCTGCGAGGTCGAATGCTCCCCGAGGAAACCGGGAGGCATTCCTCCGGAGCTCGCAGCTCGTCGAGCTCGAGGAGTCAGAGCACTTCTTCCTGTCGGAAGCCGAGAGGTCGATGGCCGAATCGGGGGGTGCCGAGATCACAACGACGGGGAGCCAGGCTCTTGCGGCGACGAGCCTCTTGGCAAGGACAGAAGGAATCTTCGCAGAACCATCGTCTGCTTCGGTCGTTGCGTGTCTCGGGGAGTCCATACGGAGCGGCCAGATTAGGAAGGGCGAAAGAGTGGTCTGCGTCATCACAGGCGCGGGGCTCAAAGACACAAAGGCTGTGTCCCGCCTTGCCAGGCAGACGAGAAGGGTAGCCCTGAGGGAGGGCTTGGCAATGCGCTCCCCCACAATCGGAGAAACGAAGCTGGTCATCCTACGTCTCCTCAGGCGAAGTCCGGGGTACGGTTACGAGCTCTGGCTCCTCCTTCGCTCGAGCAGGAGGATTTCGACCGCGAGCGTGTACCAACATCTATCTGAGCTCGAGGAGCTTTTGCTCGTAAGGAGGAGGGGGTTCGTCGTAACGAAGGGGAGAGAGCGCGTGGTCTATGAGCTGACGAAGAAGGGCGCTGACTTCCTGAAGATGATGGACAGACTTGGGCTGCCGAGCCGGAACACGCGACGATCCATGGACCCGGCCCCTTCCTAGCCCAACGCCCTGGCGAGATTCTTGAGACTGTCGCAGATAAAGGAGGGTTCGACGCCAGGGCCAAGCTTCTCGTTGTATCTGTTCACCCAAGCTGATGGGATTCCCATTGATTGTGTCGGAATAATGTCGTGGTAGACGCTCTGGGCGCAGTGAAGCACGTTCTGCCTCTGGGTTCCAGTCTTCTCCATGAACCTCATCCAGTGCGCCGGATTTGGTTTGTAGCTCCCCACCTCCTCGGCCGTCACGTACCCGTCAACTTCTAGACCGTGGCTGCTGATCGTCTCCTCGAGGAGATCGATGTCCACATTCGAGAGGATGTACCTCTTGAATCCCTTCGAACCGGCATCCCGCAGGAACTTCGCCGTGTCCGGGAACGCAGGCCACTTCGGCACCGAGGCGGCAAACTCCCGCGCGGCCACATCCGAAACTTCAGCCCCAAGGACCCCTGACATGGAGACGACCGTCTTGCGAAGTACTTCCCTGTACTTCTTGTAGGTGGACTCCTGCAATTTCTCAGCCTCGACGTATGCTGCGAGGAGCCGTGGTCCGCCGAGTTTGACGCCGCCCACTGCCTTTGTGAGCTCGCGCTCTATTCCACCCCTCCAGTCAATCAGAGTGCCGTAACAGTCGAACGTCAGATGAGTGAATCTCGCGCTTTTCTGCACGATTATGGCGACAGTCCTTGAGGTTAATGAATGTGAACCGTCTCAGAAACTCGAGACCGCGATGCCGATCAGGTAGAGGAGGCCGGCTGCCGCCCCACCGACAAGGGCCGACTCGACGCCCGCCCTGAAGTTGAAGTTCTTCGGTACGAACGCCCTCGAGCCCAGCGCGAAGAGCGCAGCCAAGGAGACTGACACCGAAGTGAGTAGTGCATCGGCGCGCGGAAGGGGGAACGCGTAGGGTGATACTGCGAGAAGGGCTAGCAGGAGGAAGGTTATTCCTGCGAAGAGGGGCCGGACGAAGGGGTCAGATCCGACGTCCTCGACGTTCACGCCCAGCTCTCGTCGGAGCATTTCCTTGAGGAAAAGATTTCTGTTCTCCATCAGCCTCTGGAGGATTACTTCCACTTCTTGGGCGTCGTAGCCATCTTTCTTCAGGAGTTCACGCATCTCTCCCTGCTCCTCCTCGGGCTCCGTTTCTATTTCCATCATCTCCCTGTTGATGTCTATCTGTAGTGACCTAAGTTCTGAGCGCCTGGAGAGAAAGCTGCTGAAGAACATGGCAATAGCCCCCGCCACGGCGAACGCGAATCCTGCAAGAGCGATCGTCCCAGAACCTACCCCTGCCCCGTTCAGTGCGGAAGTCGTCGCGAGGCCCTCAATCGCTCCATCGCTCCCTCCGAGGATTATCCTGTCCAGAACGTTCCTGGCGGGAATGTGCGGGTGCTTTTCTTTGTCTGCTGTGCCCAATGATGTCTCTAATCCATATTACGAGTCCATATTTGGGACTTCAGGTCAAAAGTGGCGGCAGGAGACCTCGACAGGGGATTCCCGGCTCGAATCGGCCACTCTTTAGAATTCGCGTAGCCAAAACCCGACTCGACTGTGCTTAGGCTCATTCCTTAAAAATCCCCGGATGATACCTACTGCCGGTATGACCCTAGACGAAAAGATCCGCTACGGAATGATGGCCATCGGCGGCGCGAGCATTATTTTCGCGACACTGGGGCTGAATCTAGGACCGCTCGAGTGCATCGGCGGTTGGGGATCCCACTAGATTTCTCTGGTGGGCCCCGATTTTATTTCGACCATTAGCTTGTCGAATCTCTGCAGCAAATCATCCTTGTTGAACGTCCACACTTTCGCCGTCTGATCATATAGCTGATACAGGATTGTGAAACTGGCGGCCTCCGTCTGATCGCCTGGGTAGATGCTAAGCCTGTCCTTCACAGAATTGGTAGCCTTACCGATGTACTGTAGACCTTCGACGACGTTATCAACCGGCAGCGCGATTTCAGCATGGTAGTTCCCGCCCCCTGCCTCACTCCACAAGAAGGGGAGGACGTTCATTTGGTGTCTGAGATTCATTGACTCGTACGCGTTTACGTTCCTTACGAAGAGGTCCAGAACGAAGTATCTGTGCTTTCTATGGAGAATCTTCTCTAGGTTGTAATCGTACCTGGTTCCTATCCAGTTCACGGTATACCCATGCAGGAGTTTCTGACCGAGGACATGTGCGGCATGATGCCAGGCTAGCTTCTTGTAATTGATGTTCAACTTCTCGGACATCTCCTTGAGTGATTTGTTCGCATCCATCTGGAGTTCCTTTATGATCAAGAGGTCTACGTAGTCGAATTTCCCCCTCTTCGAAGGCGTGTACGCCGCTCCTTCGTAGTCCTGGGAGCTTGGATTCTGCCACTGGAAGTCCCATCTGCCCGTGTCGAAATCGTAGTACTCGGGTTTCATGGGGACGTTTCGATACCATGCGAAGTCCAGTATCTCCAGCTTCGAGAACATGCCCTTCTCCTCCAACGCCAAGAAGAACGCTCGGACTTCTCCGGCCTGTTCGGTCGGAACGCTCAGATTGATGATATACTCTCCCCCAATGAGAGATTTAGAGAACCCTACCACGTAGCAGACTTCGCTCATGGCAGTTACTATAGCGGGAGCAAAGTTCCGATAAGTCTCTGAAAAGTCAGCGATGATCATAATCCTTTCGAAGCCAATCCTCTCGTGGTCCACTGCTGCCTGTACTGCGTAACCCTTGCTGAGTATCTTCTCCTTGTACCTGTATCGAACCGATTCCTTGAACTGACCCAGCCTCCGGGCAATTTCGGGAATTTCAGGGCCCAGCTCTGTCAGCAGCTTTACCAATGCGACAGTCCTTGCATTTACGCTGCTCTCTGGCTCGTGTTCTACCACAGTCAACCCGTCAGCACCCCCGGCCGTGATATCATCACCTCGACGTTCGCATTTAAGCCATGCTGATTCTGAATCCATGATACAGGGGAGCAGGATTCGATTGTGTGCAAACCGCTGTGACTTTGCATTGGCTGTTCTGAATATGCATTTTCGGATTTCGTAATAAGCATTTTTGCCATTTTCTATGCATACTCCTATACGGATTGCTCCTTGAAGGCATAAGGGGTCCCCGTTGACGTCCGGCTATGAAATGGATGTTAAACGCCCGTGTGAACACTCTGCCCGCAGGACATTCGGGGGGACGCCCAACGCTGCAATCACGCTTTTAACGGACATTTGAGGGCCGAGGTATCAGGTTGCCTTTGAAGGACAGGAGAGGTGATTACTCCTGGCCGGAGACAAGGCTCAGTCAAATCCACCTGGTTGCTGACAAGAAGTCATACTCGATTTCGGAGACGATTCGCATAAGCGCGGGTTTCAGAATCACTGGCGGCTTAAGGGAGGCATTCCATCCAGACGTCTGGACCTTGGCCTGGGAGGACTTCGACAAAATCCTGCGCCTTACGCTGAAGACCGTTCTGATTAGCCATGGAGTTGTAAGGTCACGGAAGCTCGGGGGGAGCGGGAAGCAAGTGCGCAGGGCCAGCTTCTACTGGAGCCGCGACCCGGACCTTCCCTACCGCATCTGGGCCATGATCGTCCCCGAAGACGGCGGCCCACCACAAATACCGAGGAGCGTCGAGGAGGCGAAGTCGAAGATGCTTGACGTCGAAAAGGAGTTCCAGATCCCTGCCTCTGCACTCGGTGCGGGGAGCCACAAGCTTGTCGCCGACGTGTACGCGAAGTGGGGGAGGAGGAGCTTCATAGAGAAGGGCGAAGTTTCCTCGAAGTCGAAGCCTCTGGTGGTTCAGATTGAGTAAGGACGACTGGCTCGCTGAGGTCAAGTGGGGCGGAGGAAATACTTTCCTCGGCTCAGACACCTCGGGGCACACGGTGGTCTACGATTCTTCGGAGGGGATCCAGAAGGGGATCAGCCCCATGCGTGCTCTCCTCACGTCCCTCGGGGCCTGCACGGGGATGGACATCGTTGCGATACTGAACAAGCGCAAGCAAAAACTGAGGTCGCTCAAAATCCTCGTTTCAGGTACGCGACCAGAGCATGGCCTCCCAAAGCCATGGACATCCATACACGTCAAGTACGTTGTGTCAGGAGACGCGTTGGAGACGAGATTCGTTGAAGAGGCCATCAAGGACAGCACGGAGAAGTTCTGCAGCGTTGGGGCGACCCTAAAGCCTACTGCGAAGATAACCTACTCCTACGAAATCGTCTCCTAGACTCTCAGCACGATTTTCCCGAAGTGACTGCTCCTTTCCATCTTCGACTGTGCCTCGCTCGCCTTCTGCAACGGATAGACCGAATCGACCACCGTCTTCAGTCTTCCCTGGTTGAACAATTTCACCACTTCAAGAAGCTCCCCCATCCCTGCCATGTAGCTCCCGTAGATCGTCAGTTCCTTGCTGAAGACGTACCTAAGATCTGTGGTGGCATCGGCACCTGTTGTGGCCCCGCACGTCACCAGCCTCCCCCCCTTCGCCAGCGCCTTCACGCTCCCTTCCCAGGTCGCCTTCCCAACATGCTCGATTACTACGTCAACTCCTCGATTCTTCGTCAGTTTTTTCACCTCCGCCAGTACGTTCTGCCTGTAGTGGTCGATCGTGACGTCCGCCCCGAGGCGGTTCGCCCCCTCTGCCTTCTCCTTGTCTCCGGCCGTCGCTATCACTTCTGCTCCAAGGACCTTTGCGATTTGTACGGCAGCGATGCCCACCCCCGAGTTTGCGGCCAGCACAAGCACCGTGTCACCAGGGCCCACCCTCGCCTTGGTGACGAGCATGTGGTAGGCGGTCTCGAACACGAGAGGGAAGGAAGCCGCCTCTTCGAAACTCATCCCCTCGGGCTTCTTGATCAGGTGTGTCCTCTTCACCCTGACGAGCTCCGCGTACCCTCCGTCCGTCCCATATCCGATTATCTTGTAGTCTGGGCACTGGTCGTCTCGTCCCAGGAGGCACGCCTCACAGCGCCCGCAACCAATTCCAGGGTTGACGATTACTTCGTCTCCCCTACTGAACATTTCCTCCTCTGCTGGGACCCACTCTATCACTCCCGCGATGTCGCTCCCAGAAATGTGCGGCATGTGGATGGCGACGTTCGGAAGCCCGTTCCTCGCCCAGATGTCGAGGTGGTTCAGGGCACACGCCTTCACCCGCACAAGCGCCTCGTCCGAGTTGGGCTTCGGGTCAGTCACCTCCTCGTACCGAAGCACTTCCGGACCGCCATGTTTGTGGAATCTTACTGCCTTCATCGGCCTGTGGATTTCTGCGTCCTCTTTTTAGTTTGTAAGAATACTTTCAGATAACCCTCCACCCATCGTCGCATCAAAAGTATAACTAAAGTTATAAGCGGAATTTGCGGAATCGTCCAGCTTCTCTCATGTTTCAGCAGACTGACCGTGGTAATGCTGGGCGCTATGCATATGGAAACAACGACAGACTAGCCTATGCTACAGAGGGCAGGTCAGGCTATAACAATTGGAATCAAACGTCGGGTTACTTCGATGGCGACGGCGCGGTCATACCTTTGATCCAATATTACAATCTCCTCTTCCACCTGACTTGGTCCGATACTTATCTGCCACAACTAGAGCAACTGAAAACCTTCCTCGAGTCTGAAGGATTTCATCCTGCACAAATAACCGACGGTGCAACTGCTCATTTTCTACCATTATATCGCCAAGATGAGGTCTTGATGGCCGCAAAGAAGATGCTCCCTTTCGCATACAAGAAGTGGTATGACCTCCAGACTCTTGTGGCGTATCTAGAAAATAGGATTACTGGCAGTGAAGCAATGGATCGAATGAACGATTCAATCAAGGCAGGGAGCAGATCTGCACCGATTCGATACGTACACATGCCCTTCCTTCGAAATGAAGGCGCGTATGCTGGAAGGGTCTTGGGAGCACGGCGAGCCGCCGAAAGCAGAAAGGCGCTAAACCACGAACAAATTCAAGAAATAATCAAGTGCCGACAGGCTGGGATGTCCGTCAAGGAACTCATGATTCGCTTTGGCGTTGGGAAAGATGTCGTTTACAGGGTGATAAGCGGAGACTACAGATGACTCGATCTGTTTTTCGTGACGAGACAATTCTCCTCCAGGAGTATCTGCCGCACCAGATACCCCACAGGGAAGCCCAGCTGAAGAAGCTCGAGCTGTACTTCCAGAGCGTGGCCCAGAGCGCCTCAAGGGCGAGCCAGGTCGTGATGATCACCGGGCCTATCGGGAGCGGCAAAACCATGATAACGAAGAAGCTCCTTTTTGAGTCGCTGCCGAGGAAGGCGGCGCTCTACGGCAACCTCGTCAAAGCGCTGCATGTCAACTGCAGAATAGACAGGACATTGCAGGCCATAATGGTCAAGGCCCTGAAGTCCCTGGGGCAGAGCTACCCCACGCGAGGCTACAGCTTCGAAGAGCTCCTGA
>Ga0187770_10000487_pt1 | contig 19185 bp, 21 predicted proteins | sample 0116_SJ02_MP02_2_FD_133154 | JGI IMG/M metagenome (GOLD analysis project Ga0187770, IMG submission 133154) | Tropical peat soil microbial communities from peatlands in Department of Meta, Colombia - 0116_SJ02_MP02_20_MG | ecosystem: Environmental > Terrestrial > Soil > Wetlands > Peat | place...
GCTGACGACCTCAGAAGAGACCTAGTTCTTCTCCTCGCCCCGTGTGATTTCGGCAAATCCGAATTCCCCTATTTCCCTGACTCTGCAGATGTCGAAGCTGCGGCAACCAACTTCAGTTTTTAAGACTTCCGACACCGACGGTGAAACGAGCTCCCCGCTGACGAACCTCTTGACTGGAAGGCCCCCGTCCAGCTCAGCCTCTATCATAAGGGTCCTCCCTTTGGCCTTGGCCGAGGCCCTGTACACGGTCTTCACGGTGGGTCTGTTGTGAGGCCTGTCGAAACGGACGGCTGCTCTCCTGAACCTCGACTTAAGTTCTGCCAACCCCTCGGCGCTCACCTTGGAAGCTGTGGTCGCCCTGATTCTGGTGACGAACCTAAAGGCGGGGACCCGGATTGGCTTCGACGGCAGGGTCTTCCCAGACGAGACGGACACGAGCCCCCCTCCGAGCCTCACGCCGAACTTTCTGGGCAGAGTTCTTTTCCTCGGATTCTTCACCTCGGCTAGGAATGGTCTCCCAGGGGGATAGACCCTGCTCTCCCTGTCCTCGCTCCCCAGCCACGTGAACGTCATCTTCCGGCTCCCGCTGAAAATGGCCAACTTCGCCGCCAACGCCGCTTCGACGCTAGGCTCCTGGCCAAAGCCTGTATTGTGGCACTTCTTGCATCCCGCTCCGCGGCACTGCTCGCAGAAGGACATGTGCTGAGAAATCCCGGGAGGCTTGGTATACCTACCGTAGAAGAACACGGGCCTGGCGGTAACAGACACGTCCCCCACTCCGAAGTCAGCCAGCAGGGTCAGGTCGGGCCTCTGTCTGTCGAATCGCTTCTTCAGCCTGTCCGAGATCTGGGCGGACACTAACCTTGCTGCCTGAATCTTGACGGTCTCTTTTCCTTTCAACTTCAACTCCGATCTCAGCTCGTCTTCCCTTTCTTGGACGCCCTCTGGAAGTGTCACGCCGACGGCAAAGGTTCGGAACTGGTAGCGCCTCGCCCTCCTGATGGCCACCTCTGCCATCTTCGCGGTCGTGTCCATCACGCCCTGGCAGACGAAGCACCCTCTCCCCTGGACGATTTCGAACAGGACAGATTCCACACCCTGCCGATCGGCGCACCTTCTGCACAGCCGGTAGGACTGCAGGGTCAGAGGCACCCTACTGTTCGCCCATCCGCCGCATCATCTGCCGGAGTTCCCTTCCCTTGCTAGTCTTGACTAGGGTCTTCATCTGCTTGTACCTTGACAGGAGCTCCCTGACGTCCTTTTCACTCCGCCCTGAGCCCTTCGCAATGCGCCTGAGGCGTGACGAGTTGATCATTTCGGGTTCAGTCTTTTCTTCGCCTGTCATCGACTGGATAATTGACTTGTAGACCCTAACCCTGTCCTCGGCCTTGTCCAACTCCTTGACGTCAACCTGCCCCGAGAACCCTGGGATGTGCTCCAGGACCTTCTTCAGGGACCCAAACTTCTTCATCTGCTCGAACTGGACCAGGAGGTCGTTCATCGTCATCTTACCGGACATCATGCGCTGGGTCATCTTCTCGTCCACGACAACCTCCGCGTCCCTCACCATATCCATGAGTGACTTCAGGTCCCCCATGCCCAGGAGGCGCCCCACGAACCTGGTGGGTACGAACTCCTCCAAGTCGTCGATTCTCTCGCCCGTGCCGATGAAGAAAATCTTTGCGCCCGTCGCCGCGGACGCGGCCAGAGCCCCACCTCCCTTGGCTGCGCCGTCCAGCTTGGTGACGATTATCCCGCCCACGGGGGATGCCTGGTGGAACGCCAGCGCTTGGTTGTAGCACTGTTGTCCAATAGTTCCGTCGATGACGAGCACAGTGTAGTCAGGCTTGAGCGCACTCACGACGTCCCTCATCTCCTGCAGGAGCCCCTTCTCCTCCTTGTGCCTCCCCGCAGTGTCTACTATCACCAGATTCTTCGTCCCCTCGAAGTGCTTCTTTCCCACTCTCGCTATTTTCACCGACTCCTTTTCTCTCTCGTCGCTGTACACTTCGACGCCCGACGATGCGACCAGGGTCTTCAGCTGGGCAACTGCGCCTGGCCTGAACGTGTCTGCAGCAATCACCCCGACCTTGAACCCCCGCTTGGTGTAGAGCCGGGCAAGCTTCGCTGTCGTCGTCGTCTTGCCGGAACCCTGAACTCCTAGCATGACCAGGATGTTTGTCTTGTCCTTGCTGAGCTGGGGGCTTCCTTCGCCTCCCAGGAGCCGGGCCAATTCTTCGTAGAGAATCGAGACTATCTGGTCTTTCTTCGTCACTCCACCAGGAGCCTTCTCTTCCAGTGCGCGCTTCTGGACCCTCTCGGTGACCTCCAGTGCTATCCTGACGTTGACGTCTGACTGGATCAGGGCCCTCTGCAGGTCACGCACGAACTCTTTCGTGACCTGTTCGTCTACCACGTTGGACCCGACGAGCTTCTTCACTGCCGCCTGCAGGCCCTCTCTCAGCGAATCAAGCATGAAGCGAAACCGGAAAGACCGGCTTGCGGTTGTTTAAGAGGATTCGGACTGTTTTTAGGTGAACCGCCCTCAGGCAGGATGAAGTTGCCTAGCAAGGGGGGCTGGGAGGAGCTCTCAACCTGGTACGACGCGAAACAGGGCGAAGAAGGGGACCTCTGGCACCGGGCACTAATCGACCCCGTCATGCTCCGAGTCATAGGGAGCTGCAAGGGCATCCTGGACATATCGAGGCCGTCAAGCTATGAGGGGATAGCACGAAGGTAGGCACTCTCTTCTCAGGCGGCAAGGACAGCACCTACGCTGCTTGGGTCGCGTCTAGGGAAGACGAACTCGCCTGTCTGATCACCCTCTTCCCCCGGTCCGAGATGTCGTACATGTTCCACTTCCCCAATCTGAGATGGACAGCGTTGCAGGCGGAGTCGATCGGCATCCCACTCCTTACCGAGGAGACGGAAGGGGTCAAGGAGGAAGAGCTGGTAGACCTGGAGCGCGCCCTCGCGAATGCGAAGAGCAAGTTCGGGCTGGAAGGGGTTTACACTGGCGCCCTCGCCAGCGCATACCAGAAGACCAGGGTCGAGAAAATCTGCGGCCGCCTGTCGTTGGAGTGCATTTCCCCACTTTGGAGCGCCGACCCTGAGGCCCACCTGCGCCGCCTCGTCGCAGAAGGGTTCGTCGTCATCATGGTGAGCGTATCCGCCCTCGGGCTTGACCAGACGTGGCTCGGGAGGAAGCTCGACGGGCCGAGCATCGACGAGCTGGTCGCACTGGGGAGAAAATACAGGTTCCATGTCGGGCTTGAAGGAGGCGAAGGGGAAACATTCGTGATGGACGCTCCCTTCTTCACTAAGCGGATCGAAATTCTCTCGTCGGAGAAACACTGGAAGGGAGATTCTGGCTACCTGGAGATTACAGACGCGGCTCTTGCCTCGAAGGCTACGAAGGAGGGGGCGGCCTGGTCCCGAGGACCAAATCAACGGTCATCGACTGCCCTCCCCTGATTATGTGCAACACCAGGGTCTGCCCCGGGAGGCAGTACTCGGCGAGATAGGTGGACAGGGCGTCAGTATTGATTATCTTGGTGCCGTTAATCGATGATATGACGTCCCCCCCTATCAGGTAGGTCGACCCCTGCACAGTGACCGTCTGGGTGCCTGCCACAAGGCCCGCCTTCTGAGCAGGGCCTCCGCTGACCAGACTCTCAACGAGCACTCCATAGGTGTAATTGGTCTTCTGGAGCTGGGCCAGCTGGTAGTTCATGTCAGCTCCGGATATCCCCATGTAGGCGTGCAGGTTGTAGCTTCCAGTTGTCACGAGTGAATTCAACTCCTCGAGTATCGTGTCCGCTGGGATTGCGAAACCTACACCCTGGGAGCTCTCGACCGTCGCTGTGGTTATCCCAATCACTGCTCCGTTGGCATTTAGGAGGGGCCCCCCAGAGTTCCCTGGGTTGATTTGTGCGCTGAACTGGATTACATTTGCTATTGAGAAATTCCCGGCCAGAGACTCTGATATCGTCCTCCCGAGCTGGCTCACTATGCCCACGGTCATGGACCCTGAAAGCCCAAAGGGATTCCCGATGGCAGCCACAGGCTGGCCGACCACGAGCGTCGACGAGCTGACGACCGTCAATGGGTGAAACTCCGAGGCTGGAGCCGTCACGTTCAGCACCGCAAGGTCACTATACCCGTCGCTCCCGACCACCGTCGCAGGATAGGCATCCCCGTCCTGGAACGCGACTGTGATTCCGCTGACACCTTTGACGACGTGGTAGTTTGTCACTATGTAATCGGCCCCTGAGAAGTTGATGACGAACCCCGACCCGAGAATCGTCTCGTTGACGCCCCCCGATGACGTCGTGCCCTGGACCGTCACGACCCCGACCGAGTCCGTTTGGTAGATCTTCACAGTGTCCAGCCCTAGGACCGTCCCGTTAGAGATCTGGGTCTTCGACGCAATCTCGTTCTCCAGCTGGGCGTTCTGGCTTTCAAGCGAGTTGATTAGGGACTGGTCGGAGCTGGCGGTGGTGGTTATGGTTGTGGTTCCGCCAGTATGCAGATATGATACGGCCGCGTAGGTTCCGAGGACAGCAATTACCACGACGAAGAGAAGAGCCCCCCAGTATTTCGCCCCTGGCTCCTTCTGTACCTCCATTTCTTTATCGCACCAGTATGAGCATGCACAAAAACCTATAGACAGCGGCGTGAAAAAGCGGTAGCGGAGATCACTAAGATTCTACTTATTCTTCGCCCTATGGCTTACTCTGGAGGTATCTCTTTGTAAGCCGCCGACAGGTCGATCCCCTTGCCCTTGAAGTACCATTTTCTCAGGGAGTACCAGAGGGCACCCACAACCCAGAAGCCGAATATTACGATGAGCCAGGGGAGGCCACCATAGATCTGTGTGACCCCGGCCGGGTTGGTGTAACTCATTCCCGCCGAGATCGCGGCGCCCAAGTTCCCAATGCTGACGCCGAAGTAAGGATAGTAGAAGAATTCCACCGTCAGGACGGCGAAGAAGATGAGCACCACGACACCACACGCGATGAGCGCCGAAGATGTCCTCTTGAGTTCCGCCCTCTTCCTGTACGCGAAAATCATAGCCGTGAGGCCGATACCAGCGAAGTAGATGGTCCCCAGGGCCGTGGTCGTGAACGCCGAGAGGAACGAGTTGTACATGATGTAGATAGTAATGAGACCTGAGATGACGGCCGGGAAGATTAGCCCGTTGACCGGCGAATGGAACCTATCATTCACCTTCGCGAACCAGGTGGGGATGAACCTGTCGAAGCCCATTCCGAGGAGATACCTGGATATCACGAGGATCGTCTGGGCGATGGAAGCGAGGAACCAGAGCGAGAACCCGAGGTTCATGAACCACCCCAGGATCACGTTGTTCCCTGTGACCATGGTCGCGACGCTAAGCATCGTTGCCGAGGTTTGGGCAAGGCCGTAGGTAATGGCGCTCCCGCCGACGTACGATATGTACAGCTGAGAAAAGACAATTAGAAGGAATCCACTCACTATGACGACGAGGAACGTGGCGTACATGGCCGACTTCTTTATGGTCTTCAGCTCGCCGCCGAAGGCTGCCACATTGTTAATCCAAGGCATGTAGATTGCTACGAAGGGAAGGAGGAGGAAAACCCCGAGCCACGTGAACGAGGGGAGGCCTCCCCCAAGCGCGGGTACAGTGGCCAGTTGAGTGATGTTGGTGGCAGCCGAATACCCTGTACCATTGAAGTAGTAAAGCCCGTAGGTGCCCAGGTAAGAATTCAAAGAAGATTGGACACCAGACGGCCCCGCAGCGAGGAAAACGGCTGCCATCACGAGCGCTGCCGCGGTGCCAATTGCTACGAACCCTGCAAGAACCTTGAATCCGAGCGAAGGCCTGACTATGTCTATGACCGTTATCACCGCGATTATCAAGATCCCAATTAGGATCGCTTCAGGCGCGTTGAAGCTCCCCCCATAGAAGTTCAGCCCCGTCGCGGCCGAAGTGAGTCCCGCGTTGTTTGTTACCTGACCAAGAGTCGCGAACGAGGGGGCCATCGTTGAGAACAGGAAGAAAAGGTCGACTGCAATGAACGGAATCCCCGTGAAGACGAAGCCGAGCATTAGGAAGCCGGCGAAGGTCGGGCTGATGACCCTGCTCAGCCACACGTAGTCGCCGCCCGTCCTCGCCACGCTATGGGTGATGTAGTAGAAGAGGTACGCTTCGAAGGCGACCGCTATGGTGAACACCCCCACAGCAGGGACTATCTCTTCGGGGTTCGACCCTCCGGGTATCGAGCTGATGGCGGCAGCGAAAATAATATTGAGAAATAGGAAACCTCCACCAAAGCCGACCTCGCCCATGTTCGCCCAGAACATCGTTAGCGGGTTGACGCCCCGGACGATTCCCGTTGCCTGCCGAACCCAGGTGGTTGCTCCAGACAACCCAGTCAGGCTCGGAGGTCGTAACATTGGCTATAAACGTCTACTCTCTCAATTTCCGCACAGGGAGTGCGGCTGGAGGCTGGCTAACAACTGGGACCAGCAGATCTGGACTCACCATCTGCCATAGTGAACGACATCCACTCGTGGGCGTCTCCCCCGCTTGAGAGATGGTGACCTGACATCTTCTGCGCGATGCCCGATGGAGATGACCCCCACGGGATGAAAATGAGCGGGAATCCCTAGTAGTTCCTTCACTCCCTTCACGTCGAACACCCCCGAAAACGCCGCCGCGAGCCCAGCGTCCACGGCGCCGAGAAGGATGACCATGCAGCTCGCGCCGACATCGAAGAACCAGTATGGGGTCGGCCATTCTATCTCCTTCCCCTCTTCGTCTAGCTTGTCAGGCTCGTTGTACCTGTCGTGGTACAGCTTCTCGCTGACGCAGGCGACGATGGCCACCGGGGCCTCTGAGATCCATCTGTGGAACCCCGCGGTGCTGTAATCCTCCTCCCCCTGCAGCTCGGAGAGCCTTTTCTTTACCTCAGTGTCGGTAACGACCACATAGGCGCACCCCTGGCTGAACCCTGCGCTGGGGGAGTGCTGGGCCAGCTCGAGCACTTCGTTAATCGTTTCCATCGGCACCGACTCATTGGTGAAGTGCCTGACCATACGGCGCCGGCGAACGGCCTTTTGAAATTCCACGGCGCTCAAACCGATGGTGACCTTGTTATCAATTGCGGACGACTGCACAGGTCGAACCATCAGGCCTTGGGCGGGATTTGGACCCGCAGCGAGTCATAAACTCGGGTCAGACCCTACGACCGTCTAAGGGCTTCGACTGGGTTCATCCTCGATGCCCTCCAGGCAGGCAGGAGTCCTCCGACCACGCCGACTGCAACCGCTAGGGCCACAGCCAGCCCGATAATATCGGGCGTGATGGCCGGAGTTATAGTCAGTGTCGTCGAAGTTGAAGAAGCCGAAGGAGCGCCCACGGTTGTTCCCCTCCCAGCGAAGCTCGTGAACGTACCTCCGCCCCCTCCCAGTCCGAGAGCAGATCGGCTTAGGAGGTTGATGATTAGGAACGACAGCCCCACTCCTGCCACGGCCCCAAGGATACCTCCGGCAATCCCAACAACAAAGGCCTCAGCGATAAAAGTGGACATTATTCCCCTGCTACTTGTCCCCAGGGCCTTCAGTATGCCGATCTCCTTTGTCCTCTCTATTACTGAGGTGAGCATCGTCGTCATTATTCCTATGAACGCCACAAGGACCGAAGTCGCAGCGACAGCCTCCAAGAGAGTGGTGGTCCCGGCAGTTATCGATTGAATCGAGGAAAGGAGGGAACTTATGCTCGTGACTCTCACACTCGAGCTGTAGATGTCGTCTATTTCCGTGATCACGTTGCTGACAGCGCTGGCGCTAGAGGCCACCACCATTATCCCCGAGAAGCTCGCGCTGTGGAGGATCAGCTGGCCGGTGGACAGGGGGACGAAGACTGAGGTGTCAGGGTCTATCCCTATTCCCTGGCCGAAGTAGGAGTAGATGCCGCTCACCACGAAGGACCTCTGGGTCGATCCGCTGGAACTGCTCCCGGACGAGGCCGGTCCCCCGCCGAACGCGACAGCGCCCCCGCCGAAAGTGAAGGAGGAGCGCCCAACATTGCTGAGAGTGAGGACCTGCCCCACGGAAACGTTGGTTGCACCAGAAATCCCCGGGTAGGCTATGGAGTATCCTATCACCGCGTCCACCTGGTCGGAGGAAGGCGGGATGGACCCCAGGGAGAGACCCAGTGTCGGAATGACCTGCTGGAGTTGCGTAAGGTCCGTGGCTATGACCGAGACCCCCACGGTCTGCCCTCCCTGTGTGATTTGCCCACTTATCTCGTCGTAGGCGAGGACGTGGGAGACTCCCGAAAGCGCCTCGATTGTGGATATATCATCAGAAGTGAGCGTTGTTCCTCGGCCGACTGGGCTGACGAAGATTGTGGTCGCGCCGAGGCTGGAGAAGCGCCCGGCAGCCGCGTTGCTGTACCCCTGGGTCGCCCCTACGAGGGCCACTATTGTGGCGGGACCTATCATTATCCCTACTATGGTGAGGATTGCCTTCAGCTTCCTCTCTGTCAGGGCTTTGGACGAGAACTTGAACAGGTCGATGGCTCGCAAATACCTGTCACCGGCAGGTCAGATGACTCCCTTGTCCTCCTTCACTTCGACCTCGGAGGAAGGCACCTTCGCCCTACTCCTCCTGATGTAGAGGAAACCCGCCACCGCTATGATTACCATCGCTGCAATTACCCCCAACTCGAGGATGGTGAGGAGGTCGACCCCTGACGAAGAGCCTGTGGCCGACGAGCCAGACTCAGCGGCGGAGGATTCGGGAGTCAGTCTCGTCTGAATGGTGGAGTTGTACGTTCCTGTAGTGCCGAGGCTGTCCCTGAAGGTAACGTTCACGAGGATTTTGGTGATTTGGGCAGAACCACTTGGAGTATAGGGAATGGTCAAACTGAACGGGACAGGGGTGTTGGGGTCTATCTCGCCCACGTAGTCGGATTCGCTTCCTCCTCTGGCCCCAATCATGGAACCTGCCACGCTAGCGTAGTAGGCGCTCGAGAACCCTTCATTGAGGATCTCGCCGCTCACAGACAAGGTCGTGTTCCCCTGAGTGACCTGAGGAGACTGGATAACCAAATCAATCGTCCCAACGAGGACGAGCCCCGAAGTGAAGGTCGCGCTCTCCTCCACTCCCGACTGACCCAAGTAAGTGATGGTGACTGACGCAGGATAATACCCCGGTGACGCGGAAGTGCTCGAGCCTACTAGCGCCACGAAAGTCACCGATTCGCCGGACTGCAGTATGCCGTTCGGAATTGCGTAACTGGAGTTTTGGAGCACGACCAACGGTGACGAGACGCCCAGGGAAAGCACCGGGGAGCCGATCGAAGTCGTCCCTACGTTCTCCACTTTGAAAGAAACCATAGACGGAGTACCGACACCAATCTCATCTCTGACGGGGGAAACGGAGACGACGACCCCAGGAAGGGAAGAGTTGGACCCAGCAACGTAGAACCCGACAGTCTGCTCGTAGGAGCCCGGGACGCCCTGCCCGTTAACGTATGTCGTCGAGAAAGTGAGGTCTAATGGGGAGTTGGCGAGCGAATCAGACACATAGATCTCGATCGAATCAGTAATAGAAGCGTTTGCTCCCAGTTCTGCAGCCGTGGGAAACTGGGTGAGGACACTCGCCTGCGCGGGGGAGGACACGGTCGTGTGAACTTGGAAAATAGGGGTAGACCCTAGGTTGGTGAGGGTGAACGGAACAGTGTTGGTCGTGCCTGGGACGAGAGAGGTGTCCCCCGCCTGAACGAAGAGCTGTGAGACGGGAGCGGCTGATACGTAGAACCCCACCGTCTGGCTGGTCGACTGTTGGGCGCCGTACGGGTCCTCGTAGGTTGCAGAAATCGAGAGCGAGAGCGCCGACCCCGATGCCGAGGAGGGGACGTAAGCCTCCACTTTCACGGACGTGGTATTACCAGCCGCCAGGTAGGGAATCTGGATGAGAGGCGAAAGAAGACTGATGCCGGGAGCGGAGACCGAGAGCGACAATTGGGAGGCCTTCCCCGATCCGCTGTTAGTCACCAGGATTGGAATCTCGTCTACCTGGCCCGACGGCAGGGAGGGCGTCGAGGTGCTGAACTGGAGCTGGGGCCTCCCTTCGACGTAGACGCTTACTGTCAGGTTCTCCGGAAGGATGATAGCCGACGTCTGTAGATAGGCCCACAGATTCAGGGTGAAGTTGTATGCTCCTAGCGAAAGAGAGGGCGATAGGAAAATGCCACCGAATGTCATCTGGAAGACTGAATCGGACGAGACGCTAGCTTGGGTAGTCGCAAAAGTCTGGTTGGTCCCATCGTAAAGGCTGAAGCCACTGGGGAGGGTCAACAGAGCTTCGACGGAAGAGGCGCCTACCGGATAGAGATACTGGAATGTTACGGTCAAGGGAAGGTCCTGGTCTCCGGGAGAAGCTCCCGTGGGGCTGTTTGGGGTTCCCCACGAGGTGCTCACGTCTCGGACGAAGGCGAGTAGGTTGGTCCCGGAGGCGGCGGGGACGCCGGCAATAACCCCACTCGAAATCAGAAGAGCCATTGCGACCAGAGTCAGGGCGGCCTTCCTCAATTCAGGAGCTCCTCACGTTCAATCTGGCCATCCCTGATGGAAATGAGCCTCCTTGCCCTCCTGGCAACATCAGGGTTGTGGGTGATTATCACCACCGTCTTCCCAAACTCGGCGTTCAGCTGGTGCATGAACTCCATCATCACTTCGGTGTTCTTCGTGTCCAGGTTTCCCGTTGGTTCGTCTGCGAGGATAATGGCTGGGTCGTTCGCAAGAGCGCGAGCCACGGCTACTCTCTGCCTTTCTCCCCCGCTGAGCTTGTTCACGTTTCTGTCGGATTTGGCCCCCAATCCGAACCTGTCGAGGAGAATCCTCGCCCTCCGCCGTCTCTCCTCATTTGGAATTCCTTCGATGAGAAGCGGAAGTTCGACGTTCTCCCCCGCAGACATACGCGAGATAAGGTTGAAGTCCTGAAATACGAATCCCAGCTTCTTGTTCCTGACCTTGGCTAGTTCTGCGTTGGAGAGCCTGGAGATGTCTGTCCCGTCAATGAATACCTTGCCGGTCGTAGGGCGATCAAGGGCTCCCAGGAGGTTGAGCAGGGTAGTCTTTCCGGACCCCGAAGGCCCAATTATCGACACGAATTCCCCCTTTCCCACCTTGAAATTGATGTTGTGAAGAGCAATGGTAGAGGCTGGTCCGGAGCCATACCGCTTGCCAAGATCCACTGCCTGAATTGAGGCGTCGCCAACATCAGTCAGATACTGCATGCCCAAGATACCGCCCTATGTCGGCGCGGCGACAGGCCTCGGCCGAATGAAGATTGAGAAGACCTCCAGAAGGAGTCCCGCTCCTACCAGACCGATACCCGCCAGAGACTCCAAAGCGGCAGTGGTCAGCCTTCCCCCACCACCAAGGGTTCCCGATGGCCTCGTGAAGTTGAAGTTGCCGGGAAAACCACCTGTGAAGTTCCCGCTAGAGGTTCGAGTGAACGTTGTGAACGTACCTGTGGCACCTGTCCCGGTCACGAACCTCAGAGAAGGGTTGCCTATTATGACAAGAATTAGGCCGACGGCGATTAGAGCAACACTTCCTATAACGAGCTTGCTTACCAAGGTTTTACAGGGTTTCTGAAGCCAGGTCGGTTAATATCCCGTTTCCAAGAACCATCCAAAATCATTAGAGATTTCATCCATGATTGGACGGTCAGGTCTCGTCCTGGATTCTCTGCGAGGCTAATCGAGGCTGAGGTATAGGAAGATTGTGTAGGCAGCGATGGTGAATAGGTCGGCGGTCGAGAGATATGGCCCGAATTCAATGGCATACCTCCCGACGAAGCCTAACAGCAACGGGTACTGGAACAATGACTGCAGGAGAAGGGCTGACATCACAACGAGAATTCCGAGGGAGAACCTCGCACCGGTCTCCGCGTAGACCCCGAGGTACACGACCACGAGCGCCACTTGGAGGGCAATGATAACCGTGGAAAGGACCATGTGGACTATGATCAGGTTTCTAAATTGGGCGAAGGGGGGGAACGGGCCAAACCCGAATGGCAATGGGATTAGGTATGACAACGCTACTCCCAGCAGTATTCCCACGGCCAGGACCAGTGGAACCAGCACCCACGCTGGTCTCTTCGTCCTCTGTTGCCCCTGTTCCATGCTCAATTCTCTCTCCCCCCTCTCGCCTTCCTGAGAATCGCCTCGAGGGTCGCCCAATGAGCCTCCATCGAGTCCGAGACAAAATACAGCTTCCCGTAAGCCACCCCCTCGGTCACAATCAGGTGATTTTGCTCCAGCACCTTTAGGTGGTGCCTGATGGTTGTGTAGTCCAAGTGAAGCGCCTCCGATAACTGCTGGGCGTTCCTCGGCTGCTGCCTGATTGCAGAAAGGACAAGCTTCCTCGTCTTGCCTCCGGCGCTCCCCGCGAACAACCACCATAGGAGCCGCTCGAAGGCGTCCAATTCATGATTGACCACAGATGCTGGGCGCAATAACGATATCGTCGAGCGTGTTGGTCCGCTGTTGCCGGTTCGAGGTCGCGACCTAGGGGATGGAGTTACCACTAGTACGCACCGAGAACCACGCTTACGCTGGTGTATGTGCCTGACCTGACAATACCCAGCTGGACGGTTTGCCCCGCCGTCGTGTTTTCTTCAAGGTAGCTCGCGAGGCCATCAGAGTCGACCACCCTGACACCATTTATCGAGATGATGATATCTCCTCCCACAACGTAGCTCTGTCCCTCCACCGTGACGGTATTCGTCCCGCCACGGACCCCGGCCCTGTCGGCGGGGCCCCCGCTGACCACCGACTCGACCAGGACTCCGTAGGTGACATTGGAGCCTGTTACTTGGGCTAGCTGGTAGGTCATGTCGGCGGTGGTGCCGAGCCCGAGGTCGGGGTGAAGTGTGTAATTTCCTTTTGACACGAGCGAGGGAAACTCCCGGGAAAGAGTGCTTGCCGGTATGGCGAACCCAAGTCCTTCGGAATTGCTGGCTGTCGCGGTCGTAATCCCGACGACGTTCCCGTTCGAATCAAGCAGGGGCCCTCCGGAGTTGCCTGGGTTTATGGCGGCGCTGAATTGTATCACGTCGGGGATTGTAATCTGCGTATTCGTGGATTCTGTAATCGTCCGGCCCACCTGGCTTACCAGGCCCCCTGTCACGGACCCCGAGAGACCGAAGGGACTTCCAATTGCGAAGACCGACTCACCGACGACCACTGCATTTGTCGAGGCAAGGAGATTGAGCGGGTGGAACTCCGAGGCTGGTGCTGAGACGGTGAGCACAGCAAGATCCCTATACTGATCGGTCCCCTTGACCGAAGCCGGGTAGGAGTTCCCGTCGGAAAACGTCACTGTAATATTCGAAGCCCCCGCAACGACGTGGTTGTTGGTGACGACATAGGAGGAGTTCTGATAATCCACGACGAATCCAGAGCCCTGGATGCTCTCTATTGAGCTCAACTGACCGAAGAACGTGCTCTGCGTAGTCAGTTCGTAGCCTTGGATGGTCACCACGCTCGCGCTGTACTTCGCATAAAGGCTCCCCGCGGAAGACGACGAAGAGTTGGAATCTGAACTGGCCCCGGATGCTAGGAGCGATTGTAGGTTCGAATTGGCCTGTTCTAGGTTGGTGACCTGCGACTTGAGTGCGCTCACCTCGGACGAGAAGTTCCCGGTCGTACCCGTAGCCGTAGTTTGGATATACACGCCAATCATAATGATTAGCAGCGCTGCCACAACGAGGACAACAATGGCCCTCCGGTGCCCAGCGGGTTGCGCTTCCACGAACGAACTTCGTCCCGGTTGTATTTAGTGAATTTCCGGAATCTTTCCCGAATCGTTTGAAGATTCCTCCTCCATCCCTGTGGGCTGAGCCAACCCAGGACAACAAAGTGCGCCGGGACACTGCTCATTAGACCAACAGACCTATATTCAGAAGCGGATCCTAAGAGTTCGCTCTAGATGAAGGGGTTTTCGGGAAGAGCCGTCTGAGACATCCAATGAAGAGCCAAACCATCGATAGAGCATCCCTGGATGCCGGGTGTCAACGCATTGACGTCGGAACTTGGGCAAGAAAGAGCTGCACGTTCTCGGGTCCTCTGCAGCAGCATATTCTGCCAGGTGCAGCGTTCTTGCAGAACTCATGGGCACCAGAACGGCACATCCCACATGGCGTCATGATTGTGATCACTCCTCGCCCTAATAATGAACCGCTCCGAATGAGACTCAATACTCGACGGATAATCAGGTGCGGATAAGGTGGAGAGGAGCCTCGAACAGTTTGATCTATGATTGCTAGCTTCCGCCCTTCACTCGCATTATCCTGTTTCTGCCCATCATCGACCAGAACTCGACTTCGACACCCGGGGCCAGGGTCCCGTTCAGCTCTGCCGCCTCTTCAGGGGTAGGCTTGGGGGTCTCAAGGACCTCAAACGTGGCCAGGTCCATTATCTGGACAGTGTTGTCCATTATCGACGTCACCTGTCCCGACCTCTTGTCGATCATGGGAATGTCTACCCTTGATTCCGCAGGCGAGACATAGCTCTTCTTCGAGCCAGTGAACAGAGAAATTGCGACCAGCCTGACCTTGGCGCTCCCGTGCTTGCCGGGCTTGAAGTGCTCTCGGCTCACGACTCTGCACGGCTCACCATCGATGATGATGTAACTCCCTTCCTTCACGCTCCCAAGTTCAGCAGGTCGACTCAAAGATTGGCGAACCGTGCCTCTCGAACAAAGTAAATAAACGCCACGCGAACAGACTGGTTCGCACACATTAATGATTAGCCGACCGACGAAAGAACTCCCCGTTCTCCCCAGGTAAGCATGAATCCTTGAAGGAACCCTCATTTGTCTGAACCGGCATACGTCCTCGATTCCACTGCCTTCTATGCGGGGATACCCTATCAGGGGAACGGGCGCTACTACACCACGTATCTCGTCCTGGAAGAGGTAAAACACCACAACGTCGGAGCATCGCTTATCCATAGTCGGGTCCAGGTCACCGAGCCCTCCCCTCAGTCCCTGGAAAGGGTGAAGACCACTGCGGCCAGGACCGGAGACATAGGCGCCCTCTCTCAGACCGACGTTTCCCTCCTTGCTCTCGGGCTCGACCTTATGAGGGAGGATGGTGGTGTAAACTTGGTGTCTGATGACTTCGCCGTCCGTAACGTGGCGGAGGTCCTCAACATTCCCCTCGCTCCAACCTCGATGAAGGGCGGTGAGTGGAGGAACATTACGTGGAAGATCTATTGCAGGGGGTGCGGCAAGACCTACACCAACCCCAAATTGACGGTCTGCCCCGTCTGCGGGACCCAGCTGATTAGAAAGGCCTCCAACGGCTGATGCCTCACCGTGCAGGCGTCGGGGCTGGTTAGGGATAGCTACCCAGTTGCATGAAACGACCAGTTAACTAGAATTAACTTAGGCAGTCAGATTCCACTACTAGGTTTATATATCTAATCATCCACTAAAGGTTGTATAGTGAGATAGTATGACATATCCTAGGACATCTGCTCTACAGGTTTCGGATAAATGCCCCCAGTGCGGGAAACGGACGCTAGTCGAGGATGTGAACACAGGAGAGCTTTCGTGCAGCAACTGCGGCTTCGTTGTGACAGAGAACTCTGTCGATCAGGGTCCCGAGTGGCGCTCGTTCAGCGATGAGAAGGGCGAAGACAGGGCGAGGGCTGGCGCCCCTACATCGATAACATACCGAGACATGGGCCTCTCTACAATGATAGGGACCTCAAACAGGGACGCTTCCGGGCGATCCTTCGACTCGCCAATGCGGAGCACGATTGACAGGCTCCGGAAGTGGGACAACAGGTCTCCTGCTTTCGGTTCACAGGAGAAGAACCTCAGCATCGCCCTACGCGAGCTCGAGAAGATGGCTGACAAGCTTGGGGTGTCACAGGCAGTAAAGGAGCGGGCCGCATACATCTACCGCAAAGCCCTCGAGAGAGGTCTCCTGAGAGGACGCTCGATTATCGGCATTTCGGCAGCGGCGCTCTACGCGGCCATGCGCGACACCGAGACCCCCCGCACGCTGAAGGACATCGCATCGGTCAACAACCTTGACAAAAAATCAGTCGCAAGGGACTACAGAATCCTCCTGAGGGAGATGGACCTCACAATGCCCGTCGCCGACGCTGCAAGGAACGTCAACAGGATAGCCTCCCGCGTAGGTCTCTCCGAGAAGGTCGCACGCAAGGCCATCGAGATTGTCAGGATAACTGAAGAGAGGGAGATCTCGGCCGGCAAATCCCCCATGGGATTGGCCGCTGCGTCGCTCTATCTCGCTGGCGTCATCGAGGGCGAAGTCAAGACTCAGAAGGAGATAGCGGAGGCAGCTGGTGTCACCGAAGTCACTGTCCGCAACAGGTACAAGGGGCTGCGCGCCGATCTCGGCCAGCAGCTCGGCCTGGCCACCGAACCCCAAATAGTGGCCCAGTAGGGACCACACAGTTGCGGTTCTATATCGTAGACGTCTTCGCCGAGTCGAGATTATCGGGGAACCAGCTCGCCGTCTTCAGGGACTGCGCGAAGCTATCTACGGCGTCGATGCAGAAAATCGCGCAGGAAATGCACTACTCAGAGACCACCTTCATCACCTCAGAGGAGCCCCACAATGGAGGCTACGACGTCAGAGTCTTCACCCCGGACTACGAGCTCCCATTCGCAGGACATCCGACACTCGGCACCGCCTACATTGTCCAATCCCAAATCATCGGGAAACCGGCGGGAAAGGTGGTGCTCAACATGAAGGTCGGGCAGATTCCCGTCACATTCTCTTACCGTGATGGCGCACCCTACGTTCTCTGGATGAAACAGAAGAATCCCTCCTTCGGGGGGACGTTCAGCAGATACCGGATTGCGAAGATTCTCGGACTAAAGGCCTCGGACGTGGATTCGAAGTTCCCCGTCAGGCTGGTCTCCACGGGGTTGCCATTCGTAATCGTGCCCCTCACAGGACTGAAGGCAATCAAGGGTATCAGGGTCGACAGGACGGCCCTGGCCCAACTCTTCAAAGAGACGGATACCACCGTGATTCTGCTCTTCAGCCCGGAGACCTATTCAAAGGAGAACGACCTGAACGTCCGGGTGCTTGGGCTACCAGACATCATCCCTGAAGACCCAGCCACCGGGTCCGGGAATGGGTGCCTGGCCGCATACCTCATCAAGGAGCGTTACCTCGACCGGAACAGCATCGACATCAGGGTCGAGCAGGGGTACGAGATCAACCGCAGATCGCTACTTCTGCTTCGGGCAGAGGAGAGCCCGAAGGGCATCGATGTCAACGTCGGAGGGCGGGTCCAATTCGTAGCAAGCGGGGAGTTCCCCGCCTAGGCCGGCGGCAAGATATTATACGAACCAAGGATTTGGAGGGGCAGGGAATGAGGGGCCTAGGGTCCATAATCTACGAGTACGAGCGCTATGGAACCAGGCAGAGCCTCGAAGAGCTGTCCCGATACCCCGAGATTAAGTGCAAGAGCTGCGGTTTCAGAATCCTGAAGAAGGTACGGCCATCGCTACCAAAGAAGATAGAGCATGCGGTGTAGACCTAGTTCCACGTGAAGAGCTAGATTCAGCGGCCCCCACTGGGCCTGAAACGCGTCGCGGACCAGACTTCATCAACACTAACAAGCCTGACGCCCTCAATTCCATACGGCTTCATGAGCTGGAGGAGCTTGTCTCGATTCAGGTCGGTCCCCAATTGACCCGCCTTTGGATACGCGATCCAAGAGAGTCGATCCTCTTTCGCGGCGTCGATTGCCGGCTTGCCGTTTGCCATGAGCTGTTTGGAGTTAGCAGCGAACACCAGAACAGCATTTCTCGCATCCTTCTTCGACATCCGGGCCCTCAAATTGAACCCTGGGGGCGAGTTTACCAGAAGTACCGAAGTTCCTGCTGGAATTTGCAGTTTCTTCGTGAGGTCCATTCAATCGCTTCGCCCTGCCCAGAGCTCTTAAGTGTGATGGCGATGCGGGAGATGTCTCGCCTAAACCCCCAATACCTAGAGAAAGGTGGACCGGGGGGGAATAGCCCCCATATGGGGGCGGACCGCAAGTCGGGCCTAGTGGGACCCGCTTGATTCTCTAAGCGAATCCTCACATTCCCGTAGATCAAAAGCGAAGGATTCGAGCTGGAAGGTACTTGTGCTAGACGCCTGCCAACAACTTCCCCTCAAACGGATGCCGAGGTAAGAATTGACTCCACAGCGCTGTAGCTGGAGTTGTCCTCGTTTCTCTACTTTCTTAAGTTACCCAGACTGACCCACGAGAACTAATTGGACACTAGTGAGTTAGTCTTGTCCGAACTTGAAACCGCAATAGGGAGCGTACGAGGCATCGAGCTGATGTCTGCCGTATACACCGGTGGTCTTGCCATATTTTCCCTCCTATTGGCACTTGCCGCTGTGCTCCCCGGTTCCGGCCTGGAGTTCGTCAGGGGCCTCCTGTTTGCCTTCGCCGTGTTAGTAGGCTTATCATCTTACTGGCTTCTTCGACGACTGGGAAGGAACAGGAGAACGAGGCTTGAGCTACTGCGGAAATGGAAGATGGAGGTGTTCCTCCGGAGAGAGACCGTCGATTCTTTGAGAGATGAAAATGTGAGACGAGTGATAGAACTCGTCCAACTCGTAGAGGACACCGATGTTTCTCGAACTCCCAACCTTGAATATGACAGGGATTTCATGGCGATTGTCGAAGGCCAATCGAATCACCCAGGCCGCACCAGCTGATTTGGTCAGCTGCAACTGACGCTACCTTTCCGAGCGGGTGCGGTGTTTCCTCTCGCGCATTACAATGGCTTCGAGCTCAGCCAGGCTTACCCGGTCGGAATCAAACTTCACGGTCAGCTTGTTGTTGGAATAGTTGAAATCTACCGAGTCGACGCCGTCTGTTCTTGCCACCCGAGTTTCAAGGGCCACGGCTCTGGTGGCATCGTAGTCGCCTCCAAGCGACATCACAGTCGTCGCATTTCCCATGTTCAGAACCTCCGAGTTGCAATTCCTGAGCGGGTCGTATATGACTCGGACGTATCAATAGTAGTGGGATGCAATTGGACAGACTGCGAGTAGTCCCCTGGGCTCGGATTCTACGTATTCATGAGAATAGAAAGAGAAACGCGAACATCGCCCACAGTGGCAACGCTATCA
>Ga0187770_10000489_pt1 | contig 19169 bp, 17 predicted proteins | sample 0116_SJ02_MP02_2_FD_133154 | JGI IMG/M metagenome (GOLD analysis project Ga0187770, IMG submission 133154) | Tropical peat soil microbial communities from peatlands in Department of Meta, Colombia - 0116_SJ02_MP02_20_MG | ecosystem: Environmental > Terrestrial > Soil > Wetlands > Peat | place...
GTTCGTCTTTCAAAACCCGGACAATCAACTGTTCAGCGAAACGGTAGAGGAAGAAATAGGGTTTGCTCTGAAAAACTTCAATTTCAGTGAGGAAATCATAGAAAAAAGAACAACTTGGGCTCTAAACCTTTTAGGGTTAACTCAGTACAGAAAGACATCTCCATTCTTGCTCAGCGGAGGAGAAAGAAAGCGTGTGGCCTTGGCTTCGGTGTTAGCGTGGGATCCGGCGATGCTGATACTGGACGAACCGACCATAGGACAAGATTACGAACAAAAAGAAAAACTCCGACAGTTCATCCTGCAGATGAATACTCAGAAGAAAACCGTCATCATCGTAACGCACGATGTCGAGTTCGTGGCTGAATGCAACCCGAGAGTTCTGTTGATGCGTGAAGGAAAAATCATCGCCGATGGCGAGGCAAGAACGATCCTCACAGACCAGGACACTCTAATGCAGGCATCGATTGTGCCTCCACAGATAGCCCAGATATTCCTGCAACTCCACAACTTGAAAGTTCGCGAGGACGTCATCGACATTTATGAAGCGCAGAAAATCCTGCTAGAGATGCTGGAGAAACGCGACAAATGAGCGTTTTCCAGGGACTCAAGTTTCGCAAAGTCTACTCGCCCATTCACAACCTAGATCCGAGGATAAAGTTCGTTTATGTATGTGTGATATTCGGGGTTGCGATAATCTTCGGGAAGCTATTGCCCCTGATAGCGCTCTTTCTCTTCCAAATTCCGTTTGTCCTCTTGGCAGGCGTCAAACGTGAATGGCTTCGCTCAATGCGCGGAGCAGCATTCCTTGCTACAATAATCTTTCTGACCAATCTGGCTTTCAGCTTTTTCGGCAATCGGTACACGCTAACACCTGAAATACTGGAGACGGCTACAGCTTTGACCCTGCGCTTCGTCGTACTCGTAGAATCGTTTTCCATTTTCTTTCTCACAACTTCGCCAGATCACCTGGGTCTCGCCATGGAACAGACACGAGTGCCGTACGAGTTCGTTTTTGCCTTCACGACAGCAGTACGTTTTGTCCCAGTCTTGGCAGAAGAAGCTGAAACAATCATGGACGCCCAGAAGGCAAGGGGGTTGGAAATTGAAAAAGGAAACTTCCTGAAAAGGATCAGAAACTACATTCCAATTCTTATCCCCCTGATTGTGAGCGCGATTCGCAGAAGCCTCGAACTAGCTGAAGCCATGGAGTCACGCGCCTGGGGAGCCACAAAAAAACGCACCAACCTGTACGTGCTGAGGATGCACAGAGGCGATGCTGCCATGATGACCATCACACTCGGAGTCCTAGCCTCAGCGATTTACGTTTGGCTATTCGTTCCCATTCCCTCATTAAGCAGCCTCTTAGCACGTTTTCTCTGAACCACAGGCTTGCTCATCGCTGTTCAGGTGGCGCGGGGGCCTAGCAATGGGGGTTGAATTGCGTTCACTTAAACCCGACTCTCTCCACTTTTCAATAATGTTGCATTGGCAAACCGTTTATACAGTTCAAACTCGCCTTTCTTATCGTGGCGAATCATGCTTTCATCTCCTACGGGCAACCTAGCAAAGGTGACTGCCTCGACCTCTACACCACCAACCCTTGAGGATACGCTTTGTTCGAGGGTTCGTCTTAGAATCCTGAAGCTACTAATGGAATCGCATATGCTCACCACTGCTCAGATTGCAGCCAAGGTAAGAGTAAACTATGTTATGGCACGCGCGCATCTGAACGCTTTGGAAAACGGCGGTGTTCTCACTCATGTCAATTTCGGAAAGAGGATTCGCTATTACAGATTCAAAGAATCTGCCAGGGCAAATGCAGTCAAGAGTCTCTTGGAAGCCTGGTGTCCTCCCAATCATGTCTAGTTTAGGCAAGACGGCCTTCTCAAGGTTAGTGCTTGCTAACAACAGAAAAAACACAACGGAGGATGGCAAGATCGCCCAAGAGAAACAGCCTTGACCCTGTAGGGATGTTGTAGCTTGGCTTTTTCCAGGTTTGGTTTGGGTTAAGTGTGCTAATGATTGGTATTGCATATAACTTATTAAGACTCGCTATACAATATATATCGAAGCCACCATCAGGCATAAACCCGAAAAAGGGTAGTTCTAACGATGAAAGAATCATTATCAAAAGCTTCCACCGAAGAAAAAGCAACAGTAGAAATCACACTAAAAGAGGAGACAAAGAGGCCCACCGCTTTCAGAGAAGCCTACCCCATTCAAGAGCCCTACGTGTATGCGGCCATAATCAAAGATCCAGATACCCAGAAAATCCGCTACGAGGCCATAGAACCGACTCTTCAGAAGGAGGAAGAGGAGCAATTAAGAGAAGTTAAAGCTTTCCTGATTGAGGAAGTTGACGTAAACCTCAGAGAAATAGAGACTAAGGAGAAAGCAGAAAACTATCTTAGAGAACAGACGAAGAAGACAATTGGAAAACACCGAATAAAGGTGCCGCCGGCAGCCATTGACAAACTCACTTACTACGTAATAAGAGACTTCATAGGCTACGGAAAAATAGATCCGCTGATGAAAGACCACCTTATCGAAGACATATCCGCCGATGGAGTGAACATTCCAGTCTACGTCTGGCATAGAATGTACGAGTCTCTGCCCACGAACGTCATATTCAAGGATGAAGCGGAACTTGACTCCTTCACAATCCGCATGGCGTATCTTTCTGGAAAAAACATTTCAATAGCATCTCCGATTCTGGACGCGTCACTTCCTGATGGAAGCCGTGTTCAGCTCACTTATGGAAATGAAATCACTCGCAGAGGTTCAACCTTCACGATTCGACGTTTCAGGGTTGACCCGTTGACTATCTCCGATTTGATAGCGTTCAAAACCATTTCTTCAGAATTAGCGGCGTACTTGTGGTATGTCGTGGAGAACCGAGCGTCGGTTCTAGTGGCTGGAGGTGTAGCCTCTGGAAAAACGACGATGCTGAACTGTTTGTCAATGTTCATAAAACCTGAGATGAAGGTGGTCAGCGTAGAAGACACTCAGGAGCTTAACCTGCCCCACGAAAACTGGATACCTTCGGTAGTAAGGCTTGGCTTCGGCCATGAAGACAAGAAGGGAGGAACCATTACGCTCTTCGATCTGCTGAAAGCAGCAGTCAGACAGAGGCCTGACTACATCATCGTGGGCGAGGTCCGCGGTGAAGAAGCCTATACGCTGTTTCAAGCCATGGCAACAGGCCACCTTGGAATGTGCACTATGCACGCAGAATCGGTTGAGGCTGCCATAAATCGATTAGAATCCGAGCCTATGAACATTCCGAAGCCGCTCATAGCGATGACAAACGTGATAATGGTCATGGCGCGAACGGAAATTGACGGCAAACCCGCGAGGAGGATAAACAGCGCAACAGAGATTCTGGGATTTGATCCAAAGTCAAGAGACATAGCAACTGAGGAGGTTTTTCATTGGAACCAAAAATTCGACAGATTCTCCTGCTCAAACCACAGCGCCCTCTTGGAGAAACAAACGAAGAAACTGGAAATCGATGAGGAGGCAGTAAAGCGCGAGCTGAATCGAAGACAGACTGTTCTGGACTGGATGACAAGCAAAGGCATCCGTCGCTACACAGAAGTTGCAACAGTGATTCGCGAATACTACGCCAATCCAGATAGGATTTTCCAAAAAGCTAGGGTCGGACTGAAGTGAAAAACGGCAAACCTCTCGAAAAAATCAGAGCATTCTATACTCGTCTCAGAACAAGACTCAAACTCTCTTCTCGGAAGCCAGCCAAGGCCAAATTCGAAGCGTCTCAGAAAAAGTTCGGGTTGTCGCTAGAAAGCCCACAATCCATAGCTTACAACCTCATCGGAAACAGAACAGCATGGGTTCTACCCCTGTTCAAAGATTTGGACGTGAAATTGCACAAGTCAGGGCTCAAAGTCAACTTCAAGGAGTATGTCAGTCTGACCCTTTTCGCAACAGCATTGGTTTGTGCTGCTACCTTAGCACTGATACCGTCCGTACTATTTCTAGTTTTTAATTTGCCACTCCTACCAGCGGTCTTGTTTGGCGTGGGTGGAAGCCTCTTTGCTCTCGCGTTTTCGACTTTAACATTCTACGTTTATCCGATTTATCGCGCAGACACACTCAAAAGAGAGTTGGAAGATGAGTTGCCGTTCACGACAGGTTACATGGCGATTCTCGCGAGTGCAGGCGTTTCTCCAGAAAAGATCTTCTATTCTCTGTCAAATCTCAGCGTTCCGCTCGCTGTGACCGCTGAGGCGAAGGATGTCATAAGGGATGTAAACCTTTTCGGTTCGGACATAATTTCTGCTCTTGAAGAAACGTCGAACCGAACTCCTTCTCAAAGATTCCGCGAAACGATAGAAGGACTAATCACGACAATTCATTCGGGAGGCAACCTAGCGGCTTATCTTCGGGAAAAATCCAAGGAATACATGAAGCTGAAGAGAATAAACCTGAAGAAGTATTCAGACAATCTGTCGATGTTGTCAGAAGTCTACGTGACCCTGCTGTTGACGGGTCCACTATTCCTGGTGATAATGCTCGTCGTCATGTCGATGCTTGGCGGAGGGGGTTTTGGCATACTAACCCCGGATCTCATGTTAGAATTGCTCACATACGTAGGAATCCCCTTGGGCGCTATAGCCTTCCTAGTAATACTAGATGCAGTGTCGCCTAAATGGTGATGAAATGCCCAGAATAGATGACAGACTGAAAAAGCCCACATGGATCATCTCGATCATGCTAGCCGGGGCCATAATGTCTTATGGGCTTCTCAGGTTTTCGTCGACAGACACGTTAGACGACTTCGTTTTCTTCGCAGTACTAGTGTCTATTTTTCCGTCGGCAATGTTGAGCTATTTGGATTATAAGTGGAGGAAAGCAATTGATGAGCACCTACCTGATCTCTTCAGAGGCATTGTGCAGGCTCAAGAAACGGGAATGACTCTCCCTCAAGCCATAGAGCAGGCTTCCAAAAGAGACTACGGGCCTCTCACTGAAGAACTGAAGAAGATGACGGCGCAGATTTCTTGGGGAATGAGCTTTGAAGAAAGTCTATTGAGTTTGGGGAAAAGAGTGAACACCGTGTTGATGCAAAGGACTGTGCCCATGATTATCGAGGCAAGCCGGTCAGGAGGAAGAGTTGAAAAGGTTTTTGACCCCATGGGGAAGTTCATACAGACGACGCTCCTCCTCGACAAGGAACGACGAACTCAATCGAGACCTTACATTGCAGTAATCTATGTGGCCTTCTTCGTTTTTCTTTTCACCATAGTGCTACTTTTCAGATCATTTTTTGTAAACATGCAGGGTCTCTCCATGTTCGCAACAGCAGGGGTGCCGCCGAGTACACTTGAACGAATATTTTCTCACATGACTTCAATTCAGGCTTTCTTCGGGGGCCTCGTGGCGGGAAAAATGGGAGATGGTTCGATGGGAGCCGGATTGAAGCACAGCCTGATCCTGATGGTGTGCGGATATGTAATTCTAAAACTCTTCCTTTGAGGTGACAAAATGGCATTAAAACTCAAGAAATTCGTCCGTGATAAGAGAGCCATAACTGCGGTTCTCAGCAACCTGTTGCTGACTGTCGTGGCAGTCGCGGCCATGGCGCTTGCCACCACAGCTACCTACGTTATAACGACCAACCTGCGGGAAACGATGGGTGAGCGTGTCATCATAGAAGACTTGTGGTTCAACAATTCCACGGGAAACATTGATGTCTACCTTCGAAATGTCGGCCAATCTGCCATCCAAATCTCCAATGTGTACGTAAACCACACTTCCCAGTATTTTCCAACACCTTTCACGCTTGACATAGGGCAGCACCAGTGGCTCAACATTTCAGACGTTTGGGTTTCAGGCAGCATATACTACGTAGATATTGTTACGACAAGAGGAACTCATGTTGGAGACTACTTCGCGGCTCCATAAATGCCCGCAGGTGCGATAATCGCAAGGCAGCAGACCCTTAACGATATTGAAATTGTTGCAGAATAAGAAATGCAAAAGTGCCTGCAGTCAGACTGGCATGATCGAGCTTCTCTCACTTCGTTCTTGTGATTTTTTCTTTCAAACTATCTATTGCTTCTTTTTGGTCCTTACCTTCGACTGCCTGGATATTGTACAATTCTGCCATTTTCTTTGCGTTGTCATTTAGCTTGGGAATTGCAATAAGATAAGCCGCGCTGGGCGATACATCAAATATCTTCGCGAACAGTGCGATTACGGGCTGCTCTGAGACAACATTGTCCGTTGACGTGGCCAGATCAATCACTGTCACGTTCTTCATGTTTTCTTTTCTTGAGGCAACTATGTCAAACATGTGATTCGCCCCCGACTTTCCCTTCAAGTAGTCAGGGCTCTTCACTTCAAACCCGTTTTCTGCAAGGAACTCACTTATGGGTGGAATCAAAACCCAGCCTTCAGCGGCTTCTTTTCTGGCCTCTTCTTCTAGAGCATACCTGTAAACGTCTCGAATTGATGCGTCCTCAAATGTGAATTCTTCGCGGCAGTCACGGCAGAACAGTTTGACGACCGGTATGTCGAAGCTCCTGCTGCAGTCCTTGCAGGTGCACCACACTCCGGCACGTCTGTAATCAACGTCGGGTTTTCTGAGTTCATCGTGACATTTCTGGCAGATGAGCCGGTCGCCTTTGTGGAAGTTTTCTTCCACGTCCATGTACCCGCATTTGACATGTTCGATCAAGGAGCTCTTTTTGATGTTGAATGACTTGCAGTATGGGCAGCAATAGTGTATGGAAATGCCTGCGGAATTGCATTTGGGGCAGAAGATGACTTCGTCATGAAGTTTTCTTGTCAGTATTTCCGCTTCGTATAGTTTGTTCAGAAATGCTTCAGCCTCTGAGGGATCTCCCACGATGCATTCAACTGTTTCGTATCGATATCCGCGTTTGGGGTCGTAGACGGGTTCAATTTCGTTGAATTCGCCGCTTAGGAATTTGCTCAAGAACACTTGCGTTTTTCGATCCTTGTAGAGTTCTAGCCGTTCTGCTTTGCCCGTCGTTTCATTTCACTCCAGGATCAACATCGTTCTGATTGTTGGAAGATCTCTTAACACTTCCTCTTCAAACCGTTTAAACATTTCCAGAGAGCCTGATTGTTTCTGTCGGCGCGTCTGCCGCATTCTTTCTCTGAATTCCGATGGCTCTTTCAATGGGTCGTTTCTAGTTGACTTACGTGATTTCCTTTGATGCTGTAAATACAACCCGGGTCGCACGGAAGTCTTCAACGTTACCCTTTTTAATGGGAACCTTAATATTTCCAGCGCATATTCAACTTAACAGCAGCAAGAACCCATGGTGAAATGTTTGACGTCTCAACCTGCCCCAAAACATGCTGTGATTCGCTGGAACACGTTGAAGGGTTCAATTTCAATAATCGTATTCGTGGCTGTGGCAGTGTTAGCCGAATTTCTCGTGGTTTTGTACGCCATGGATTTGGGCGTCAAAGACGTGGGTGAATTAACAACCAATTGGCCATTTAAAATCACTATCAGTCCATTGTTTCAGTTGGTTCCAATTGCTGTCATCATTGCGCTTTCGTTCACCTGGATATACCTGACGAAAAAGCTTTCAGTGAGACCAGTACAGCCAATAGGAAGAACTGAACTGAGGCAACCAGCATCCAAAAAAAGTCAAACTGCGAAGAGTTCGGTCGAAAAGGCAAAGCCAAGTCCCCCAAACGCCAAAGGTGTTTCTCGCATCTGGCAAAAGATATACTCTGCGAGAGCAACCATCAAGAGCGCCTTAATCATCTTCCTAGCTTTTGCGATTCTCGTACTAATAGTATCTCAACTTGCATATCCAGGCGCTATCTATCAGGCCATATCGAGTTCATACCAAAGCCATTCTTCATTTTATAACTTTGTGGTTTCAGTCGCCAATTCTTTGAGAGGTTTTGCGCGCGCCGTGGGACCCATTGGTTCGATCGCCACAGCAATAAACAATGGCCTTGTAGCCATTGCTCCAGGTGTTAGAGCTGTCGGTATGGCCTTCGGTAGTTTAGTCGCCCCCTTGGCGAACTTGGATCCCGCTGGCAAGTACCTGGCCTTCCAGAACGTGGCAGTTTGGATTTCAGTTCTTCTGGCTCTTTTGTACGGGCAATTTGCGCGCAGAAGCTATCGGTACAGGAAGAAGAAGTAGAATCAGGGAACTTCGATGGCTGACCACCCCAGGTTCGGTCCAGCTGGGGTTCCTCCATCATTCAGATTCATGAAAGCGGCTTTGGCAGATGTACCAAGACTTTTGCAGGAAGAGGGTCTTGACGCTTTTGAATATGAGGCCGTGCGTTGGGGGAAGAACCCGCAAATAAGGAAAGAGGACGCCGAGGAGCTAGGCTTGGCGGCCAAAGAAAACGATGTGTGGCTCAGCCTTCACGGTTCATATTTCATAAACTTTTGTGGCACTAAACAAATTGTCGAAGCAAGCAAACAACGACTCATCGCGTGCGTCACGGCGGCCAAATGGATGGACGCTCATGTCGTCGTTTTTCATCCTGGATTCTACGGCAAAAACTCCGCCAAACAAGCCTTTGACACTTGCGTAAATGCTTTGCAAGAAGCAGTTGAAAACATTCGATCGCTAGGAATACGTGACGTTAAGGTTGGTCCCGAAACGATGGGCCGGATTTTTCAACTTGGAAGTCTGGATGAGGTAATGAGACTGTGCGAGATGGTTGAACAGACGCAGTTGGTGATTGATTGGTCGCATTTGCACTCTAGAGAGCAGGGAAGGTTTCGCACAGTTGATGATTTTCGGCGGGTCGTCGAAGAAGTGGAAATCAGGCTTGGAACAGAAGTCGTGGAGAACATGCACTGCCACTTTACGAAAATCGAATTCACAAGCAAGGGCGAGAAGCGTCACCACACCCTGGAAGAAACGCGTTACGGGCCGAAATTTGAGATGCTGGCGAAGGTCATATCCGAATTCAGGCTGAAACCCGTTATCATAAGCGAAAGCCCAATCCTGGACATAGATGCTACAAAAATGCGCGACATACTCCAAAACGAGTGGCGTAGGAGCTGAATTATCGAGCTTGTTGCGATACGTTTTTCTATTAAATCCTCAAGTGCTGTCTATGGGTACATGCTTTTGGTGCGACTCAAAGGTTTCCAAAAACTGACGTCAATCGACGACGCTTCACAGAGGTTCTTCGCAGCCGTCGAGTTAAAGCAACCAAAAATGGCCACTGTTCCACTAGATTCAGCTTTGAACCGGGTTCTAGCCGACAATGTGGTCGCAAAAGTGGACGTGCCAAGATTCGACAGGTCTGCAGTTGACGGGTATGCTGTTGACGCTGGACAAACTGTCGGAGCTACGCAGTTCAAACCCAAGGTCTTCCAACTCACCAACAATGGTCGGATAGACGTTGGGAGAGCAAAACAGGTTTGGACAGGGAATCCGATTCCCGAAGGTGGGAACGCGGTGGTCATGCTCGAAGACACCAAACTAGCGAGAGGTAGTGTCGACGTTTGGTGCCAAGTAACACCCGGCGAGAATGTTTCCAAGAAAGGCGAGGACATTCGAAAAGGTGATGTCGCGGCAGAGGTTGGGACTCGTTTGAAGCCACAGCATCTGGGGCTAATAGCCGCCTTGGGGGTGAGCAAAGTCAAAGTTTACGATAAGCCAAAAGTCGCCGTCTTGGCCACTGGAAACGAACTCGTCGAGTTAGGGAACAAACTTGAAGGAAGCCAGATTTTCGACACAAACAAAATTGTCCTCTCGGCCCTGTGCAATGACTTGGGCGCAGAACCCTTGGATTTGGGCATTGCAAGAGACGATGTTAACGAGATTTCTGAAAGGCTGAGAATCGGACTCGAAAAGGCAGACGTGATAATAACATCCGGTGGGACAAGCGTCGGAGGGTCAGACTTCGTTCCAGACGCTGTCAACAGAGTTGCAAAACCTGGCGTGATTGTTCACGGTGTGGCTATGCGTCCGGCTATGCCCACGGCTCTCGCTGCAGCAAACGGGAAGCCAATATTGATTCTTCCAGGCAACCCTGTTGCGGCGATCATAGGGTTTGAAGTGTTCGCAAGACCCTTAATATGCAGAATGCTTGGGATGAAACGAGTAGAACCTAGACTCACGGTGGAGGCCAGGATGACGAGAGGAATCGCAACAGCCCTTGGCAGAAGGAATTTTGTTCGGGTGCACGTTTTCCGACATGATGACGAGCTACTTGCAGAGCCTATCAGCGCTCGAGGCTCGGGGATGATATCAACGATGACAAGAGCCAACGGCTTCGTTATCGTTCCAGAAAACCGAGAAGGCTTAGAAGAAAAAGAGCCGGTTTCAGTCCAATTGTTCGACACCGTGGAAGGCTGAAGAGGAATGTTCAGAAAACTTCTGACTTTCGATGAAGCCAAAAAGGTCATCGAAAGCCAGTTTAAGGCTAAACCATTAAGCGTCGAAGAGATTTCTCTCCTAGAATCCAGCAATCGAGTTCTCGCCGAAAACATAAGTGCTGAAATGGACATTCCGCCTTTCAATCGGTCCACAGTTGATGGATACGCCGTCAGAGCAGAAGACACGTTTGGCGCAGAGGAGAACAAGCCAATCGTGCTGCACGTTTCTGGGACAGTGAACATTGGAGAACTCTCCGACACGATTGTGAAAAAGGGGGAAACCGCAGAAATCGTGACTGGGGCACCCATACCGGATGGCGCAACCGCAATTGCCATGGTAGAGCATACGAGTCGGAGGGGTGACGAGGTTACGGTTTTTACTGCTGCGGCAGAGAACGAGAACATCATGAAGGCTGGCTCGGACATCAAAAAGGGCGAAACCGTCCTCAGGAAGGGGCAACTGCTGGGCTCAAGAGAAATCGGTGTCCTGGCGGCCTTGGGAAAGGCGAAAACCAAAGTCTACAAGATTCCTCGAATCGCCATTCTTTCAACAGGGCCAGAGATAACTGAACCCGGCAGGAAATTACCGCCTGGGAAGATTTACGACATAAACGCTTATACACTCTACGCGGCGGTGCTAGAAAGCGGGGGAAACCCAATCTATCTGGGAGTATTTCCAGACAGGGCGGACGAACTCCATGAAGCCCTAGAGCGTGCGCTTGCTTGCTCAGACATAGTTGTGACCTCTGGCGGAGTCTCCGTAGGTCCAAAGGACATCATGCCCAAAACGGTAAATGCTCTTGGAGAGCCAGGCATAATTGTCGGTGGGATTGCACTCAAACCCGGTAAACCGACAACTGTGGCTTCTGTTGCTGGAAAACCAGTTTTCTCCCTCCCCGGTCATCCAACATCCGCCTTGCTGACTTTCCAGCTATTCGTGCGTCCACTGATCCAGGCCATGAGCGGAAGAAAGTACGAGAAGCCATCGGAGGTGAAGGCTCTTGCATCGATGAGAATGTTCCCAGCAAAAGGGCGCAGAACCTTCATCATGGTGAGGCTAAAGCACAAAAAACCAGAAGGACTCATCGCCGAACCCGTACCGACAGGGCTTTCCGGAGCAATAACAACACTCACAAAGGCTGACGGGTTTGTGGAAATTGCCGAAGATGTTCAGTTCATCGATGCCGGCGAGCCAGTCACTGTGAAACTTTTCAGAGATTAAAGCAATCTTGGACAACTTGCTGGTATCGAGAAGTAATTTTTCTAGCCGAAGCTTCAGTTGCCAGTTCGACTAGGTTTCGAACTCTTTTCTTTTTGTCCATGCATAGAGGGTGAAAACCCAAGTTAGAATAAGGTAAGCTATCGAGCTTAAGCCGAGAAGAGCGTCTATTTGCAGAATATTGGAAATCATTACGACTGAAAACGTCGTTGCAACAAAAAACAAGATAATCACAAACCAGATGGTCCAAACTCTTTTTCTAAACACTCCATAAGCGGTTATCAAGCTGAATATGCCTATTATCGCCAAGTATGGGGCAAAACTGGCCATCGGCAGCAAAACAAAGAAGATTATTCCTACAATCGCGTAGAAAACAGATGTTGCAAACATCCCCCTGCTCTCTATCTTCAGCCTGGATTCAATCGACATTTTCATTCCCCTTTAAGCATAATGCATTCACAATAGCGTTAATAAGTTTAATGTTCCACTATCCCATTTAACGTCACACTCTCTCAGATCACGTATGGGCGCACGCTTGCCTACATCCTACAGGCTAGAACCGGTATTGAAGAACATATGATCGCCCTTTTTCCTCTTTCAGATGGAATCCGAAATCATTGTAGAGCCTCAATGCAGGTTTGTTAATTTTTTGAACTGCCAATTCCAGAGATGTCTTGCCAAGTTTCCTTGCTAATATGGCGGCACAGTTCAGTATGAAACTAGCGATGCCCATTCTTCTGTAGAAAGGATGACTGGCCAAAACACTGATGAATATTGCTTCTGTATTCTCTTGGAGGGCGACGAGTCCGACGATTCGTTGGCCTATCGTAACAAAGTATCTTAGCGATCTGAAAAAGTAGACTTCTGAGAAAAAAACGTAAGGGATAATAATGAATGTGCCCACAGGACGGGTTTCAAACGCGCGCGATGCGCTTCGTCTGAAATACAAAAAGCAAAGAAGGTTAAAGAGGAAATGCTCTCTTCGTTTAACAGTTCTCATTTTCAACAGCTGATTTACTCCCGTTTCTGCATGATATAGGTTACGCTTTTCTGTTAAGCCATGCCACCCCAGAACAAGCGCACTCTTCAAGACTCAAGCTTAAGAGCATCGCGCTGGAACTTGGATAGCTGACACTTGAAATAAATATTGTTCTGTCTCAATCGCAAGATATTAAAGCCGAAATTGACGAAGGCAAAGTGGAGAATGGGAAATGAATATTGGTTCGATTGTTATCGATTGTAGTGACTTCGACAAGATGTTAGCATTCTGGCAGAAGGCGCTCCACAACGTCCCAAAAGAGCCTGTGAAGGACGGCTGGGTCGTTCTTCGTGACCCTGCAGAAAGAAACCCGAACATATTTGAACCGAGTCCCCGAAAAGCGCTCAGGTAGGCCGCGCGGCGCATGCGTAGAGGCAACACTTCGACGTTAGGATAGACTCAAACTCGCCACTGATTATGACTCTCATACACCTCGTTCTTCACATTTGAAATATTACGTTTGACCGCGCCCTTTTTGGTAACATGATAGCCAAATCGTTAATACACGCAAATATCAAGTGATCTGATCATAAGAACTGACGCTAAGGGGAATTACTTGGATTTCAGGTTTGTCTACAGTTGGATAAGAGTCAAGAACATGGCCAAGTCTATTAGGTTTTACACCCAAGTCATGGGAATGAAAGTGGCGGAGAAACGTGAAAAAACCAAGCCGACGAGAGGCGAAGTGGTCACCCCTAAAAGCCCAAACTCCAACCAACTTCTGGAACTCAACTATTACAAAAGGAGAGCCAGTTCTACGCTCCATATCTGAACGGGGAATATCTTGATCATTTAGCCTTTGATGTTGAAAACTTGGAAGGTTGTATTTCAGAAGTGAAGATAAAAGGCGTTGACATAATTGTGAAACCATACAGATTGGCGGGTGGAGATAGGCTTTCATTAAGGATCCCAACGGCGTCTGGATAGAACTGCTCCAGAGAAAATAGCCCACGGGAAAAAACAATATCCCGTTTAAATTCACACAGGCTAAAATGGGTGCAGCGGGCACATTATTGGTAGTGAACTCAGCACACGATTTTCAACTCGGATTGTGGTGATTGTTCGCTAGGACCGCGCTTCAAGACACAAAAAGGTAGGATCTACTATTATCTCATGTCGTGCGCTTTAGACCGACACGTCCAAGTTTCGATTCGTCTCATCCTCTCTTCAATTTCCTTCGCATTTTGCATGTTCTTCACCTCTATTTATTTCTTAGCAGATATGCCAAAAGCAAAAACGGAACAATCCGATTTCACAATTTCATGGGCAAAAATCTTGCTTACCCCAACAGAATCAAAAACGCAACATATTAACCTAATGGATTCCAAATCAATATTGAACGCTCGCGAGTTACTCCATATTTCTAAACGGGAGACTATTTTGCTCCTAGAAACTCTACCGCTTTGATAAAGGCAAAAAGAAGCGTGCCAAATTGTAGGCCGCGCGCGTCCAGCACAGCTACACTCTGGGCACATATCGACACACAAGTCTCTTCATGTTTCCGTTACAGTTCAACATTTCATCTGACCCTACAAAAGAGGGCGCTCAACAAGAACTGTTACAATGTAGCATTACAATAGACATCACAATTTCGGAGAAGAAACGTTGATTTTGAAGGTTGCGAGCCTGTTTTCAACATCGTTTGTTACCGCACAACATTACCACGGTTGTTACCAGCAGAGCCGGGGGGTCGAAACGCAACACCGCGGTTTACGCTGCAACGTTACGTTGCAACATTACAACGGGCGTAAAGAGAAAAAGGCGGGGTCCCCGTTCACCATTGAAAACTTCTCCAACAACATAATGTCAGACCTAAACTCAAAGAGAGAGGAGTGATTCTAACAGCCAAGTTATACAGTTCTTGCCACGCAGCGTTGGATCTTGTGATTGAGGAAACTGGTGGGCTGGACTTGTCGTTTCAAATGGGTGCATGGAAAGGTTTAGAACCGAGGGCCAAGATAAACAGGGAAGGGACGTGAAAACGCGTATGAGCGACCATGAACTCTTCGTTTCACAATCAAACGTCTTCAGCGGCTTTCAGAAACCGTTCGAAAAAGCAAGTTACACAATCTTGGGCGTCCCGTTCGACGTCACCAGCACCTACCGCACAGGAGCACGGTTCGGGCCGAACGCGATTAGACAAGCCTCACTCAACATCGAAACCTACAGCATGCGCACAGGAATAGACGTTGAAGACCTATCCTTGCATGATTTGGGCGACCTGCACGTTTCTGCGAACACCGAGAAAACCCTGCAAACACTGGAACGCGTCGTCAGGAGCATCGTTGAAAATCGAAAGACGCCCGTAACAATCGGCGGAGAACACACGATAACTCTCGGCATCGCGCGAAGCCTCAAGAACAAAGCCTCGGAAACGGCGATAGTCAGCTTCGACGCCCACCTCGACCTGCGCAACGAGTTCCTAGGCCTCAAACTCTCCCACACAACCTTCATGCGCAGAATAAACGAAGAAGTAAAACCCGCAAAAATCATAGAAGTCGGCACAAGAGCAGTCTGCAAGGAAGAACTAGCATACGCAAAGAAGGCAGGAATAGAATCCATCACGACTCAACAAATAAGAAAACAGGGAACCCAACCGAGCGCCAACAAGCTGAAGAAAATGCTCGACGAATACAAGGGCATCTACCTCTCAGTCGACATGGACATCCTCGATCCGGCTTACGTTCCCGCAGCCCAAAACCCCGAAGCAGACGGACTTGAAACAGCCGTTCTCCTCGACATGCTGGAGAGCGTGTGCGACACACGCGTGCTAGGCTTCGACGTCCTCGAAATCGCACCAAACTATGATCAAGGCGTCTCAGCCATTCAAGCTGCAAAGGTGATTTCCGAACTCCTCTGCCTCATCGAAAAATCAAGACAACAATAGCTCAGAACGAAACCCGCTTCAACAGCATCTTGATAGAGCTGAACCTTCAAGTACTTTCATTGTCCTTGCTCTTCAACATTCTTGCGATGAAGAACCCGTTGCAACGGTGCAGGTGAGGATAAAGCCGTTGACACTTATCCAACCCCCTCAACCCTGGCAAACCAATCTTCGGCGTAATTTCATTCAGCAAAAACTCTGGATGCCACTTCGTGAATCGTTCAACAAGCATCTCATTCTCTTCAACCGTTATGCTGCACGTGGAATAAACCAGAGTTCCTCCAGGCTTCACGTATTTTGAACAGTTATTCAGAATTTGCCACTGAATCTCCGCCATCTTCTCAATAGAACTTGGCACAAGCCTCCATTTAGCCGCCGGGTTCTTCGCAAAAGTGCCCGTGCCCGTACACGGCGGATCCAAAACCAACAAGTCAGCCTCCACATCCAACGGCAAACGGAAGCGTGCATCAGCAACTATCGGCTCGGCAATTCCGACACCTGCACCGCTGACTTCATTCTTCCACGTAGCCATCCTGCGCTTCGAATAATCCAGGCTGAAGATTTCGCCCTTGTTCTGCATCAGCTGCGCAACGAACGTAGTCTTCGCTCCGGGCGCCGCACAGACGTCAAGAACAGTCATGCCACTCGTAGGGTTCCCTGCTTCCACTGCGAAACAGCTTGCCTCATCTTGCACATATAATAAACCCTCCTTGAAACTTGCCGTTCTGGTCACAGGCTGCGGAGTCGCTGCAACCTCGTAGGTATATCGAAGCCCGTTTACTTTCTCAACACTGACCCCGTCCTTGTAAACCCTCTGCAGGATATCCTCTTCATCCGCCTTTAGGGTGTTCAACCTCACGTAGGTCGGAGGCGGCTTCATGTCCGCCTGTAACAGTCCAACAGTCCCTGCCCTGCCGAAGAGTCCCATGCAGTAACTCACAAACCACGATGGGTGAAAAGTCCGAAGCCCGATTTGCTGCTCGTCGCTCCCCGCTTCAAGCATCGATGCTGCCTCTTGCGTCAGCAACACACCTAGAATTGGTTCGACCGGCTGCACCGTTTTCCACCCTAAGATTGAGCGACCAAGTTTCGCAATATTCGCAGCTTCGTCAAAATCTGCTCTGGCCCAGTTCTTGACAATTCGGGTCTGGTACACGTAGAGCCTCAAGAATGCTTGAGTTCCAAAGTCGAATTCGTCCAAAGAATCTGGCTTCAACACGTCGTTTATGAACTTGTCTATGAAGTTCTTCCGTCTCACGGTCTCAGAAACAAGAAGGTGCGCCATCCTCACAACGTTATGATCAGTCATCCCCAGCTGTTTAACCGTCCTCGCCAAAGCCAATGGCTCGCTCAACTTTCGCATTTCCATCCAGCTAAGGGTCTCAATCGACAGCGTCCAAGCTTCCTTAAGCACGGCTTCAGCTACATCTCCTTGAACATCAAGAATGAAGCGGATGAGAATTAAAGGCATTCCGTACTCAGCGCGTCCCCCTCCGTTGGGCGGCATTTGCAACAGAAGAAAGAAGTAGCGCGCATGCTTGTTTCGAAATTAGTTGAAGTTTCTGATGTTTCTTGCCTTGCCTGGTTTGCGTGTGTTTTACTGTGTGGCTTGAGCCGTGAAAGGCCTGCCGAGGTGGCAGAGTTGCGTGTAGAACGTGATTTGCACGCGCACACTGATAGAAACACAAATCTGTTTCTTCATGTCTCCATTACAATTCAACATTTCATCTGACTTTATAAAAGAGGGCGCTCAACGAGAACTGTTACAACGCAACATTACAATAGACATCAGAATTTCGGAGAAGAAACGTTGATTTTGAAGGTTGCGAGCCTGTTTTCAACATGATTTGTTACCACACAACATTACCACGATTGTTACCAGCAGAAACGGGGGTCGGTCAAAAGGCAACATCGCGGTTTACGCACACACATTACACGCATACATTACAACGGACGTAAAGAAAAAAAGGCGGGGGGCCGATCAGCGTGTCAGTCTTCTCCTAAACCGAACCCAGCGCAAACCACGGCCCAAATCAACCAAAAGCCAAAACAAGACATTACACCCAGAATTAAGGAACAGACATGCACGCTTGCCCAGAGGACAAGAGATTTTAGGTTTCAAACGCATAGACCCTACAGGGTCAAACTGAGATGGCACAGAAGCGCTTGGAAGACTTTTCACGTAAAGAAGCCTTGTACGTAGAAGAACAAAAAACAGAGCCAACAATCACTGTCGACGCAGGAAGCTTGATCCATGAAAAAAGAAAACCATCTTCTTTTCCACCCGTGGCACCTCAGAATCTGTCCGCTACCTACATTGTATCCGCCACGTACGATGGAAAAGTTGGAAAGGCAGTAATGAAACTCTATGAACCCGTCTCAGGTCAAATCTACTTCTGGTACGATAACACCGGACACCAGCCCTACTGCCTAACCAACCTCTCGCGATACGAGCTTGAAAGAATCAACCGTCTAATCCACCATCCAGGCCTAGACCGATTTGAAATTGTCGAAAAATTCGACCCACTTCTGGACAAGAACGTGAAAATAACAAAAATCCTGACCAAAGACCCTCTGGCCATCGGCGGACGCCCAACAGGATGCATCAGAGACATAATCCCCGAAGACTTCCCCCAAGTCTCGGAAACACCAATCGACCCGGAACAAATCAAAGTTTGGGAATCAACGATAAAGTACTATCAATCGTACATATTCGACAGAAACCTGTTTCCAGGGATGATTTACGACGTCAGGGACGACAATCTCGTTGCGAGAAATTTGCAGGGCACTGAAAGAACTGTGGCAAAAATACGTGAAGTCTTCAAGGAAGCTACGAAAGAAGAATGCGAGTTCATCGTAGAATGGGCTCGACTACTCGAATATCCCGCTCCAAAGTTCCGCCGCGTAGCCATCGATATAGAGGTTCTCGCGCCCATCCCAACACGCGTCCCAGACCCGAGAGAGGCAGCCTATCAGGTTATCTGCGTCTCAATGTTCGCATCTGACGGGCTTGAGAAAACCCTAGTCCTTAAGCGTGAAGGAGTCCGCGAAGGAGCAGAACACTTACCGGCAGACATAACAATCGAATATTTCGACACAGAAGAAAAACTCTTGAGAGCCGTTTTCGACGTTCTTATGGACTACCCTTTCGTACTGACGTTCAACGGGGACGATTTCGACCTACGTTATCTTGCCCATCGCGCCTTGAACCTGGGCATAAGGCACAGCGACATTCCAATAGAAATCGGCAAACGCTCCTGCCTGCTGAGTTATGGAGTGCACATTGACCTCTACAAGTTCTTCTTTAATCGCTCAATCCAGATATACGCTTTCAACAACCGCTACCGAGACGTGACCCTCAATGATGTAGGAAGAGCCCTAATCCAACTGGAGAAAATTCAACTCGACAAAAGCTTGGGAGAATTAACTTACACTGAACTGGCCAAGTACTGTTTCAGGGACTCCGAAATAACCTTCAAACTTACGAGTTTCGAAGACGAACAAGTCATGAAGCTGATTCTGGTCCTCGCGAGAATCAGCAGCATGCCCATGGAAGACGTCAGTCGGCAAGGAGTGTCGCGCTGGATAAGAGACTTCCTTCAACGCGAGCATCGCCACAGAAACATGCTCATTCCCACCCCCCAAGACATACTCGCAACGAAGGGCA
>Ga0187770_10000490_pt1 | contig 19140 bp, 16 predicted proteins | sample 0116_SJ02_MP02_2_FD_133154 | JGI IMG/M metagenome (GOLD analysis project Ga0187770, IMG submission 133154) | Tropical peat soil microbial communities from peatlands in Department of Meta, Colombia - 0116_SJ02_MP02_20_MG | ecosystem: Environmental > Terrestrial > Soil > Wetlands > Peat | place...
AGAGCGCATCGGCTTCGGTCGCGGGCGCAAGCCGGAAAGTGACTTCCTTGAGCACCTCGACCAGCACCCCGCCCAGGCCGAACGCGACGACCTTGCCGAAACTCGGATCGGTGAGCGCACCGACGATCACTTCCCGCCCTCCGCGCAACATCTGCTGCACCAGCACGCCGGTCAGTTTCGCGCCGGGAGCATGCGAGCGGACATTGCGCAGGATCGTGTCGTACGCTCGTTCGGCTTCCGCAGAAGTCCTGAGGTCCACGGCCACGCCGCCGGTCTCGGTCTTATGAAGAATGTCGGGCGAGACGACCTTCATCACGACCGGGTATCCGATGTCGCCGGCGACCTTCGCGGCCTCTTTGGCTGAGGTCGCGAGCGCTTCCTTTGGCACCGGTATCCCGTAGGCCTCGCAGACAATCCTTCCTTCCGTCGGGGTCAACGCGCCGCGCCCCTCGGCCCTGACCCTGTCGATAACCTTTCGTACCGCCGTGCGATCGTAACTCATGAGTTCCTGGCCGAATAATCGGTTGCATCCTGGCTCGAGCTTCCGAGCCTCCGCGCAGGCATCATCGCGCCCGGCTCGAGCGGTTGGTGGCTGAAGTTGGCGCCCGCCGGAAAGCGAGTGATCGCCGCGGGCGGGCCCTCAAATTCATGCACAAAACCAATCTTGGCGGTGATCTTAGCTGACTCGGCAGGCTGATTCACATGGCCCGGAATCGCGCGAATCGGCTCCTGAATAGCCAGCGCGCACCCGGCGCGGCACGCGAGATCAAGTTCGCCGGACGCTCTCCCCGGACGCTCGTTCAACGGTCTGCCGCCGCGGCGTTTCCATTTCCTCGGGAAGCAGAATGTCTCGGAAGAAGAAATAGTACAGCACGGCGCCAACCGCGGTCAGCGCGGCCGAAAGTCCGACCGGCAAATCGAGCGCCGCGTATTCCATTAGATAGCCGGAAAAGTACGGAGCAAGCATCGAGCCCACCTGCCAGGGAACGGTCGAAACCCCGGCCGCGCTCGCGCGTTCGGCCGGCCCGACGACGCCCATCAGGTACGACTGCGCAACCGGCACCGAAACCGTCGCGGCGATCATTTGCAGAGCGTAGAACACCGCCGCCCAGAAAAACGTCGGCATGAAGATCATCGCCACCAGGAGCACCACCCCGACCAGACGCGACACCGTAACCGTCAGCACCGCACCCATCGAAAGCGCGAGCCGGCCCGCGAGCAGGTAGGGCAGCGCCGCCGCAAGATTGATCACGAAGAACAGCGTCGCCAGCTCGCCCGGCCCCGCGCCGTACCCGCGATAGAACCAGTAGACGATTAGCGGTCCGAGCATCCCCATGCCGAATCCCTGGATCACGTTGGTGAGCGCCAGCGGCGCCACGATTCTCCACGATGCCGGCGACAGGCCGAGCTTCAGCGTGGCGGGGGCAAACGCGCTCGGGCCTTGTGTCGCCGGATGCGATCGCGATTCCGTGACGGGCACGACCGCCGCAGCCATCGCGACGCCCACCACCGCGGTGAGGAGAAAGAGAACGCGATAGCCGCTCAACGCCGGCAATCCCATCGTGGCGGTCAGCAGGCGCGGCAACCACGCCAGCAGCGACCCAATCGCGCCCGCGATGACGCCGACGAAGGACAACACCCCGAAGATGGTCGTGCGGCTCGCGTCGTCGGCGTGCTCGGCGATGAGCGCCTGCTCGGCGGGGTAGAACGGTCCCCAGTTGCCGGCGCTGGCGGCCCCGCCGCCCCTGCCGATCGTGCCGATGGCGGCGGCCAATACCAACACGACAAAGCTGGTTGAGACCGCGAAGGCGAGCCCGCCGAAAACGGTGAGCAATGAGATGGCGATGAGGAAGTTCTTGCGGCCAAATCGGTCCGAGTATATCCCGACCAGCGCGGTCAGGACCGCGCTCGCAATCGCCGCCGCGGTGAACAGGATCCCAAGATGCACCGCATCGTAGCCGAGCACGGCCACATAGAGCGGCACGATGATCGCCAGGTAGCCCTGCGATGCGCTCCTGAGCGCGCGCACCACGAACAACCAGGTGAGCGAAGCATTCAGCCATCGCGGCTTCAGCCGCCGCCGTGGTCTGACCGGGACGAAATCCATCGCGACCATCACCGTTTCGGCGCGCGCAGAAATGTCCAGAAACGCACGCCGCTTAACCCCACCGCCTCTCCATCGATGATCTGCGTGAAGCCCTGTTTGCGATAGAACGCAACGTTGCGCGGCTGCTCGGTCTCCAGGTAGCAGGGGAGGCCCTCGGCCTGCGCCCGCTCCAGAATCGGCTTGATCAACTCGCCGCCGATTCCGCGGCGCTGATGCGCCGGCTCGACGCCGAGCAGCAGGAGGTACCAGTACGGGCCGGTCATAGCGCTCTCTCGCGCTCTCGCTTCACGCCCGACGATCTCGCGAAATCGCCCCATCGCGTCGCCGCCGAAGATTCTCGAAAGTTCGTGGAGGCCGGCCGCCTCGACTCTCTCCCGCGTCCATCTGACGTTGGGCGGCAGCCAGATCGCGACGCCCTCGATCGTGTCGGCGGTCGCATAAACCTCGTTGCTGAGAAACCCGAACCTCACCATCCGCGTGCAGTACTGAGGCAGGAGACGCGCGCGTTGGGCCGAATCCGGGAGCGTGTAGGCCATCAGAGGGTCGTCCTGGAATGCGCGCGCGAGCACCTCGCCCGCCTCCTCGATCTGCGCCTGCCTGAGCTTCACAACTCTTGCTGTCACTGGCCCGGACCGCGGCGCCGCGGAAATTCCCGCTTAGCGCTCACATCGGCGACACTACGGCGGCGGCCCGTGGAATGCCAGACGGTTCCCATCAAGAGCGACCTCGCAAGCGGACGGCTCCTCGTGGTTTTTCCGATTGTGGCTTGCATCCGGACTCTGCGAAAATGCCCGCTAGTCCCGCGCGGAGGAAAAAGATGAGCGCGACCGTATCAACTCGCTACGGCAAGCTCGACGGTGAAGAACTAAGCGGCCTGTTCGTGTTCAAAGGCGTCCCGTTCGCGGCCGCCCCGGTCGGGGCGCGGCGCTGGCTCCCTCCCGAGAAACCGGCGCCGTGGACGGGCGCGCGCGATGCGCGCCGGTTTGGCTCGATAGCGCCGCAAAACGTGGTGCGGCTCACCGCCTTGGCCGCGATGATGGTCGAGCAGGAGCAGTCGGAGGACTGCCTCTTTCTGAACGTCTGGACGCCCGGACTCGATCGCCGGCGGCGCCCCGTGATGGTGTGGATTCACGGCGGCGCGTTTTCGATCGGCTCGAGCTCGCAGGGAATTTACGACGGATCGCCGCTGGCCCGGCGCGGCGACGTGGTCGTGGTCACGATCAATTACCGGCTCGGACCGCTGGGATTCCTGCGTCTCGCGGACGTTACCGGCGGGAAAATCCCGGCCACCGGTAATGAGGGACTCCTGGACCAGGTCGCCGCGCTGGAATGGGTGCGCGACAATATCGCCGAGTTCGGAGGCGACCCGGACAACGTAACCATATTCGGAGAATCCGCCGGCGGCATGAGCGTGGGATTGTTGCTCGCGATGCCGCAGGCGCGCGGACTGTTCCACAAGGCGATTGCCCAAAGCGGCGCGTGCCATACCGGTCTTCCGCTGGAGCGCGCGAACCGGGCGGTCGAGCGGATCCTGGCGAAGCTTAAGACACCGCCCACCGACGCCGCCGCGATTCGCGCGCTCGCGCCGGAGCAACTGCTCAAGGGCACCATGCTGGCCGATGGGCGCACGCCCGACCGCGAACTCGGGATGGCGTACCAGCCGGTGGTCGATGGCGCGGTGCTGCCGCGCGCGGCGATCGGCATGGTGGCCGACGGCTCTGCATCGCGAGTCGCCGTGATGGCTGGCTCGACGCTCGAGGAGTGGAAACTGTTCACGCTCATGGACCCGGCCGCGCACTCGCTCGACAGGACCAGACTTGTCGCACGCCTGACAAGGCGGGTGCCTCCGCAAGGCTGCGACTCTCTGATCGATACTTACGAAAAGGCTCGCGCCCAGCGCAGCGAACCCACCTCCCCGATCGATCTCTTCTCGGCGATCGAAACCGACCGCGTATTCCGGATGCCTGCCGTGCGGCTCGCTGAGGCGCAGAGACGGCACGAGCCGCGCGTGTACAACTACCTTTTCACGTGGCGATCGCCCGCGATCGGCGGCGCGCTCGGGTCCTGCCACGCATTGGAGCTGGGGTTCGTCTTCGGCGCCAACCATCTGCCTGGGATGGACTTGTTTTCCGGAAGCGGCCCCTCGGTCGAAAAGCTTGGGGCGCAGATGCAGGATGCGTGGCTTGCGTTTGCGCGTTCGGGCGACCCGGGCTGCGAGAGCCTCGGCGCATGGCCCGCATACGATCCGGAGCGGCGCGCGACGATGGTCTTCGGCGCGGCAAGCAGAGTGGAGAATGGGCCGCTCGATGACGAGCGCCGCGCGTGGGATGCGATCCCGGACCCCGCACTCGGTACGCTCTGAGCAGCGGCGCTTCGCAGCCGATTGCTTCGCGGCACTCGCGCGCGGGAGTTGGCGCTCGACGGCGCGAGCTATTGACAATCCGCGCCTGATGTCCAAAAAGGATGAGTGCGAGAGCCGGAGGGGGTCGAACGATCGCCTCGATTGAGGATACCCCTTAGCGCTCCGATCGAAATTCCATCAAGAGGGAGATTTCACCTTGGCCGAGAACAAGAGACCATTGCCCGTACCCACGCCCGAGACGGCGCACTTCTGGGAAGGCGCCAAGGCCGGCGAATTGCGCCTTCAGCGCTGCGATGCTTGCCGCTATGTCTATTTTCCGCCGCGGCCATTCTGCCCCAAGTGCGCCTCGCGCAAGGTGTCGGTGTTCAAGGCGAGCGGCCGCGCGAAGCTCCACAGCTACGTGATCAATCATCGCCCGCTGCCCGGCTTCACCGCGCCGCATTCGATCGCGGTGGTCGAACTCGCCGAAGGGCCGCGCATGATGACCAATATCGTCGGATGCCCGCAGACGCCCGAGGCGCTGCAACTCGACATGCCGGTGGAGGTGGTGTTCGAGAAGCAGACTGACGAAATTGCATTGCCGCTCTTCAAGCCGGTGGGGAAGTAAGATGAAACCGAAATCAGTCGCAGTGGTCGGGGCCGCCGAGACCACCGAGATGGGGAACATTCCGAATCTGTCGCAGATTGCGCTTCACGCTGATGCGGCACTCAACACGCTGGCGGATGCCGGCCTGAAACCGTCGGACATCGATGGCGTCGCGACCGCGGGCGAGTCGCCCACGAATATCGCGCACTATCTCGGCATCACGCCCACCTGGGTGGATGGCACCTCGATCGGCGGATGCTCGTTCATGATTCACGTGCGCCACGCCGCCGCGGCAATCAACGAGGGCTACTGCAAGACGGTGCTCATCACGCATGGCGAGAGCGGCCGCTCGCGCGTTGGCGCGACCTATCGCAATCGCGGGGGCGTGGGCGGCTCCGGGCTTCCGGAGCAGTTCGAGGCGCCATACGGAGTGGTGGGCCCGCCATCGACGTTCACCATCCCGTGGTTGCGCTACGCGAAGAAGTACGGCATCCGCGAGGAGCAGCTCGCGATGGTGTCGGTGGTCCAGCGCGAGTGGGCGGGGAAGAATCCGCGCGCCACGTTCAGGGACCCGATCACCATCGATGACGTGCTGAACTCGCGGATGATCGCATATCCGTTCCGCCTGCTGATGTGCTGCCTGGTGACTGACGGCGGCGGCGCTTTAATTCTGACTTCCGCCGAGCGCGCCCGGGATTTTCCCCGCAAGCCCGTTTACATCCTCGGCACGGGCGAGAGCGTCGAGACGCCGATGGTCAGCCAGATGGAGGACCTTAGCACCTCGCGCGCATTCCGCGTGTCGGGCAAGAAGGCCTTCGATGAGGCCGGCATCACGCCCAAGGACGTCGGTCACCTGATGGTCTACGACGCCTTCGCGCACTTGCCGATCTACGGGCTCGAGGACCTCGGCTTCTGCAAGCCCGGCGAGGGGCCCGCGTTCATCTGGGAGCGCAACACCGCGCCGGGCGGCAAGCTGCCGCTCAACACCAACGGCGGCGGCCTGAGCTACATGCACTCGGGGATGTACGGGATGTACGCGATGCAGGAATCCGTGCGTCAGTTGCGCGGGGTGGCCCCGGCGCAAGTGCCGGGCGTGAAGATTTCGGTCGCGCAGGGAGTCGGCGGAATGTTCGCCGCAGCCGGCACGATCATCTTCAGCAACGTGCCGCCCTGAGGATCGGGCCGGCTTGCCCGGCACGAGCAGCGGCCCGGACTGCGCGAGCCCGCCAGACCGGGGAATCGGCCCGCGCAGGATATCGCGAGTGCATACCGCCTCGCCGCGAAATCATCCGCCCGCAACCGTCTCCGTCTCGCGGAGCGAGGCGATCGCGATGCTCGCGATCGGCAACACGCTCTGGGGCGGGACCTACGCTGCGGGCAAGCAGGCGCTCTCCTGCCTCTCGTTCGCCGAGTTGAACGCAGTCCGGTTTTCGATCGCGACGCTGCTGATGGCGCCGGCGCTCTGGTCGGGCCGCCGGCTCATAGCTGACCAGCTTCGCGGGCGCCAATCGATGTGGGAACTCGCGCGCCTGGTTCTGCTCGGCTTCGTCCTCAACAAGGCATTCGAGTACGCGGGCCTCGCGATGTCGACCGCGGTCGATGTCGCATTGCTGATCGCGGCGGAATCGCTCTTCACCGCGGTCCTGTCGTGGACCGTGCTCGGCGAGCGAGTGACGCGATCGGGCGTCGCCGCGCTCGTCGCCGGCGGTGCGGGAGTGTACCTGGTGGTCGCGCGCGGCGTCCTCCCGAACGTCGAGGGGCCGGGCGGCGCCGCGCGGATTATCGGCGACCTGCTGGTCGTGGCCGCGCTGTTTTTCGAGGCCGGCTACACGATCACCGGCAAGGCATCGCTTGCGCGCGTGCCGCCCCTTCTGCTGACCAGCATCTCGGTTGCCGGGAGCCTCGCGGTTTGGATTCCGGCCAGCGCGATCGAGATGGCGCGCGAAGGAATCCCGCAGATGACCGCGGCCGCGTGGCTGTCGGTAGCTTACATGGCGGTGTTCGGAACGGTCGCGGGGTACTGGATGTGGTTTCGCGCGCTGAGCCGCGTTGGCGCATCGGTCGCGGCGCCGTTCCTGTTCATCCAGCCGCTGGTCGGCGCCGCGCTTGGGGTCGTGTTGCTGGGCGAATCGTTGACCCTGCCCACGGTCGCCGGCGCGGCGCTGATCCTCGCAAGCCTCGCGATGGTCACGGCCGGTGCGCGCACATCGAAAGAGGCCGCCTTGCTCCTGCCCGAGATCCCGGACTAGGAGCGCGCATTAATCGATGGGCGGATGCTTGTCGCGCCAGGGGCGCGCCTTCTCGAACTGCGCGGCGAGCGAAATTATGGTTGCCTCGTCGTTCTGCCGCCCGATGATCTGGAACGCAAGCGGCAGCCCTGATTTGGCAAATCCGTTTGGCAGCGCGATCGCCGGCTGGCCGGTCGCGTTGAGCGGCGCCGTGAACGGAATCCAGGCATAAATTTCCTCTGCCGCGGTTTCGGGATTCGATGGCAGCGACCCCACCGGAACCGCCGGGCGGGTCAGCACCGGCGCGAGCGTCGCGTCGTAGGGCATCAACTCCTGAACGATCTGGCGCGCGGCGTTGTGCATCCCGGTGACCGCTGCAATGTAATCCGCGGCCATGATCCTGCGGCCGGCTTCCCAGGTTCCGCGCACGGCCGGGTCCATCAAGTCGGGATTCTCAACTTTCCATGAGCCGACGCCCGCGGCGATGATCACGCGGATGTATTCGTTCAGCCGTGAGGAGGGATCGATATCGATGTGCTCGACCGAATGTCCCATCTCGCGAAACGCTCTGCACGCCGATGCGAACGCCTTGCGGGTTTCGTCGTCGAGCCGGCCGAGTTTCGACTCGCTGAATGCAGCCAGCTTGAGCTTCCTGCGCGGCGGCCTGAGCGCATCGATGAACGGACGCTTGGGCGGCATCGCCGCGTAGGGATCGCCGGGCACTGCGCCCGCGATCGCATCGAGCATCATCGCCGCATCGCGAACCGTTCGCGTAATCGGGCCGGTGGTCGAGAAGCCCGCCCAGGATTCGGCCTTCTCGGGCGCGAACGTGATCCGCCCGCGCGAGGGTTTCAGCCCCACGACCCCGCAGCACGCGGCGGGAATCCGAATCGATCCGCCGCCATCGCTGCCCTGCGCGATCGGATGCATCCCCGCGGCGACCGCCGACGCGGCGCCGCCGCTTGAGCCGCCCGCGGTGTGCGCGAGGTTCCACGGATTTCGCGCCGGCGGACACAGCCCGCCCTCGGTAGTCGGCCGCGCGCCGAACTCCGGCGTTGTGGTCTTGCCGAGCAGGATTCCGCCCGAGTTGCGCAGGCGCACGGTAAGCTCGGCATCGGCGGGGGGAAAATAATTCTCGAAGTTCTTCGAACCGTAGGTCGTGCGGATGTCCTTGGTCCAGACCAGGTCCTTGATCGAGTAAGGGATGCCGAACAACGGATGCTTGCGCGCCTCGGCGGGACGCATCTTTTCCAGCCGCGCCGCGTCATCCATCGCGCGCTCGGCGGTAATCGTCATGAAAGCGCCCAGGCTCGGGTTGAGGCGCTCGACGCGGGCGAGGAAAAATTCCGCGACCTCGCGCGGACGAATTTCTTTCTTGAGCACCAGCCCGCGCAGCTCCCACCCCTCGATGTATGGATTGAGCATCTCGATTACCTCCGCCGCCGCGATCGGCGAATCGCAACGCGGCAACGTGCTTGTTAGCCGAAAGCCGGCGGGAACGCCACGGGCGCGATGGCCGTCGCGCTCGATGGGAACGCGCGCTAATCTTATCGCGGCGGACGATTCGCGATGGGCCTGCGGACAGCGATTCTATGGATACACGCGCTCGCGGGCGCGGTATGGATCGCTGCGTGCGGATGCCTGGTCATCGCGGGACTCGCGCTCGAGGAGGGAAGCGAGGAGCATCGCAACTTCGCGGTGCGCGTTGCGCCGAAGATCGATCGGCTCAACGTCGCGATGGCTGTACTACTGGCGGCGACCGGCGCGACGAGCTTCGTCGCCGAGGGCATCCCGCGCGGGTTTCGCTTCTCGCACACGTTCGTGATTGTGCTCGGCGTGAAGACCGTCCTTTTTATAGCTATGGCGATCATGATGGCGGCAGCGCTCAGGACCGGCGCGGTGATTCGCGCCGCGGCAGAGAAAGGACCGGGCGATGCGATCGCGGGCGCGATGGCGCGGCTGATTCCCATTCACGGCGCGATCGCGGCGATGGGAGGGGTCGCGCTATTGCTGGGCGTGTGGTTGCTGGGAACTTGAACACGTTTGCGCTGGGCATCCAGGGAGAAGACTAGAACCGTGGAGAAGCCGCCCACCATCAAAGTCGGCGCGTTTACGGTCGCGATGCTAACGGACGGGCTGTGGCGCAACGACGGCGGATGCATGTTCGGAGTCGTTCCGCGCGAACTCTGGCAGCGCGAGCATCCGCCCGACGACCTCAACCGCATCCGGCTGAACCTCATCTGCCCGCTCATCATTCGGGGCCGCGATGCAATCCTGGTGGACACGGGCATCGGCAACCGCCTCGGGGCAGTCGAGCGCAAGATTTTCGATCACGGCGAGGGATGGCTGCCCGATCACTTGCGCGCGCTCGGGATGGAGCTGGGCGACGTCACACACGTGATCGTATCGCATCTGCACTTCGATCATTGCGGAGGACTCGTGCGCCGGCGCGAGTCGGGCGCGCTCGAATCGGCGTTCCCCCGCGCGCGAATCCTGATCCAGAAGGGGGAGCTCGAAATCGCGCGCGATGCCCGCAACGAGCGCCTGCGCGCCGCCTACCGCCACGCCGGCGAAATCCTCGAGGCCACCGCCGGCCAGATCGACGCGCTGGAGGGCGCAACCGAGATTGTCCCCGGAGTCACCGCCATCCCGACCGGCGGTCATACCCGCGATCATCAGATTACAGTCGTCGCTGCCGGCGGCGAACGGTTAATCCATCTCGCCGATATCGTCCCGACCCGGTCGCACATGCGCGGACCCTGGAACCAGGCCTACGACCTCGATGCGCTGACGACGATGGAGCAGAAGGCGCGCTGGCTCTCGGAGGCGGCGGAGCGTCGATGGTGGATTTCATTCGCGCACGACGACCGGGTCTTCGCGTCGCAAGTGAAGAATGATCGCGGCCGCTACGTCTTAATAGAGTCGGTTGCGGTCTCTGCACAGCTCGGCGCGTAAAAGACCACTTCGGCTTAGGTCGCGATCATCATCGGGCGCTTTTGCCGCGCGCGCTTTTTCGGGCCTCGATCGACTAACCATATTGTTGCCCAGTGGCGCGTCCTATATACTCACTGTAGGTGTGTGCTCAAAAAACGGCACAGGCCGCGCGTCCCGGGGCGATTCCGGAAGCCTCTCCGCATAAACGCCCTAAAAACTCAAGGAGTTCATCGATGGCGGATGTGAATCCCTATGAGCGAGTGATCAAGGAAGACCGCGCTGCACGCGAGTCAAAGCAGTGGCGCGGCACCCTGCTCGAATACCTGGAGTTGGTCAAGGCCGATCCGACCATGACCAAGCTCGCTCACGCGCGAATCTACGACATGGTCATCGGGGCCGGTGCGCGCAACATCCAGGAGACCGATGACCCGCGCACCAAGCGGCTCTACAAGGACGAGCCGGTCAAGGTCTATAACTTTTTTGCCGACGAATTCTTCGGAATCGAGCGCACGATTGCGCAGATCGTCCGCTACTTCCATTCCGCATCGCTCAAGGGCGAGGAGAGCCGGCAGGTTCTTTATCTGATGGGCCCGGTGGGCTCGGGCAAGAGTTCGCTGGTCGAGCGCGTCCAGCGCGGACTCGAGCAGACCGGCTTCGTTTACGCGATCGACGGATGCCCGATGCACGAGGAGCCGCTGCATCTCATCCCGCGCCACCTCCGGCGCGAATTCGAGAAGATGCTCGGCGTGCATATCGAGGGCGACCTGTGCCCGGTGTGCCGCTACCGGCTCAAGGAGGAGTTCAACCAGCGCTACGAGGAGTTCCCGGTCGAGACCCGCAACTTCTCCAAGCGCAACCGCACCGGTATCGGCGTGGTTCCGCCGGTCGATCCGAACAACCAGGACACCTCGGTGCTGATCGGCAGCGAGGATATCTCGAAGCTCGACCAGTACTCCGAGGGCGACCCGCGCGTGCTCGAACTCAACGGCGCGCTGAACGTCGGCAATCGCGGCATCGTCGAGTTCATCGAGGTTTTCAAGAACGAGACCGAGTACCTGCACGCGATGATCACCGCGACGCAGGAGAAGGTCATCCCCGCCCCCGGACGCCACGGGATGGTCTACGTCGATACCTGCATCGTGGCGCACTCCAACGAGGCCGAGTGGCAGAAGTTCCGGGCCGACCACACCAACGAGGCGATCCTCGACCGCATCGTGGTCGTGAAGGTGCCTTACAATCTGCGGCTCTCGGAGGAAGTGAAGATCTATCAGAAGATCATCCGCAACTCCGATTTCCGCGCGCACGTGGCGCCGCACACGCTCGAGATCGCGTCGATGTATGCGATCCTGTCGCGGCTGGAGCCGACTTCGAAGTGCGACCTGATGACCAAGCTGCGCCTGTACAGCGGCGAGGAAGTGGTCGAAAAGGGCCGCACCAAGAAGATCGACGTGCAAGAGCTAAAAGAGGACGCCAAGCGCGAGGGCATGTCCGGCATCTCGACCCGCTTCATCATGAAGGCGCTCGACAACGCGCTCTCCGACAACGTCTCGGGCAACTGCATCAACCCGATCAACGTCCGCGAGGCGCTCATCCAGATGACCAAGGAGGCCGACCTCCCCGACGACACGCGCAAGCAGTACCTCGAGGTCCTTCAGGACACGCTGCACAAGGAATACCTCGAGCTGCTCGAAAAGGAGATCACGCGCGCGTTCGTTTACTCCTACCAGGAGCAGGCGGAGTCGTTGTTCCAGAACTACCTCGACCACGCCGAGGCCTACGTCAATAAGACCAAGGTCCGCGACCGCAACACCAAGGAGGAGCTTGCGCCCGACGAGGGCTTCCTCAAGTCGATCGAGGAGCAGATCGCGATCATCGGATCGGCTGCCGATGGCTTCCGCCAGGAAGTGATCGCATACCTGTGGGCGGCATCGCGGCGCGGCGAGAAGGTCAGTTACAAGAGTTACGAGCCGCTCAAGGAAGCGATCGAAAAGAAGCTCATGACCTCGGTGCGTGACATCTCACGCATCATCACCAAGGCACGCACCCGCGACCAGGAGCAGGGCGAGAAGTACGGCGCGATGGTCAAGAACCTGCTCGAGAACGGCTATTGCGACTCGTGCGTGGACGTGGTGCTCAAGTACGCCGCCAACAACCTGTGGAAGGATTGAGCAGCGACCGAACCGAACCCTGACGCCTGATGATCCGGCGATTCGGCGAAGACCCGCGCGCTGCGTGGCAAACCACGAAGAGGGCGGCGGGCTGCCGCCACGATCGAACCCGCAACGAACCCAGCCGAACCCGCAAATATAGCGGCGGATCCGGCACTTTTCCCGTTTTGGCGCGATCTTTTTTTCCGCCAACGAACCGGGCATTCCCATACGGCGGTGACAGCGCACCCGGGGTATAATCAGGAGCAAGCCGAGGACTGACGATGGCGACTGATGAAACGATTTTCCGCGAGTACCGCCCGTCCGAATCTGAGCGCTCCGACCGCTCCGCCGGGGACCGCCTGCGCCATCGCCAGAAAGTCCGCGAGTCCATCCGCGAAAACATCGCCGACATCATCGCCGAGGAATCCATCATCGGCAAAGACAAGGACCGCGTAATCAAGGTCCCGATCCGCGGCATCAAGGAGTATCGCTTCATCTACGGCGAGAATGCTCCCGGCGCATCCCAGGGCAGCGGCGATTCGCGCCCGGGGCAGGTCGTCGGCAAAACCGGCAAGGAAGGCCAGGGCAAGGGCGATGACGTCGCCGGCGATCGCCCCGGCGTCGATTACTACGAAACCGACGTCACGCTGGAGGAACTGATCGAGATCATGTTCGAGGATCTCGAGCTGCCCAACCTCGAGCGCAAGGCGCTGCGCGAAATCCAGTCCGAGTACTCGACCAAGCGCAAGGGCTACCGTCACGTCGGAATCCGCGTCCGGCTCGATAAACGGCGCACCGCCAAGCAGCGCGTGATGCGCATGCTCGCAAGCCAGAGAAGCGCCGACAACGCCCGCGCCCTCGACGAGCAAGCCTCCGCCGAGGACGCGCCCGAGGCGGCCCTTTCTTCGCCGCAAGCCCTCAGCGGTGGCGGCGCAGCGCTCAAGCGCGCCAGCCGGCGCTTTCCATTCCACCAGGATGACCTCCGATACAAGCACGTCGAGACCGACATCCGCGAGGAGTCCAACGCCGCCGTGATCTGCATCATGGACACCTCGGGCTCGATGGACACGATGAAGAAATACCTCGCGCGAAGCTTCTTCTTCCTGCTCTACCAGTTCATCTCGACGCGCTACCGCAATGTCGAGATCGTCTTCATCGCGCATCACACCGAAGCGCGCGAGGTGACCGAGGAGGAGTTCTTCCACAAGGGAGAGTCGGGCGGCACCTTCATCTCGTCGGGCTACCAGAAGGCGCTCGAGATTATCGCCGAGCGCTACCATCCGTCGCTGTGGAATGTATATGCGTTCCACTGCTCGGATGGCGACAACTTCGACTCCGACAATACGGCCGCGCTGAAGGCGGCCGAGCAGCTTGCCGAGGTGTGCAACCTGTTCGGCTACGGCGAGATCAAGCCGCTGGGGTCGCGCTACTACGAATCCTCGATGCTGAACCTGTTTCGACGGCTCCAGGAGCCGAACTTCCACACCGTGCTCATCGAACGCAAGGAGGACATCTGGCCGTCCTTCAAGGCGTTCCTGGCAAAGGACCGGGTGAAGGAATGAGCACCAGCCCGGCCGCATCGAAGGGAGCAGGAATGCCCGCATACACGGTTGGCGATCTGGTCGAGTGGGACCGGCGGATTCGCGCCAAGCTCGATGAGTTCGGTCTCGACTGCTTTCCCCAGGAGTTCGAGATCTGCGACCACAATCAGATGCTCGGGTACATGGCGTACTCGGGGATGCCGTCGCACTATCCGCACTGGTCCTACGGCAAGGCGTACGAAAAGCTCAAGACGCTCTACGATCACGGGGTGAGCGGGCTTCCGTACGAGATGGTGATCAACTCGAGTCCCGCGATCGCCTACCTGATGCGCGACAACACGCTGCTCCTGCAAATCCTGACGATGGCGCACGTGTACGGGCACAACGATTTCTTCAAGAACAATTTCACGTTCAAGGCGACCCGCGCCGATCTCACGATCGAATCATTCAAGGCGCACGCGATGCGGGTGCGGCGCTACGTCGAGGACCCCTCGATCGGGATGGAGAAAATCGAGCGCATCCTCGATGCCGCCCATGCGCTTGCATTCCAGTGCCGGCGAAACCTCGCGATTCGCAAGCTTGGGCGCAAGGAGCAAATCGAGCGTGCCCACGAGGCGGCGCAGCCGCGCCTCGACCCGTTCCAGAAAATTCACGCGCGCCAGCCCGTCGTCGAACCCGACCTCCACAAGGTCCCGCTCGAACCCGACGACGACCTCCTGCTCTTCATTCGCGATCACAACCCGTACCTCGCCGAGTGGGAAAAGGACCTGCTGACGATGGCCGACGAGGAGCAGAAGTTCTTCCTCCCGATGATCGAGACCAAGATCATGAACGAGGGATGGGCCAGCTACTGGCACAAGAAAATCCTCGATTCGCTCGAGATGGACCAGGGCCTGCACCTCGAGTTCATCGTCCGCCACAACCAGGTGGTCCGCCCGATTCCGGGCCAGATCAACCCGTACCATCTCGGTCTCAAAATCTGGGAGGAAATCTACCGCCGCTGGACCAACCCCACGCCCGAGGAGATCAAGCGCGACGGCGCGCCCGACAAGCCGGGACGCGACAAGCTCTTCGAGGTGCGCGAAGTCGAGCGCGATACTTCATTCCTGCGCCGCTACCTGACCGAAGACCTCATGCGCGAGATGGATATCTTCCAGTACGAGGCGCGCGGCGAGGAACTGGTCGTCACGAAAGTCGCCGACGACGAGCAATGGAGCCAGGTCAAGGAGACCTTGATCAAAAACGTCGGGATGAATTCGATTCCGGTGATCAAAGTCGAGGACGCGGACTTTGGCTCAAATCGCACGCTCTATCTGAAGCATTATCATGACGGGCGCGACCTTCACCTGGAGTATGCCGAGAAGACCATGGCCTACCTCCAGCGGCTGTGGGCCCGCGAGGTCGTGATGGAGACGACGCTCGACGGCAAGCGCTCGCTCTTGTGCTGCAATGAGCGGGGCTTCTCCGTGCGCGGACTCAAGTGAGCGCCGCGCGCGCGCAACGCCTCGTCGAAACGTAGAGCGAACCCATCCCATCCTCGCGCCGGCCCGATCGGTCCGAGATCAATAAATCAGTCAGGCGGCGGATTGCCTTCCTCGATGCGCAGGCGCGGGACCGCGCCTCGGCGGAGCACCTCCTCGCTGAGCATCCGGTCCTCGCGGCGCGTCAGCGTATGCAAGGTGCCGTCGTACTCGGCCTCCAGCAGCGGATCGCTCATCCCGGCCAGGTAAATGTCCACCAGCTTGTGACATCGGATCTGGTTGTCGTCGGAGAGCGCCAGAGTCAGCTTCTCGACGTGGCGAAGCGGCGGGCGGGTGCTGATATCCAGCCCGCTCAGTTCGAGCTTTACCGCGCGCGGCCCGTCGGTGTCGGCGTGGTAGTCGAGAATCTGGCTGTCCGCGTTGCCGAGCACCGTGGTGGCGAGCACGACGTGGCCCTCGCGCTGTCCGAACATCAGGCTCACGATCGCGTCGGCGGGCGGCTGGCCCTCGCCGTAATGAGTGGTCAGCGTCAGATGGCCGCCCCACTTTCCGAGGAAGTCGCTGCTGGCCTGCGGCAAGACCAGCACCTGGTCTTCGGGCGGTATCGTGGGGATGACTCGCGTGTTGTCATCCGATGCGCCTGGTGCGGGGTTCTGGGGCGCAGGAGCGATTGGAGCGACCGGTGCTACCTCGAGGGTCTGGCCGCCCTGGCTGCGGATCGCCGGCGCATCCTGGGCATGGAGCGCAGAGTGCACGGATATCGAGAACGCCGCCATGCCCGCGACGACCACAATCGCGCGCGTTCGCCGAACTGCGGCAATTTTCGCCGACCAGAGCATCGTGACCAGTTTACGACGTGCGCGCTGCGGGCGCGATGGTGTCTCCGCGCGCGCTCGTCGGGCGCCCTGCCCGGACAAACCGGCATCGTTGCTTTAGATTATGGGGTCGGATAACTTTCGAGACGGGATGTAGCGGTTTCGGGTCGGTCTGAAGGAGGGAGGATGATGGAGTGGCCGAAGTGCCAAAAGTGTAACAATGGGACCCTGATCCCATTGTCGGATTACGGACAGGAGGGCGCTTCGGTGCTGTTCAAGGCGTGGGTGTGCACCAACCCGGAATGCGGGTTCAGCCTCCGCGTCGACAAAGGCGAAGTCACCTACGGCCGGCGAATCGAGACCAAGCACTAATTTTTCTGGAATCCGTCGGAGGCGGCCCAATCCGGGCCGCCTTTTTTTTCGGCGGCTAGCCGAACAGGCGAGTGGATTGGTAGAAGGCGAAGCTCACGGCCCACGCGAGCGCCAATGACCATCCCATCGCGAGCAACGTGAATCGCCAGCTTCTCGACTCCTGCCTGAGCGCCGCGATCGTCGACAGGCACGGCGTATAAACCAGCGTGAACAGCATGAAACTGTAGGCCGCCGCGCAGTTGAGATTTGCCGCGAGCGCGCCGGCAAGATTCGTCGTGCCCGTGCGATAAATGACCGCGAGCGCCCCGATCACGATCTCCTTCGCGATCAGTCCAAACAGCAGCGTGACGCTGAGCAGCGGATCGATCCCGAGCGGCCGGAACACCGGCGCCATGACCGTTGCCAGATGGCCCGCCAGCGTCGCGGGGCTAGCCGCTGGCACGTCGGCCGGGATGTGGGTCAGGAACCAGACCGCGATCACCCCGGCCATGATGAATCCGCTCGCAGCCTTGAGGAAGTGGCGGGCTTCCTCCACGGCTTGCAGCAGCAACTGCTTTGGCGTGGGCAGCCGATAAGGCGGCATCTCGAGCATCAGCGGTTCAGGATCGCGATAGCGCCCGCTCCACAGCCAGGCGGTCGTAATCGCGACCACGAAGCTCATCAGGTAGAGGCTGAACAGCACCAGCGGCGCCGCGCGCCGCGAGAACATCGCGGCCGTCAGAAACAGGAACACCTGCAAGCGCGCCGAGCACAGCGAGAACGGCACCACCATCATCGTGAGCAGCCTGAGCGCCCGCGACCGCATCACCCGCGTGCTCATGATCGCCGGCACGTTGCATCCGAAGCCCATCAACTGCATCACAAAGCTTCGCCCGTCGAGTCCAAGCCGCGCCATGAAGCCGTCCATCAGGAAAGCCGCCCGCGCCAGGTACCCGGTGTCCTCAACGATGGCGATGAACATCAGGAAGACGACCACCACCGGCAGGAAAGTCACGATCGTGCTCATGCCACCCCAGACCCCTTCGAGCACAAAGCTGTGCGCAAGCCTGGGCCATCCCGCGATGGCGGGGATGAGCACTGCGGCCTGGAAGGCGTTGAGCACCCATGAGAGCAAATCCTGAAGCCGGGTCCCGATCCGATAAACCACCTCGAAGCCGGCGAACATCCCGACGAAGAATAGCGGCAAGCCGAGTGTTTGATGGAGAAGGACGCGATCGAGCCTGCCGGTCCAGCCCTCGGGCAGCGACGATGGCGTGTGGACGGCAGCAGCGATCAGGGAATCGAGCTGCTCGCCGGCCCGGACCGGCTGGGCGAGGCAGCAATCCTTGCAGCTTGGACCCCATTGATGGCCGCACGGGAACTGCGCGGCCTCATCCGCCGGATGCGGCCTCAAGAGGGTCGTAATCGACTCGATAGCTTCCTCGAATCCGTCGCCATACTTGGCGCTCAACAGTCGGACCGGGATGTGAAGCCCCGCCGCAAGCTTCGCGGTATCGATATGGATGCCGAGTCCGCGCGCCTCGTCGGCCATGTTGAGCACGAGCAGGGTGGGGATTCCGAGATCCCGCATCTGAAGCGCAAGGCCGAGCTGGCGGTCCAGTTGCGCGGCGTTCAGAATCACGACCAGGACATCGACGTGCTGATCCTCGATGAACCGGCGCGCAACCCTCTCGTCCTCGCTGAAACCGTGGAAATCGTAAAGGCCCGGCAGGTCGACGACCTCGACCGGCTCGCCGCCGAGCGGGATGGTGGCCGACATCACGTCCACCGTGATGCCCGGCCAGTTGCCGATGCGCGCGGCCGCTCCGGTCAGGCGATTGAACACGGTCGATTTGCCGGTGTTCGGCATCCCGACCAGTGCGACGCGTTTCACCGCATCAGGTTGTAACGACGCGGACGTTGGCTGCATCGCTGCGCCGCAGGATGAGGTCGGTGGTACCAACGCGAACCTGGATCGGGCCGTTCATCAGCGCCCGGCGGATGACGGTCACCCGCTTGCCGTGGCGCAAACCCAGCGCAATCATGCGTTGGCGGATTTGGCCGTTGCCATCCACCGCGCTGATGGTGGCGGACTGGCCCGGGAGGAGGCGATTGAGCGGCGCGGTCATAGCCCCAATATTGAGAATCATTATCAGTTTGTCGTGAGGGGGTCAAGGCCGCCGCCATGATCGGGTGCATCTTCGCGCGGCCGGCCTTAGCCCGTGATCCCTTCCCGGGCATGCCGTCGGGTGGGCGGTGAGGCGGAGCGATGGGTTTCCCCACGCCAAATTATTTGGGCCGCTGCACAATTTAAAATACAACGTCCTAAGCGCGGTGCAGGATGGCCGACGGCGCTCAGCCAAAGAAAGTCCCAAGGAGTTGGAGCAATGAGGAATAAACACATGGGTTCGAGCGTCGATGACTTCCTCAAGGAGGAGGGCATTTTCGAGGAGGCGCAGGCAGTCAAGGAGGTCGTAGCCTGGCAGCTTGCCGAAGCCATGAAGAAGAAAAAAATCTCGAAGAACAGAATGGCTACGCTGCTGAAAACCAGCCGCACACAGGTTGACCGGCTCCTTAGTGCGAAA
>Ga0187770_10000491_pt1 | contig 19139 bp, 12 predicted proteins | sample 0116_SJ02_MP02_2_FD_133154 | JGI IMG/M metagenome (GOLD analysis project Ga0187770, IMG submission 133154) | Tropical peat soil microbial communities from peatlands in Department of Meta, Colombia - 0116_SJ02_MP02_20_MG | ecosystem: Environmental > Terrestrial > Soil > Wetlands > Peat | place...
CAGTTAACCGCTCGCGATTGCGCTCGCCGCATCGGGACAAAACCCACGTGCCCCGCGCCAGAGCGCTTGCGAATTCGACATTATCGTTCAAGAAGAATGGGCCCCACCTTGTTCGCACCCCGTTTCGCGTCCTTGCGGTCGGCACTTCTGCGGACTTGCACCGCCTTGTTCGCAACAGTCCCCGGGGCGCGCTGGCACCCGCGCGCCCATCCGGGAGCCGCCCGCCTGACGCATGCCATCGTTGGACGGTTTTCCTCCTGACGCGAATGTGAATCGCTATTAGTCCTGGGACCTTCGGTTTCCTGCCCCGTGAACCATCCGAATGGTGGCGAAATGCGTCCCAGACTCCCTCATCGTCGCGCCTCAAAAGTGAGCAAGATTGGTGTTCCCAAGATCTAGGGGGTGCCGGGCGCGAGCAACTGCGCCGGCGACCATCCCTGGCAAGGCTAACCGAAGCACAAACGTGCGACTCGACCGCTAGGAATGGGTGCGCCCTTTCGAGGCCCCGTAACGACACAGTCTGCCGGCGGACTAAAGCACGGCAGCGCTTCCGCATTGGCGGCAGCCGAAACCGGCGCAGGTACGCCAGTCGGGGCCTTGGGTGGCCGGACACCGCAGAATCGCAACAAAGTGCTGGAGCGGGTCGCTAGAGGCGCACCGCTTCCGGAGGTTCTCGAGCTGCTTGCGCGCGAAATACAAAGCGCGGAGACAACTTTGCTCGCCTCGGTCATGCTGCTCGACAGCGCCGGCCGCCACCTGCATGTGGCGAGCGCCCCGGACCTGGCGTCCGAATACTGTCAGGCAATTGATGGGATCTCCGTTACCACCGACGCCGGTTTTTTCGGTGCGGCAACGCACCGAGGCGAGCGGATCATCGTTGGCGACGTCGCCTCCGATCCGCTCTGCAACGAAGTGCGGGATCTGGCCATCCGCCATGGACTGCGAGCCTGCTGGTCGCAGCCGATCTACTCGAACCGGGGCAAGGTGCTTGGCGTCCTTGCCATGTACTACCGCAGTCCCCGGACCCCAAGCAATCCGGAACTGGACGTCGTCGCCGACGTTGCCAATGTCGCGAGCATTGCCATCGAGCGCGCTCGCGCGGATGAACGCATTGCCAGGCTGATGAATTTGCGACGCTCGCGCGGCGAGATCAGCCAAATCATTCTGCACACAAAGACAGAGACCCAACTGCTGTCGGAGGTCTGTCGCATCGCGGTCGAATACGGCGGCATGCGCCTGGCGTGGATCGGGAAGGCCGATAAAAGCACCAAGCGGATCGAACCCCTGGCGCAACATGGCAGCGGCCAAGGGTATCTCCAGGACGTTGCAATCTCCAGCGATGCGGACCTGGCCGAGGGCCGCGGACCGACCGGCCGCGTGTTTCGCGGCGGTGGATATGCGATCGTCAACGATTTTGCCACCGACGCGTCTGTGGCTCCCTGGTGTGAACCGGCGAAGAAGCACGGTTTTCGGTCCTCGGGCTGTTTCGCCATCAACCGCAGTGGCAAGGTCTACGCAACGCTTTCGGTGTACAGCAGCCAGTCCGATTCCTTTGACGGGGAGACGATCACCCTTTTACAAGGCGTCGCCAAAGATGTTGGTCTTGCACTCGACGCCATAGACCAGGATCAGTTGCGCAGGCGGACGCTTGAGGCCTTGCACCACAGCGAGCGACACTTTCGTGCCTACTTCGAACGCTCGATGGTCGGCATGGCGGCCATCGGCTTGGACATGCGCTGGATCGAGGTCAACGATGCATTGTGCTCAATGCTCGGGTACACGCGCGAGCAGATGTTGGCCCAGACCTGGGCGGATCTGATTCACCCCAACGATCTGGCCGGTGGCCTCGCCATCTGGCAGCGGCTGTGTGCGGCCGAAAGCGACGAATATGAGGCCAACACGCGGTACCTCCACAAGGATGGCCAGATCGTCGAGACTCACGTCGCCGGCCGCGCGGTGCGCGCGCGCACCGCGAAGGACTCCGCGTACGTCGTCTTGTTGGTCGAAAACATTACCGGACGCAAGCGCGCCGAACAGGCATTGCGGGAAAAAAACGAGTTTCTCGACTCCATACTCCAAAGTGAACCGGACTGCGTGATGGTCGTTGGACTTGGCGGCCAGTTGATGCAAATGAACCAGGCCGGGCTCGGGATGTTCGGCGTTCGCAGCCTCGAAGAAGCCGAGACATCAGGTCTGCTGAGCTTCGTGCTGCCCCAGTACCATCGCGCCTTTCTGGACTTGCACGCGGCCGTTTGCCGGGGGGGCAGTGGCGTGCTGGAGTACCAGGTGCGCGCCAACGATGGGGTAGTTCGGTGGCTGGAGATGCACGCAACGCCCCTACGCGGCGCTGGCGGGACCATCAGCGCGCTGCTCGGCATCTCGCGCGACGTATCCGAGAAAAAACGCTCAGAAGAGCTTTTCTGGCGCCAGACGAATTTCGACGCCCTGACCGGACTGCCCAATCGCTACATGTTCCAGGACCGTCTGGCGCAGGAACTCAAGAAGGCGCGGCGCACAGGCGCCGTGCTCGCCCTACTGTTGATTGATCTGGATTATTTCAAGGAGATCAACAGCACCCTGGGCCATGAGACCGGCGATGCACTGCTTGTCGCCGTGGCTAAGCGCATCTCATCGTGTGTGCGCGAGTCCGATACGATCGCGCGCTTGGGGGGCGACGAGTTCACTGTAATCTTGCCCCAGCTTTCCAGTGTAGCAAGTGCGGAGCACGCAGCGCAAAACATCATCACCCGGTTGGGCGAGGTCTTCAGCTTGCGCAACGAGGCCATATTCTTGTCCGCCAGCATCGGCATCACCTACTTCCCGCACGACGCGCAGACCGTTGACGCGCTGCTCAAGAACGCCGATCAGGCGATGTACGTCGCCAAAAGGCAAGGTCGCAACCGGGTCGGCTACTTCACTGCCAAACTGCAAGATGAAGCCAACAATCGCCTGCGCCTGATCAATGACTTGCGCGGCGCCTCGGCGGCCGGGCAGTTCGAGGTGTACTTTCAGCCCGTAATCGATTTGGCCCGAGGACGCATTAGCGGCGCGGAAGCGCTGCTGCGATGGCACCACCCGACCCGGGGTATGGTGCCGCCGGTCGAATTCATCGCCTTGGCCGAGGAAACCGGCCTCATCATTAGCGTCGGGGATTGGGTCTTTCGCGAATCGGCACGCCGCGCCAAGCTCTGGAGCGAGCAACTCGGCAACGGCTTCTGGATCGGGGTCAACAATTCGCCCGTACAGTTTCGCGACGCCAACAGCATTCTGTCCTGGCTCGGATTTCTCAAGGAAATTGGGCTGCCCGGCGAGCATATGACAATTGAGATTACCGAAGGGTTACTGCTCGACGCCGACGCAAACGTCGCCAACGTATTGCGTCGCCTACACGAAAGTGGCGTTCGCGTCGCCATCGATGATTTCGGGACCGGATATTCATCGCTGTCCTACCTTCACAAATTTCAAATCGACTGCCTGAAGATCGATCAGTCCTTCGTGCGCAACTTGCCCTCGGAGCGCAGCGCCCGCGCCCTATCCGAATCGATCATCGTGATGGCGCACAAGCTTGGCCTCACCGTGGTTGCCGAAGGGGTGGAAACTGCGGAGCAGCTGGAGTTTTTGGTTTCCGCGGGTTGTGATTACGCGCAGGGCTACTATTTTTCGCGCCCGATACCCGCGCAGGAATTCGATGCGCTGCTTAAAAACGGCCTCCCTGCGCTGCGCAATTTGTCCTCCTCCGCGCGGTCGACTCCCTAATCGCTGCATCGCGTTTTGGCCAAAGCGTGCGCCGCCGGCGCAGCACGGGGCCGAAGAAAGCGGTTTACGATTACCGCAACGCTTCTCCAGCCCGACTACGCAACGTGCGAACGCACGGCACAAATCGGAGGAAGCGCGGCGACCCGGTATTTTCGCGAGGGCAACCTTGCGGCCGGATGGCCCAACTGTTGGAGTCAAGCAATGCCGGCAGCGGTGAATCCACCGGGATCGGATCCGACGCAGAGCGTCGTGGCCGGGCAGGTCGATGCGTCCGGATTTGCGGCCGCGGCGGCGCCAGTGCAGGCGCAGACGCTCGTCGTTACCGATGGTGTCGGTCTGATCGCCGGCGAGGTCGCGATTGTTTCTGGTGAAGTGGAGATTCCCGCCTACCGCGCGGCGCCGGCGCATGGACGCTTGGCACCAGCCCTCTTAATCGTGCACGAAGTGTTCGGAGTCCACGAACATATCAAAGACGTGTGCCGTCGCTTCGCGCACCTTGGCTTTTTCGCTGTCGCACCGCAGCTCTACTTTCGGCAAGGGGACCCGGCGAAGATCAGTGACGTGCCCACCCTCATCGCGCAAATTGTCTCCAAGGTTCCCGATTCCCAGGTTCTCGCGGATCTGGACGCTGCTGCAAGCTGGGCGGCCGCGCAAGGCGCCGACGCGAACCGTCTGGGCATTACGGGCTTTTGCTGGGGCGGGCGCATCTGCTGGCTTTACGCGGCGCACAGCCCTCGCCTGAGAGCCGCGATAGCCTGGTACGGACGTCTCGTAGGCGCGGCCACCGCGCTTACACCGTCGCATCCCATCGATGTCGCCGCTCGCCTCCACGTACCGGTGCTCGGCCTGTATGGCGGCGCTGATAGCAGTATTCCGGCGCAGACCATTGAGAATATGAAACGCGCGCTGGCAAGAAACCCGGGGGCCGGAGCTCGATCCGAATTCGTCGTGTACCCCGAGGCGCCGCATGCGTTCTTCGCGGATTACCGCCCGAATTACCGCGAAGCGCCGGCGCGCGATGGTTGGGCGCGCTGTCTCGCCTGGCTCAAGGCCAACGGCATCGCACCGTAATCGCTTCGACGCCGCTTTTTCTTGCGGGGCCAAATTCTTCCGGTTGCGGCTGTACCACGAATCGGAACGCAGGTCCGGCACGTCGTGGAGCGAACGCAGCGCCGTGCCGCTTTCCGCTTCTGCCTATCGAGATCAATCGGGCCCGCTCGAACTTGCCTCACAATTCCCGGCTCCGCGCGCAGCTCATCGCTTCGGACACAACCCGTGGCCGTCTCGTAGCGTTCCCGCCGTTCGCTCCCGCTTTAGGACACTAAAGGCTCGCTGCCGCAATTCCGCGCAGCGCCCAGCAGGGCGAAAACCGCGCAGCGCCAAATCGACCGGAGCGCTCAACCCTTAACCTTGCCTCGGCGCCAGCGGGGCCCAAGGCGTACCGGCGCGCTCGGACGAAGTTCCTCGCGCGGCGCCGTTGTGCTGCACCGCCGCAAGCGTCCAGGACATCCCCAAGAAATTCAGTGGGATACCGCGCGGCGCGGAAGTACTGTCGCAGTAGCGCATTTATGTATGACGCCTGCTCAGAACTATAAACCAAGGATTCGCGCGAGAGCCGCGACTCCGGGCGAAACCCGCCCGATCAAGGCGCGCCGAGTCGATTTATAAATTCGTTATTTTTCAACTAATTACGAAGCTGTTACAGGCGCTGAGCTGGCTGTCGGATTTTTACCGCATTGGGGGTATGGACCTGGGAAAAAGTTTGATTCCGGTCAAACTTAGGTATACCCTATTTACGTAAGTGAAGCCGCGCGCTTCTTAATACCAAGAACAGGGTCCTCATCCGTTTTCATGGGCCCTGTTTTTTTACCAAGTAAAACTTCTGATCGGGGCGGGATGTTCCTGCAGGTCGCAAAGCGCACGGTGGCAAGGAGCAACTGGGTTTCTTTGCAAGCCGACGGGCTACTGTTCTTGGGCGCGCTGCTGCTCGCGCTTGCTGCTTCGAAGTCCGTCGACGGACGCCTGCCACCGAACTGGGCGAGCCCGCTCGACGTCCTCCTGATCGCCTCTTTTTCGCTCTCGTTGATCGCGGTGAATTCGGCCGTTGGCCTGTACCGGCGCGACAGCGCTGCAAGCGAACACGTGTGGGTCCGCGCGCTGGGCGCGGCGGCGCTGGGCACAACGATTCTCTATATCGCGGTGCGCGCTCTAGCGCCACCGCTTTCTTGGCACATCGACACGCCGTTTCCGCTACTACCCTACGCGGTTGTTATTGCCTCGCTGCGCCCTTTGCTCTATGGGTTGCGCCACGCGGGCGTCGGACTGCGTAGGGTTTTGATTCTTGGCAGCAGCGCCGACGCGCTCGCGGTTCAGGAGCGTCTGTCCAAAAACTGGGACCAGATCGTCGAGATCATCGGTGTCCTGCCCGTTGGTGATCAGCTCTGCGAGACCGTGGCCGGTTTGCAGATTTTCGATCGCAACGCGAATCTGTGGGAGCTCGTTTCGGAGCTGAAAGTCAATGAGGTCATCGTAGCGGCGCGCGAACAGCGCGGTGGAGTTCTACCGTTGCGGGAGTTGCTCGAATGCCGGATTCGTGGCGTGCGCATTGTGGACCAGACGGCATTTTTTGAGCGTGTACACGGAGAGTTTCCGCTCGAATCCCTTAAGGCGAGCTGGATGATCTACGGCCACGGATTCGAGCAGGGACTGAGCCGCCGTTTTGCCAAACGCACCACCGATATCATCGTCTCTGGTGTCTTGCTGCTGCTGAGCTTGCCCCTCGTGATCCTCGCGGCGATCGCAATTAAGTTCGAGGGACGCGGCCCCGTGATTTACCGCCAGGAGCGCGTCGGCCAGGGCGGACGCACATTTCAGGTCCTCAAATTTCGTAGCATGCGCACCGACGCCGAGCGTGACGGAGTTGCGCAGTGGGCCGATGCGGACGATCCGCGCATCACCCGTGTTGGTCGATTCATCCGCAAGACGCGCATCGACGAACTGCCGCAACTCATCAACGTCTTGCGCGGCGAAATGAGCATCGTCGGCCCGCGCCCCGAACGACCCACTTTTGTCGACCGCCTCAAGCGCGAGGTGCGCTTCTACGACGTGCGCCATAGCATCAAGCCCGGACTTACCGGCTGGGCGCAGGTTCGATTCAATTACGCCGCTTCCTTGGAGGAATCCCAGCGCAAACTGCAGTTCGACCTGTATTACGTCAAGAACCACTCCCTTGCGCTGGACCTGCGCATCTTGTTCGAGACGGTACGTGTCGTCCTTCGCGGTGAGGGCGCACGTTAAGAGTCGATCCCGGCCGATTTTGGGACGGGGCCTTACGGCCAGCACCGCGGTTCTCCCGTAGAACCCGGCTGGCTTGGGCCATACCACCCGAGAGCGGCTGCTCTGCTAGGCTTGCGGCCGATTCTCCCGAACACAATGTTTCTGACCCTCATTCCCAAATCATGACTGTCGTTGCCGTTGTAGGACTTGGATACGTCGGCTTACCGCTTGCGGTGGCCTTTGGTGCGAAATTTCGCACCATCGGCTTTGACCTGTCCCAAACCAAGGTCGATTCCTACCGGCGCCACGTTGATCCGACCGGAGAGGTGAGCGGCGAAGCGCTGCGTGGCGCGCGCCTCCTGGAGGTGACAGCCGACGAAAGGGAGTTGCGCCACGCGGATTTCATTGTCGTAGCCGTTCCCACACCTGTGGACGACGCGCACCAGCCCGATTTTTCTCCCTTGGTGGGGGCGAGTAATGCGGTGGGACGGAACCTGCGACGCGGTGCAATAGTCGTGTACGAATCAACGGTGTACCCGGGCGCCACCGAGGAGGTTTGCATCCCGTTGCTCGAGCGCGCATCGGACCTCCGGTGGAAAAGCGACTTTTATGTCGGCTACTCGCCGGAGCGTATTAACCCGGGCGATCGCGAACACACGCTGACGCGTATCACCAAGGTCGTTGCCGGCGATCTTCCGGAGACCCTCGAGCGCGTCGCCAACACCTACAGCGCAATCATCGAAGCGGGGGTCTATCGCGCGTCGAGCATCAAAGTCGCAGAAGCAGCGAAAGTGATCGAAAACACGCAGCGCGATCTCAACATCGCGCTCATGAATGAGCTGTCCTTGATCTTTCACCGCCTCGGCATCGACACACTAGAAGTTCTTCACGCGGCGGGCACGAAGTGGAACTTTCTTCCGTTTCGTCCCGGACTGGTAGGCGGACACTGCATCGGGGTGGACCCTTACTACCTGACCCACAAGGCAGACATGTTGGGCTACCACCCCCAGGTCATCCTTGCCGGTCGCCGGATAAACGACAGCATGGGTCCGTACGTCGCGGAGCAGACGGTCAAACAGATGATCCGTGCGGGTTTTCCGGTGCGCGGCAGCCACATCAACGTCCTCGGTTTGACCTTCAAGGAGAACTGCCCCGATCTGCGCAATTCCAAGGTTATCGACGTCGTGCGCGAACTGCAGTCCTATGGCGCCGTCGTGCATGTGCACGACCCGGTTGCGGCGGGCTCCGAGGCCGAGCACGAATACGGCGTCCGACTCGAGACCTGGGAACAATTGCCGCGGGCGCACGCCGTGGTTGCCGCGGTTGCGCACCGCGCGTTCGCGGACGTTGACGGCGAGAAGCTCGATGGCAAGCTCGTGCCCGGTGGCGTCTTTGCCGATGTCAAATGCCACTTCGATGCGCAGGACCTGCGGCGGCGGGGCTACAACGTATGGCGCCTGTAGCACCTTCCCCACCGGTGAGTTCCGACAGGGACATTGAGGGGCGCGTTGCCGGGCGCGAGCGCCGCTGGCTGGTCACAGGCTCTGCTGGTTTCATCGGCTCGCATCTGCTCGAGACCTTGCTGGTCCTGGGACAACGAGTTACGAGTCTGGACAACTTCGCGACGGGGCATCGCGCAAACCTAGAGCAGGTTCGTGAGCGCGTAGGGACCGCCGCCTGGGCAAAGCACACTTTTCTTGAGGCCGATATCGCCGACACCGCGGCCTGCCGCGCGGCCTGCGAGGGCATCGACATCGTGCTGCACGAGGCCGCCCTCGGGTCGGTGCCACGCTCGATGGAAGACCCGCTGGCCTCGCACCGTGCCAACGTCACCGGCTTTTTGAACATGCTAGTTGCCGCGCGCGACGCGGGTGTGCGGCGTTTTGTTTATGCGGCGTCGAGTTCGACGTACGGAGACCACCCGGGTCTTCCCAAGGTCGAAGAGGTCATCGGTCGGCCCCTATCGCCGTACGCCGCAACCAAGCTTTTTAACGAGATCTACGCCGAGGTGTTCGGACGGTGCTACGCCACACCGGCCATCGGCCTGCGCTATTTCAATGTTTTCGGTCCGCGTCAGGACCCCAATGGACCCTATGCGGCGGTCATCCCGCGCTGGGCGGCGGCGATGATCGAAGGCAGGCCTTGCGTGATAAATGGCGACGGAGAGACGTCGCGCGATTTTTGCTTCGTTGCCAACGCGGTACAAGCCAATTTGCGCGCCGGCCTCGTCGAGGATACCGCTGCCGTTGGCCAGGTCTACAACGTCGCTGTCGGTGGCCGCACCACCCTGCGGCAGCTGCACGAATATCTGGCGGCGGCGCTCCAGGAGGTGAAGCCTCAATTGCGTGTGGGCGCGCCGCAGCATGCGCCGTTCCGTCCCGGGGACGTACGCCATTCGGAGGCCGATATTGGCAAGGCGCACCGCCTCCTTGGCTACGAACCGCGCTATGACCTGCGCGCGGGCCTAAAGGCCTCGGCGTCCTGGTATCTCGCACGTGCCGAAGCCAGTCGGTAGGACAGGAAGCGATGGCGATTCGGTTTGCACAAATTTCTCGTGCCGACTGCGGGCCGCATCTCGGAATTTGCAACCGTGCCCGTAAAATCAAGCGGGCGCCCGTCAAAGGAGGGGGTTCATGGTTTTAGAGCGCATCGTGATGCACCGACGTATCGTCGCTTGGCTCCTGGCCGCGGCCGCGTCGGCGTTTGGGCTGTCGGCTTGCAGTAGTCTGCCGCCGGCGCCGGCCAAAGCCCCGGTCGCCGCGCACCAGTACTCAATCGGCCCGGGCGACACCCTCATCGTCGACGTCTGGCGCAATCCGGAATTGTCGGTGACGACGCAGGTACGGCCCGACGGTCGGATTTCGACCCCGCTGGTCAACGATCTGCCGGCGGCCGGGAAATCGGCCTCGGAGCTTGCCAACGACATCCAGGAGGCACTGAAGAAGTACGTTCAGGAGCCCATCGTGACGGTCCGTCTCCAAGGCCCCCAAGGCTCCTATGAAGAGCAGATTCGCGTCGTCGGCGAAGCGGCAAAACCACAGGCAATCCCCTATAAGCAAGGCATGACGCTCCTCGACGTGATGATCACGGTTGGGGGCCTGACCGATTACGCCGACGGCAACGGCGCGATTCTGGTGCGTGCGGGCAAGCAATATCGTGTGCACCTGCGCGATCTCGTCAAGCGCGGGGACATTGGCGCCAATGTCGAAGTCGCGCCCGGCGACGTGCTGATCATCCCGCAAAGCCTGTTTTGATTCTGCTGCGAGGTTCTCATGAAACTGTCTACCGAGCTTCATTTGGAGCACGTCCATGGCGTGCAGGCCCTAGTGGACATGCTGCGCGACATGTGGGGCCGACGCTGGGTCGGTGTGGTCGCCGCTTGGATCGCCGCGCTGGGGCTTGCACTCGTGCTGATTCAGATACCGGATCGCTACGAGGCGCGCTCGCGCATCTACGTCGATACGCAGAAGATCATCAAGCCGCTATTGCAGGGGATCACTCCGCAATCTGATATCGACCAGATGGTCACGATGCTCGCCCGCACCTTGATCAATCGCCAAACGATCGAGCAGCTCATGGCGTCAACGGGAATCGAGACCAGTATTGCCACGCCTGATGATCGCGAGAAAATGATCGACCAACTCACGCGCGGCATCAAAATCAACAGCACCGGGGGCAAGAACCTCTACGACATCTCGTATCGCGACACCGACGGGGACCGCGCGCTGCGCATCGTCAAGGAGCTGGTGTCGATTTTTGTCAATGCCGGGACGGGCACCAAGCGCCACGACACGGACGAGGCGCGCAAGTTTATCGATGAACAGATCGCGGCCTACGAAAAAAAGCTCTCGGAGTCGGAAGACCGCCTAAAGAAATTCAAGCTGCGCAACATGGACGAGACCGAGGGGTTGGGACCTTCGGGCAGTACCCAGGACTACTTCGCGCGCATCACGGAACTGCAGCGGACCGTGGACGCACTGCAAATCGAACTCAACGGGGCCGAGCAGGCGCGCGATGTACTGCAACGCAAAGCGGCCCAGGAGGAGGCCGCGCGAGTCGCGGGCGCGGCTACGGCCGAGCAGGTCCATGAGCTCGACGCCCGAATCGATGCGCAGCGTAAACAACTCGACGAGTTGCGTCGACGCTACACCGACGAGCATCCCGATGTCGTACAGGCGCGGCGACTGATCGAGCAGCTCGAGGCCGAACGCCGCCAGGACGCCGCTTCGCACCCGACGCCGCCGCCAGGGGCGAACGAAGCGGCGAACATCGCCGTGCAGCAGATCCAGGCCAAGCTCGCGGACGCCGAAGCGAATGTCTCCATGCTGCGCGGCCGCTACGAAATGCAGCGTCAACGGTTGAACAAATTGCGCTCCGAGGCGCACCGCATGCCCGAGGTCGAGTCGGAACTGGCCCAATTAAATCGCGACTATGACGTGATCAAGAAAAACTACGAACAGCTGGTGCAAAAGCGGGAATCCCTTGCGATTTCGAGCGACGAGGATGCGGACTCCCGGCTGGCCGAATTTCGTGTTTTCGAAGAGGCCCGGCTGTATCCGAAACCGGTGTTCCCAAGCCGCAGCGTCTTGGTTCCCCTCGCACTACTGCTGTCGCTAGGCGCTGGTGCCGCCGCCTGTCTGTGGGTTGTCCGCCTCCTGCCCACGGTTCGCAGCCCGCGCGACCTGCGCTACGTCGGGGGGCGTCCGGTCCTCGGGAGCGTCTCGATGCTGGTTGATGAGGAGACGCTGGCGCGCGAAGGTCGGCTGAACATGCTATTTGCCACAAGCGTTGGCGGTCTGGTTTTACTCTACTGCGTATGGACCGTGATTCTGTTCCTGCAGCAGCTACAGTTGTAGATACCGATTCGCGTTTTTCGACGCGGCCGCCGCGCGCCTGACCCCGGGGGTCGGCGCGGGCGGGTTTCACCCCGCCCCGGTCGGTACGCGCCCGCACCATGCTCGGTCGGCTCCTCAAACACACCTCCACCTACACGATCGGCAACCTGCTGCTGACCGCAGCGGGTCTTGTCTCCTTTCCGATTCTGACCCGAGCCTTCACCGTCGCCGACTACGGCATCCTAGGGCTCGTCGGCGCAACTCTTACCCTCCTGGTGGCGTGCGCGAAGCTGGGCATTCAACAATCCGTGGTGCGTTTCTACGCCGAGGTCCGTGCCGGCAAGCGGGATGTGACGGAATCCCAGTATTTTTCGACGGTATTGCTGGGCATGGGAGCGATTGGCGCTGTTGCGGCTGCGCTTTGGGCGCCGGTCAGTCAGATCCTGCCCGCGGCGCTGTGGAACGACGCACGGGTCCGCGGTCTTTTGCTGCTGACCTCGGTGCTCGTACTCGTCCGCGTCCTGGACAGCGCGATGCTCAATATTTTGCGCGCACAGCAGCGCAGCACGATCTACACCGTCTACAGTGTGGTGCGGCGCTACGCCGTGTTGGGTGCCGCGATCGCAGCGGGGCTTTGGGTGCTGCCGGGTCTGCGCGGCTTTTATGCGGGCACGGTCGTCCTGGAAACCTGTGCGACCGTGACTTTGATGGTGCTCTTGTTCCGGCAGCTCGGCATCAATCGCGAGTCGTTTTCTCCGACGCTGTTTCGTTCGATGGTCGCATTTGGCATCCCGATGATCGCATTCGAAATAGGAGGCATCCTCCTGAACATCGGCGATCGTTACGTGATTCAGGCGCGCCTTGGTGCCGATACGCTCGGGGTGTACTCGGCAGCGTACAACCTGTGTGAATACGTCGAAGCGATTTTGATCAATTCGTTCGGTCAGGCGATCACCCCGATGATCGCGCGCGCGTGGGAGGAGTCGGGGCCCGGTGCGACCCAGGAATTCATCGAGCAGGTGCTGCACTTCTACCTCATCATCGCCGCGGCAATCGTCGCGGGTCTCGCGGCCACGGGCGCGGGGGTGCTCGAATTTCTGGCCTCGAGCCGCTACGCGGAAGGGCAGATCGTGATCCCGCTGATCATCGCCGGCAGGGTGTGCGACGGGGCTCTGCCGATCTTCGCGGCGGGACTTTTCTTGCAAAAACGTACCCGTACCCTGATGCTCAGTGTGGTCGGTTGTGCGGTGCTGAACTTGGCGCTCAATTTAGCGCTCGTTCCCGTCATCGGAATGCTGGGATCGGCCTTCGCCACGCTCGTTAGCTACTTCGTGCTCGCCTTCTCCTACCTATGGGCGAGTCGCGACTGTCTGCCGATCCGATTTCCGCTGGGACACGCGATCAAATGTGGCGCCATGGGGCTGGCAATGTACCTGGCCATTTCGCCGTTGCCCCTTTCGCCCACACTCTCGGGCCTGGCCACGAAAATGGCGATGGGCGCTCTCCTTTATGTCCTGCTGGTTGTGGCGCTCGACCGGCGCAGCCGCCAGGTACTGTTGGCGCTGTGGGCAAGGCGCCTGAAGTTGCGCGGCACGTAAAGCGGGTGTGGAAACGATGAACGCAAGGCTCGAGATTCCGCCCGCTTCGTGCCCGACAAGCCGCGTGGACGCGAACCGCACACGCATCTTGCTGGTCATCGACGGTCTGTACCCGAGCACGGGCGGCGCCGAAGTTCAGGCCCGGTTGCTAAGCCGCGCTCTTGCGGCTGAGGGCCATGAAGTCGCGGTCGTCGCGCCACGGCTTGCGCAGTATCAGTCGGATAACGAGATTGTCGACGGTGTTCCGCTCGAGCGCATTCGCTACCCGAAGATCCGGCTTCTGGGAGCTGTCGTGCTGTGCGTCCGCTTCGCGTTGCTCCTGCTCGCGCGGCGAAAGCGCTATGACGCGATCCATGTCCACATGGCCCAGAACCTGGCCGCGATCGCCGGCCTGCTGCGGCCGTTACTTCGCTCTACGGTGACGGTCAAGTTCTCCGGGGCTTGGGAGTTCGAAGGGGGAATTCTCGATCCGCGCAAACGCAATAGGTTCCCCTACAGACTGCTCAATACCTGGGTGCGCCGTGCCGACCACATCCAGTGCATCAGCAGCTTCACGCGTCAGATGCTGCTTGACGCCGGCTATCGGCCGGAGTCGCTGCTGCCGGTACCCAATGCGGTTGATCTGACGCGCTTTGCGCCTAGGGCCGCGAGGCAGCTGGAGGCACATCCAATCCGGGTGGTATCGGTCGGGCGGCACGTCCCCGTTAAGGGTCTGCCCGTGCTGCTGGAGGCGTGGCGCATCAGCGGGTTGGACCAAGGCGCCCGCCTTGTGCTCGCGGGGGACGGACCCGAGCGGCCCCGCCTGATGGCCCGTGCCCGGGAGCTTGGGATTGCCGACAGCGTCGATTTTTTGGGAACCGTAGCCGACGTGCCTTCGCTGTTGGCCTCCGCCGACGTCTATGTGCAAGCGTCATTCCAGGAGGGGCTGTCCAACGCGGTTCTGGAAGCGATGGCCTGCGCGCTTCCGGTCGTGGCAACCCGCATCAGCGGCAACACGGACTTGCTCCAAGATGGCGAAAACGGCCTGCTGGTCGAGCCAGGCGACGCGACGGCTCTCGCTACCGCGTTGCGCACCCTGGTAGAAGATCGGGCACGCGCGCGCGCGCTTGGCGATCGAGCACGCGCCTCGGTCGAGACCCGCTTTGCACTGCCGGTTGTCCTTTCCCACCTGCTACAGGCATACCGTACGTCCTCACGATGATCAAGCAAGTCGTCAAGGCAGCGCTGGCCTCGGGCCCCGGGTGGCGCTTCGCGTCGCGGTTTCGGCGCCCAGGCCGTATCACGGTGCTCATGTATCACCGAATCACAAACGGCGCAGGGCCGTTCGAGGGCACCGATCGGGAGGCGTTCCGCAACCAGATGCGCTGGATCCGCGCCAACTGCCGGCCGATTGCTCCGGACGAACTGTCGCATCCGCCCGCGCGCACCGATGGCAGTCGTCCCGAGGTTCTTGTGACGTTCGACGACGGATATCGCGATTACCACGACTACGCATACCCGATTTTGGACGAGTTGCGGATCCCGAGCGTGATCTTTCTCGCGACCTCCTTCATCGACCGCCCCGGCTTAATCTGGACGGACGCCGTGGGCTGGGCCGTGGCCCAATCGGGCAAGACGCAAGTCGAACTCCCCTGGGACGGTAGCCGTGTGTCGCTTGGGGATGGGCCGGCGCGCCGACACTGCGCCAGCGTCTGCAAGCAGTATCTGAAACGGGTGTCCGATACCGAACGAGTGCGCTGGCAGGACCAGCTTTTCGAGCGCTTAGAAGCGGTTCCGAACGCCGATGTCATCGAACGTCAGATGCTGAACTGGGACGAGGTCCGCGCGACGCGCGCGCTCACCAGCATCGGCGGACACACCCACACCCACCCGATACTCTCCCAGGTCTCGCGCGAACGCGCCCAGGAGGAAATTCGCCTCTGCACGGAGCGCATAACCGCCGAAACCGGTGTGGCACCTCGGTTCTTTGCCTACCCCAACGGCCGAGCGCAGGACTTCAACGGCCAGACGCGCGAACTGTTGTTGGCGCACGGCTACGAGCTCGGTTTTTCTACGATCGAGGGCCTACACGTGCGCGGATCCGACCCGTTGGCGATCCGCAGGCAACCGACCCAGAGCCGCACGCTTGGGGATTTCGCGATGCTGGTAGCGGGCCGCTGACCGCCGAGAACCATGCAAACCGTCGAGCTTGCGTTCTGGGGTGCCTCGCTTTTTGTCGCGTACACCTATGCCGGCTACCCCCTCGGGGTGTGGCTGCTGTCGCGTTTTCGACCCGAGAGCAACATCGATCCGAGCAAAATTGCTGACTGGCCTGAACTCACCGTCGTGGTTGCCGTCCACAACGAACGGGCCCGCGTCGCACGCAAGATCGAGAATCTGCGTACTGTCGACTATCCGGCGCCGAGGATGCAGATTTTGTTCGTTTCCGACGGATCGACCGACGGCACACCCGCGGAAATCGCGCGCTTTGATGGCGTTCGATTGCACGCCTACGAGCAACGGATGGGCAAACCCTACGCATTGAACCGGGCGCTCGAACACGTGCACACGCCGTTTGTGGTGTTCACCGACGTGCGCCAGGAGCTCGAGGCCGACGCGCTCAAGCGCCTCATCGCCAGGCTGCAGGATCCGCGCGTAGGGGCCGTGAGCGGGGAGCTCGTCCACCGGGATCCGCGCACACACGCGGCCGCGCACATCGGACTGTATTGGCGCTATGAAAAATGGATCCGCAAGGCCGAAAGTCGCCTGGCATCGACGGTCGGCGCCACAGGGGCACTCTATGCAATCCGCCGCCGCGATTGGGAGCCGCTACCGGAGGACGCGCTGCTTGATGACTTCGAAGTGCCGATGCAGATCGTGCGGCGCGGCCACCGCGTCTTGTTCGAATCCGGCGCTCACGTGTATGACGAGCTGCAACACGACACCGCGGGTGAACGCAAACGCAAGGTGCGCACCCTCACCGGTAACTTCCAGGTATTCGCGCGATTGCCTTGGCTGTTTTTGCCTTGGCGCAATCCGCTCTGGGTCCAGTTTCTCTCGCACAAAGTGTTCCGCCTCGCAGTGCCCTACGCGCTGGTCGTTGTCGCCGTTTCGTCGGCCCTGGGCGAAGGGCCCTGGTTGCTCGGGGCGGCCGTCGCACAGCTGCTGTTTTATGCGGCATCGGCGGTGGGTTTGCTGATCCCGGGCTTGCGCCGGCAGCGCTTGGTCAGTTTCGCGGTGGTTTTCGTTGAGTTGAATTGGGCCGCGGTGCTCGCATTTCGCAACTTCCTGCTGCAACGCATCGATCCGCGCTGGGAAAAAACCTAAGTTGCGCTTCGCCACCGATGTGGTCACGCGCCGGCGACGCGCCACGCCCAACTGCCTGGTAGATCGGAACGCCGAGTCTTCCGCGAACCGATCCGCGCAACTGTCGCAGGGCATCGACTCGCTGGCCAAAGCGAGGCGAAGCAATTCGATGCGCAATGGCGCACTGTGTCCGACCGAAGAGCGGCCCGCCTTGCCTAGTCAAGGCGAGTAGCCCGGCAATTCGATGACGTAGGTGTCGATAGCCGCTGTCGGATCGGCCGTGACGGCGGCACCCGGTGCCGCCGCCCCCCAGTCGCTCGCAAAGAGTATGCGCGTGCCTCTCGGACTGGGCGTTGCATTGGGTTGAGCCCAGTAGTTCGATTGTTTCGCGTCGTCCCAATTGCCGGTGCTCCGGTGGTGCGCTACGCGGCAGATTTTGTTCGTATCCACATTCGCAAGCAGCACTTCCTGGTCCAGGTACGTTTCGGTTCGCTTGATTCGCCCCGTGGTGGACACGACCACCCAGCCGGGAACCTTGTACGCACGACCGCTGACCAGCGTTCCGCTGGGCGGGTAGGGATCACCCTTGGACTTTCCGATGATCGTGCTCACTTCTCCCGTGTCGAGGTTCCCGATTAGGAGCGAACCGTCTCCCGATGGACCGTCGTATTGTGCCGACGCAACGATGTCCTGCCCCGCCGCGTTCATCAGCATGTCACTGTGCTCAGCACCATTGAGTCTGACCGTGCGGATCACGTTATTCGTGAGCGGGTCCAGAACTTGCTCGACCGAACCGCTGGTCTGTCCGTAATACAAGGTGTGCCGGCCGGAGGGTGTGGCCTGCGGCACTACCGCCTCGGCCGTCACCGGGCTGCCCATTGCGCTCGTGGAAAAGCGATAGCTGAAACCGGCGAAGTTTGTGGCGCCGTTTCGACCCTTGCTTGTCAGCGCGCAACCCAACCCGATCAGATCGTTGTCCTGGCTCATGGAAAAGGGGTCCTCTCCGCCTCCGACGTGCCAGACACTGGAACAAGCACTCGCCAAGGCGCCGCTCCCCTTGACGTCCTTGGTGAAATCGTGAACGGTGTCCCTGGAACCCGAGGACACATGGTATCGGATCAACTCCATCGTCTGCCGATCCACGTAATACAACACATCGGGCTTCGTGGTGTCCCAGTAAAACTGCTCGATGTCAGCGGGCCGAATCGAGAGCCAGCGCTTGAAGGCATACGTCTTTCCATCGAACAACGCCCACCCGGGTGAGCTGCTCGCACCAGGTCGCGGCGACGTCGCGTAGAGCAGCAAAAGGGATTCGTCGGCATTCCAGGCCGCGATCGTCGGATATGGTGGCACCACCACGTTCAAATTCCAATCGCCTCTCACGTCGGTGATGCGTCGGATCGTCACGCCGAAGTCCGGATCGGTGACCGCCTGTCCCTTCGCCGGTTTGGCCAGCGGCGAATAAGCCACCAGTTGCTTGTCGGTCACCCGGACCCCCGCGCACGGATCCGAAGATGTCCCAACACTACCGGCAGGCGCTGCGCTCGACGCAGGCGAATTGCCGGAGGCGGCGAGCTTGCTCGACGGAGCGGCGACCCCCGGGGCCGACTCACTCGCACCGCAAGCAAGCAATATGAGAACCGACAAAATGGCCGGAGCCCGAGAGCGAATGCGCATAGCCGCCTTATCTCCCCGCTGTTCGATGTTCTGTCTGCGTCCCCACCCGCGACGGTAGCCGTTTCGCGCAATAGAAGCCAACGCTTGTGTCTTGTCCGTTGGCGCGCGCCGTGCCGCTAGCAGGTCAGCCGGGACAGTCCGTGCTGCACACTCATCAAGGAGTGTATCCCGGCAGCTCGATTACGTAGGTATCGACGACAGCGTTCGGGTTAGCAGTAACGGAGTTTCCCGGCGACGCCGCACCCCAGTCGCTGGCAAACAAAATGCGCGTGCCGCTTGGGCTCGGAGTGGCATTGGGTTGAGCCCAGTAATTCGAAATTGCCGCGTTATCCCAGTTTCCGGTGCTGCGATGGTGGGCCACGCGGCACATCTCCATGGTATCAATATTGACGAGCATCACTTCCTGGTCCAAGTAGCTCTGCACGACGTTGATGTTGCCCGTCGCCGACACGACGACCCAGCCCGGCATCTGGGTCGCACGACCGCTTATCAGCGTGCCGCTCGGCGGATACGGGTCGCCCGTATTCCCCCCGATGATCGTGCTCACGGCCCCCGTCTCAAGATTGCCGATGATCAGCGAGCCATTGTCACCGGGTCCGTCGTACTGGGCCGCGGCCACGATGTCATTGCCAGCCTTGTTGAGCAGCATGTCACTATGCTGCGTGCCGTCAACGCCAACGCTGAGCACTACCCCGTTGTTTGTCGTATTCAG
>Ga0187770_10000492_pt1 | contig 19111 bp, 18 predicted proteins | sample 0116_SJ02_MP02_2_FD_133154 | JGI IMG/M metagenome (GOLD analysis project Ga0187770, IMG submission 133154) | Tropical peat soil microbial communities from peatlands in Department of Meta, Colombia - 0116_SJ02_MP02_20_MG | ecosystem: Environmental > Terrestrial > Soil > Wetlands > Peat | place...
CTGCGTGTCGCTGCACGGCGCCAACCGGCTGGGCTCCAATTCCACCGCCGAGTGCCTGGTGTGGGGCGGGATCTGCGGCGAGGAGATCGTCAAGGCACTCCCGAGACTCAAGGTCACGACCGCTTCGGAGGCCCGGGTGCAGGCGGCGCGCCGGCACGTGGAGGGGATTGCCGACCGAACCGGCAACGAGAACCTCTACCAGGTGAAGCAGGAGCTTCGCGCCGCCATGGACAAGTACGTCGGGGTCTTCCGGAAGGAGCCGGAGCTGCATGAGGCGCTGAAGAAGATCGCGGAGATCCGGGAGCGCTCGAAGAGGGCGCCGGTGACCGACAAGGGCAAGGTGTACAACTCGAACCTGTTCCACGCCCTGGAGATCGAGAACCTGATCGATTTGGCCGAGGTGACTGTGGTGGGGGCGCTGGCGCGGAAGGAATCGCGCGGCGCCCATGCGCGCCGCGACTTCCCCAGCCGGGACGATGAGGAGTGGCTCAAGCATACCCTGGCCTTCCGCACGGAGGCCGGGCCCCGGCTCACGTATAAGCCGGTGACTATCAATACCTGGAAGCCGGTGGAACGGAAATACTGAGGGCGCGGCGGGAGAGGGGGATCGGTGCCGTCACGGACGGCCGGAACGGGAGGAGAAGGTCTCATGCTCACGACCAAGCATCATCCGAATCGGTTGGGCATCTGGGGCTGGCTGGGGGGCGGGCGCTGGGGCTTCGAGCGCTACCTGTACACCCTGCACCGCCTCACCGGTCTGGGGCTCCTGGCGTATTTCCTGATGCACATCGTCCTCACCACCTCTCGAAGCCTGGGGCCGGAGGCCTGGGCCAGGGCCATGAAGATGGTGGAGGGTCCGGCCTTCGTTCTGGGCGAGTACCTGGTGTTCGCGGCCTTCGCGCTGCACGCCCTCAACGGGGTTCGACTGGTGCTGCTGGAGCTCGGTGTCGGGGTGGGGAAGCCCATCGAACCGGTCTATCCCTACCGCACCTCGGTCCACGTGCAGCGCCCGCTGGCGGTGGGAGCCATGCTCTTGGCGGCGGCGGTCGCGATCATCGGCGGCCTGGACTTCTTCATCCTGAGGTAGGAGGTCGAATCCCATGCGCGATCAGAAACTGTGGACGTGGCATGTGGCGGCGGGGGTGCTCGTTCTGGTGCTCCTCGGCCTGCACATGGTCATCATGCACCTGACCCGGACGGTGGGGATCGGCAACCCCGCCGGGGGTCACGCGGTGGATTGGGGGAACGTGGTGGCGCGGGGGAAGAGCCTGTTCTTCACGCTCACCTATATCCTCCTGCTGGGGGCGGCCCTGTTCCACGGCCTGTACGGTCTCAGGAACATCGTGTGCGAGTTGGGGCCCTCGGCAGGCCTCAAGAAGGCCATCAACGCCCTGCTGCTCGTCGGCGGCCTGGGCCTTTTCGGGCTGGGAACCTGGGCGGCCATCGCCAGCTTCCAGCTCGCCAGTTCCCTGTAGGAGGCGGCCATGGCTGCCACGACACTCCGCGAGGTCGTTTTCCGGGTCCGCCGCTTCGATCCCGAGCGCGATCCGCGCCCCCATTATGAGGACTACCGCATCCCGGTCCACCTGGGCCTGACGGTCCTGGACGGCCTGTGGAAGATCAAGGAGAGCCAGTCGCCGAGCCTGACCTGGCGATTCTCCTGCCGGATGGGCATCTGCGGCTCCTGCGGCATGCTCATCAACGGCTTGCCGCGCCTGGCCTGCAACACCCAGGTCGCGGAGCTGGGCACGCCCGTCATCGCGGTGGCGCCGCTGCCGAACTTCGACATCATCCGCGATTTGGTCCCGGACCTCACGCCGATGTTTGCGACCCACCAGGATCTGCGGCCGTACATCATCCGCGAGGACAGGGATGAGCAGGAGAATCCCACGGGCGAGTTCCACCAGACCCCGGAGGAGCTGGAGCACTATCTCCAGTTCAGCTACTGCATCAAGTGCGGGTGTTGCATGGCCGCCTGCCCCACCGTGGCGTCCGATCCGGAGTACTCGGGGCCCATGCCGCTGGCCCAGGCACACCGCTACAACGCCGACAATCGGGACGGGGGCTTCCAGGTGCGGAAAGGGGAGCTGGCGTTCGGCCGGGGGCCGTGGCGGTGCCACTACGCTGGAGAGTGCTCTCGGGTCTGTCCGAAGGGCGTCGATCCCGCCAAGGCGATCCAGTACATGAAGCGGGCCCTGGTGCTGGATTTCCTGCGTCTCCGGAAGAGGGGGTGCCCGGCCAAGCTGGCCGAGAAGCCCAAGGACGTGAAGCCACGGCCGGATATCCCGGAAGCCCCGAAGCCGACCGTGTAACGCGGGGGCGCATCGGCATCTGTCGTTCCCGGTTGCCCGATTGCCCGAGGGCCGGATCGCCTGGTTGTCCCTAAAGTTTCTCCTCCGCCCGCCTGTGGTTCCCGAATATTCATACTCCTGCGATTCTGCGAAGCTCCCACCCCTGATGATCATGCCGCCACCCGCTCATAGTGATGACGCAGGCCACCCACTTCCGGGAAGGCGACGACCACTCCCTGCTCAGGCGACTGCACCGGTCGGGCGTCAGGACAATCCATGGCCCGTGACAGATGCGTCCGCCAGCGATGGTAGTCCTGGACATAGCTGCTCAGGAGATGCCGGAGGTGAGCCTCGCTCAACACGATCACTTGATCCAGACACTCCCGCCGGATGCTGCCCATTAGCCGCTCCGCATATGGATTCTGCCAGGGACTCCGCGGGGCAGTGAGCACTTCCTCCATGCCCTAGTGGGCGACGCGCCGCTGAAACCAATCGCCATACACGGCATCGCGGTCTCGGAGCAGTCGCCATGCCGTGGCAGCCCGGCGTAACGACCTATGAAAATCAAGCAGTTACAGATCTATTTTCGTAGCGTGTACTTTGGGGTCGTATCCCAAGGCAACGGTATCGCGTAAACTGAAACGGTATGGTCTAACCTCAGCGGTCAAGGCAGTTCATATTGCCAGCTAAACCGCGTGCCCCGCGACGGAAGCCGGCGTGCGAATGCTGAATCACCTGCAGTCCACACCTTTGCCACTCATTTGGCTCTGGCGGACAGCTCGGTTTCAAATTACAATGCGCGACAGTGCCGCCGCCAAAGCGCCCCGACGTAATGGCAGATGAGAGTGTGGCGCCGCCCTCCGCCAACATTCTCAGAGAGGCAGGCGAGCCGAGATGGCGGCGATGCAAGAACTCGATGCAGTGCCCACCCCTGGCCGTGATCCAGCGGGAACTATGGTGACCATAGTTTCCACAACGGCCAAATCCAGGTCGGGCACAGAGAGATCATAATGCCAGAAAATTGATCGGCCGCACGAACGCCATCGCCGTGTTTGGGGAGACAAGCGCATGTCAGCCCGAAATGTTTTCGGAACGGGGGCGGCGCGCATCGACCTGGCCGTCCCTGCCGATTTGCCGTTTCCGCGCCGGAGGAAGCTCCGTCGGCTGGGACGGAAACTCTATCCATATCTATTCCTGATTCCGACGGCGGCTTTGCTGGCTGGCATCTACCTCTACCCCCTCTGCGAGCTCGTCCGCACATCCTTGTACGATGCGCACACGATGGCGGGCATGCGGCAATTCATTGGACTGGCCAATTATCGTCGGGTGATCTCGGGGGATTTGCTGGACATCTTGTGGAAGACGTTGGTATGGGCGGGAATCTCCACACCCGCGGCCATGGTCTTGGGCCTCTCGGGGGCCCTCTTGCTCAACCATGACTTTCGGGGCAAGAACTTCCTGAAGCTTATGGCCTTCGTCCCCTGGACAATCCCTCACGCTATGATCGCCATCTTCTGGAAATGGCTCATTCACCCATATTACGGAATGGCGAACCACCTCCTGCTGAGTCTCCATTTCGTTGACGCCCCCATCAACTTCCTCGCCGTCAAGACAGCCCTGCTGACGGCGACCGGCATGCGGGTCTGGAAGGGCGCGCCGTTTGCCTTGATCACGCTGCTCGCGGCACTGCAGACGATTCCGAGGGAAATGTACGAAGCGGCAGAGGTAGACGGGGCCGGGCCGGTCCGGACGTTTCTCAGCATCACTTTCCCTATGATCCGAGGCATCTTTCTGACCACGTCGTTGATGATCACCATTTGGGCGGTCGTGACTTTCGATATGTTGTGGGTGCTGACGGAGGGCGGGCCATTGGGAGCAACGGAAATCTTGCCGATTGCCATCTACCGGAGGGCGTTTCTGCTGTACCGGGCTGGGGAGGCGTGCGCGCTGGGTGTCATCGGCATGGCGCTCGTCGCGTTGCTGGGCGTGTTGTACTTCTTCGCCTTAAAAGGCGCAAAGGAGTGATCGGAATGGTCACTGGGCGCAGGAACAAGTGGCTGATCGTGTTCGCCGCTGTGCTGCTGGATGTCATCTTGTTCGCCCCGCTCTATTCAGGGGTCCTTGGTTCGTTCACACCCGGCGATCGCGTCGGGAGTCCGTCGCTCCTCCCCCGATATTTTCACTGGCAGAATTACATTGAGATCTGGAAAAAGGTGCCACTGGCCAGATACATGCTGAACTCGATGCTCTATGCGGTTGGGGCCTGCGTGATCGGGGTCGGAGCCGCCCTGCCAGCTGGCTATGCCGTATCGCGATTCAAGTTCTGTGGTCGGCAGATGTTTCTGTTTCTGGTCCTCACTACGCAGATGGTCTCCGTGTCGGTGATCATCATTCCGATGTTCAGATCGCTCGTAACGCTGAACCTGTTCGACAGCAGTCTCGCGGTCGTGGTCACGATCTCGGCAATGCCCGTTCCCCTGATCGTCTGGCTGCTCAAGAACTACTTCGATACGATCCCAGTCGAGCTCGAAGAAGCCGGCGCGGTTGACGGCTGCACGCGCCTGGGCGCATTGTTTCGAATCGTGCTGCCCGTGTCGCTTCCGGGACTGGTCACATCGGTGATCATTGCTTTCACCACCACGTATAATCAGTTCTTCATTCCGATGGTGTTCCTGTCGAGCGCGAGCAAGTATCCGGCGCTCGTCGGCGTCTATACGATGGCATCAGAGCTCGTCCCCTCTTGGCATCTGGTCATGGCGTCATGCCTCGTGGTGCTGGTCCCCCCCCTGGTGGTGTTCTTCCTGTGCCAGCGGTACGTCATGGGCGGGCTGATCGCAGGAGCCGTCAAGAGTTGAGCGCCTCGTGACCCGAGTCTCCGGCGAAACAGCACGGGCTGATCCAACAGGAGAAAAATTGGGTCTTGACAGGGCAGAACGCAGCGCGTATGGTATCTGCGATCAAAGATCTTAGATTACACCTTCCCGCCCGTTCCGGACCACCGGCCGCCGCCCAGTAGGAGGATTATCGATGTCCCGCAGGACTGGCCACCCCCTGACCCCTCGCCAGACCCTGACAGACCTCGCGTACCAGCGCATCAAAGACGATATTCTGAGCGGCAACTTCGAACCGGGGGAACCCGTCTCAACGGGGCAGCTCGCCCAGAATTTGCAAATCAGCGCCATGCCAATCCGGAGCGCGCTGACCCGACTCGAGGCCGAGGGACTCGTCACGATCGCTCCGCAACGAGGCGTGACAGTGTCCAGAATTTCCCCTGACGAATTGCACGAAAATTCCATCGTCAGGAGCCGTCTTGAGGCGCTGGCGGCCCACCTCGCTTGTCACAACGTTAGCAAGAATGACATTGCCGCATTACAGCGGATTTTGCAGGATCTGCGAGACCACGCTAAAGCCAACGACCCCAAGAAATGGGTGAAATCCAACGCGCATTTTCATGAACTCATTTTGAAATGGAGCAGGAATCGGACGCTGATTCGACTCGTCATGGAGCTTCGGCATCAGGGCATGCGCGGCCGAATGGTCACCGGACATGTCCCGGGCCACATGGATCGCCGAAATACGGAGCATGCCAAGATTATAGACGCCTTGGCGTCACGGGATACCGAATCGGTGGAATCAATTATGCGCGAACATATCCTCGCGGCCGGCACGGAACTGGTCGGATATGTTCGGGGCACGACAACGGAATCTGTGATGTGACCGGATAGCCACCTGACACAGCACCCCCACAGACGCAACATCTAGCGGGTGCGGTAGTCGCTCTCAGTAGACAGTAGGGCATCAAGCCCCCACACCTTGGAGGTATGCGGGTGTTGGCCTCTGAGATCGGCAGATGATCCAGTCCTTGCTGGCTCCCCGCCGCCGTCGGAAGCCGTCGAAGCATCGACGGGACTCCGCCAGCGCTTTCCTGCTCGACCACACTCGTCCACCCCGGGAACATGCCGGTTGGCATGGCCGCTGTACGCCTATTTAGAACATCATAGGAGGGAACCGTGGACATCGGGACGATTCATCGGGCGCAAAGGTTAAAGGAGTACATCTGGGACAACGTCGAGGTCGGCGAGGAATACGGGCCGGTGGAGGGAATCGTCTCTGACCACCATGTCAAGAACCACGCGTATGCGACGGATGATTACGCGCGCTGGTACTTCGAAGACTCGCCGGAATTTGGGGGGCGAATTGCCCCTCCCATGCTCTTGGCCAACGACATCCTGCGGTTGTTTCTGCTGGCGTATGACAGCACAAACTTTTCCAGCGGCCTGCATGCCCGGAACGAAGTCTGGTTCTTCAGCCCCATCTATGTCGGACAAGGTGTCACGATTCGAGGAAAGAACATCGAGAAGTACCAGAAGCGAGGCAATAACTATCGGGTCCTGGAAGGAGAAGTGCTCAATAACACGGGAAAGCTGTTGCTGCGCATGCGCGCGGTGGAAACGGTCGGACTATACGCAGATTCGAAGGTGGGGCAAAGGTCGGGCGAGCCTGCGCGAAACGTGATCACCGGCGAGGTCCCACCCGGATCACCCGTTGTCAGCCGTGCCAGCTGCCATGTCCCTGAGGGGGCAGTCCTTCCCTCGCTGGTCAAACACGCGTCCCTTCCGCAGAGCATCGTTTTCTCCGGCTTTCCCTTTGGTTGGGTTGAAGGAAGCGCCTCGACCATGCGCCATTGCATCCACACCGTTCCCGAGGAGGCTCAGCGGCGTGGACAGCCTGGAGTGATTGTCCAGGGCCTGATGTCAAAAGCATACCTGGCGGAGCTGTGTATGAAATTCTATGGCCCGGGCTGGCTGACGACCGGGCACATTTCCGTTGCGTTCATCCGTCCGGTGATCGCGCGGGACACGATCACGGCATGTGGCATGGTGAAGCGAGTGTTCCAGGAGTCTGGCGAGACGAGGATCGAGCTGGATTTGTGGTGCAAGAATCAACGGCAAGAACTCATCACCGTGGGCCATGCCACGGGGCCAGCGGCATAAGGCCGCAATGCAGGCGGGTCCGGATCCATCGATGGCCGGACCAGACAGGGGGTTCTCATGAGAGAAAACGCACGGTGGTCTCGGCGGACTTTTCTTGTCCACGCTGTGACGGTCGCGGCCGCCACGGCGACAGCGCCCTTGTTGTCCCGCACGGCTCATGCCGCAAGCGCTGGCTACCCCATCAAGGGCAAGACGATCAGCCTGATCGTCCCATGGCCTCCGGGAGGGCCCGCGGATGCCAGCGCCCGCATCCTGTCCCCCGTCCTTGAGGAGACACTCGGCCTCCACATCGAAATCATCAACAGAGGTGGCGCCGGAACCCAGCTTGGGATGAATGAGCTGGTGAGATCCCGAGCGGATGGTTATACGCTCGGGCAGGTCAGCCTGCCCACTCTCCCGGCGGTCTACTTCAATCCCGAACGACAGGCAGTATTTGCCCGCAAGAGTTTCCAGCCGATCTCAATGTATCTCAATGATCCTGGAGCCCTTGCCGTTCGAAGCGACAGCCCCTACAACGACCTGAAGTCTCTCCTCGATGCCGCTAAGGCAAACCCAGGAAAGCTCAAGGTAGGAGCGACCGGCGTCCTGACAATGGCCCATCTGTTAGTGCTGCTGCTCCAGAAGGCCAGCGGGGCGAAGTTCTCTGTCGTCCAGTTTGACGGAGGAGGGCCCGGACTGATCGCGTTGCTGGGTGGCCATATCGATTGCTTGTCAGGGGTTCTCAGCGACGTCGTCGTGCGGCACAAGGGGGGGCAGGTGCGTGCGCTGGTCGTCGCCGGCAAAGAGCCGAGCCCCTTTCTCCCGGACGTCAAGACCGCCGAAGCGCAGGGATATAACATCTACCCCTTGGGCTCGTCGCGCGGGTGGGCCGGACCAGCAGGGACACCGAAAGAAGTGGTGGAGAAATTTGACGCTGCGGTCAAGCGTGCCGTCGAGGACAGCGGGGTGAAGCAGAAGATGGAGGCCGCCGGCCTGGCCTTGTATTACATGCCCACCGAAGCGTATGCCGCAAACTGGGCAGAAGTCGACGGCATCGTCAGGCAACTCTTTGAGGAAGAGGGGATCAAGGTTCCCACCCCCTGAGCCGTGCCGGCTGGTGGCGCCAATGGCCGTAAGCCGATCGGAGGAAACCCCAGCGCGATGACAACTCCACTGGCAGGTCTCCGCGTGCTTGAGCTTTCGCGCTGGATCGCCGGACCGTTTTGCGCGCTCGTGCTCGGCGACCTCGGTGCGGATGTCATCAAGATCGAGAGCCACAAGGGAGGGGATGAATCCCGCGTTGTGCAGCCCCAGGTCAACGGGGAGAGTATCTACTTCATGGTGTTCAACCGCAACAAACGCGGGGTGACGCTCAACTTCCGACACCCCAAAGGCCCAGCCATTATCCGGCAGATGGTCGCGCAGGCGGATGTCCTGATCGAGAACTTTCGCCCGGGCACGATGGAGGCGATGGGCTGCTCGTATTCCACTCTCAGTCAGATCAACCCACGACTGGTCATGGCCTCGGTCTCTGGCTTCGGCCAGGATGGACCATTGGCCAAGCGCCCCTGTTTCGACTCGATCGTGCAGGCGAAGAGCGGAATCGAGGCATTGACCGGCTGGCCAGACCAGGCGCCGGCGCTGGTGGGAACCTCAATTGCCGATTACATCACGGCCCTATACGCCACCGTTGGCATTCTCGCCGCCTTGCGCCGACGGGACGAGACTGGGCGCGGCCAGTTGGTCGATGTTGCACTGTTGGACAGCCTTCTTTCGACGTTGATGACAGCGATCCCGGAATACTTGCTGCTCGGAAACATCATGCAGCGGCAGGGAAACCGCGCGCGGTATGTGGTGCCGACAGGAGCCTTCAAGACGAAGAACGGTTGGGTGCAAATCAGTGGTGGCCAGGACAACCTGTTCGTCCGGCTTGCGAAGGCCATGGGGCAGGAAGGTCGCTTGCAGGATCCACGTTTTGCCACCGTCGCGGCGCGGGTGGAGCATATCGAAGAGGTGCACGCGTTTGTGGAAGCATGGACCCTGCAGCACACCGGTGAGGAGATCGAGGCGATTCTGGAACGGGCGGAGGTGCCCAGCAGCAAGGTGTGCACTGTTGAGGATGTCGTCAAGAACCCTCAAGTGCATCATCGGCAGCAGATCGTCGAAGTGCCTCACCCCAAGACCGGCAAGGTGCCGCTACACGGTGTGACGATCAAACTGTCGGAGAGCCCTGGTTCCATTCGGAGACCGGCACCGACATTGGGACAACACAATCACGAAATCTATGGGGAATGGCTGGGCCTCTCGACCGCCGAGGTGACCGCCCTGCGAGAGGAGGGCGCGATCTAATACCCACACTAACGATACATTCTTCCGATTCGTCTGCAGCTTTCGCGTCTGCGGGTAAGTCGGACTGGGGCAGGGGACAGGGGTCTGCGAATCCGAGGTGGGGCGCTCGATTTCTTGTGGGTGAGGTCGACATTTTCGCAGTCCTGTCACGGGTGGGGGCACAAGCATGCGACGGGCTCTCCTGATCGTTACGGGAATGGGTGCTGCGCTGGCGCTCTTCTTTGTGGTCGCAGATCGAGCATACCCGTTAACAGTGAACGGCGAGGCGGGTTCGGGCCTCTTTCCTCTCATTATCAGTGTCTGGCTTCTCGCCGGTTCCTTGATCATGGCCGGCCACACCTACCGATCTCGCGAGTTGGCGGCAATCCAGGTGGACTGGCCAGATCGGTCAGGTCTGCTGCGCATTTTCGGAATCTTGGTCGCATGCCTGATCTTCATATTCCTGCTGACGCCCCTGGGCGATCTTTGGACCACCTGCCTGACTATCTTCCTGGTCTTGCGGATCATGGGGATGAAGCGTTGGCTGTACCTGCTGCCGACCGCGATCCTCATGGGCGCAATCACGCACTGGCTGTTCTGCTGGTTCTTGGGTGTCACGCTACCGCAAGGGACGCTGTTCGACTAAGGGGAGTCATGAATCCGCTTGCGGGAATCCTCTACGGTTTTTCCGTTGCCTTCGGCCCCGGCAATTTCGCGGCGGCTGTCGCCGGGGCATTCATCGGCACGGTCGTAGGGATTCTCCCCGGGCTGGGGCCCACCATTGTGATGGCGCTGCTTTTAATCCCCACCATGAGCATGAGGGCTGAGACTGGCCTCATCATGCTCGCCGGCGTCTATTTCGGGACCCAATACGGCGACTCCCTCTCGGCCATCCTGATGGGGGTGCCCAGCGAGACTCCCTCGGTGATCATTGGCATCGACGGCTATGAGATGGCCAAGAAGGGCCGGGCTGGCGCCGCCCTAGCCGTCGCCGCTGTCGGCTCGTTCATCGGTGCTACGGTTGGGCTCCTCGGCCTGACCTTTGCCGCCGGGATCGTCAGCCGCGGCGCCCTCGCATTTGGCCCGCCGGAATATTTCTGTACAGCGGTGGTCGGCCTTTTCATCCTGGTCCGGGTCTCCAGCACCTCGATCGTCGCCGGCATGGTCCCCCTCGCCTTCGGGCTACTCTTGACCATGGTCGGTTCGGATCCCATTTCGGGAAATCCACGCTTCACCTTCAAAAATCTGGAGTTGACCCTGGGGATCGATCTGGTGCCGACGGCCATGGGTCTCATCGGCATGGCAGAGATGTTTGCCATCGCGGCCAGTCCCCGCGGATTGCTTAAACCCAGTGCGGTCAAATTCCGCGAATTGCTCCCGACCGTGAAGGAGTGGTGGGACGCCGTCCCGGCAGCGTTCCGGGGATCGGTGATGGGCTTTTTCCTGGGCCTCTTGCCAGGTCCGGTCATGACGCTCTCAACCTTCGCCTCCTACCGTCTGGAGAAATGGCTCGCGCCCACCGAGGTTGGCCTTGGCTCCGCCAGGGCAGTCGCCGGCCCCAAAGCGGGGGATGATGCATCGATCAGTGGCGGCCTCGTGCCGCTGATGGCCCTGGGCATCCCGTTCACATCCGCCACGGCCATGCTGTTTGCCGGCCTGCTGCTCCATGGCGTCCAGCCTAGTCCCATCCTCATGACGGAACGGCCGGAGATTTTCTGGGGGTTGGTGGCCGCCATGTACATCGGCAATGTCGCACTACTCGTCTTGAACTTCCCGCTGGTCGGTTTGTGGGTCAACGTCCTCCGCATCCCGCAGTCGATTCTGTCCGCGGCGCTGGTCATCTTGATGTTGATTGGTTCCTACAGCTTGCGGAACAGCGTTCTGGACATGATCGTGGTCATCTGCGCAGGGCTGGTGGGATATGCCATGCGACAGGTGAATTTGGATCGCACGTTGGTGATTCTGGGGCTCGTCCTCGGGCCGATGCTCGAGAGCAATTTCCGGCGGAGCTTGCAGATGGGCAACGTGCTGATCTTCGTTGAGCGTCCTATCACTCGGGTCCTGCTCACGATATTGCTGGTCGTCTATGTCCTACCATCCCTCTGGAAGCCGGCGTGGATGCGCCTTCGGCCTGCCCTTGGGCCATGGACCGAGGGGAAACGTGAGATATAGGGACAAAGGCTGCACGAGAAGATCTACAGACCACAGCAGCCCATGCAACACGTTGAGGGTAGGGCTCGGCCCACTTGATCGGGCGTTCGAGAGGAGCAGCCGCGAAAAGGAGTCACCGGATGGGCCAGTACATGCGCATGCCTCGCCTGTCCCAGGACATGACCCGGGGGCGGATTCTCGATTGGCTGAAGAAAGAAGGCGACGCCGTCAGGGAGGGTGAGCCGCTTGTCTCTGTCGAGAGCGAGAAAGCGGAGGTGGAACTCCAAGCGCCGCAATCGGGAGTACTCAGGCGGGTGCTGGTCACCGCCGGCCAGGCCGCCGATGTGGGGGCACCGCTCGCGATCTTGGCGGCCGCCGAGGAGAATATCGCTGATTTGCTGAAAGCCTCCGCAGTGCCTTCGACGGCAGCGGGCCAGAGTGCAACGGTACTGCCCACCGCCCCCTTACCATCGACCACGCCGGGCCTGACGCCCCGTCCTCCGGGCAAGCGCCAGCCGGTGTCCCCGGCAGCGAAGCGTCTGGCGCGAGATCTGGGCGTGGATCTCCCGGGCGTGATCGGGACGGGTGCCGATGGGCTCGTGACGGAAGCGGACGTCCGGGCATCTGCCGCCCGCATGGCTGAGCATGTCCAGGTCATCCCGCTCACCGGCCTTCGCCGCCGCATCGCGGAGCGGCTTTCGTTGAGCCGACAAACGGCGGCAGACGTGACCACGGTCGTCGATGTTGATATGACCGAGGTGGCCGCCCTCAAGAAGGCATCGGGACTGTCCTACACGGCCTACGTGATTTGGGCCACGGCCCAGGCCTTGCGAAAGTTTCCCATTCTCAATTCTACGCTGGAAGGGGATCGGATTCTGGTGAAGCAAGACATCCACCTTGGGGTAGCGATGGCGCTCGAGGACGGGTTGGTCGTCCCCGTGATTCGCTCGGCCGATCGGAAAACGGTTGAAGAGATTGCGCGAGAGATGGATGCGTTGGCCAGACAGGCCCGTGAGCGACAACTCGGGCCCGTCGAACTGACCGGCAGCACGTTCACCGTGACGAACTCTGGCGCCTTTGGTTCTCTGCTGTTCACGCCCATTATCAACCATCCGGAGGTGGCCATCTTGGGGATTGGCAAGGTGGCCGACACGCCGGCAGTCCGGGAGGGAGCGATTGTCATCCGCAAGATCATGTACCTCTGTCTCTCCTACGATCACCGGGTCGTGGACGGGGCTCCCGCAGTCCAGTTCCTCCAAGAGGTGAAGCAGCAACTGGAACGGCCAAGCGTTCGCTCGATCGTGTGACGCGCGTGCGAGTGAATGCGAACCAGTAAGCATGGCGACTAAGCGAGCGGTCGGGCGCAGATAAGCGAGCGAGCGGAATGACGGGAGGAAATGAGCCATGGCAATCCACAGGGCTAGCGAACCCAAGCGGTACAGCTGGGAAAACATCACGGCGGGTGAGGACCTGGGCTGGGTGGAGGGAGTGGTTTCGGACTTCTATATCAAAATGCACGCCTTTGCGGTCGATGACTATGGCGACTGGTACCTGAAGGACTCCCCATTCGGGGGGCGCATCGGCCATCCGACGCTTCTAGCGAATGATATTTTGCGGCTCTTTTTTCTGATTTACGATCCGCGGCCCCCGTTCGCGAGAGGGCTCCACGCCAAAAACGAGCTGGAACTGCTTCGGCCGGTAAAGCTGGGCGACAAGGTTGTCGTATCCGGCAAGCACACGGAAAAGTACGAGAGGCGAGGCCAGAAAATCCGGGTTGTTGAAGGGCAAGCCACGGATGAGGCGGGCCGGTCGTTCATTCGCATGCGCACCTGGGAGACGGTGGGGTTGGGTTCCACCACACCAGTCGGGCAAGGTACCGGCAAACCGTCCGCGGATCTGATCACAGGTGAAGTGCCGGCCGGGGCGCCAGTCGTGCCCAGGGCCGGCAAACATGTCCCTGTCGGCGCAGTGCTGCCGTCGATAACCAAGCACACGACGTTGGAGCAGAGCATCGCCTTCTCCGGCTCCGTGTACGGCTGGGTGGAGGGCGGTGCAAAGAGCATGCGTTTCAGCATCCACACCGATCCGGAGGATGCTCGAAAACGTGGCGCGCGGGACGGCATCGTGCAGGGCCTCTGCTCGGCGGCGTACCTCTCCGAGATCTGCACCAACTTCTTCGGCCCACTGTGGCTCACGACGGGCCACCTGGCCACGAACTTCATCCGCCCGGTGATCGTGCGAGACGACATCACCGCATGCGGAATGGTCAAGCGACTGGAAGCGGAGGCGGGCAAGACACGAATCCACCTGGACATCTGGTGCAAGAATCAGAACGGCGAGCTCGCCACCGTCGGCCGGGCCAGTGCTCTGGCTGAGTAAGCCAACTGAGCCGTGGTGAGCGCATTGGTTATTGAGGGCGATGGCGTACAGCACCGGATCCAGGGTCGCGGGCGTTCCTGGCGAGACCAGAAAAGACGCACCTGCCTGCGCTGCTGGCAGTAACCACATCTGGAAGGGACCGATGAGACTTTCTGAGAGAGCTCCGTCGGGGGAGCGGCGAATGATCGGTCCATTTTGGCCGCAGCCGGACCGTGCTGCGGGCCAGCGGCTCGACCGCAGGCATCGACTGGATCTCCTGCCTTATGCGTTCGTCACACCCATCAGCCTTCTGCTCCTCGCTATCAGTCTGTACCCGAGCCTCTACGCCGTCCAGCTGGCTTTCACCGACGCCTCGCTCCTGCGGCTGGTCCGGGCCAAGTTCATCGGCCTCCAGAATGTGCTGCGTCTGGCCAGCGACCCGATCTTCCTGCAAGGACTCTGGCGAACGATTCGCTGGGACGTCGCGGTCGTGCTCACACAATTGGCCATCGCCCTGCCGATCGCCTTGTTCCTGAACCTCAAATTCCGAGGGCGCGGTGTGGTGCGAGCGGCAGTCGTCATTCCCTACATCGTGCCGCCGGCCGTGACCTCGCTCCTCTGGATGTACATGTTCGATGGAAACTTCGGCGTGGTCAATGACCTCATGGTTAGGCTCGGCATCCTGAATGAGTACGTGCCGTGGCTGAGCGACCCCACGGGCAGCTTCGCGGTGGTGGTGGCCGCCATGGTCTGGGCCGGGCAACCCCTGATGGCCATCATTCTTCTGGCGGTGCTGCAGTCGATCCCCGGCGAGTTGTACGAGGCGGCGACGGTAGACGGGGCGAACCCCTGGCAGCGCTTCCGGTTCATCACGCTCCCACATCTGATCCCGACGATCCTGTTTCTGCTGCTGCTCCGGACCATCTGGATGTCCAACCACATTGACGTGATCTTCATCATGACCAGGGGCGGCCCAGGCTTCAGCAACTACACCGAGGCGGTCTATAGCTTCATGCTGACCAATCAGTTCGCGATCGGGTACTCCTCGGCGGTGGCGGTGACGTTGGCCATCATCCTGGTGGCCGCCTCGGCGCTCTACGTCCGACACCTCGCCCAGAGGGTGCTGGCATGAGAACGACAGGGGGCAGGTCTCGATGGGTGCGGCCCGCGTCGCTCACCCTCGGCTCCGCGGCCATCTTGGTCTACTCGTTGGCGCCCTTCCTGTGGATCTTTATCTCTTCAATCACCCCTGAGGTCAAGGCAGACCTCGCGAAGCCGTGGCTCAGCGTTCGCAGGATGGAGTACTTCCCAACCCATCCGACGCTGCAGAACTACCATGATCTCTTCCGCAACGTCGCCTTCCCAGCGTACTTCCAGAACAGCGCCATTGTCGCCACCGGCACGATGATCCTGGCTCTTCTCGTTGCGAGCCTGGGCGCCTACGGTTTTGTCCGGTTCAGATTCCGGGGGCGCGGCTCACTGCTCGTGGCCATGCTGATGGCGTACATGACCCCGAGTGTCGTCCTGCTGGTGCCGCTGTTGGTGATCTTCCGGAGCTACGGCCTGATCAATACATATCAAGGGCTGATCTTAGCTGAGGCAACCCACACCGCCCCGTTCGTCCTGCTGCTCATGATCAACTACTTCTCCACCCTGCCCAGGGAGCTGGAGGAGGCGGCGCAGGTGGATGGCTGCAGCCGGCTGGGCACTCTTTTCAGGATCGTGCTCCCGCTCTCGCTCCCCGGGCTGGTGGCGGGAGGGCTTTTTGCCTTCATCGCCACCTGGAACAACTTTCTTTTTGCTTTCCTGTTCGCCACCACCGACCGGGTGAAGACGCTGCCTGTCATCATGCGCCTATTCGCCCTGGGCGAGCCCGCCGTCTGGGGCGTGAGCGCCGCCGGCGCGATCCTGACCACGCTGCCCGTGGCTTTGCTCTTTCTCCTGTTTCAGCGAATGCTGATGAGCGGATTGGCCGCTGGAGCGGTCAAGGGATGAGTGGGTCGTCCATCTGACTTAGGCGTAACAGCCAAGCGAGGGAGGTAGGAGATGAACAGCCAACGCATCCCGCGTCGTCGAGCGCTTGGCCTCATGGCAGCCGCGGGCGCAGCCGCCGTCGGCTCGCTGATCTCTCGGCCGGCCTGGCTCTGTGCCCAAGCCCCGGCTGTCCGGCGCAAAGTGAAACTCACGTTCTGGACCTTCGCCGACAATCCGGTGCACCAAAAGATGATCGCGGATGCAGTCGAGGTGTTCAACAAGGCCCAATCGTTCATTACCGTTGAGGTGGATGCCACCGCGAACTCCATTGAGATTCGGAACAAAATCGTGGTGGCCTTTGCTGCCGGATCGGGGCCAGACCTGGGCGGCACCCAGCAGACCTTTGTTGAGGACTATTACGACAACGGTGTGCTGCATCCGGTTGAGGAGTTCTTCAGGAAGTGGGAAGCGAGGGACGATTACTTCCCGTATGCGCTCAACGCCATGCGGTCGAAGCCGAGCCAGCCGACCCTATGGATGCCCAATGCGATTCTGCCGTACATTCTTTACTACCGGGCCGACTGGTTCCAGGAGGCGAAGCTCAACCCGCCGGTCACGTACGACGAGTTCATCGAGGCGGCCAGGAAGTTGAGTAAACCCCCGGAGCGCTATGGATATGCCCTTCGGGGAGGGGACTATAACGGCGTTCAGGTCATCGAGCCCATCTGGGGAAGCGCGGGGGTGAAGTTCGTCGACGAGAGCGGGAAGGTTGACCTCGATTCCCCCGAGGCGATCACCGTCACCGAGAAGTGGGTGGGGATGTTCACGAAGGACAAGTCGGCGCCGCCCACCGCCGTCAGCGACCGCTACCCCCAGAATTTCGCCCTGATGGAGGGGAACAAGGTGGCGATGTGGATCTACGGCACACAAGCCCACCCCCCACTCGACGCTGCGCTGGGGAGCAGGATTCAGGCGGGTCCTCCGCCCAGGGCGAAGGACAAGCTCTGCACCCTGGCCAATCCTGAAGGTCTGATGATGCTCACGTCCTGCAAAGAGAAAGAGGCCGCCTGGGAGTTTCTCGTCCACATGTCCTCTGGCCAGCCGGCCCGGACGTTCACGCAGGTCCGCGGCCTCCTGCCGGTGCGGAAGTCTATTGCGGCAGAACCGGTGTTTCAGCAGAACCGTTTCTTCCGGCTTGGCGTCGGCTTGTCGTCCAGTTGGTGGATGCCACCTTATTCCCATAAGCACTGGGCGAATTACCGGGACAAGATCGCCCCGTACTTTCAACAGGCGCTGCGGCAGGAGATCTCAGCGAAGGACTTCCACGTCCAGGCGGCGACGGCGTTGCGCGGGGACGCGTGAAGAAGTCGAGATCCCAATGATGGCGGCTCGCGCTGATATGTCCAGCCTGAGTCCCTTGCAGCATCAACGTGGAGGAGGTGTGCTGTGAATACTCGGCGTATGTCTCGTCGTCAAGCCCTCCGCCTCGCGGCGAGTGCGGCCGCCGCCGGCTCGCTGGTCGCTCGTCCGGCCTGGCTCCACGCCCAAGCTCCTGCGATCCGGAAGAAAGTGAAGCTCACGTTCTGGACCTGGGCAGATAACCCGGTCCATCAGAAGATGTCGGTGGACGCGGTCGACCTGTTTAACAAGGCCCAGAACTTCATCACCGTCGAGGTGGATGCCACCTCCAGCGTCGTGGAGCTTCGAAACAAGATCGTCGTAGCCTTTGCTGCGGGCTCGGCGGCGGACCTAGGGGGGACGCAGCAGTATTGGGTCCAGGATTATTACGATAGCGGCATCCTCCACCCGGTGGACGAGTTCTTCAACAAATGGCGCGAGAAGACCGACTACACTCCATACGCGGTCGATGCCATGCGGTCGAAGCCAGGCCAACCGATTCTGTACATGCCCTACAGCATTACCGTGTGGATCCTGTACTACCGGGCCGACTGGTTCCAGGAAGCGAAGCTCAACCCCCCGGTCACCTACGACGAGTTCCTCGCCGCGGCGAAGAAGCTGAGCAAGCCACCGGAGCGGTACGGCTACGCACTTCGCGGCGGGGACTATGCCGGGGTCAATGTTATCGAGCCCGTCTGGGCGAGCGCCGGTGTGAAGTTCGTCGACGAGAACGGGAACGTGGACTTCGAATCGCCCGAGGCGATCGCCGTCACGGAAAAATGGATCGCGATGTTCACCAAGGACAAGTCGGCGCCACCAACGGCGGTCAGCGACCGCTACTCCCAGAATTTCGCCCTCATGGAGGGGGGCAAGGGCGCCATGTGGATTTACGGCACACACGGCCACCCCCAATTAGACGTTGCGCTGGGCAGCAGAATTCAGGTGACCGCCACTCCCAGAGTGAAGGACAAGGCATACATGCTGGCGAACCCCGAAGGCCTCATGATGCTGAGCTCCTGCAAAGAGAAGGAAGCCGCCTGGGAGTTTCTCGTCCACATGTCCTCCGGTCAGCCAGCCCGCATGTTCACGCAAGGGCGCGGGGGTGTGCCGGTCCGGAAATCGATCGCCGCAGAACCGATCTTTCAGCAGAATCGGTTCTTCAAGCTGGCCTTGGCTTCCGCCTCCAGTTGGTGGATGCCGCCCCACTTCCACAAGCACTGGGCGGACTATCGGGACAAGATCGCCCCGTACTTTCAACAGGCCCTGCGGCAGGAGATCTCGGCGAAGGACTTCCACGTTCAGGCGGCGAAGGTGTTGCGCGGTGAGGCGTGAAAGTTTGATCCCACGGCTTGAGTGTGAGTCGGCCCTAACACCGGAGACACTGCTGAGGGTGGGCTCCCGACCGTATCAATTCGGAGGAGGTGTCCAGTGAAAGCCCAGGGTCTCTCTCGTCGTCGAGTGCTTCGCCTTATGGGGGCCGGCGTGGCCGCCGCCGGCTCGCTGGTCGCTCGTCCGGCCTGGCTCCACGCCCAAGCTCCTCCGATCCGGAAGAAAGTGAAGCTCACGTTCTGGACCTGGGCAGATAACCCGGTCCATCAGAAGATGTCCGTGGATGCGGTCGAGGCGTTCAACAAAGCC
>Ga0187770_10000493_pt1 | contig 19109 bp, 8 predicted proteins | sample 0116_SJ02_MP02_2_FD_133154 | JGI IMG/M metagenome (GOLD analysis project Ga0187770, IMG submission 133154) | Tropical peat soil microbial communities from peatlands in Department of Meta, Colombia - 0116_SJ02_MP02_20_MG | ecosystem: Environmental > Terrestrial > Soil > Wetlands > Peat | place...
AGGAGTGTCGATGGTCTGTCCTCCGCGTTGTGCCGCGCCTGTCCAGAAGTCGTACCATTCAGTGCCGCTGGGTAAATAGACGGAACGACTGCGGGCCTTGTAAGTGGCTACGGGACTGACCAGAAATGCCGGGCCAAACATGTACTGATCGCTGATGTCGCGCGCTTTCGCATCAGTCCGGAAGTCCATCACAAGAGCGCGCATCATGGTGCCGCCGTCATGCGTGATGTTTCCTGCAAGCGAGTAAATGTAAGGCAGCAAACGATAGCGCAGACGGTCAAACTTCAACTGAGCTTGATAGGCAGGGTGCGATTCCCCGCCGAAGAACCACATCTCCCGATTGGGAAATTCTCCGTGCACGCGCAAGAGAGGAACGAAAGTGCCGAACTCAAACCAGCGTGTATTCAGCTCGCGCCATTCCTCGACATCCTCCGCCTTCGGATTCTGCGTGGAGAACCGCGGGGGAACGGAAAAGCCACCAATGTCCATCGTCCAATAAGGAATCCCCGAAAGGCAGAAGCCGAGGCCGGCAGGGATCTGCGCTCGCAGTGCTGTCCACGTAGAGGATATGTCACCTGACCATGTCGCTACGGCGTAGCGTTGCTGCCCTGCAAAAGCAGACCGGGTCAGGATGAACACTCGTTGGTTCGGAGCAACTCCGCGTTGCCCGTTGTAAACGCCTTCGCTGTTCATCAAAGGGTACGCGTTAAGCATGCGCGAGCCAGTGCCGAGCGCCGTTGGATTCATGTGTGTGCGTTGCGCTTCGAGTGTGGGAGTCGGCGTGAGGTCCGGCTCTGTGGCATCCATCCACCAAGCATCCACATTCTTGCTGAACAATTCGCGATTTATTTGCGACCAGAAAAGTCCGCGAGCCTCGGCGTTGAAAGCATCGTAAAAGGTGTATGGATAGCCGACCCAATCGCGCAGACCCTCTCTCAAATTCAACTCATAGAGAAAGCCTCGCGATTGCATGGCATCAAAGTCGGCCGTACCCGGATAAAACTTGCCCCACACTGAAATCATGAGCCGCGCATTCTTTTGGTGAATGGCGCGAATCCAGCCGTCGGGGTCCGGGAAACGCGCAGGATCGAATTGATGCGATCCCCAAGCATTTTCTTTCCAGTAAAACCAGTCTTGCACAATGTTGTCAAAAGGAATGCCGCGCGAACGGAAGCCATCGATCACATCCAAGCTCTCCTGCGCCGTCTTGTAACGCTGACGGCTCTGCCACAGCCCATAAGCCCAGGCCGGCATCATGGGAGCTGGGCCCGTGAGTTGGCGATACTCGCCGATGACTTGATCCAGCTCCGGACCGCACACGAAGTAATAATCGATGCCGTCTCCGACTTCGGACCACAGCGAAGTGGAAGGTCGAGAGGCCGACGTTTTCCATGACAGACTTACGGCTCCCAATCCGCCTTGATCTTTTGTCCACTCCAGCCGCACGCGGTAGCGATGTTTGGCTTCCAGATGAACTCGAGCAAGGTCCTTCCACGGCAGCCAGTTCTGACGCCAGTGGTTCATTAGCGTCTGATCGCCGATCCAGAGCTTGATGCCGTTGTTCGAGAATGCCTGAAAAAGATATTCCCCTGTCGCGGCAGGCTCGAGCTCTCCTTCCCACCTGACGCTAATGTCGCCATCAGGCAAATCAGGATGAATGGCGCGATTGGGATTCGGTGCGTGGCCGTCAACGTTGAAATCAATCCTCGAATCGATGCGCTGCCCGACCAATTTCTCAAAATTGGCACCGGCATAGTAGGAGCCGGTCAAGCCGCCCGGCTTGCCATTAATGTCGTAGAGCTGCGCGGCTGGAATCAGATCAAAGGGACGCAAATCACCGAAGCGAGTGTAGGAGGTGTTGTCCCATAGAATGCCGTAGCCGCGGCTCGAAACCAGGAAAGGTACAACATCCGTCCCGTTATGCTGCCAGAGATCGAGATCGTAGTTTTTGATGTTGAGGAGTCCCAAATGATTCTCGCCCAAGCCGAACAGCAACTCATCAGAGTTGGATTGCCATTGTTGCTGAACATGGAAGGTTCTCTCGCCCTGCACCTCGGCCGGAACAAGGGATCGACCATCGTTCTCTTCTTTGAGAACCACCTCTCCTGATGCGTCAAGGAAAGTGACAGAGCCCGATGATAGGTTCACTCGCACGGAAAGCTTGGCGGTTTTGAGGGTGGCCTCGGCAGTGCTGCTCAAACGCCATTCGGGTGTGGGACCTTGAGTAGACAATACCGAAACGCTTTTGCGGTCAAAGAAGGAGCGGTTTTTTGAGAACGCAACGCGAATGATGCTGTCGTTGCAGACTCTGATTCGGAGAAAGCCATCGTGAATGGCGACAACGATGCCATCGAATTGCTTCTCGGGCGCCGTAGCCTTAAGTAGGTTCGTCGAGACAGGGCTCAACAGGGCTGCACAAACTACGCCTAGTCGTAAGTGCCGAAGCATGGCTCCCCCGGGATGGGACTCAGACAGAACGCGGGACATTCGATTCTTCCAATCTCCACATCAATCAAGTTCTCACCAGAAAGCGGATTTGGCATATATTTGCATCGTCTGTTCGATGCGCCCAAATCCTACAACAGGTGGCACTGCCGATGACAGAAGGTAGCTTGAGACGCATTATTCAAGCGGCCATTTGGTTGGTCGCTTTCGTGGCGTGCACGGGAACGCTCCTTGCGCAAGACAACGATCACACCCTGCCCCGCATAGCGCACGAGGATGGTCGCTATGCCCTGCTAGTGGACGAAGCGCCGTATTTGATCCTCGGCGCACAGGTGAACAACTCTAGCGCGTGGCCTGCGATGCTCCCAAAGGTTTGGCCCGCCATTGAGTTTCTGCATGCCAACACGGTGGAGATGCCCGTCTACTGGGAACAATTCGAGCCGCAACAAGGGCACTTCGACTACACCGTGCTGGACGCGTTGCTGGCACAGGCCCGCGAGCACCGTGTGCATCTTGTTTTGCTTTGGTTCGGCACTTGGAAGAACGGCAGCCCTCATTACATGCCAGAGTGGATGAAGCGTGATCCTGTCCGCTATCCGCGCATGATCGGAGCCGACGGTCGGGTAATTGATTCGCCCTCACCTTACTCATGGGCAGCGTTGGAAGCCGACATCCGAGCATTCACCGCGCTGATGCACCATCTCAAGACGGACGACAGCCAGCATACGGTGCTCATGGTCCAGGTGGAGAATGAGCCTGGAACGTGGGGCAGCATCCGTGATTACTCGCCCGCGGCGCAAAAGTTGTTTGAGGCCACCGTCCCAGCGGAGTTGCTGAAAGCTCTGAACAAGAAGACCGAAAACCCAGCGGCGAATTGGCTGCAAGCATTCGGTGAAGATGCAGAGGAGTTTTTTCATGCCTGGTCGGTCGCGCGATATATTGAAAAGGTTGCGGCCGCCGGAAAAGCTACATATCCGCTGCCTGTTTATGTAAACGTTGCGCTAAGAAATCCATTGAACCCGGGCCGCCCCCCAAGTTATGAGAGCGGTGGAGCTACCGATAACGTAATTCCCATCTGGAAAGTTGCGGCTCCTTCAATTGACTTGGTCGCGCCTGACATCTATATGAGTGGCAGCGCGGAATGCCTGAAAGTGCTGGACCTCTATCAGCGACCGGACAACGCCTTGTTTGTACCTGAAACAAGCAATAACCCCAACTTTGCTCGCTATTTCTTTGCAGCTCTCGGACACCAAGCAATAGGCTTCTCGCCCTTTGGAATCGACTATACGCGGTATAGCAACAGTCCTTTGGGAGCCACAAGAATAAATGAAGAGACACTCGCGCCCTTTGCGTTGAACTACGAGCTGATCGGCCCGATGGATCGAGAGGTGGCAAAGCTGAACTTTGAGGGCAAACTCCGCGCGGTCGCAGAGGAGCAGGGCAAACCACAACAGTCATTTGAAATCGGATCGTGGAAGGCGACGGTCTCATATGGTCTGCCGCAGTTTGGTCCTGGAGACAATCCAGCAGGAAATGCTGAGCCGATAGGACGCGCGCTGATTGGCCAAATGAGTGATGATGAATTTCTTGTCGCTGGCTTTTTTTGTCGAGTCGATTTCCACGTGGCGGACACTGCATCCGGCAGACAGCGCCAGTTTATCCGCGTCGAAGAAGGTAACTACGAGAATGGGAACTTCGAACCGATCCGTATCTGGAATGGAGATCAAACGGATTGGGGGCTCAACTTCACTTCTGTTCCGCAGGTGCTGCGAGTTTCTCTTGGCACTTACTGATGAGGAAGGCTGATGCCTAGGTGCGCTGTAAGTCTTTTTGTCATCTTATTAATGTGCACGACCGGAGCATCTGGTGCGCTGCCCCAGAATGAGGGCTCCATTGGCGCGGCTGCCGCACAGGCCTTAACCCAAGGAGATGCTTTTCGTGCTCAGAGGAAATACCCTCAGGCGCTCGAAGCGTACGGCCGCGGTGACGACCTCTCACACCATACGTGTGCAATGTGTCTCATGCGGATGTTTCAGGTTGAGCGAGCCCTGGGCGACTTCCCCGCAGCGCTCGGCTACGCGCAGAAGGCCGTTGCCGCTGCCGGGAACAATAAGTCGCTTGCCGCGCAGGCGCATCTCCTTCGCGGAGCTCTGCTCGGTGAAATGGGCAGCAAGCCGGGTGACAGTGAACTCGTTGAAGCAGAAAGAGAATTTCGCGAGGCCCTGGCGCTCGATCCCGCGCAGGTGATCGGGCACATGAATCTCGGCATCGTCTTGCTCCGGCAGCAGCGAGATGCGGACGGGATCGCGGAGCTGAACCGCTTCATTGAATCTCCGGGAGCGGATCCCGGGGATATCGCCGAAGCGCGACGCATCATAGCCGAGCCTATCCGCGCGCGCGAGCCGTTTGCGCCGGATTTCTCTATCGTAACTCTCGACGGACACACGATCTCGAATGAGACGCTTCACGGCAAGGTTGTGCTACTTGATTTTTGGGGAGCCTGGTGCCTTCCCTGCCGCGCATCGCTGCCGATGCTGATGGATCTGCGGAAGGAATACGCAGGCCGACCGTTCGAGATAGTCGGCATCAGTTCCGATACGGATGAAAAGTTGTGGAGGGATTTTATCGCTGCTAACGACATGACTTGGCCGGAGTACCTCGACCTCCCTGCGCGTGTGCAGATAGCATTCCAGATCAGATCCTTTCCAACGTTCATTGTACTCGATCAGGAGGGTGTCATCCGGTTTCGCGAAGCAACCTTGAGGCGTAGCACGCCGGCGCGCCTTGAAGATACAATCGACAAGCTCTTGAACGTTCACTAGATGTTCCAGTTGGCTGACGTTTGGAGGAATCGATGAACTCGTCCTCAAGGAATTTTGATTACCATTTTGGTGCGAGTAGACGCACGCCCGGCCGCGCTCTTGTCATGCTGGTTCTGCTCGCGACGGCAACCGTTGATGCGGTCGCACAGCAGCATGTTTATTCACCTCTGGATGTGCTGTCGGACTCGAACATTACAGTTCGAGTGTACGGCCCCGATAACAAACCGCTGAGGCAGATGGCGTTTGTCACACTATACCGAAAAGGATCAAACCTGCCCCTCGGCACTATCATGACTACCGTTTCGGCTGAGGCAGTCCTCACTGGGATGCAGGGATATGGACCTTACACTGTGGAAGTCAGTGCGACCGGGTGCACAATCGAGCGCCAGGACTTCGACTACAACGCTTCTTCCGGCCGCGTTGAAGTTGATGTCACGTTGCACGCTCTTCCGAACTCCGCTACCACGCCAGCGCCGGCCGCACCTCTCGACCCCAAGGCCCGAGAGCTCGTGCAAAAGGGACTGAAGGCCATGCAAGTGGGGAATTTCCAAGATGCGCAGACCGAGTTCATTGCAGCGCGCAAGACGGCGCCGCAGAACCCTGATGTTTGTTACTTGCTGGGAACAGCCTACCAAAAAGGCAAGGACCTCCAGAATGCGCAAGTGTTTTTCGAGAAGGCCACTTCGATTGACCCGGATCACGTGAAGGCGCTTGTCGCTCTCGGGCAAGTGCGCGACCAACAGAAAAACTACCAAGCCGCAATCACGCCTCTTGAGAAAGCGTCCTCGCTTGACGGAAAAGAATGGCTTGCGCGTTGGGTTCTTGCAGACGCCTACTTGCGGATTGGGGAATATGAGAAGGCGCTCAAGTCCGCGCAAGCCGCAGTGGAATTGGGCAATGGCGCTGCGAACAAGGCTGAGTTGATCGAAGGCGAGGCCCTGGCCCAATTGGGACGTCGCGACGACGCCATAAAGATGCTGGAGACCTTTCTCCACGATATGCCCGGTGACCCCGCCGCGCCATCCGTGCGAGTGTTCATTGCGAAACTGAAAGGTGGCGCACCAGAATCCTCCGACAAACGCAACTGAAGAACTCGTGTTGGATCTTCTTCGACTGAAGCGGTTGCCGATGATCGTGCACTCTGGTCTGTGCCGGATAAACGATAACCGATAGGCACATTAGAGGTCGTAGTGGGTCGCCGCAGTAACTTCCCACGCATCATGAGCGGTGAGGATTGCGACCCTGTTCCGCCTCTCTCCTTCAATGCTCTCGCATGGAATCGAAAGCGAACGCACGCCATCCACGTAGTCTAATCGTGCCACGCTCCTTCAGTGAGAAACAGTTTCCGCTGCATTCGCCTGCACATGGCAGGCTAGGTAGACTAGCGCTGTTTCGCAGGCCGTTGACCGCCCGATTTGCTCGCGGCAACTCAAAGTCTTCCCGAGACTTACCTACAATCCCTGACCCTGACGAGGAACAAAAAGACCTTGACATTCGCCCCACATGAAGGTAAAACCAGCGCAGGTGGAAGGTAGCTCAGCAGCATAGGGATGTCACTTGTGAGTGAGTTGCCTTCGGGGGTGTGATGGCCACATGCAGTTCCTCCGTGTCTCGGCCTCTGCGAATTCAGAAAATCCTTTTTTCTGTTAGCACTTGCTCGTTGCTGGGGCAAAGTGTGTCTTCGCAGGGTCTGCCCACCAGACAGGTGTAGCGTGTTGCATGAGCTTTCTCGGTTTGTTTTTCTCGCGCTTTATGCAATGACACTTTTTTACCACACCTCCCTATCCGGGTGGGTAGGGAGCCAGGGAGGCAAGATGAGTACAGTACGTTCGAAAGGAGTGCAGATGCGTTCATTTCCAAAATATGCTGTAGCGGCATTTGTGCTTTTGGCGCTGGCGCTTCTGTTTCAACCGGCGTCGTACGCACAAATCACCGGCACGATCACGGGGTCCGTTTACGACAAGACGGGCGCCGTAGTTCCAAATGCTAATGTGTCCCTGATCAACCAGGCCAGCCAGGATACTCGCCTCACCGTAAGCAACGGCGACGGGTACTTTGCGTTTGGCTCGGTGAATCCGGGCACTTATACCATCAAGGTCGAACTGAAGGGCTTCAAGAGTTTTCAGCAGAAAGACATCATCCTTCAGGCTAGCGACAAGCGCAACGTGGTTGCGACGCTCGAAGTCGGGGCGGCGGTGGAAACAGTCACTGTGGAAGCGCAAACAGAGTTGACGCCTGTGGACTCCGGAGCTCGGAGCCTTGACCTCACGGCCACAGACTACAACCGGCTTCCCATGGTTACGCGCAACGCTACCGAGTTGCTGCGCACTCTGCCGGGCGTTATCACGGTCGGCAACGGCACCAGCAACGGCGCCAACAGCAGCATGGACTTTTCGGGAGTTGGCGCGGCAGGTTCGTCGGTCGGCAACGGAGTATCAGCGGCCGGTGTTCCCTACCGCGGCGGCACAGCCCTCCTGATGGATGGAACCAACATCCTTGATGAAGGCTGCGACTGCACGTCGATCTCGGTTCCAAACCCCGACATGGTCCAGGAAGTTAAAGTGCAGACCTCAGCCTTCGGCGCGGACAGCGCGAAGGGGCCCGTGGTCATCAACTTCTTGACCAAGTCCGGCGGCTCTTCGTATCACGGCGAGGGCTATCTTTATGCCCGCAACGCCATCTTCAACTCCAACAACTGGCAGAGCAACGCAAACGGGGGCTCTGTTGCAACCGGCGACCACTACTACTATCCCGGCGGCAGCATTGGCGGCCCGATGCCCTTCACCCACAAGAAGCTTTTGTTGTGGGGTGGGTACGAGCACTTCTATCAGCTCGCGTCAGGCGGCACTGAGCTGCAATCCGACGTTCTCACGCCAGATATGGTGAAAGGGAATTTCGGACCTACTACAGCGAACAATGCACTTTGCACCGCCCTATTTGGGACTAACGCGGACACCACCAGCGCTGCGGCCGTTGGCAGCTTCTGCTACGACCCGACGACAGGCAAAGGACCGGGCGGGGCGACCATCGCTAGCGCAGCTGCCGTTCCAGTCAATGCCGGCGCAGCGGCCCTAATGGCGCTCATGCCAAGTTGCCCGGGAAGTGTTGGTTGCACCACTTCAGTCGTGAACAGCGGCGGATTCAACTACTTCTATCCCGTTCCGGCTCGCCACAACGGCTACGTCTATCGCCTGCGCGGCGACTACAACCTCAGTGACAACGACAAGTTGTTCGTCACGTATCAGTTCTCGAGCGATTCCCAGCCATCCGATGGCGATTCGCACATGTGGTGGCTGCCGAACAACTCGGTTGTGTTCCCTGGCGGCGGACTCGTGAACTTCACCCAAACCAAGAACATCACCGGGAACTTCCTGCACATGTTCAGCCCGACTCTCACCAACCAGTTGACGGCCTTCTGGACCTATTACAATTCACCGCAGTCGCCGAACAACTTCAGCGCGGTCACTCGTGGAGTCGCGGGCTACCCGACGAATTCTGCCAACGGTGGCACACGGGCTGCTTACGACACAATCTTCAAAAAGGAACTACCACTCACTCAGAACATGGTTCCCGGATGGAACACTACGTCGGGAAACAACGGCTCGTGGGCGGGTAACGGCCAATACGCGCTACCTGACTTCAGCCAGTGGGACGTCTTCTCGCAGAGCGGCGGAAGCTACTTCATTAGGAAAGAGAACCCCGCATTTGCCGACGACGTGACCAAGGTTGTGGGCGTTCACACGATCAAGTTCGGCATGTACTACGAAATGACCGGCAACAACCAAGGCAACTTCAACCCGCTGAATGGCGGCTTCTCGTTTAACGGGTTCAATTCCAACCCGGCCACAACCCTCGACGTGATTACGGGGTTGCCGCAGGGCACTCTGAACCCGGCCGCCGACTTCATGATGGGCATTGCCTCCAACTATAACGAGCAGAATTCTCTTCCCTTGAACGACCAAGCCTACAAGACCTTTGCAGTGTACGGCATGGACTCGTGGAAGGTGAAGAAGCGCTTCACGGCGGACTTTGGCTTCCGTGTCGAGCATGTCGGCCACTGGTACGATCGCGACGGATTTGGCAACGCCGTATGGATCCCAGGGGACGTCGTTAAGGACGTGCTGTCGGGGAAGACCTACCCAGGCGTTGAGTGGCATGCCATCGACCCGGGCATTCCTCTCCAGGGTGCTCCGGCCAGGGCAGTCAACATCGAACCCCGAGCGGGCATTGCTTATGACATTTTCGGAACTGGCAAAACAGTGCTCCGCGGCGGATGGGGCATGTACACGTTTGCTGACCAAGTGAATGACTTCAGCGGCGCACTTGCATTGGCGCAGCAAAGCATTCAGACCACTCTTAGTCCCATTCTATCGAGTGGCACGAGCGTGCTGTTCAGCGAGACCGGCCTGTTGCCGCAACCCGCTGCGGCGTTCTCGTCGCCATCGGGCGGGCCCGGCTACATTCTGGACCCGAAGGACCACAACAATTCCTGGGTCCATACATGGAACATGACCATCGACCAGCGGCTGCCCTGGAATTCCTCTCTCGAAATTGCTTATGAGGGGAATACCGGCGGCGCGCTGTTCTTTGGCGGCCAAGTCGGCGGCGGCGGAAACCTCGGCGGCGGCGACTACATCAACGTCAACAAGACCCCGTTGGGTGCCTACTTCTCGGCCAACCCGTTCACGGGAAGCATTGCAACCGATCCGGAGAACGTGTGCGGTAAGTATCCCGACGGCACGCCCGTCAACGGAGTGCTTGGCTGCCTCAATGGGGCGGCCGACTACCGTCCGTTCGGAACCATGAACGTTGGAACTTCGGCAACCCCGAAATACGTCAACGTTTATGGCACCAATTCGATCAACGTTGAAGAACACCAGGGCTATTCTGACTACAACGGCCTGGCCATGATCTGGTCGAAGCAGACCGGTCACTTCACCTACAATGCCAGCTTCCTGTGGTCGAAGACCCTCGGGTTCAGCAACGGCAACATCAACCCGTATGTCCTTCGCGACGACTACGTCGTGCAGCAGATTGACCGACCCTATGTCATTAGCGCCTCTTACTCCTACGATGTCGGGAAGGCGTACAAGGGCGACAGCAAGATATTGGGCGGAGCTGTGAACAACTGGAACATCACTGGTTTCACGACCTGGCAGAAGGGCGGCGACCTGCAGGCCCAGGTCAGCGAAAACCTCAACTTGGGCTTGAACTACTCGTTCGTCGACTCGTTGGGTAAGACCGTCACCGACGGCCTCAGCGCCAAGTCGTTCTTTGGAACTGACGCCTCGATGAACATCCAGCCAGTTACGTCGTGCAATCCAACCAGCGGTCTAGCCTCGAAGCAGATCGCCAGTCTCTCGTGCTTCGGCGTACTGTCGGTTCCGAGCGGAGCACCTGCTGAGCTGGCGGATCCGAACGAGCCGGGTGGGTTCGTAGCCGATACGGCCCATGCGTACTCGGTCGTGGCAAATGGGCCGACCCAACTGCCGTACATCTCGATGCCGGCGTTCTTCGGCAGCGACTTGTCGGTCTACAAGCAGTTCCACGTCACGGAGCATCAGACCGTCGAGTTCCGTGTAACCGCAACCAACTTCCTCAATCACCCGCTGTTGGGCTTCAGCGGAGGCTCGCCACTCCAACTCTCGTACACGCTCAATCCACTCAACAAGGCTGCGGGCTATGGGTCGCCCTTGACGGCAGCCCAAATCGCTGCGTGGGGTTTTGCCAATACCAAGAATGAACCCACAAGCGCGGCTTACGGCCGAGTCATGCAGTTTGGAGTGAAGTACAACTTCTAAGTGCAGTTGAGGCGGAGGGGTATCTTTTACCAGATACCCCTCTTTCCTCAGACTTAGGAGGTATCGGTACATTTGCAGTGAGTAGAACTTCCCCGAGTGCTCGGTTATACTGCGTTGTGATGCGAGACCGAGGATTCGGGCTTGGAATTCATGAACCGCCCAGTGGATTTGGTTTGCTGGGCGGTTCATTTTTTTTGCGGCGTATATGCCTTGCGCCTTGCGCTGGACTCCTGCTGCTTTCGGGGGTCTTCCCTGCCCTTGGGCAAACAACAGAATCCCAACCACCTCCCCAGAATGTCCTCCAACAGCACTACGACGCTGCAGAGAATGCTCAAGAGGCGGGCGATTTGCAGGGGGCGGCGACTGAGTATCGGCGGTTTCTTGTCGAAGCTTTGCACCGCCTGGCCTCTAATCGCGCTACTGTGGGCGACTTTGGCAAGACGGCGCCCCTTTTTGAGGAAGCGTTGGAATTGGACTCTTCGGATGTGAATTTGCGCCTCGATTATGCGGAGGCTTGCCGCCGCGGGAACGATTTGCTTAAGGCCAAATCACTCGCGGAAGCTGCCGTGGCTGCAGCGCCCAAGGAATCTCGTCCCCGCCTGGTGCTTGGCCGGATCCTTCTGCAACTGAAAGAAAACGAGGCGGCAGCCAAACAGTTGGAAACAGCCGTGGCAATCGAGCCGAATTTTACGAACGGGTATGCGCTCGGGAATGCCTACCTCCTGATGAAGGATCAGCCCCACGCCAGCCGCATCTTTGCTGAAATGCTCGCGGGACTTGGCGATTCCCCGGAAATCCACATGGAATTCGGAACGGCCTACGCGCAGGCGGGCTACCCGGAACAGGCGATTCAGGAATTCAAGAAGGCCATTGCGGAAGATACCATGTACCCCGGCGCGCATTACTCGCTGGGGGCCGCCTATATTGTGGGTCTGGGCGACGCCGCCGACGCGGAAGCCGTGCCGGAGTTTCGGGAAGAAGTCAAGAACCATCCCGAAGATTTCCTGAGCCATCTGCAGCTAGGCTCGATCGCACTGGGTCAGCACAAGCTTCAGGAAGCCGAGGAGGAGATGACACGTGCGGCCGAGTTGAACCCTCGGAGCCCCGATGTACACCTGTACCTCGGTCAACTATATGTTGAGACGAACCGCCCCACCGAGGCCGAAACTGCGCTACGGAAAAGCATCTCGCTGACCTTTGATGTCTCACGCAACCACTACCAAGTCCAGCGAGCGCATTACCTGTTAGCACGCCTTCTTCTCCAGTCCGGCCGGCAGGAGGAGGGCAAACAGGAAATGCAGATTTCCCAGGAATTACAGAAGAAGAGCACTCTGCAGAACCAGGGCAGACCGGCCGCGAGACCTAACGGGCAGGATTCTGAGGCGGTTGCAGGAGAGAATACGCTTTCAAGCGGACCGCTTGATCCCGAGGCCCTGAAACACGTGGAATCATTCGAGCAGCAGGTCGAGCCAGCTATCGCGGATAGTTATAACAATCTGGGTGCCATTGCAGCCGGGTCGAGTGACTTGGCGGAATCACTTCATGATTTCCAAAAAGCATTCCAGTGGAACCCGACGCTGGAAGGGCTTGATTACAACTGGGGACGAGCAGCTTTTTCCGCCAACAAATATGATCAGGCGGTGGGTCCACTGGGACGGTTGTTGCAGGCCGAGCCCGACAACACTTGGGTCCGCTCTGCGCTGGGCATGAGTTTGTTCATGCTCCAAAGGTACGGCGAAGCGTTGCAGACGCTGCAACCGATGGAAACTCAAATTGATGCCGATGCAGAGCTGGCCTATGCCTACGCCGTGTGCCTGCTGAAGACCGGTGATCGCGACAGCGGCGTGAAACGGTTGAAAGAGTTGGAGACGAATGATCCGAAGAATGCTGCCGTCCACGAGGCGCTGGGAGAGGCGTTTGCCAGTCAGCGCGATCTCGCTGGAGCTGCCGCGGAATTTCGCGCGGCCCTCAAAGTGAAGCCTGATGACACTACTGCAAAGTACAATCTGGCGCTCGCCTTAATCGAGCTCCACCAGAAGAGAGAAGCTCAGGAGCTTCTGGCCGAGGCAGCTAGAGGCGGCTCAGAGAACCCAGATGTCTACTACCAGCTTGGCAGACTGCGACTCGATCGAGGCGAAACAAAGGCGGCCATCACGGCTTTGGAAAAGGCAGCGAAGCTCAGTCCGAACAGTGATTCCGTTCACTACGAGCTGGCTGCTGCGTATCGCAAGGACCTCAGAATGGCCGACGCGGATCGCGAATTGAAACTCTATGAATCGCTGCGAGGCACATCATCCAAAGCCCCCGATGTTGCGCAGCCAAAGTAGACTTCTTGAACGAGAGAATGTTCCGCGCGCTCCCCTGCGTGCAGCCTGCTCCTGATCTCGAACAGAAACATCGGGTGATTGCCCTCAGTGAAGTGTAAGTGCGTCGCGTCCCTTGACGACACTGGGTTAAAATGATTGAGATTGGAATGCTATGAGTGCCATTCGAACCGCCATCTTGATCATGATCCTCGGGCTTGCTCAAGCGCCGAGCCTAGCTCCCATCCGTTTTCACGATATCGGGCCGCAAGCAGGGCTCACGACCGTGCCTCACTTTTCAACGGACAAGCGCTACCTTGTGGAAATGATGGGAGGCGGCGTTGGACTGTTGGACTGTGACAACGATGGCAAGCTGGATATCGTCGTCGTTACTGATTCGACCATCGATCGCTACCTTCATGGAGGCGACATGATGGTTACCCTCTACCGCCAGGACGCTGATCTTCATTTCACGGATGTAACTGAGTCTGCCGGCCTCACCACTCGCGGCTGGGGGATGGGGGTAGCCGTGGGAGATTTTGATAATGACGGGCTCCCCGACATATATGTCACGGGCTATGGTCACAATGTGCTTTATCACAATTTGGGCAACTGCAAATTCGAGGATGTCACGGAAAAGGCGGGCTTACAGGTAGGTGGATTCAGTGTCGGAGCTGCCTGGGCCGACTACGATCGCGACGGCTTTTTGGACCTTTTCGTTTCGCGCTACGTGCACTCGGACATCTACAACCTCCCACAGCCGGGCTCGGTGTCCTTTGATTACAAGGGATTGCCCATTGAAGTGCCACAGATAGAAGGAGAAAGTGATTTTCTGTTCCACAATCGTGGCGACGGAACTTTTGAAGACGTTTCCGAAAAAGCTGGAGTCAGCAATCCAAGCAGGCAGCGTGGCATGGGCGTGGTGTGGGCCGATTACGACGGCGACGGTTGGCCGGACCTTTTCGTCGCCAATGACATGGGTCCGAATTTCCTGTACCACAACAAACACGATGGAACTTTCGAGGATGTCGGCATGATCTCCGGGACCGCATTGAGCATCGATGGCCGGGCCATGGGTAATATGGCGGGGGATTTTGGGGATTTTGACCGGGATGGAAAGTTCGACTTGGTTGTCACTCGCTACGGGTATCAACCCATGAGCCTCTACTGGAACCGCGGAGAGCAAGGTTTCACTGATGTTCTCTGGGAATCACAGATGGGACGCTCCAGTTATTCCCCGGTAAGATGGGCCACGGGTTTTGTGGACTTCGACAACGACGGGTGGCCCGACGTTTTCGTGTCCAACGGCAATGTCTCCACGGCAATCGAACTGCTCCCAAACGAAGTCAAGTTTTGCGAGCCGATCCAACTGTACCGCAACAAAGGCGACCGCACCTTCGAGGAAATCGCGGACGCTTCAGGACTGAATGATGGTCCTTTGCAGTCACGGCGCGGAGCGGCCTTTGGCGACATCAATAATGACGGCAATGTGGACGTTGTGGTGTATAACGTCGGTGGACCGCCTTCGCTATTCCTGAACCAGACACGGAATTCGAATCATCGTGTCCTCTTTCGCCTGGTGGGCACCAAGAGCAACCGTGAGGCTATCGGCGCTCGCATGACAGTGTACACATCGAAAATGACCCAGATCGATGAGGTTCGCGGCGGTGGCAGCTACCTATCTTCGAGCGACCCGCGCCTCCATTTCGGGCTCGGTTCCGATTCCAACATGAAAAAGGTCGAGGTTCAGTGGCCAAGTGGGTTGAAAGAAGAGTTGAAGGATGTCCCCGGCGACGCAATCTACACGATCGCCGAAGGCAAAGGGATTACGAGTACCATCAAACTTCCTCCTCTAGAGAAGAACAATCAGCCTGCCCCCGTAGTGCAAAGCCAGAAGGGACGTTCATGACGTTCGCAATTCAATGTTTTCGAATTCGTGCTCGCAGCGAGCGAATCCCGGAGGTTCAGGATGCGTAGGCTGGCTTTTATTGGCCTGGCGATTGCCACAGCTTGTCTTGGTCAACCTCCTTCGCCTCGCCTGCCTGTTCCCAAATTCGAAGACGTTGCGAAGCAGGCTGGTTTGACGGTTTCGCACATCTCTGCTCCGGAGAAGAAGTCGATTATTGAAACCGTGAGCGGAGGTGTTGGGTTCATCGATTGTGACAACGACGGCAAGCTCGACATACTCCTTGTGAATGGCTCGAATGTGGATCGCTATCGTCACGGTGGCGACCCCATGGTGACGCTTTATCATCAGGACGCTGACTTGAAATTCACGGATATCACGAAAAGCGCCGGCCTGACACGCAAGGGTTGGGGCATGGGAGTGGCGGTCGCGGATTTCGACAACGATGGATGGCAAGATCTGTACGTGACCGGATTTGGCGGAAACGTCCTTTATCACAATCTCGGCAACTGCAAGTTTGAAGACGTCACGGAAAAGGCTGGCGTTCGAGGCGGCGGCTTCGCGCAAGGAGCGGCTTGGGGCGACTACGATCGCGACGGCTACGTGGATCTGTTTGTCGCGCGCTACGTTCACCTCGATATCAACCACCTTCCCGAGTTCGGAAGCAAGGAATGCACTATTATGTCCGTGAAGGTGCACTGTGGGCCATTGGGCCTTGCGGGAGAGACGAATTTTCTTTTCCGCAATCGCGGCAACGGCACTTTTGAGGATGTCACCAAGAAGGCGGGCGTGGACAACTCCCCGGGCGCATACGGCATGCAGCCGCTCTGGTTCGATTACGATAACGATGGTTGGCCGGACCTTTACGTGTCCAATGACGCTGGAACCAACTATCTGTACCACAACAATCACAACGGAACGTTTGAGGACGTCAGCTTGATATCCGGAACCGCCGTGGACGCCGATGGCAAATCTCAGGGATCCATGGGCGTCGACGCAGCGGATATCGATCACGACGGTTTCCTCGACCTCTTCGTTCCGAACTATTCGCTGCAGCCCGATGCCCTTTATTGGAACCGGGGACCAGTGGGGTTCGAGGATATCACCACAAGCGCGCATCTGGCCGAGGCCACCTATGAAAACGTTGGCTGGGGCGCAGGGTTTCTCGACGTGGATAATAGCGGCTGGGACGACATCTTCATAACCAATGGTCACGTTTACCCGCAGGCAGACCACATTAAAGGGTCGGCTCCCTATTACGAGCCGCTCCAACTTTTCCGCAATAATCACGACCGCACCTTTGAAGACGTCTCTGCAATGTCCGGCCTCGACAAATTCCGGCGCTCATGGCGAGGAGTCGCATTCGGAGATGTAAACAACGACGGCAAAGTCGACGTCTTGGTCATGGACGTCGATGGACCGCCGCTGCTTCTCATCAACCGCACAGAGACGACGAACCACGCCGTGCTGTTCCACTTAATCGGCACCAAAAGCAACAAGGCCGCCATCGGGGCTCGGGTCACGGTGACGGCTGGCGACCTCAAGCAGTTCAACGAGGTGCGCGGTGGCGCAAGCTTGTTTTCGCAGAATGATCTTCGCCTCCACTTTGGTCTCAGCACCCACTCCATCATGGACACGGTCGAGATTTCCTGGCCCAGCGGAAAGCAAGAGACTTACAAGAACCTGGACGCTGATTTTATCTATACCATCACCGAAGATGTAGGCATCCAACAAAAGACTCCCTTCTCCGGGACGGAAGCTCCCGATCCTCAAGCAAAGAGTTCATCGCTTCACCCCTAGCGCAACCCTTCGTGAACCATTTGACGTGAGCTCCAGACGCCATCTTCAACTCGCCCCGGCCGACCCGATATGGAACCGCAATTTGATTCACTTGTGAACGCCATCGGTGTAGAATCAAGGGGAATTAGCTGGTTTATATCCTCATAGCGCGCATTGATCTCACGGTTTGATTTCTCGAAGGAGGGTTCCGTGCGCGACCATCGAGTAAAAGTTTCTCTTCTCTCCCTTTGCTTCCTTGCCTCAACTTGTTGTGCCTTATCGGCCCGAGCTATCCCACAGATGGGCGACGACAACGCCAGAATCGTCGGCACCGTGGTCGACGCAGGATCCCACGACCCGGTCGCATCGGCCCGCGTGGACCTCATGGGCCCAGGCGGAATGGCCGCGCCCACGAAATACACCAACGAAGATGGCAAATTCTACATCGGCGCTCGCGACGGGGATTATCAACTCGTCATCCGGAAGATGGGCTACCAGAACGCCCAAGTGGACGTCAGCATCGTGGCTGCCGCCCAATCGCGGGTCGACGTGGCGCTTGTCCGCGATCCGTCGGACTCAGCATCCTCTCCCTCTTCCTCCGAAACGATCTCCGCTCGCCAATTGAAGATACCGGAGAAAGCGCGCAACGCTTACCATGAAGGCCAAGCTCTGGCGGCCAAGCACGACTACGATAGCGCTGTGGACCAGTTCCACAAAGCCATCAAGGCGTTTCCACCGTACTACGAAGCCTACGCCGATATGGGCGTCGCGCAGTACAAGCTGGGGCAAGCAGAGGACGCGCGTGAGTCACTGCAGAAATCCGTCGATCTCAGCGAAGGCAAATTCCCCGACGCCTTGTTCGATTCTGCCGACGTGCTCAACGCCCTTCACGATTTCGCCGACGCCGAGTCTTTTGCGCGGCGGGAAATCACCCTCGAGGATTCCTCGTGGCGCGGGCACTATGAGCTCGCGCGCGCCCTGCTGGGATTGAAGCGGCTCCCGGAAGCCGAACAGAGCGCCCGTGAATCGCAAAAGCTGAATGCGCAGAACCCGCCGCTCTATATCGTTCTCGTGAGCATTCACGCTGCAACGCGCCATTATGCCTCGGTCGTGCAGGACATCGACGCCTATCTCGTGCTCGACCCAAAGGGCCCGTTGAGCGACCAAATGCGTGCCACACGCGCGCAAGCCACCAAGGCCCTGGCCGATGCGGAGGCGCACGCCCCGAAAACGCAATGAATTCCTTTCCGGGCTGATTCGCTGCGCATCGGCACGCTGTGACGTGAAGCCATCGCGGTGTGACGAAACGTCGTTTCTCACTCTCCTCTCCCTCAAAAAGTGTTGCGATTAGAACGGGTGTCGCCGCTGAGCCGGAAGGACTTAGACCTCGTTTTAATTCCGGCGTGTTGCGATTAGAAACGCCAATCCGGCGAAGGATTGGCATCCCGAATCCAGCGCGCTCTGCCGCGTGAGGGACCTGCTTTTTCATTTCTCTCCGTGATCTCCCCGCTGGTTGTCGCATTTCTCTCGTAGGGGCACGGCGCGCCGTGCCCGGCCTTTGCCGTTGTTGTTGCCCTTCCGGGTGCCGCGTCCTTCGCGCGTTGTGCGAAGGGTGCGCTTGCCGTTGTCGATTCCTCACGCCGTCATCCTGAGGCACGACTCCTGCGCCGAAGGATCTCTCCTCTGCCTTTTGGGGCCTGTCGGCAATCCGTTTTATTCAGTTGACGATCCGGCGAAGGATCGGCATTCCGAGAAGTCCGCAGTCCCGGACGACGAGGCGCGACTTTTGCGTCCCGCGCTGTTGTGCGGGGAATCTGCACGTTCTTTTTAGGTTGTCAAAGAGCTTTTGAACCCTCGCCCGGAGGGTCTGAGTCACCCGCAGCACGACTCACGTGCATCGGAACGGTTCCAGCGGCGTCGCGTCTCCGGCAAGTAACCGTGTGCCAACAACTTACGACTCATCTCTTGCCGTCGCCCTTTCTAGCCACTCACCACCAGCCACTTGCCACTGGTTTCTATCTCCCCATTTCGACAATTCTATTATACCACATGA
>Ga0187770_10000494_pt1 | contig 19101 bp, 21 predicted proteins | sample 0116_SJ02_MP02_2_FD_133154 | JGI IMG/M metagenome (GOLD analysis project Ga0187770, IMG submission 133154) | Tropical peat soil microbial communities from peatlands in Department of Meta, Colombia - 0116_SJ02_MP02_20_MG | ecosystem: Environmental > Terrestrial > Soil > Wetlands > Peat | place...
CCTTCAGCACCGGCTCCTCAAGAGGATCGCTCCTGGGAAGCGCACCCCGGACGCGATCGCGGATGGCGCGCCGGGCCGTCGCCAGCAGGGCCGCGCGCTGCCCTTCGCTCAGGAGGGGCGGGGCGCCGTTCACGTCAGGGACCCAGCGGCGTCGCGCCGCCAATACACGCGGACGAGCTTGTCTTCGTGCGAGAACCGAATGTCCAGGGCGCCGCCGCAGGCCTTGTTGATGGCCCGACCAAGACGACGGGCCAGTTTCTCCGAGGTAGTCTCCACAACGAGAGGGTGCCTGGAATCTGCCTTGATGCGAATGATGCGCTCCAGGGGGTTCTTGGCCGCGGCGGCGCGGGCCGCGTTGCGCAGGAGATTGAGAATCTCCGCTCGGTTCTGGAGGAGGAAGGGGCCCGTCAGATAGAGGATGCCGTTGGGGTTGCCTTCCTGGGCGCTCCGACAGGCCGGGCAGGCGACGGTGATCGGACTGCCCCAACGCCGCACCTCGCGTCGAGTGGAGGGATCGAGAGACCATTTTCCCTTGTGCCACACGGCCTGGCAGTTGGAGCAGATGGCCGGATCTTTTGAGGGCTTCGAAACTCGGAGAGGGGTGGTGGAGGACAGGGCCTTGTCGAGTCGGACCAACCGAGCCTTGGCAGAGAGCATACGTATGTCCTCCTTGACAGCGGGTTCGGTCTGGCCACCTTTCAATATAGGGCCGGAAGGTCCGGCCTGCAATCGGAGGAGGGCTCCGAAAAGACCCAACCCGGACCAGACCGTCCTTGCGAATTCCGGGAGGTGAGGCGGTCGAAATGGCGTCGAATACTTCGACATGGCCGTGTGCACTTCCCGTTGGTGGTTATGATGTTGGATCGGGTATGATGTTCAGGATCGAAGTTGACATATGGCAGAGCGCGTGGTAATACTTGACTGTTCCGGTCGGCTATCTGTGATTTATCTCAAGGGGATAGCCATGAAGATTTCGACAAAGGGCGACTACGCCACTCGAGCATTGCAGGACCTTGCCATGCATTACGAGAAGGGCCCTGTCCCCATCGAGGCCATCGCAGAGCGGCAGGTACTTCCGGCCAGGTATTTGGAACAACTGCTCCTGACGCTCAAGCGGGCCGGTTTCCTCGCCAGCAGGCGGGGGGTCAATGGCGGGTACTACCTGGCCAAGCCCCCGAGGGAGATTACCCTGGGCCAGATCATCCGGGCTGTGGACGGTCCCGTAGCGCCAATCTTTTGCGTCACGGACCCCCCACGGGAAGGGTGTTCGCAGGAGATCATGTGTGTTCTCCGGGACGTCTGGGCCGAGGTGCGGGACGCCGTCTCGGCTATCGTCGATCACACGACGCTGGCCGACATTTGCGAGCGGATTCAGGCAAAAACCAAAGAGCGGGTCACCTATCAGATCTGATGCAACCCGGGCGGACGGAGGGTATGGCGCGGCAGGTTTCGAACGTTCTCGAGCTCATCGGGGATACCCCGCTGGTGCAAGTGCAGCGGCTCGTCAAGCCGGGGTGGGCGACGGTTCTGGGGAAGCTGGAGTCGCTCAACCCGGGAGGGAGCGTCAAGGACCGGATCGCGCTCGCCATGATCGAGGAGGCCGAGCGCCAGGGACGTCTGAAGCCCGGCGATACGATCGTGGAACCGACCTCGGGAAACACCGGGATCGGGCTGGCGATGGTGGCGGCCGTGAAGGGATACCGGCTGATCCTGACGATGCCCGAGGACATGAGCGTCGAGCGGCGCGCGCTGGTGCAGCGGTATGGTGTCGAGCTGGTACTGACCCCGGCCGTGGAGGGGATGACGGGAGCCGTCTACGCCGCCGAGGAGCTGGTGCGGAAGAACCCCCGCTTCTTCATGCCGCAGCAATTCCTGAACCCGGCCAATCCCGAGATCCATCGGCGGACCACAGCGCGAGAGATCCTGAAGGCCACGGACGGCCGCCTGGACGCCTTCGTGGCCGGCGTCGGGACGGGCGGGACCCTCACCGGCGTGGGCGAGGTGTTGAAGCGCGAGCGGCCGCAGATCCTGGTCGTCGCGGTGGAACCGGCCCGCTCGCCCGTCCTCCAGGGCGGGAAATTCCGGCCGCATGGGATCCAGGGGATCGGCGCCAGCTTCGTCCCGGTCGTCCTCAACACGACCATCTACGACGAGATCATCGGCGTCCGCGACGAGGATGCCTTGGCCGTCACGCGGCGCCTGTCCCGAGAGGAGGGCCTCCTGGTCGGCGTCTCCTCGGGGGCCAACGTGTTCGCGGCCCTGCGGGTGGCGGAGCGGCTCGGCCGAGGCAAGACGGTAGTGACCATGCTCTGCGACACGGGCGAACGCTATCTCAGCGTCGCGATCTAGGTCTTATCCTTCCTTTTCTCTGGAAGCGCGTACGAGGAGTCAACACCATGGCAGTCACGGTCTACATCCCGACCCCGTACCGGAAGTTCACCAACAACGCCGCGCGGGTGGAGGTTCCCGAAGGCGACGTCCTGGCCCTGGTCCGGGAGCTGGAGGCGCGGTACCCGGAGTTGCGGGAGCGGATCCTGGACCCCGACGGGCAGATTCACCGGCACCTGAACATCTATGTGAACGATCAGCCCGTCGAGGAGATGCAGGGCGTGCAGACCCCCCTCTGGGATGGCGATCAGGTCGCCGTGATCCCCGCCATGGTCGGCGGGACGCTGCCCTTCACGGAGGAGCAGATTCGCCGCTACAGCCGGCATATCATCCTGCCCGAGGTCGGCGGGATGGGGCAGCGGAAACTCTTGAGCAGCAAGGTACTGCTCATCGGGGCAGGCGGCCTCGGCTCCCCGGCAGCACTCTATCTCGCGGCCGCCGGCGTGGGGACCCTGGGGATCGTGGATTTCGACGTCGTGGACCTGAGCAACCTGCAGCGCCAGATCCTGCATCACGTCCACGATGTGGGACGGCCGAAGGTGCAGTCCGCCGTGGAGACCATCGGCGACCTCAATCCGGATGTGAAGGTGATCCCGTACAACGAGCCCCTGAATTCGGCGAACGTCAGGCAGATTTTTGCCGAGTACGACGTCATCGTGAACGGCTGCGACAACTTTCCCACGCGGTACCTGGCCAACGACGCCTGCGTCTTCCTGAACAAGCCGATGGTGGACGGCAGCATCTTCAAGTTCGAAGGCCAGGTCACCGTGTTCGTCCCGGGGCGTGGCTGCTACCGCTGCCTGTACCCGTCGCCGCCCCCGCCAGGTCTCGTGCCGAGCTGTTCGGAGGCCGGGGTCTTTGGTGTGCTGTGCGGGGTCATCGCTTCCATCCAGGGGATCGAGACGATCAAGCTGCTCCTGGGGCTGGGCGAACCGCTGGTCGGCCGCCTGCTGTTCTTAGATGCCCTCGGCATGGAGTTCCGCCAGGTGAAGATCCGTCGGGACGCCGACTGCCCGGTCTGTGGGGATCACCCAACAATCACGGACCTCATCGACTATCACGAGTTCTGCGGAGTGCCTCCGGCGGCGCGGCTCAGTTAGCGGCGTGCGCTCTGCGGCCCGGCCGTTCCGTTCCCCGGTGACCGTCCCTTCGGCGGAGCGCTCGAAGGATTTTCGGGAGTGGCATGACCTTGAGTGTGCGACCGGTATCAGCCTCTCAACGCCCGGGGACTGGGCGGATGAGGATGGACCGATGAGAGCCGCCGGCATCCTGGAGGCGATCGGGAACACCCCGCTGGTGGAGCTCCGTCGCATCAGCCCAAAGCCGGCGGTTCGGATCTTCGCCAAGCTGGAGGGGGTGAACCCCACGGGAAGCCTGAAGGACCGCATCGCCAGGTATATGGTGGAGGCGGCGGAGCGGAGCGGGGCCCTCACCAAGGACAAGATCATTCTCGAGCCGACCAGCGGGAACACCGGGATCGCCCTGGCCATGGTGGCGCGCTTGAAGGGCTACAAGCTCAAGGTCGTGGTCCCGGACAACGTGACCGTGGAGCGACGGCAACTGATGGAACTGTTCGGCGCGGAGATCCTCTACTCGGACGGCAGTCAGGGCACCAACGGATCCATTAAGCTGGCCCAGCAGTTGGCGGAGGATCCCCGGTACTTCATGCCGTACCAGTATGGCAATCCCGCCAATCCGCTGGCGCACTACGAGACCACGGCGGCAGAGATCCTCCGGGACTGCCCCGAGGTAGACGTCCTGGTGGCGGGGCTGGGGACCGGGGGGACGCTCATGGGGTGCGCTCGGCGCCTCAAGGAGCACAATCCGCGGATCCGCGTCGTGGCTGTGGAGCCGCACCCGGGAGATCTGGTTCAGGGGCTGCGGAGCCTGGACGAGGGCTTCATCCCACCCATCCTGGACCCCGGCTTGCTGGACAGCAAGATCATCGTGGACAGCCGGTGCGCGTTCGCGGCTACCAAGGATCTGACGACGAAAGAAGGGATCTTTGCCGGGGTCTCGTCGGGTGCGGTCATCCACTGCGCGATCCGGGTGGCGCATCGCATGGAGCGGGGGACCATCGTCTGCGTCCTCTGCGACGGCGGCTGGAAGTACGTCAGCCTGGGCGTCTGGTTCAAGGACTTTCCACCGGTGGGCGAGAACATCCAGAGCCACGTGTGGTGGTAGTGGAAGAGCCGAGAGCCGAGAGTTGAGAAGCCGATGACGACCACGGGTGAGCCAGCGGTGACGGTTCATGCCCTGACGGCAGGGCAGTTGGCCGAGATCATCCGGCAGGCCGAGGCGGGCTATCCGGAGGAGGCCTGCGGGATCGTCATCGGGAAGCCCGGATCGCCGGAGACTTACCAGGTGCACCAGGTGAGGAACGTCGCCAACCTGGAGCGGCAGCAAGACACCAGGGGGATCGAGCGAGATGCCCGGACGGCATATCGGATGGATGACCGGGAGGTGCTGCGCGTTCTCCGCGAGGCGGATGAGGCCGGGTGGGACGTTGTGACGTTTTACCACTCCCATCCGGACCACGACGCCTATTTCTCCGCCATGGATCGCGACCGAGCACAACGGGCCGATCACGAGCCCCTCTGGCCCGGGGCCACCTACCTCGTCGTTTCAGTCCGGAATGGTCGCGCCCGAGAGGCGCAATATTTCGCCTGGGACGCTGCCAGGAAGGACTTCGTGGCGGTGGCCGCAAGCCTTCCACACGTGAACGCTGACTCCGAGGGATGAGGGGCGCGCCCCCTGTGCCACGTCCCCCCCGGGGGGAGCGGGAAGGCAACCGGAACCGGATGAGCCCTCGCAAGATCGCGCTTTGCCCCGGCGGCTTTTTGGGGTATGGTTAGTCCGCGAGTGCATGGGTGGCTGAGGCGGCGCTGGCCGGAGGAGGGGGCGGGTGAAGACGCAGGATGCCTTGAGCTTGCTGATTGCGCTGGAAGAGCGCGTGGCCCGCATCTACTTCCACTTCTTCCGGACCTTCCGGGATGACCGGGAAGCGGCGCAGTGCTGGTGGGACATGGCGCGGGACGAGTACGGTCACGTGGGCATCCTCAAGATGGTTCGGGATCTGGTTTCTTCCGAGGCCGAGGGGGGACATATCGGGGCCCGCCTCTGGTCGCTGGTGGACGTCGTGGAGCGCTGTGAGCAAGAAGCCGCCGCTGCGGATTCCTTAAGCCGAGCGTTGGAGGTGGCCATCCAGCTCGAATCGTCGGAGCTGGACGCCCTGGGGCATCGCATCGTCCAGTCCTTGCGCGCCGAGTTGCCGGACGGGGCGGCCCGCCCATTTGCGGCAGCAGGTGCCCATCGGCAGCGACTGCTGGAGGCGGCCTGGAAGATCCCGGATTTGGCCTTGAGACAACGTCTGGAGACGATGTTCGGGGGCGCCAGGGGGCGCTGAGCAAGGTGGCCCATGGGCAAGCGACGGGTGCATCTCACCTTCCAGGGGCAGCTCGCGGACGAACCGGTCATCTGGACGATGAGCCAGCAGTTCAACCTGCTGTTCAACATTCGTCAGGCGGATCTGGAGGAGGGCTTCGGCTGGATCATGCTGGAATTGGAGGGCGATGACGAGAGGCTGGCGGACGGCCTGCGATGGCTGGAGGAGCGGGGCGTCATCGTCGCGCCCATAGAGCAGGACGTTGTGGCCGGGTAACGTCCGGCGACCTCATTTTTGCTTGACACTCCCTGCGTGCTCTGCTTAAATCCGCCGCGACGCTGACTCATCCAGAGTGGCTGAGGGACTGGCCCTGCGAAGCCACGGCAACCCCGCGTGAGGCGGGGTGCCAACTCCTGCCCCACGGACGCGGGGAGAGATGAGAAGGCGGCTGACGGGCACCCGTGAGCCCCTTCTCGTGCGAGTGAGAAGGGGCCTTTTATTTCCCCGGAGGGCGCCGGTGGCGACTTTGAGAGTAACACTGACCTTCCCGCCGGACTTGGTGCGTGAGCCGGTGATTTACACCGTGGCCAAGACTCACCATCTGGTTCCGAACATCCGCAAGGCCCGGGTGAAGGAGGGTGCGGGAGAGGCCACGCTGGATCTCACCGGGGCAGAAGAAGATCTGAAGCGTGGGGTAGAGTACCTGACCCGGCTGGGCGTGAAGGTGAAGCCGGTGGGAGGGCCCCGCTTGTCTGAGTGAGGAGAAGAACTGCGCGCGGTCACGCACCGCAAAGTTGTGTGGTGGTCTGAAACCCGAGCGTCTTGCGGGAGGCATTGGCCCGATGGGATATGTGAGGGGATTGAAGTGTCGCGAGTGCGCCCGGCCGTACCCGGCCAAAGCGCTCCACGTCTGCGAGTTCTGCTTCGGCCCGCTGGAGGTGGATTACGACTACGCCGCCATCGGGCGCGCAGTGGACCACCGCAGCATCGAGGCGGGGCCGCCCAACATCTGGCGATACCGGGCCCTGCTCCCGGTGGATGGTGAGCCGACGGTCGGTCGCCACTGTGGCTTCACACCGCTGGTCCGGGCCCGGAACCTGGGGAAGGCGCTCGGTCTCAGCCAGCTGTACGTCAAGAACGATACCGTCAACCACCCGACGCTGTCCTTCAAGGACCGTGTGGTGGCGGTGGCGGTGATCAAGGCGCAGGAGTTCGGGTTTCCAGTGGTTGCCTGTGCGTCCACGGGGAACCTGGCGAACTCGGTGGCGGCCCATGCGGCGGAGGGCGGCCTCACTAGCTTTGTCTTCATCCCCGCGGACTTGGAGCAAGGCAAGGTCGTGGGCACCTCCATCTACGCGCCCAATGTGGTGGCGGTGGACGGCACGTACGACGAGGTGAACCGGCTGTGCAGCGAGGTGGCCGACAAGTACGGCTGGGCCTTCGTCAACATCAACATCCGCCCGTACTATGCCGAGGGCTCCAAGACCTTCGGCTACGAGATCGCTGAGCAGTTAGGCTGGCGCGCGCCCGATCACATCGTCGTGCCGGCCGCAGGGGGGTCGCTCATCACGAAGGTGTGGAAGGGCCTGAAGGAGTTCTACAATCTGGGGCTCCTGCCAGCCGTCCCCACCCACATGCATGTCGCCCAGGCGGCGGGGTGTGGTCCCATCGTGAATTCGGTCAAGGCGGGAAGCGAGATCATTCGGCCGGTGAAGCAACCCCGGACGATCGCCAAGTCGCTGGCCATCGGCAACCCCGCGGACGGCTATTACGCCTTCAAGGTGGTGAAGGACAGTGGCGGGGGTGGTGAACATGCCACCGATGAGGAGATCGTCGAAGCCATGAAGCTCCTGGCCGCGACGGAGGGGATATTCGCCGAGACGGCGGGCGGCGTTACCGTCGCCGCGACGAAGAAGCTGGTGGAGCATGGGGCCATCGGCCGGGACGAAGTCACGGTCATCTCGGTCACCGGCAACGGCTTGAAGACGCAGGAGGCTGTAGCGGGCGCCTTGCGGGTCCCGGCCCACATCAAGCCGACGCTGGCGTCCTTTGACGCCGCGCTGGCCCAGCACCTGCCGAGTGGGGCCGGAAAGGGGTTGACGGCTGGTTGCTGAGCGGTGTTCACCTGAGATTCTCTAATTGCCAGAGGAGGGTATGCGCGTATGAGCGTGCTCGTGCGGATTCCCACGCCCTTGCGGGCGGTGACGAAGGGGCAGGGCGAGCTGAAGGTCGAGGCGGCATCCGTCCAGGAGCTGATTAGCCGGTTGGACCAGGAGTACGCCGGGATCAAGGCTCGTCTCTGCGAAGACGACGGGAGTTTTCGCCGCTTCATCAATGTCTACGTGAATGAAGAGGACGTTCGCTTTCTGCAGGGGCTGGCGACGCCCCTGAAGGCCGGCGACGAGGTGTCAATCGTCCCAGCCATTTCCGGCGGGCGATAGGTTCCCGCCAGGCCGCCGTTCTCGCTGTTGGCGGCGCGAAGAGGATCTGATTCGCCGGCCTGATCGGATTGTTCCCGGAAGATCTCGATAGCCGTCCTGGAGACCCCCATGTCCTCGAAGGTTCCCCCAGAGGTCAGGACGTGGGTGATGGTGGTCGCGGCGACCATTGGTCTCTCGGCGTGCGCTGGGAGTATCCCTCAGATCTCGCTTCAGGTCCCAGCCCCCTCTCCCTTTCTGGGCCCAGTGCGAAGCCCGCGAGTGGGCGTGCGTCCTTTGCGCAACGCCCGGGAGCTAGCCCTCCTGAAATCGCGACAGGGGTCGTTCCTGGAGTACCTTCCCGAGGAGGCGCTGGACCCCAGCCCACCCAGGCCTTCATAGAGCGGCTTCGTGCCTCCGATCGCTTCGAGCAGGTGATCCGCCTGGCACCGCAACAGGAAGCCCCAGAACCGTTCAGCCCAGCCCGCAATCCGGTGTCTGCCGAAGTGGTCCTCGAGGGTGATCTTCAACGTTCTACGTGGAGCGGAATACCGTCAGCAGTCCGTTCTTTTCGATCCTGACGGCGCCCCTCGGTGTACCCCTGACCGCTCTCAGCGGGTTGAGATTTGTGCCCACGCCGGTCTCGCCATTCCTCCCTATGAAGTACCACACCAACCTGGCAATGCAGCTGCGCCTGTGCGATTTGCAGACCAGGGTCGTCGTCTGAGATCTGAGAAAGGACCGCTGAAGGAATCGGCGAGCTCAGCGAGACGGCGGCGGCGGAGTTTTTCAGGGGCAAGGAGGACCAGATGAAGGAGCCGGCCACCCTGGTCCTTCAGGCGGGGGTCGAAAAGTTTGCTCGCCAGCTCCCCTCCGGCGACTGGTTCAAGGTCCGCTGGCCGAGGACCCCCAGCCGCGGTCCCGGCACGCCTGCCCCCGCGCCCCGCTAACCTCCCAGTTGTCCAGCGCCGGCCCTTTCTTGACCCGGTCCGACCCGGAGAGAGGGGCATGTCTCCCCGTGATCTCCGGGGATGTGAGAACCCGGGACAAGCCTGCCGCCGGACTTGACGAGAAGGCACAGCTTCTGCCATTGTTGCCCCGGAGACAACGGTTCCGAAACCGCCCGGGAGGAGGCCCTCTTTGTCCCGGGGGGCTCGCGCCCGGTACGGCCCTTCACGGGGACGGCTGGCACGCCGATAGTTGCCTGCGCCGGCCCGCCATTGGATTTCGCGCGAACACGGAGGAGGAAGCAGATCCCGCTCTGCGCGGAGTTGACGAATGCGGGCAGGCGGATTGCCCGATGACTGACGCGAGTGCACAGAGGAGGGCAGGGCGGGAGGGCCGGCTTCGCCTGAAGCTGTGCACAGGCAATATACGACGGGAGGAGATCCCATGGAAGTGAGCTTGCGCGACTGGTTCCTGGCGCGCTGGGGAACGTACTTCGATGGAGCGGAGCTGCCCATCGCGTTCTATTACACCGACCGGGAGGACACCGCCCAAGCGGCCACGCCCCCCGCGGGGCATCGGTGCCTCATCGCGGCCTTGTCGCAGGTGCGAAAGGGGAAACCCCTCCGCTTCGACGCCGGTTCGGTCGGATGCGGGGGCGGGAAACGATACCTCGGATTTTCGGAAGAGATCATGCCGGACTTCGAATACTTCCTCTCATCAGGGATCCCCGGAAGGCTTTCGGGAGAGCGCTACAAGAAGTCACCGGAGCTGGTGAGGGAGATGATGGCAAGGGCGCCGGTGTTCAGGGCGCCCGCGCGGTTCATCGTGTTCAAGCGCTGGGATGCCCTCGGGGAGGCCGACGATCCTGAGGCGGTCGTCTTCTTCGCCCGTCCCGATGTGATCTCCGGCCTCTTCACGCTCGCGAATTTCGACGGGGTCGAACCGAACGGCGTGTTCTCGCCCTTTGCCGCCGGCTGCGGCTCGATCGTGCAGTATCCCTATCTCGAGAGGGACTCCGAGCGTCCGCGAGCGGTCCTCGGATTGTTCGACGTCTCCGCGCGACCCCACGTCCCCGGTAGCGTTTTTACTTTCTCCGTGCCCATGAGCAAGTTTCGCCGGATGATCGAGAACATGGAGACGAGCTTTCTCATTACCCCTTCCTGGGGGAGGGTGAGCGACAGGGTGGTGTGACGCGCCCGTTTGGATGGGGATCGGAGGGGCGGGGCAGTTCCCCGCAGCGATTTGCTTGCCAATTGGGATCGAATTTGAAACAATGGCAATGGGAACGATCGTGGCGCGGGGGCCTCACGGGGGATCGAATTCTCGCGCCGCGGAACCGCAGCCGGGAGGTTGAGGGAGGTCGGGGAGTGCCGGACGGAATGCCGAACGGGGGGTAGGCCATGAGCAGCGTCACCTACTTCTGTTCCCACTGCAACACGAACCAACAGACCTTCGAGTACTATGAGGGCAATCGTCTGATGGTGCGCTGCCAGGTCTGCGGCTATCCGGTCGAGGAAGGGGTCGTCGAGAAGGGGGGGGTCACCTTTGGCCGGCCCAAGGTCCTCTGCATCGACGACGACCAGCTCCTCCTCGGCCTCTTCACGCACACCCTGGAGGGCTACGATTTCCAGGTCCTCACTGCCACTGACGGCCTCTCGGGTATTGAAAAGGCCAAGAAGGAACGCCCTGATCTGGTCGTCCTGGACGTCATGATGCCCGGGATAGATGGGTTCGAGGTCTGCCGTCGGATGCGGGCTGATCCCGAACTGAAGGGGACTCCCATCATCATCGTGACCGCCATGGAGGACGCCAAGCTGAACGTCAAGGGCTTCCAGGCAGGTGCCACCCTGGCCACCAGGAAACCCTACGACCCCAAGAAGCTCGTTGACACCATCAAGACCGCCCTCGCCCTCAAGGCCAAGCCTCCCGCCAAGTGAGCCTGCTGCAGGGTCGGTGGCCCGTCCGGCGGTTGCGTTGACGCCCATAGCCTATGCTGTTATATAGGCCGTGCGGGCCTGTGTGCGGTAGGTCAGGGCCTGAGGGGAGGAGACGCCATGGGAAAGGTCGAGGACAAGGGATTGCGAAGTCGGATCGTGGTCGAGGAATACACGGGCGGCCTGATCGGCCCGAGCCTGGAGATGATCGGCACCCTCAAAGACGGCGGGACCATCAGCACGGTTTCACCACCGGGCTGCTGGGGCCCCATGATCACGCCGGAGTTCGTGGGTGGGCACGAGGTCTCGCGACCGGTGGCGGTCCAGGGGGCTCGAGTTGGGGACGCCGTGGCCCTCTTCGTCCAAAAGGTGTGGGTCCGATCACTGGCGACGAGCTCGGGCACCATGGTCACGAAGGCGGGGGCCTTCGGGTCGGACCCGTTCGTGGACAAGCACTGCCCGAACTGCAAGACACCGTGGCCGCAAAGCCGAATCGAGGGGACCGGGCCCGATTGCATCCGCTGTCTCAAGTGCGGCGCCGAGGCCAGCCCCTTTGCCTTCGAGGAGGGGTACACCATCGCCTTCGACGAGAGGCGAAGGGTGGGGATCACGGTGGGGGAGAAGGCGGCCTCGGACTTCGCCAGCCGCGCCTACGAGGTCGCCGCGCTCCCCAAGCAGTCACGGCAGCACCCGATCCTGCTGTACAAGCCGCACACGATCCCGGGGACGCTCTCCCGGCTGCAATCCTTCATCGGGAACATCGGGACGATCCCGTCCAAGGACATGCCGGATTCCCACAATGCCGGAGACTTCGGGTCGTTCTTGGTGGGGGCCAAGCATCGCTTCGGTCTGACCCAAGCCGAGCTTGAGCAGCACCGGACGGACTGCCACCTGGACTGCAACGCCGTGCGGGCCGGGGCCGTTCTGATCTGCCCGGTCAAGGTGGACGGGGCGGGCATCTACATCGGGGATTCGCACGCCAACCAGGGGGACGGGGAGCTGTCGCTGCACACCACGGACATCACGGCCGACGTGATGGTGAAGGTGAAGGTGATCAAGAATCTGGCGCTGGAGGGCCCGGTCCTCCTTCCCGTGGCCGAAGATCTGCCCTTCATTGCCAAGCCGTACACGAAGAAGGAGATCGAGATCGGCCAGCGGCTGGCCCGCCAACACGGTGTCCCCCTCCAGCGCAAGACGGGGCCGATCCAGGTCATTGGCACCGGCCCGACCATCAACGAGGCGACGGACAATGCCATCGGCCGGGCGGCACGGCTGCTCCAGATGTCGCAGGCCGAGATCCGGAACCGCTGCACGATCACCGGCGCCGTAGAGATCGCACGGCTGCCCGGGGCCGTGCAACTCACCATCCTGGCCCCGTTGGATCGGCTGGACAAGATCGGGCTGGGTGGGTTGGTGCGGCGCCAGTACGGCCTGGCCTAGCCACCGTGGATGGGGCCTGCGGGCGACCCGGTCTGGGGCGCCGGGTCGCCTGCGGTTTCCTGCGGGACTTCTGTGTCATGCGGATCCAGGTAGGGCTCACGGGCCCTCCGGGTGTGGTCCTCGGTCGGCCACTGGCGGAGCTCGTCCTTCCTCGCGAGACCTGCACGCTTGAAGAGCTGCTGGAAGCGCTGGCGGCTGCCGAACCCCGAATAGCCCGGTACCTTCGACGCGAGGCCAGCCTGCCCCCCGTCCCCTTTCGGCCTCCCCTTCACGATCAACCGCTTGAGCCGGGAAGCCCTATCCCCGACGGTGCGGCCGTCGCGCTGCCTTACGCCATCGCAGGCGGGTAGCGTCGCGACGCTGCCATGCCACCGCCTCTCAGCGCCGGTTGTCATGCTGACGCCGTATCGATACGCGGCTATCACGGACGTACCTTTGTGTCTGTCCTGGGGCTTTCCCACTGGAGCAAAAATCCAGGGGTTCAGACTGCCCAATTTTGCTGCCTGTCCTCGGAGGGCTGCGCCCTCTCCTGCCGCGCATTTCTCCGCTGTAAACCTGGAGCAGTTCCGGTCAATCAAAACGTTTCCTCGTAGAGAGTTAGACCCATTCAAGAGAATCGAACCTTGGGTAACTCCTGACAACTACCGTGAACCTAGCCGTGGCCACTCCTTGGCATCGCTAGTGCATAAAGGAGTTAGTGCGCTCCATATGATGGAGTGGATTCGGACTCCTGCGCCAGCCTGCTAAGAGCTTGGATGTTCACGGCGGCAGCCGTGAAAGCGAGGGGCGCCATGGTGACTGTGACCGAGACCTCCCAGCCAAGGTTGTCCACCGAGGAACTCCTGCTTCGTCCGCTCGTGTCGGAATTTGTCGTTTCTTTCGTTAAGGCCCTCTCGCTCTCGGGACAGTACACGCCAGACCACCCAGAGGTGAAGCGCTCCGTTGCTGCACTGTACCAGCAGTTCTTGGCCGTCCTTCGCGGAAAGACCGAGCTGACCTTCCTGACCAGAATCGGTGGAGACTCCAAAGATGTGATACTGGATGGCATCTTTGCGGAAGCGACCCCTCTGACCACATTCATGGCTCAGGGCACGGGCGATCTGTTCCTCCCGAAGCTCCACGAGTACTTCGATCGGCGCCACCTGCTGAGCTGGTCGATCAAGGCGAACATCTCCCCCGAGGAGTTCGAGGGCTTCATCGCGATCCTGAGCGCTTTTGCCGCGCCGGCGGGCGATCGGGGGACGGATGTCTCGGCGGAGACTGCCAGGGCCCTGGCGGCACGCGGGATCGCGCACGTGTCGCTAGTTTTCATGGATGAGCTGGTCGGCCGGGATCGCCGGCTGCCATGGCGGGTCGAGATGGCCCTCACCCGGCTGCGGAAAGACTTGCGAATGATTCCCCTCTACCGGAAGAGTGATGCCGCAGAGCTCCACCGGGCCAAAGCCCAGGTCATCGAGGATATTATCCGCCCAGTGCGCCGCCCCGACCTCTTGAAGGCTGTTCTCCTGAACTGTGACCTGATCGCCAAGGACTTGTCGGCCGCGGGCGAAAATACCATCGAACTCCAGCTCATCGAGCGTCTGCCGCTGGGCATGGTCTGTCCGACCGCACTCGAGTTCGCCAAGGATTTGGCCGGAATCGGCTCAACCGATCGAACTCCTCAGCAGGAGCGAGCCAGGAACCTCCTCAAGCCTCTCGTGGCCCGCCTCCACGACCACTCCACACCGGAGGGGGACCGAGCCTTGAGCTATCTCTTCGATCAAAAGCTCCTGTTGCTGGAAGAGCTGCCACCTTGGCTGCAGGAGGCCATCGCTGCCAAGCGGTTCGTGGATGTCTACCTCGCCAACGAGCCCCAGCATCTGGAGCGGCTCCGCGGCATGACCGAAGATCCGACCGGAGCGGCACCCTACATCCGGGCCGTCCCGGAGCTCCTGCGGCGAGAGAAATATCAGTCCGCCCTGACCATTCTGCGCGGTGTCGAGTCGTGGTCCGCCACAGACTTTTCTTCGGCGGCTGCCTTCAAATCCCTGCTTGAGAGCGTGCGGGCGGCGGTCGCCGAAAGCGATCTTGTCTCGGCCCTTATCGAACGCTTCCGCGGGGGCTCTACCGGGGTCCGGCAGAAGGTGGTGGAGGTCCTCGCCGCCCTCGGGCGCGTGGGGCTCCCGCCCCTCATCGACCTGCTGGCACGGTCCGACGATGCGGAACTCCGCCGCTGCCTGGTCGCTGCCCTGGCGCAGATAGGCGCGGGCGCCCTTTGGGCGATCCGGGTGGCCCTCGAGCGACCAGGCCTGCCGGCGCGCATGGTGCGCGACCTCATGGGGGTGCTGGCCCAGATCAAGGGCCTCGAAGCCGGCAACACGGTCCAACGGTTCCTCCACCATTCGGACGCGACCGTTCGCGAGGAGGCGGTGGCTGCCCTCGCACGGATTTCAGGTCGGCAGGGTGAAGCCGAGCTGATGGCGGCCTTAAAGGACCCCGCCCCAGCGGTGCGCCGACGCGCCCTGATCTCCCTGGGGAGCATAGGGAGCTCGAATCCTCGCGTCGTTGATTTTCTGTGCGAGGTGGTCCGGAAGCGGCACAAGGGTGAACCGGAGGAGGACGACCAATTGCAGATCCAGGCCTGCCAGGCTCTGGCCGAGGTGGGCCGGACTGTCGCGTCGCTTATTCCCGGCATTGAATCCACCCTTATCCAGGCGCTTGTCGTTGACGGAGGCAAGGGGTTTTTCGGCCGCTGGGGTGGATCGGCAGGGAAGAGCGACGCGGTTCGAGGCGCCATCTGCAGCACCCTCGGGCAGATCGGCGGACCCGAGGCTGCGGCGAGCCTGGGCCGCATGCTGGGGGAGAAGAGCGTCCTGGTAAGAGACAGGGCCGCCCGCGCGCTAAAGCAGCTCCAAGGACGGCTCGCCCTGCAAGCCGCGTGAGTCGATCTGCGGGCCATTTCTTGCCTTACCTCCCTCGATTCTATAGCTTCTAACCGTAGCTCGATCGGACCGCTTAGGCTGCGTGATTCCCCTGCCGGGTAGTCGCCCGCATTCTGCCCTTCGCCGGTTCCTCTCCCGATCTGCACCAGGCGTAAAAAGGCTTGGGAAATGAGCCAGGTTCTGCCAGAATGCCAGCGTGAAGCGCCTGTATGCTGTGATCCTGCCTGGCGGCCTGCTGTGGGTCGCGACCCTCGTATTTCTCCGGCCGGGTGCTTTGCCGGACTCGATGCATCCCTATGTGCGTGCCTATCCCTATGTCGTTGTGGGTGCAGGAGTCGTCTTGGGGTGGCTCTTCAATCGCAGCCGAGTCGTCTTCGCCATTCTCGTGCTGGCCCTGGCCGATCGAGCCTTGCTGCCGTTCACTCCCGGCGACGCCATGGGCGCGGGTGTCGGCCACATTGTGTTCGATGCCGTCTCGATACTTCTGCCGCTGAATCTCGTGGCGTTCGCCATGATCAGCGAGCGCGGAATCCTGAGCCTGTGGGGTCTGGCGCGGCTCGTCCCGATCCTGGCGCAATGCCTCGTCATCGCTGTCCTCTGCCTTCCTGCGCAGCGTGGCGTCGCGGCTTGGCTGGATCACGAATTCGTGGGCGCGAATCTGGCACCCTGGACCCCGATGCCACAATCAGCCCTGCTGGCTTTCGGTCTGGCCCTGGTCATCCAGGGGGTCAGGACGGCTTTGCATCGCCACCTGATCGAGGGTGGTTTCCTGTGGGCGCTGGCGGCCTCGTTTGTCGCCTTGCACGCTGGCCGTGCGGGATGGCTGGCCACGAACTACTTCGCCGCAGCCGGGCTTATCCTCGTGGTGGCGCTCTTCGAGGCGTCCTACCACATGGCCTACCATGACGATCTGACGGGGCTGCCTGGGCGGCGGGCGCTGAATGAGGCATTAATGAAGCTGGGCAACCGGTATGCGGTGGCGATGGTGGATATCGACCATTTCAAACAATTCAACGACCGGTACGGGCACGATGTCGGTGACCAGGCCCTGCGGATGGTTGCCTCGAAACTCGAACGCGTCTCCGGCGGGGGAAAGGCGTTTCGCTTTGGCGGCGAGGAGTTTGCGATGGTTTTCCCGGGTGAGTCAGCTGAGGATGCGATCCCGCATCTTGAATCGCTGCGAAAGGCAGTCCAGGCATCATGCTTCGTCCTGCGCGGACCGGACCGGCCGCGGAAGAAGCCGGACACTCCGAGGTCACGAAGCGGCCCTCAAAGAGCAGTGGTGGTGACGGTCAGCATCGGTGTCGCCGAGCGCGACGACCGTAACGCGAAGCCGAACCAAGTAATCAAGGCGGCAGACAAAGCCCTCTATCGCGCCAAAGACGCCGGGAGAAATCAGGTCAGCGCGTAGGTATCGAATGAGAGGCGGCATGTAGAGATGGCGGATCGGGAAAAACGGGGCGGGGATGCATCCGCTCCGGGCGCGGATGGATCGGGAGGGCAACGGGGCGAGAGAGCCGGCGTGAACGACATCCAGGTTGACAAGGCGAAGCTACTGCAAGAGGTGATAGCGCAGGTCGAGGAGACGCTGCGGCGCCTGGGGTCAGGGTACGCGACGGCGAAGCAGGCGACGCTGGACTCACCCCACGTGATGAAAAGCAAGCGTGAGGTGACGGGCATCGAGGCCTCCTACCTCGCCAATGCGCTGGCAGGGAACATCCAGGAGCGGGAATTCTGGTTGAGGACGCTCCGGGGGTTCCGGGTGCCAGAGGCGCCGGAACGCGCCGCCCTGGGCTGCATCGTCGGTGTCGGCGCCGCAGAGGGTCCGGTGGATCGTTTCTACTTTATCCTGCCTGTCTGCGGCGGCATGGAGATCCCGCTGGAGGACGGGGCTCTCACGGTGCGGGTGGTGACGCCCGAGACACCCGTCGCGAAAGCATTGATCGGGAAGTCCCTGGGCGATGCGATCGCGTTTTCGAAGGAGCTGCATCACACCGGCCGTATCCGGCTGCTCGCCTGACCCGCGAGGAGAGGAGGAAACAAACAAGGGAGCGCGGGAGCAGGGGAGCAAAGGAGAAGACAAATTGGGGGGGCGCTAGCCTTTCTTGTCAAGGCGGGAACTCTCCGGGATTCGCGAAGGTCTTGACACAACTGTCCGGCTTCTATACGATTTTTCTGGCCTGATCGAGCGTTCATTCGGTCTATTGCATTCCGGAACTGCGCATGCTGAAAAGCCGAGGCCGAAGCGACATTGAAACGATCGTGAAAGACCAGGACCTCATCGGCAGACGGCATGGGCAGATCTGTGACGCCGCGCTGAAGCTGTTCTCTCGCAAAGGCTACCATCAGACCACTGTCCGCGAGATCGCCGAGGCCTGCGGCCTCGGGATCGGCACTCTCTACAGCTACATCAAGGCCAAGGAGGACATCCTTTACCTTGTGTATCGCCGAATCCTGGAGACTTTCGAGGGGCGGATGCTCCGAGCCACGCAAGGGATTCAAGATCCGCGGCTCCAATTGAAGGTGGCGCTGGAAGAGACGCTGAAGATCTACGACGAGTGCGAGGACGCCGTGCGCCTCCTGTATCAGGAGTCTCACACGCTGGGTCGCCAGGGATTGCAGGGTCTCTTCGAGGTGGATCGCACGTACGTAGGCATCTTCCGGGAGATCTTGGAGCGGGGGACCCGCAGCGGCCAATTCGCAGCGAAGGACCCGTACCTCCTGGCCGTCTGCATCCTGTTCCTATGCGCGGTGTGGGATCTCAAGCGATGGAACCTGCAGGACTACACACTGGATACCGTCATTGGCAGCCTCACCGGCCTCGTCCTGACCGGAATCAGCGCCGACCGCCCCGTCGAGTTTCCAGCCTAGTGATCGGATCGTGTGGGCAGGAGGCCAAAGAGCCGAGGGGTAGAGGGGCAAGGGGGCAGAGGTAAGGGGCATGCAGGACGTGGTGGTGGTCGGCGCGGCGCGGACACCCATCGGGAGCCTCAACGGCTGTCTTGCCGCGGTGCCGGCGACGCAACTCGGGAGCATCGCCGCGGGGGAGGCGTTGCGACGCGCCAGGGTGGAGCCTGCGCAGGTCGACGAGACGATCTTCGGCAACGTCCTCTCGGCCGGTCTGGGGCAGGCCGCGGCGCGGCAGGTCGCCATCGGGGCCAAGGTGCCGGTAACGGCCGGGGCGCTCACGGTGAACAAGATGTGCGGCTCGGGCATGACGGCCGCGATCCTGGTGGCGAACCGGATCCAGGTCGGCGAGGCGGAGCTGCTGCTGACCGGCGGCATCGAGAGCATGAGCCGGGCCCCCTACCTGTTGGACCGCGCGCGAAGCGGCTACCGGCTGGGCCACGCGCAGCTTCTCGACTCGATGATCTTGGACGGCCTGTGGGACGTGTACAACCAGTTCTCCATGGGGATGTGCGGGGAGCTGTGTGCGGAGAAATATGGCTTCACGCGCGAGGCGCAGGACGATTACGCGGCGCGGAGCTATATGCGGGCCCTGGCGGCTCAGGCGGCCGGGCAGTTCGCGGCGGAGATGGTCCCCGTTACGATCCCGGGGTGGAGGGGTGAGGTCGAGGTGGCAGCCGAGGACGAGGAGCCGAAGCGCGCCGACCTGGCCAAGATGCGCCACCTCAAGCCGGCCCTCAAGGAGGGCGGGACGGTGACCG
>Ga0187770_10000496_pt1 | contig 19073 bp, 15 predicted proteins | sample 0116_SJ02_MP02_2_FD_133154 | JGI IMG/M metagenome (GOLD analysis project Ga0187770, IMG submission 133154) | Tropical peat soil microbial communities from peatlands in Department of Meta, Colombia - 0116_SJ02_MP02_20_MG | ecosystem: Environmental > Terrestrial > Soil > Wetlands > Peat | place...
AGTAGCTTGGCGTATGTGCTTCGCCACAACACCTGCGAAACGAGATCGTCGCGGTGGGCGGCGTCCCGGCTGGTCCGGCAGAAACGATCGCAGGCGTCGTAGCCGCCCGAGGCATACGCCAAACGAGCCGCCAACCCCGCCGCCGAGCTCAGATGTCCGCTACTGCCGATTCGTTCGAACGTCGCGCACGCCTCACCAACCTCGGGGACGGCTCTCTCGGGCTCGCCCGCCAACAGTTCTATGAACCCGTAGTACATCTGAATGACGGCAACTGACACGGTGAGACCCATTTCGGCCAGCCGCGCCTTGCTTCGCGCCCACCGGACGCGTGCATCGTCGAAGCGCCCACCCATCGCTTCGAGGACGGCGCGCATTGCCTCGGCGAACGCGGTCGCGGCGACGTCGCCCTCTGCCCGCGCCAGGACGAAGCGACACCGTTCGATGCCTTGCTCAACCTCCAGCGGGCCCATCACCGTGGTGCGCGCCAAGTCGCTCAGAATCTGCGACCTGTCGCCACGCTCGCCGGAGCGCTCAGCATGCTCGAGAGCCCGCTCGAGCGCCGCTTCCATCGCCGTGCAATCGGAGCGGATCCAATGCCCCAGTGCGATGTGCAGCCACGCCCGCGACATCCCAGCCTCGTCGCCGAGGCGTTCGAACACCCCGATCGCGCGTTCGGCGACGCGCTGCATCTCTTCGACGCTCACGGTTGGATCGACGTGCGTGCGCGAGTAGGAAAGCTCGACGAGTGCGCGTGCGCTTGTCGCTTCTGAGTTGGTCTCTGTGGCCTGATCGAGTGCGTCCTGAAGGACCTCGTCCGCGTCGAGGAACTTGCCGCTCCGGCTGAGGGCCCGCCCGAGTGCCAGCAAAACCTCGGGGCGCTTGCGGCCGATCGAGTCAAACACCTCGCGAGCCGCGCTCAACAGGCTGATCGCCCCCTCGAGGTCACCGCGAGACAGCGTCCGGCGCCCCGCCGACGCCAGCCGGTCGGCGGCACGGGCGCCGAGCGCCAGCAAGTCCTCGTTCACGCTGTCCACCTCGGCCCGATACCGATACGCCTGCTCGAGGTGGTACCCGACGAACTCGTCGTAGGAGTCGCCGCGCCGAGCAAGCCAGTCCGCGAAGCGCTCGTGGAGCTCGCCGCGAAGGACTTTCGGGGTGCTTCGGTAGGCGACGTCCCGGATCAGGATGTGGTGAAAGCGCAGCTGATCCTCGCCGTCGAAGATGCTCGCCTCCGGGTGGATGAGGCCTCGCCGGACGAGGCTGCCCAGGTGCTGGTGCCCCGACGGGCGCGCCTCGGGAGGCAGCAGGTCGATGACCGCGGCCGGCCAGAATTCGCGGCCGATCACCGCCGCGCGCTCGATGAACGCGCGTTCAGCCGGACCCAGCCGATCCAGGCGCGCCGCCAGGAGCGCTTCTACGGTGTCGGGAAGCGGGTGGTCGACATTCGGCAGCGGGTCCTCGTCTCTGATCGCGAGGAGTTGCTGGACGAACAGCGGATTGCCCTCCGCTGTCGTGATGATCTGCGCGATCTCGTCCGGGCTTAGCTGGCGGTCTCCCAGCTGCTGCTCGAGCAGGAGCCGGGCGTCGTCGGCGGCGAGCGGAACAAGTACGACCGAGCTCACACGTTCATGACCTCCTCCCCACCGCGGTCGCGTGTCCAGCAGCTCGGGCCGCGCCAGGCAGACGATCATCACCGGCGCGGTCAGCCAGTCGATCAGGTAGTCGATGAGCTCCAGAAGGCCGGACTCCGCCCAGTGCGCATCTTCGATCACGAGCAGTACGGGGCCGCGGCTCGCGATGATCTCCAGTAGCCGGCGCATGGCCCACGGCACCTGCTCGGGCGGAGCCTCGGTGGGTGTCAGGCTGAGGCAAGAAGCGACGGTTTCGACGAGAATCTCGGCGTCCGCCTGCCCGTCAAGCAGACCACGGATCGCGTCGTCCGACTCGCCGCCGGCCAAGCGCGTGAACGCCTCGCGCAACGGCCAATAAGTGACGCCGTCGCCGTAGGCCAAGCAGCGCCCCGCCAAGACCGTGACCCCGGCCCCGAGCCGGTCGATCAACTCCTGAGCGAACCGCGACTTACCGATGCCGGCCTCACCGAGGACGGTGAGCATGTGAGCCACGCCGTCCCGAGAGGTGCGCTCGAAGACCCCGTAGGCGAGGGCAAGCTCAGTTTCCCGCCCCCGCATCGGCGCCGTGAACCGATCCTGCAGCGCCGGTGGCTCGGTGACCATCTCGAGCAGGCGCCAGGTCGTCCCGTCGGGCAAGGGCTCGGCGAGCGCGGCATCCGCGGCCAACCGCCGGGTCGTGTCGCTGAGCAGGATGCCGCCCGCGGCCGCCGCGGCGAGCGCAACGGCGCGATCGAGGGGCTCTCCGAACACATCGTTTGGAGTCTCGGCCACGACCTCCCCGGTATCCAGCCCCACCGACAGCGTCACGTCCTTGATGTCACCGGTCTTCGAGAGGGGCCGCGCACCGAGCTCGTGCGCCGCCCGCAGCGCCCTCACCGCGTCGTCCTCGTTCGTGAGCGGGAACCCGAAGATCGCGACGACGTCGCGACCGAGCCCGGCGACGAACATGCCGCCGTGGCGAGCGACGATTCGTTCGACCTCCTCACGGGCGCCGGCGATGATCCGCCGCGCGTGCTCGGGATCGGCGTGCCCCTTCGTCGACATCCTGACCGCCAGCAGCGTCGCGGTCCGGCGCCACAAGACTCCGGGCCCCGGTACTCCGGCTCCCCCCGGCGCGGAAGCGACGTCGTGCGAATCCGTTCCCACGTTTGCAGGCGGCGGGGCCTCCTGGTCCGAAGGGACCGCGGGCGACGACGGCTCGGGCCGGGTTGAGGCCGACGGCGGCGGCCGGAGCATGAGCGACTCGTCCTGATCGAGGATCCGAAGCTCGAGCTCTCTGAGCACCGGGCTCGGCTCGACGCCCAGCTCGTCGACCATCAGCCTTCGTGCCTGCTGGTAGGCCTCCAGCGCGTCGGCTTGACGCCCGCACCGGTACAGGGCCAGCATGAGCTGGCCGCGCGGTCGTTCGCGGAGCGGATGCTCCCGCACCAACGCCTCGAGCTCGGATACGACCTCGGCATGTCTCCCGAGTGCCAGCTCCGCCTCGGCCGCTTCCTCCCGGCAACTCACTCGTAGCTCTTCCAGACGCGCGATCGTCGCCTGCGCAAACGGCTCGTAGGTGAACTCCGCAAGCGGAGGGCCACGCCAGAGCGCCCTGGCATCGCGCAGAAGCGCGGCCGCCCGGTCGGGATCGCCGACGTTCAACGCCGAACGCGCGCCGTCATAGAGGTGCTCGCACCGTGCCGCATCGGTCTCGTCGACGCCGAGCTCCAGCAGATACCCGGGCGCCCTCGTGATCAGCCGCTCGCCCGCCGGTCCCAGCGCGCTCCGGAGCCGGGAGACGAACACCTGGATCGTGTGCAGTGCGGTCGCCGGCGGACTTTCCGCCCACAGCTCGTCGGCGAGGCGGTCGGTGGACACGACCTCGTTGACGCGGAGCGCCAGGATGGCCAGCAAGGACCGCTGTCTGTGCCCGCCCAGCGCGACGTCGTGACCGTCGACGCGTACGCGAAACGGACCCAGAACTCCCAGCTCCACGGCGACCCCCACGGGCGGTAACGGTAACAGGGCCCAGGCAGGGTCAGGAGGCTTTGTGAGCGATTCGTGAGCGCTGGTGAGGGCTTGCTGAGCGCCTCAGCGCATCGTTGCGTTCGTCAGCAACGCAAGACGCAAGGAGACCCCCCGTGCTCACCACCAATCACCTCATGAAGGCCCTTGCCGACGAACGAGTCGCCGAGCTGCGGGCCCAGGCCGGCCCCAGGCGGCACAACCCGAAGATCACTCGCCGGCGGATGAGCCTGCCCCTGGGGCGGCGCTCCCCTCGGCCGATCGTCGCGGCGCCGGCGACCGTCGAGCAGCGATGAGCGCCTCGCCATCATCGGCGAGTGCAGGAACGTGGTCCGCCGGAGACCACGCTCCTCGCCGGCGAATCTCGGATGACCGGATCGCTGCGCTCGTGCAGGGGGCGGCAGCCGGCGATCAAATCAGCTGGGATGCGCTCGTCGAACAATTCACCGGCCTGATCTGGGCCGTGGTCCGCGCGTACCGGCTGCGCGACACCGACGCCGCCGACGTGGTCCAGGAGACCTGGCTGCGCCTCGTCGAGTCCCTCGACAAGCTCCGCGATCCGGCGCGGGTGGGCGGTTGGCTGGCCACAACCGCGCGGCGGGAGTGCGTGCGAGTGCTGAAGGCCCATCTACGGCAGGTGCTGGTCGACGACGACCCGGTCGACCAGGAATCGCCTGACCTCCCCCCCGGTGAGTCGCTGATCATGATGGAGCGCCACCATGCGGTCTGGCGCGGCTTCTCGAGCCTGCGAGAGCGCGACCAGGCCCTACTGCGTCTCCTGATCGCCGAGCCGAGTCCGGCGTATGAGGAGATCTCGGCCGCCCTGGGCGTGCCGATCGGAAGCATCGGGCCGAGCCGGCAGCGGGCGCTCGAGCGCCTTCGGCGGGCGTTGGAAAGCCAGCGGTTCATAACCTTTCTAGCGGAGTGAGGCAGCCATGATCGAGGGTCTGGCAGAGGTCCGATCCCACGGTCTCCGGCGAGCGACGGCTTGTGGCCACTCTCGGCACGTGGGCACGTGCCCGGAGTGCCAGCGGGCGCAACTGGCCCGGTGGCGTGAGCAGCTGCTCGCCGTACAGGCGGAGTCGCCCCGGTCATCTTCAACCAGCGCCACGCAAACGCCGGCGTGACCGACGGTCAGCCGGTGTGCTGCCTGGCTCTGGGCGACGCAACCCAAAAGTCGTCGCGCTCGGTGGCGTCGTGCCGGCCCAACTGGCGCGAGACCGCCCACATCTCCACCCCGGCGCGGCAACTTCATGTGGCTGTAGACCGACGCGGGGCCGCGCTCGGGCCGCACCTCGGGATGGCCGGCCGAATCATGGTCGACCCCGAGGACGCCTCGCGCTCGTAATGGTCACTTAGCTGCCAGTTGTGCTGTGGTCCTCAGGAGCGGCTGCGGCGCCAACTCCTGCGACGACCGGCCCCGAGGCGCTCCGCCCGACGTGCGGTCTGAGCTCGTTTCCGCGTCGCCTCGCCACGGTCCGTGATGGCGTCGAGGTCCGCCCGCGCAATCAGTGAGGTGCGGCCCGCCAGCCGCAGCAGCTGCAGCCGCGCCCTGATCGAGAGCCCGCGCGCCTGATCCCGGGCGATTCGGCGAGGGCTCGGCTGACGCACCTTTCGCCCTGCCGCAACCACAGCGCTGCGAATCAGCTCGGGCGCTACGCGGTCCTCGAGCGTTTGCGCGCTCTCGATCCATCTCAGCATGGTCCCGTAGCCGACGGCGAAGTTGTCCTCCCGTTGGCGCCGCTCGATGAACGCAACGAGACTGTTCAGCGGTTGCGGCCCCGGGAACTCATCATCGGGGGCTATGACGGCCACCTCGACGATCTGTTTGCCAGTCAGTCCCGATGCTGATTTCAGGATCGCCTCGACCAGCTCCGCAACGCTCCCGTCGCCGGGATCGGCTCGCGTCACGGGCCTTCTCCTCATCCGAGCAAAAGCACTCCGGCCCTCGTCGACATCCGACAGCAGATGTCGAAAGTCAGCCTGCGTTTGCTCATCTTCGGCGATGCGCTCGGCGATTCTGGCGGCGACCTGCTTGGTCCAGAGGAGCCGCGCGTTGGTCTCCTCGACCTCGAGCAGATCGCGACCTGCAGCCTGCGTGGCGATGATGTCCAGGGCACGAGCAAGGGTTTGTATCCAGCGTGGACGCCCTTGTCCCGACCATGCGCGGCTGTTTGCTGATGGCGGCCAGCGCGCGGCTGAGCGCACCAGCATCACCAATCGGGATGCCGCCTGGCCACCGTCGAGCTCAGCGACAACATCGACGCACCGGCCGAGTGGCTCGTTGTCCAGGAGACCACCGTCCGTGTACCACAGGCGGAGGCCCTCTTCGTGGGCAGGGAGATTCGTCACCCCGCTCTCCACGTAGCCCGATCGCTCTGCGCTGCGGTCGAGGACCCGCGCCCGAAACGCAACTGGATGGGATGCGGATGCCATAGCCGAATCTATTGCCTGGGTCCATCGCTCCGCGTGTGACCCGTCGTCGTCAGGAACGGCGCACAACTCATACGAAGACCAATCCATGTAATCCGCGTACACCACACGTTGCCCCGAATCCGGCGGCGTGTCGGGAGGAATCTCTCGCGTGAAGCCGCGCAGGCATCCCAAGGCGATATTCAGCGCGACGGGACACGCCTGTCGCGGGCGCGAGTCGGGCTGACTTGAAGCAAAAACCAGGGTCTGCGCGACCGCTCGCGCGGGACGGAGCGATAGCGGCGCCCAAGATCCCCGTCCTCGCAGTGCTCGAAGCGACGGGGCGACGACCCATGCCTGGCGTAGAACAGATACAGGATCGTCACCGGCGAGCAGCACTCGGGCGGTCAGTAAGCCGGTCAGCGCGCCCGCGGAGGCGCCGGCGATCACGTCGACAACGACCGTATCGGCCTGCAATGCGTTCAGCTCTTGGATCCAGGACAGCAGGCCGCAGACGGCGCCAGCCTCGAACGTCCCGGGCGCAATCCCGCTGGGAAGCGATAGCCCTAGGCGCAACGATGCCTGTCGCAACTCGCGGCGACCCGACCTGAAACCCGATGCAGGCCCGGGATCGGGGGTTCCGGCGACGCTCGCCATGGACAAGACCTACCACAAACCGACGCCCTTGACGAGAAGGATCCAGTCCCTTAGCGTCCCGACAGGGTCGCACTCCTCCGGGGAAGGACAATCGATGGACCAAGCGGGCACAACGCACGCGTTGACGACGCTGTCGCCGATTCTCCCGGACCGCATGCGCGAGTTGACCAATCGGCTGCGAGTCGTTCGCTACACCCCGGGTTTGAGCCGGCCCCTCTTGCAACTCGCCGTCATCCATTACGCCCGATGGACCGTCATTAACTGGCTGCCTCCGTCGGAGGGGAACGGGGGATGGCGTGGGCTGCGTTGGAAGTACCTCTTGTTCGAAGGTACCTACGACGGCAGTCAGGCGGACTACCTGCGCGCCTTTGCCGACATTCTCCCCGCGCGTCTCACCGCGCTATGGGGTGCGTGCTTTGGATTCGAGTTCGCGACTCGGCAGGGCGCGGGCAGCAGTGGTCTTCCCGCGTCAGGTTTTCAAGAGTTTGTTGAGCTCAACGCCCTAAACGTCGTCGACCGTTACGCCGCGTATCCGCGCGCGACGGCGATCGACGTGCGGCAGGCGATCCTCTTGCACGAACTGCTCAGAGAGGCGTCACACGACCTCGGCGATCCGGAGTTAGAGGGACGACTGGCAAGTCAAGCCACCACAACGGCGCTCGGCCCCCTGATTCCGCGGCTACCATTGATGGAGCGTGTTCGTGCTGTTTATGATCCGTGGCGGCGGGCCGTGCGGGGCCGGTACGGTGTCAACCCGCTGACGGTCATCACCCCCCTGGCCGAGGATCTCCGGGCGACACTGCTCGATGCCTGCGAGCCGCCGGGTCTGCTCCAGAGCCTCTCGGACACACAGACCCACTTTGCTCGTCTGGTAATCGTGCCTCGGCACATGGTCGACCTCGGACAACCCGGTGCCGACGTGCTGGAGACCCCATACCTGCTGTTCTCATGCGACGCATGGGGCACGGCTTATGATCAGATCGAGGCTATTCGGACGAAGCTCGGTGACACCGCCGACCTCATCTGGGGCCGATGCAGCGGCTACCCGTCCGACCGCAACCGAGAAGCATTTCATGCGTGGGTCGACAGCCATACGCTTCCGACCCGGTATTACGTCTCTGGCTATCCACCGCGGCCGGTGACCGAAATCAAGCAGCTCTTGCGTGAGCGAGATCGCGTTATGGCTACATACACCGAGGAGTTACATCCCGGTCTTGCTCGGCTGCTGGCTGAGGTTGACTATGACCACGGTTGAGGTCGACGAAGTTCAGGGCAACGTGCTCTACGCCTACGGCGACTACTTCCGGCACGTCAGGTATATCCTGTTTTACGTCACCCATTCCACCACCGCGAAGGCGACGCTGCGCGGCTGGCTTGGGCGGATCACGTTCGGCAGCCGCCCGAAAGGCCTATCCGACACCGACGAGGACGACACCAACGGCACCAGCGCCGTCCCACGGAGTGTGACCCATCGCCCGCACCTCAACGTTGCGTTCACGTTCTCGGGACTGAAGGCGCTCGGTATCCCTGACGACTTCCTGTATGCGTTTCCCGACGAGTTCCGCGAGGGAGCGCTTGAGCGGGCGAGGGGCAACGGCGACGTCGCCGCAAGCTCGCCTGAGAACTGGTTCCCCGGCCTCGGGACGGGACATGTCCTCGTAGTCGTCTATGCCCGTTCGGAGGAAGAGCGGGATCGACTCGGCGACGATCTCGCTCGCGAAGCACATGGTTGTATGAAGGTTCTCCACGATCTTTCCGCATCACGCCTCGAGTCGACCCGACGGAGTGAGACGCACGAAGACGGCGCCTGGACACGTCGACCGCAGGCGTGCGACTCACGGCTTGATCGGGAGCATTTCGGGTTTGCCGACGGATGTTCCCAGCCCGCTGTCCAGGGCGTGAGCATCGACCCGACGGGAAGCGGTGTGTACGCGCGCACGGCACCCCGGTGGTGGAGACCCCTCAGGCCGCTCGAACTGATGCTGGAGGACCTCGGGATCAAACCAATCACCCGCCAGTGGCGTCCAATCAGTACGGGTGAGTTCCTTCTGGGTTACGAGAACGAGGACGGGACATTCAGCCAGGGCCCACCTGACCCGCTCGGTAGCAACGGTACCTTCATGGTCTACCGGCCAATGGCTCAGAACGTCGATGGATTCACCGAGTACGTCGAAGGGGAGGCCGAGCGATTAGGACTCCCGGTCGAGCTCATCCGGGCAAAGATCGTCGGCCGCTGGACAGACGGTACGCCGCTGGCGCTGTCGCCCGAGCGCCAAGACCCACTGATCGCCGACGATCGCCGCCGGGCAAACGACTTTCTCTACCGAGAGCCGCGTAACGGCGTGCCAGCCGACCCCGACGGCTACGGTTGTCCGCTCGGCGCCCACGTGCGACGCGCCAATCCGCGCGACGCACTCCCCGGTGGCGGAGAGCGGTCCATGCGACATCGCATCATCCGTAGGGGTATGCCGTACGGCGCGCGCGGAACCGCCGACTGCGGGCTGGCGTTCGTCTGCTACAGCGCGAGCATCGCCGACGGATTCGAGTTCATCCAACGGACATGGTGCAACACGGGTTCGGAGATCGGCTTGGCCACCGAGCGCGACCCGCTTCTCCAGCAGGGCAATCCGGGCGAGCTCACGGGGATGGTCATCCAAAGGCCCGACAACAAGACAGTCGTGATGAGGCCACCCGAGAAGCCGTTCGTGACTGTTCGCGGATGCGAGTATCTGTTCGTTCCGTCCCGGCGGGGGTTCGAATGGTTGACGAGCCTCTGAACGACCAGCATGGGCCCGAGCGAGAGACTCTGACACCCTCCGAGGAGTTGTCGCAGAGGTGTGTCGCGGGCCGCTACGAGGTCAAGAGATCGCTCGGGTGGGGCGCGAGCAAGGAGGTGTTCCTGGCTCGGGACATCCGCCTCGATCGCGATGTGGCTCTCAGCCGCGTCAAGAGTACGCGAACCGGTCGAGGCACGTCCGCGCGCGTGCTGCAGGAGATTCAAACGACCGCACAGCTGGACGAGCACCCACACATCGTCACGGTTCACGATGTGATCCAGGAAGACGATGCGACCTGGATCGTCTCGCAGTTGGTCAGGGGCGGATCGCTAGCCAAGCTCCTCGACAGCCATCCCGGTGGGCTTCCTGTCAGCGACGCCGTGCGGATCGGCAGCGAGGTGGCCGATGCATTGCATTTTGCTCACGAGCACGGCGTGATTCACCGCGACGTCAAGCCGGAGAACGTTCTTCTGGCTCCACCGGACAATACCGCCCTCCTGGCTGACTTCGGAGTTGCTTTTCTACCCGACCGACCGCGCCTCACCCTAGAGGGAGTAGCGGTGGGCACCGCCGTCTACATGTCGCCCGAACAAGCGCGCGGTGAAGCTGTCGACCCACGATCCGATCTCTACTCGCTCGGAGTGATGCTGTTCGAGCTGGTATGCGGGCGTCCCCCGTTCGTGGCCGACACGGTCGCAGCGCTGGTGACGCAGCATCTGTTTGAACCGGCGCCCGATCCTGCCCGTCTCAATCCCGAGGTTACGCCCCCGCTGGCTCGGCTGATCCTCCAGCTTCTGAACAAGCAGTCCGAGGCACGTCCGTCATCGGCACTGGTCGTGTCCCGGGCGCTGGAAGCGCTGCGGGCTCAACCGACGGGCTCCGTCCCCATCGATGAACCACGACCGCTCCCTCTGCCCGCACCACTCATCACTGATCCGGGACGCAGCTTCGTCGACAGGCGCTCCGCCCTGGCCGATTTGCGCGACGCCTGGGCCCGCGCCGAAAGCGGACGATCACACCTCGGGTTGATCACCGGCGAGGCTGGGATCGGAAAAACCAGCATCGCAGCGGCGTTTGCACAGAGTGTTCACGCCGAGGATGCGGTCGTTCTGTACGGCCGCTGCGATGAAGATCCACTCGTCAGCTATCAACCGTTCGTCGGCGCGCTCCGGCATCTCATCGCCCACCGGCCGGAGGTCGTGGCGGAACTTGAATCGGGGTGGACCGCCGAACTCAGCGAGCTGGCGAGACTGATACCGGAACTGCGCCGCCGTTTGTCCCCGGAGCCTGCTGCGGACTTCGCGACGCAGGCACCCGATCGCTATGAACTGTTCGAGACCGTACTCGCGCTTCTGGCGGCAGCGGCCGGCGAACACCGGCTGCTTATCGTGATCGACGACATCCAGTGGGCCGACGAGCCGACCGAGTTGCTGCTCCGGCACCTGATGCGCGCGACGATTTCCGGCGTGCTCGTGCTGCTCACCCGCCGACCTCCGAAGCCGCAGGAGCGCGACCCAGTGGCCAAGGTCGCCGAGGACTTGAAGCGTGACGCCGGCGGCCATGGCCGGCTCGTTCGGTTGGCGATCGGCGGCTTGGACGCCGAGTCGACCTACGAGCTCGCAAGTGCGCGACGCGAGCGTCCGGTCGACCGTGAGTTCAGCCAACTACTTCAATCGGAAACCGCCGGCCATCCTTTCTTCATCGAGCAGGTCCTGACGGGCTTGCGCGACGCCGACCTCTCGGCGACTCGACAGGCTGCCGCGGCGCTTCGGTCGCTCGGCGTGCCGCAGGAGGTACAGGAGTTCATCGAGTACCGCCTTGCGGAGTTCGCCTCGGACGCAGGAGAACTACTCAAACAGGCCTCGGTCTGCGGGCCCGAATTCCGCCTCGACGTGCTGACCGAATTGCGCGGCGCCCGTGCCGAGGCCGTCATCGACCTCTTGAGCGAGCCAATCGCCGCGGGTCTCGTCGTCGAGCCACACATCGGGCGATACGCGTTCTCGCACGCACTCGTGCGAGAGACACTCTACGACCGTGGCCTCGGCAAGAGCGAGCGGGCGCAACTACATCTCCGAATCGGCGAGACACTCGAACGAATGCCGCCGCGAACTGTCAGCGCCGCCGAACTCGCTTTGCATTTTCACGCCGCACGTGAGATCGGGGGCGCCGATCGAGCGGTGAAGTACGCGCTGGCCGCGGCCGAGCGCGCGAGCAAGGCGCTCGCCTACGAGGAGGCTGCAGCGTTCGCCCAGGAGGCGTGCGAAGCCCTCGAGTGTCTGGGGCCCGCACGCGACCCGGAACGCTGCCGCGTCTTGCGGTTCGTTGGGCGGCTGCGCTGGCAGGCCGGCGATCAGCACGGAGCGCAGGAGGCGTGTCTCCGCGCCGCCGCGGTTGCGCAAGCGCTGGGAGACACGACCGAGTTCGCGCGCGCGACTCTCGGGTATGCCGGGCGCTCGTACGATGCCGAGTCCGTCGACCCGGTTCTCCGCCGCCTGTTTGCGGAGGCGCTCGCGACACTCGCAGAGAACGAGACCTCCCTTCGGGCAAAGCTCCTCGCCCGGCTCGCAGAAGCGCTACATCCGGCCGACCCGCGGCGAGCGATCGAACTGACAGAGCAGGCGCTCAAGATCGTCCGTCTCGCCCCCGACGAGGACGCCTTGACGACCGTACTTGCGGCGCGGCACATGGCTTTGATCAATGTCGACCACCACGAAGAGCGTCTAGAAGTGGGACGGAGCTGGGTTGAGCTTGCTGAGCGGCGGCATCGTCAGAGTCTCGGAACCGCTTTGACCTGGCGCGTGTACGACCTGATCGAGCGCGGTGATCCGGTCGACATCCAGCGCGCTCGGCAAGTGAGAAAGCGTCTTGCCGAGCTCGCTGACGAGCTTCAGCAGCCTTGGTACTCCCATTTCGCCGCCTCTCTTGAAGCCAAGTGGCTGCTCATGGAGGGTGAGTTCGCCGAGGCAGAGAAGAAGGCACGTGAGGGCTACGTGCTCGGCACTCGAGCCCAGGGCACCCACGTCGCACTGCTCCTCGCCGGCCAGCATTTCGGGCTTCTACGCGACCAGGGACGACTGGACGAACTGCCGCGCGACGTCGCGCCCTTCCTAGACGCTGAGAATGCGACGTTGCCGGCTTGGCGCGCAGCCTTCATGGTCGCCCATAGCAGTGCCGGCGACATCGAACGCGCCCGATCCGAGCTCCACGAGATGGTCGGCGACAACTGCGCAGCCGTCCCCTACGACATGTTCTCGCTCGGCATCCTGTGCCTGTTGGCTGAGGGGGCGGCCGAGTTAGGCGAAGCCGGTGCCTCGCAATGTATCTTCGGCCGGCTCGAGCCTTACACCAAGTACAACGCCCAGATCGGCCTGTCACTCGTGCTTGGGCCGACGGCCGGATTTCTTGGCCGGCTCGCTGCGCTTCTGGAGCAGGATTCGGCGGCTCACCAGCACTTCAGCCTTGCGCTCCAGCGGGCAGAGTTCCTCGGGGCTCGCCCGGCGGCCGCGCGTATAGAGCTTCACTACGCGGAGTTCTTACTCGCCAGCGGTGAAGAGTCTGAGCTGGGTCACGCTCACGATCTGCTCGAGCGCTCGCTTCACAGGGCACGCGAGTTGGGCATGGCGGGAATCGCGGAGCGCGCGGCTGAGACACTGGATGGATCTCGGGCACGGCCACCTTCTGAGGCCGCGAAGGGCGTGTGATGGTGAGCGACCGCCCCTCGTACGGGTACCTCGCGCCAGATCCGCGAGACCAGTTGATCCAGGCGCTGGAGGAACTCTCGGTCCCGTGTGGCCTCGGATTGCCCGACGGCCGAGTCTTGACATTCGGCGACGGCGCGCCGCTGTTTCGCGTCTTGCTCCGTAACGAATTGCCGCTCGGTGGGCCGATTACCGATCTATCGCTTGCCCGTGCCTACGTCAATGGCGATATCGATGTCGAGGGCGATGTCCTCTCCCTACTCGCGCTTCGCGAGCTCATCCCGTTCGCAGTACCCGTAAGTCAGGTGCTGCGTCTCGCCGCCGACATGCTCGTGCCGGCGACGGTGGCCAACGAGCGAGCGATCGACTTCCACTACTCGCTAGGCGACGACTTCTACCTGACGTTCCTCGATCGCAAGTACCACTTCTACTCGCAATGTGTCTTTCAGTCCGAGGACGAGACGCTCGAACAGGCGGCCGAGCACAAGCTCGAGCGCATGTGGAGCGCCCTCAACCTGCAACCGGGCATGTCACTGCTCGACATCGGCGGCGGTTGGGGTGGCTTGGCTGCATACGCGGGGGATCGCGGCGTGCACGTCACGTCGCTGACGCTCACCCAGGAGTCCGCTGCCTACATCCGCCGCAGAACCCGCGACGGACCCAACCCCGCTGAGGTGATCGTCGAGGATGTGCTCGACCACTACCCGCGGGAGCCATATGACCACGCCGTGATCTTCGGCGTCATCGAGCACGTGCCCAACTATCGCCGCTTCTGTCGGCGTATCTGGGGCGCGCTCCGGCCGGGCGGCCGCCTTTACGTCGACGCGTCCGCCACGCGGGAGAAGTATGCGGCGACCGCGTTCACCCGGGAGTACACCTGGGCCGGACCGCATTCGTGTCTCGCGCTCCAGGATCTAATCGAGGAACTGCTCTTTCACGGATTCGACGTGCTGAACGTTCGCCAGGACAGCCGCGACTACGAGTTGACCATGCGGGAGTGGGCAAAGCGCTTTGACGACGCACATGCCGACGTTGCGGCTCGTTGGTCCGAGGAGGTCTACCGCGCGTTCCGGGTGTTTCTGTGGGGAGGCGTGTATGGCTTCAAGACGAACCGCCTCCAGGCCTACAGCCTCGTCGCCCAACGTCGAGAAGACGCCGGACCGCGACCGGGGAACCTACGGCGCCTCGGGCACTTCCTCGGCTCGGTCATGAGCCGGTGACTGGCGCCCGTAGTCTCGCCAGGGCGAGCTCAAGCTCTCACCAGTCGTCCCACGGTTCATCCGCCCTTACTGCGTTTTTCTCGCGCCGGCGCTGCCATAACTCGCGCCGTTGTTCAACGGTCCGGGCCAGGGGAAATAGCACGTTGCGCTGAAAGCCTTGGGGAACCCACGGTAGGTAGGTCTGGAGATCCTTGCCCGCGAACACTGCCGCGGCAACCATCGGCGGGAGGTCGCCATGCACGTCCCGCTCCTCCCTGATAAACCGGGCCAGCGTTTCGATGTATCGCTTGATGTGCTCGGTTCTCGTCGCCTCTAGCGTCTGCGTCAACACGAGGTCGCTCGTCGACCGGTTCAGCGGCCCGACATGTACCTCGTACCTTGGGACCCGAAAGTGCTCCTTCTGACTTAGTCGGCCCGATCGGTTCCCGATCCAGAAGTCAGCGACCCCATACTCGACGCCGAATGTCTCGTCGAGCAGGATGTGCATGTGGGGGATGCGAAAACCCATCCCGGGCCGGTACAGGCGCCGGACTTTGACCGCCCCCGGCCCGGCGAGCTCGGGCCACTCCAGGACCTCGACCATGGCCCCGGTCCGCCGGTTTACGGACACTTCACCAACCTTCACGGGCGAATGCTACCGGCCACGTCGCGCTCGCAGGAACTCGTAGTCACGGGGTTGCCCAAGCGATGCCGTCAATCGTGCCTCCAGAGGTTGACTGCAGGTCTCGCCAGGCGTTACGCTAGGCGGTGCATCTCCCGATGCCGGGGCAGCTCAGCACGAGGCCTGAACCTCAGCAGGATGGTGCGAGGTGGAGAACTATCGGCGTGATGACTTCTGGGACGCAGCCACATGGGCTGAGCTCGATCAGGCGGTGCTGGACGAGGTCCGGAGGGTGAGAGTGGCGCGGCAGGTGTTCCCGACCGAGGATCTGATCCTCGCGAGCGGAGACGCCCCGAATTGGCTGTCGACTGCCGAAGTGCAGCGGGACCCGGAGGCCGAACTGATCATCCCCGAGGAAGACGCTCCGCCGTTCATTAACGTCTCCGTGGCCTTCCAGTTGACCCTCGCGCAGGTCGAGGGACGGTTGGATGTGGCTCGCAGTATCGCCCGTATTGCGGCTAAATCACTGGCCATAGCGGAGGACAACGTCGTGTTCGCGGGCGGTCCGTTTCGACAGCCGGGAATCGTCGCTACCAATACCGCCAGGGTGCAAGGCATTGCCCCGAGGGGTGTATCTCAGCAAATAGTTGGATTGGACCCGCCATTTACACGAGCGCAGGAACTCCTTGATGCCGTGAACGGGGGCATCGCTTCTCTTGCGGGGAATGGGTGGCCCGAGCCCTATGCGCTCATCTTGGGTCAGGACCTTTACGAAGCGGTGTTCTCACCACTCACCGTTAATACATTTGAGACGCCCGAGCGCCGGATCACAGGTAGGGTCAGACACCTGAAAACCACTGGTGCCCTGGCCGCTAACCAAGGCATATTGGTCTCACTTGCGGGGGATCCGGTCACGATTTACAGCGCCCAAGAGGCCTCCACGGCCTATACGGGAGAGATCCTCACGGCCCGGGGACCGACGTACCAGTTCAGAGTGACCGAGAGGTTTCAGTTCGCCATCAGGGCTTCGTCGGCAATTAGAAACCTCGCACCGTGAGGCACAGGGACGAGCTGCCCTCCTGACTGGCGAGCCAGGAGCCTCAGTCATTGGATGAGCGAGGATCGACCGACGCTCCTCCCTCGGCGCCGGCTGGAACTCATATTCACTGGCGCGACCCTGACGGCACCCAGCACTCGCTCGACCTTTCGGCCTACGACTCCTCGCTGACCATTGGCCGACGCGAGAGCAATGTGATCGCACTGCCTTGGGACGATCAGGCTTCCCGCGTCCATGCTCAGATAGAGCGGATCGGTGGGGAGTGGGCGATCCGGGACGACGGTCTGTCGAGAAACGGCACCTGGGTCAACGGAGAGCGCCTACACGGAACTCGGCGACTGCTCGACGGCGACACGATCCGGATCGGTCGCACCTTGCTGGTGGTCAGAGGCGACCAGCTCGATTCGTTGCTCACGGTCGGCACCACGGCCACCGGAGAAGACCCGATCGTCCCGCAGGCGCGCGTCATCATCAACCTGTGCGGACCACTGATGCTGCAGATCGACGGGCGACGGCGCGAAGGGGAACTGTCGGGCAGGAAAGGCCGCCAGCTGTTCGCGTACCTCGTGGCCAACCGCCACCGAACCATTCGCCGCGACCAGCTTGCCGAGATCTTATGGCCGCGCGACCGTCCCGCTTCCCCCGAGGAAGGCCTCAACGTGCACATCACTCGCCTTCGGGCGGTACTCGGCAAGGACGCGGTCCTTGGGCGTAGCGATCTGCGTCTGGAACTCGCCGACGATGTTGCCGTCGACATCGAGGCTGCAGAGGGCTGGCGCAACGAAGCTCGTCGCTGTCTCGCCCGGGAGGATCCTGCCGGCGCGATTCGTGCCGCTCGCGCGGCGCTCGCCGTTTTACAGCGGGACTTTCTCCCTGAATTTGACGACGACGAGTGGGTCCGGGAGAAAAGGGCAGAGCTACGCGACATGATTCCCGAGCTGCTCGAGGCCGAAGCCGAGGGCGCGCTGGCTCTAGGTGGAGCGGAACTTCCTCTCGCTGAAGCAGCAGCCGGCAGATTGCTGGCTCTCCGCCCTTACCGCGAGTCCGATCACCGCCTGCTCATGCGCGTGCACCTCGCGAGAGCGAATCCCGCCGAGGCATTGCTCGTCTACGAGCGCCTCCGGCACCGCTTGATGGATGAGCTCGGCGTCCCGCCAGCGGCTGAGACGCGGGCCTTGTACGAGCAGATTCTGGCCGAGCAGTGATCCCACGCTGCGCCAGCCGGCGCGGCTAGCCCGCCGCGCCGACCCCAGTTGAGAAGCGCACCTCCCGGCCGTGCGATCGGCGGCTGCAAGCTCAACGCAATTGGGCCGAAATGGCCGATCTCCACGCTTACGAGCGGTGTCTAAGGCCCCCCTCAATCGACGTGGAGACAACCAACATGAGGCATCACACACAGCCAGGTTCACGCTCCGCACCAAGCATCCGCCTGTACAGCGAAGTCGGGCAAGCGATCGACGCTGATCGGCTGCGCAAGGCCGAGGATTTTCGGCTCGGTCAGCGGGCACGCCAGGGACTCTCGAGCCGTGATCGCGCCGCTCGGCCTCGCCGGTTGCGCCAGCTTCGACCGAGCTTCGCACGGGCGAGATTGGAGGAACAATGAGCCGCTCGCCCTCAACCGCGAGCAGCGGCTACCAGTCCGCGGACCGTTCAAGCGCGCGGACTGACGCCCCGCCCCGCGACCAACCCTCCCCGAGCCAGTCCCGACCGCCAACAAAACGGCTTTCTGAGACACAAGTCGCCGACCTGGTCTTCGCGGCCGCGGCCGGCAGCCAGGCCGCCTGGGACGCCCTCGTCGAGGAATTCAACCGAATGATCTGGGCCGTGGCCCGGGCGCACCGGTTGGGCCACGCGGACGCCGCCGACGTCGTGCAGTTCACATGGCTCACGTTGGTCGAGCGCCTCGACCGACTCCACAACCCGGCGAGAGTCGGAGGTTGGCTGGCGACTACCGCCCGGCGCGAATGTCTGCGGATCCTGAACGCCAACAAGCGGCGGGTTCCGCTCGGTGATGACGTCATCGAGCAGGAGTCGCTGGCCCCGCACCCGGTCGAGACGCTGGTCCGGATGGAGCGGAACGAGGCGATTCGCGGTGCCCTCCCGCTTCTGCGCGAGAGCGACCAGGCGCTTCTGCGTCTCCTGACCGTGGAGCCGAGTCTCCGATATGAGGAGATCTCGGCCGCCCTGGGCATACCGGTCGGAAGCATCGGGCCAAGCCGACAGCGGGCGCTCGAACGCCTTCGGCGGGTGTTGGAAAGTCAGAGGGCAATGACCGTTCTAGCGGAGTGAGGTAACTGGCGATGATCACGATCGGTCTGGGACAGCAACAAGTTCGAAGTCCACGACGGGCTATGGCCTGTGGCCACTCTCGGCACGTGGGCACGTGCCCGGAGTGCCAGCGGGCGCAACTGGCCCGGTGGCGTGCGCAGCTGCTCGCCGTGCAGGCGGAGTCGCCCCGGTCATCTTCAACCAGCGCCACGCAAACGGCGGCGTGACTGACGGTCAGCCGGTGTGCTGCCTGGCCCTGGGCGACGCAACCCAGAAGTCGGCGAGCTTGGTGGCGTCGTGCCGGCCCAACTGGCGCGAGACCGCCCACATCTCGACCGGCTCGTCGCCCTCGTTGCGGTGCGAGCGCGGCGTCTTGGCGGCAACGCGCACGACCGCCGGCGCGCTGACCTCTCGGATCTGGTCACCGAAGCGCATGGTGAGCGTGCCGCGCGTGACCAGGTAAATCTCCTCGATCTCGTCGTGGAAGTGCCCGGTCCCCTGCTCGAAGTCGGAGTGCGCCGGCACGCGGATCAGGGTCACGGCCAGCTGGCTGCAGCCGAGCAGGCCGGTTAGCCGCCGGAACTCGCCGGGCACGTCGGTTCCCGCGTAGTGGTCCTCTGCGTCGTCGGGGTTGGCGATCGCGTATTCGGTAGTGCTCTCGGTCTTGGTCGTCATGCTCCGAGGTTTACCCGCTCACTACGCTGAATACATGCCCGAGCTGCCCGAGGCGGAGCGCGCCGCCCTC
>Ga0187770_10000497_pt1 | contig 19068 bp, 14 predicted proteins | sample 0116_SJ02_MP02_2_FD_133154 | JGI IMG/M metagenome (GOLD analysis project Ga0187770, IMG submission 133154) | Tropical peat soil microbial communities from peatlands in Department of Meta, Colombia - 0116_SJ02_MP02_20_MG | ecosystem: Environmental > Terrestrial > Soil > Wetlands > Peat | place...
GGAAGGTCGGAAAGAAGTCGCCGCCAGAGCGATGCCTGGCCCTCGGCAAACTCGCGGACGGCCCGTTCGCGCTGCACCAGTTTCCAGTACTTCTGGAACGACGCGGGAGAAACGACCGATTCGACCTGTCGGCCCACGTCGGCCGGCATCTGGCGCAGCTCGTCTAGCTGGAGCTCCGCGGGTCGCCCGAGCTCGGTCGCGGTCTCGACAGCGCGAACCGCGGTCGACGTGATGACCCGCCGGAACGAGCCGAGCCGGGGTGCGACCGAGTGCGCGAGCCTGACCCCCTCTGCGCTGAGGTGGGGGTCCCCCGGCGCCCGGAGACTGTGACGACGGTGCTCGAGGACCCGCACGGACCCGGTCGCCTCCCCGAGCCGTCGGAGAGTTTATAGGTCGCACGCCGCTCCTCGCTCTCGTCCCGGCTTAGCTCAGTGGTAGAGCGGGGGACTGTAGGCGAGACTGCCGGAGCCACCGGCGGCCCCCGTGGAGATCCTCAGGTCGCCTGTTCGAGTCAGGCAGCCGGGACCTGAGGAAGTGAACGGGGACGCGCCATCTGCCCGGAAAGTTCGTTCCCTCACGGCTCCATGGAGGGCCCTGCCGGGCGCGTGAAGGCGGCTTGACGAACGGATTATGGCCCGTTCCCCGCCCTCGACCCCCAATTCCCATGGCAGGACCGGCGGCCGAACCCTCCCAACGCCCGGCACGGAACGGTTGGCCCTCGAAGCAGGCGCTGGCCGTGGAGCTCCTGCGGATCGGGACCGGCGCCGTCTGGGCGCTCAATTTCGTGTTCGTGCTCGCGCCGCAGAACGACTACTTCGGAGGCTTTCGCGGGCTCGCCCTTTCCTTCGCACCGACGACCGTCGGAGGCCCCGGGCTCCCGGATTTCGTCGCCGCCCACGCGCTGTTCTTTTCGTGGGTCGTCGCGCTCATCACGGGGTACCTGACGGTCGGCTTCCTGCTCGGCCTCACGACCCGGTGGGCGTGTCTGGTCGGTGGGATCTTCTCGGCCGTTCTCCTCGCGACCCAGGTCGGGAGCACGTTCATCTTCCCCGGTGGGACGGACGTCGGCGAGCACCCGCTCTACATGCTGATCTACGTGGCGCTCGTGGTCGGCGGCGCCGGCCAGGCGTACTCGGTCGACCACTGGCTCGCCGAGGTGTTCGCTCGCCGTCGCGAGCGCATCTCCGCCCGTCCCGCTCCGGCGCCCCGGCCGATTGGAGCGCTCACGCTGGACTACCGGTTCTTCCTCGTCTACTTCGTCGTGGGCGTTCTAGTCACCTTCGGAGTGACCCTTGGGCTCATGGTCTCCCTGCCAGCCTCCGGCGGCTCCTCGGGGATCCCGGGCGGGCCGACCACCTACGAGAACCTCACCGTCACGCTCAACGCGACCAACGGGTGGCCGCAGTACTCGCCCGCGAATTTCACCGTCCACACCGGGCGGGTCGTCTTCACCATCCACGACTACGATTCTCCGACCAGCTGGCCGCAGTGCGATTGTGTGGTCAGCGGGACCGAGGGAGGGGTAGAGTACATCAACGGCACCGCCGTCCATACGGTGCCGACCTCGAACGTGGCCCACACCTTCAGCGTCCCGGACCTGGGCATCGCGGTCTTCTCTCCCGGGAACGATTCGACCCGTTTCACGGTCGACCTCATCAACCCGGGCCAGTTCCTCTGGTTCTGCTTCGCCCCGTGCGGTGCCGGCAGCAACCCCTACTCGACGCCCCCCATGGGGGTTGCCGGCTACATGACCGGGACGATGACGATCGTCTGACCCCCGACTGCAGTCGAGGGGCTCCCACCGGGTGGTAGGGGGAGAGTCCCCAGATCGGTCGGAGCCCCTCCTGGCGGACGATCCGTTTCGTCGGGTCGAGGGTAGGGAACCGATTTCATCGCGTCGGAGTGTGCCGCCATCGGTGAACGCGGTTCGACCGGACGTTCTCGTCGGGGAGTCTGTCGACGAAGCGGTGGGCCGCATCACCGGCTTCGTCAACTGCTATGTGGTGCGTGACCCCTCAGGTCTCTTCCTCATCGACACCGGTTTCTCGTCGCGGGCGGCGCCGATCCGGCGGGCGTTTGAGCGGGCCGACATTCCGTTCTCTCAGCTGACCGCGATCCTCCTCACCCACCGGCACGTCGACCACATCCGCGGGGCGTTCCGGATGGAGACTCTGAGCCGGGCACGGGTCTGCTGCCACCCGTCGGATGCGCCCGTGGTCGAAGGAAAGGTGCCCCCGCCCGGCCCCCTCTGGATGCGGCTCTTCGCCCGCTCCCACCCCGTCCCGGTCCAGCAGATGGTGAAGGACGGGGACCGGGTCGGACCGTTCCAGGTGGTCCACGTCCCGGGGCACACCCCCGGCAGCCTCGCCTTCTACCTTCCGGAACGGAAGATCCTCTTCACCGGTGACGCGGTCCTCGAGCACGACGGGCGGCTCTCGCTCGCACGAGCCCAGTACGCCTGGGATTTTTCCCAGGCCGTGGCCTCGATCGACCGACTCCGCGAACTTCCGGTGGAGGTCGTCCTGCCGGGGCACGGGAAGCCGGTGCGCCGGGACATCGGCGCCCAGCTGGACGCCCTCAAGAGCCGGGTAGCGGCCGTCGGGCGCAGATAGGCGGCGGGCCGGCCCAATGGCTCGGGCGCGAGGAGGTACGGAGATGGACGCGGGATGCGGTTGTCGGGATTCGAACCCGAGTAGGTAGCTTGGGAAGCTACCGTCCTAACCACTAGACCACAACCGCGCGGTGCCCCCACGAGAGGAGGGGCCTCTTACCGTTTGTGCGTCGCAGCTCAGAGGAGGAGACCCACGGACTCCGAGGGGATGGTCGGGGCGCTCGCGATGAGGTCGTCGTTCGTCACCAGGCGCTCGGCGGCGCGGCTCGCGAAGCCGGCCTGCTGGAGCAACCGACGGGCGCGCGGAAGGTCGTTGGTCGAAATCACGACGAGGGGCATGTTCCCCTCCCGTGCGACGAGGATCGCGACACTCTGGATGTTGATCTTCTCACGCTCGAGGGCCTCGAGGACCCGGAGGAAGCTCCCCGCCCGGTCCTCCAGGCGGACCGCGAGCATCTCGCGGACCTCGGTCTCGTAGCCGGCGGCGGTCAGGAGCGCGGTCGATCGGTCCGGGTCGCTCACGATCAGGCGGACGAGGCCTCGCCCCCCGGCCGAGTCGACACTGATGGCCGCGACGTTGATCCGTTCCTTCGCCAGGGTCCGCGCCACCCCGGCGAGGGCCCCGGGTCGGTTGGGCAGGGTCAGCGAAATCTCGCGCAGCACCATGGATAGCCGCATACCACGGCAGGGGTAAAGGTTCGACGCCGACGGGGGACGTTTGCACGGCGTCCGTTCGCGCATGTATTTATACACCAATCGGGCCTAATTTCGACTGCTCCGGAGCGTCACACCGGGGCACGGTCGTGAATGGGGGAAGCACCGGTCTCGAGGCTGAGCCGTCGCTCCCGCCGGGCCCGGCGGTTTCGCCGCCAGCGCCGCGGGGTCGTTTCGGTCATCGGCACGCTCCTCGCCTTGCTCGTGTTCTTCGCGCTCTTCGGGATCTTCCTCACCCAGTACGTCCCGCTCTGGATGACCGATAACGAAGCCCAGTTCGTAGCCCAGACCGAAGGGTCGTTCGCCCTCCTGAAATCGGAGATCGACCAGCAGTACGCCCTCGGGGCTCCGATCGTGGTCGGAACTCCGTTCGCGCTCAGCTCGCAGGGCATCCCGCTGCTCGCTCAGCCCACTCAGGGGACGCTCGCCTTCCTCCCCACGACCTGCCCGGGCGGCTTCTACGCGAAGGGAATGAAGGGGGCGACGACCCTGAACTACGGTCAGCCCGTGAACTCGAGCTTCTGCGTCTTCTCCAACGTCACCTACTCGGTCGGCCCGGGAGGCTCCGGGATGTACTCGCAGCGCATCGCGACGGGGGTCCTCACGATGGCGCTCCCCAACCGGTACTACAGCGCCCAACAGTTCGTCTTTGAGGACGACGGGGTCATCCAACTGCAGAGCGGCGGCCACCAGGTGATGACCTACTCTCCACCGCTCAACGTGACGGACGTGGCGGGCAACACGACGGTGTCGACCGCTCTCCTCCAGCTGTATGGGAACGCGTCGACCATCGTGGGCCAGGGTACCCAGGAGGTCTACTCCCACTACCGGTTCACCCAGACGATCCACTCGAACGGCAAGTACGTGGCCAGCAACTCCTCCTATCTCCCGTTCAACTTCACGTTCGAGATCGGGACGCAGTACCCCTGTGCCTGGTGGGGATACCTCTACAACGTCACTCAGGTGAGCGGCGTCCCATCCTCCAGCATTTCGCTCTCGCCGGTCACCCCGCCCACCTCCTGCACGATCTTGACCGGGCTCACGACGGTGCTCAAGCTCACCGTCTCGAACGTCAACTACGCGACCTTCTTCTTCGCGGGGGTCCAGTTGTCGATCGGCGCGGGGGTGACGTAAGCGATGGCGTCCGGTACGTTCCGCGTCAAGATCCCCAGGACCCCGCCCCCCGGAGCACCGGTCCTCACGCCCGAGGCTCCGCGACCCCTCGAAGCGCCGACGGACGTGCCCGGGACGTTCATCACGGCGATGCCCCCGCTCCTCGAGACCACGATGAAGGAGCTCGAGGTGAACGCGGTGAACCCCCCCTACTCGTACTCCCGGGTCACCTACAATGACCGGAACAAGGAGTACCTCTACGAGGTCATCGAGCCCCAGCTCTCGGCCCACGAAAAGCAGCTGGTCGAGCACGTCAAGTCGACCCTCACGAAGATCCTGGGAGGGGAGGTCGTCAACCTCTCGACCGCGGAGAAGCGGGCGTACATCCGCGGGGAGACCGAGGAATACTTCCGGTCGCGGGGGATCTCGCTGAGCCCCCTGTCCACCGAGCGGATCATCTACTACGTGCTCCGCGACTTCGTCGGCTACGGACCGGTCGACTCGCTCATCTTTGACCCCCAGGTCGAGGACATCTCCTGCGACGGGGTGGACGTTCCCCTGTTCATCTTCCACGGCAAGTACGAGTCGGTGAAGACGAACGTCATGTTCCCGGACGAGGAATCGCTCAACTCGTTCATCGTCATGCTCGGCCAGCGCTGCGCGAAGTCCGTCAGCGTCTCGGCCCCGATCCTGGACGGCACCACCCCCGAGGGGCACCGCGTCCAAGCGACGTACGCCCGCGAGGTCACGACCCGCGGCGCGAGCTTCACCATCCGACGGTTCAAGGAGCGGCCGTTCACCCCGGTCGACCTCATCATCATGGGGAGCGCCAACGAGGAGATGGTCGCCTACTTCTGGCTCGCGGCCGAGCAGGGAGAGTCGGTCATCATCTGCGGCGGCCCCGCCGCGGGAAAGACGAGCACGCTCAACGCGATTGCCCTGTTCATCCCCCCGACCTCGAAGATCGTCTCGATCGAGGACACGCGGGAGGTCAACCTCCCGCACGAGAACTGGATCCCCGGCGCGACCCGCAGCGGCTCCGGCGACCGCGGGTCGGACGGGAAGGCGGCCGGGGAGGTCGACATGTTCGACCTCGTGCGCGCAGCGCTTCGGCAGCGCCCGAACTACATCATCGTGGGAGAGGTCCGCGGGAAGGAGACCTACACGATGTTCCAGGCGATGGCGACGGGCCACACCACCTATTCGACCATGCACGCCGACAGCGTGAAGTCGATGGTGAACCGGCTCGAGAACCCGCCGATCAACACCCCGCGGATCCTGCTCTCGGCGCTCAACAACGTCGTGATCGAGATCCAGGCCCGGACGGAGAAGGGCGTCGTCCGGCGGCTGAAGCAGGTGCTCGAGATCGTCGGCTTCGAGCCCGAGACGAACGAGCTCATCACCAACACGGTCTACGAATGGGACCCCGGGACCGACACGTTCGTGTTCAAGGGCCACTCGTTCCTCTTCGACAAGATCATGGAACTCAAGAACTACACGACCGAGGAGATGGACGCCGAGTTCCAGCGGCGGGCCCAGGTGATCCACTACCTGGTCGAGAACAAGATCAACGACTACCGGCAGCTCTGGCGCACGGTCGCGCAGTACTACAAGGACCCGAACGAGGTCATGAGCCGAGTCGCGGCGTCTCGCACGCCGAAGGCGGGGTGAGGAGGCCGGTGCCCGCGACCCCCACCGTACCGGCGGCCAAGGTCGTGCGGTCCCCGGGTTCGCCGGCGGCCCTCCGCAGCCCGCCCGGGCCCCGGGCGGTACGGCTCAAACGCGGAGAGCAGCCCACTCACTCGACCCTGAACGGCTTCCAGCGGTGGGCCTGGCGGATGTTCCGCAACCGGGTGCTGCGCAAGCCCCCGGACCCGACCCTCGAGGAGAACCTCGTGAAGGCGCACATGCGGGTGCGCGCGGACGAGTACATGGCCCAGGTCTACGCCACCACCCTCGTGGTCGGGATCGCCACGGTCGTTGCGGGCGCGATCGTCGGTTACCTGTTCCTCTCCCACGGGAGCGCCCTCCTCGGAATCGTGATCCTCATTCTCCTCCCGGTGCTCGGGACGGTCGGCACCTTCTTCGTGCTCCAGAGCACGCCGGGCTCGAGGGCAAAGGAGCGGGGTCGGAAGATCGACCGGAAGATCAGCCCGGCGATGAGCTTCGTTTCGGCGATGAGCTCGGCCGACGTGAACGTCGACCAGATCTTCAAGGAGCTCGGCCGGCAGAAGATCTACGGGGAGGTCGCCGAAGAGGCCGCGTGGATCACGCGCGACACCGAGCTCCTCGGGGTCGACATCCTGACCGCGCTCCGAAACGGCGCCCAGCGGAGCCCGTCGAAGCGGTTCCAGGACTTCCTCCAGGGCGTCGTGACGACCTCGACCAGCGGCGGGCAGCTCAAGCCGTACTTCCTCCTCAAGGCCGAGCAGTACGAGCGCGAGAACAAGCTCGAGATGCTCCAGCGGGTCGAGACGATGGGTCTCCTCGCGGAGACGTTCGTCACGGTCGTGGTCGCGTTCCCGTTGTTCCTGGTGATCATCATCGCGATCTTCGCGATCATCGGGGGCGGCGGTCAGTTCATGATCGATGTCCTCTGGGGCATCGTCGGGGCGATGATCCCGCTCGCGCAGTTCGGGTTCATCTTTTTCATGTACACGCTCGCGCAGGAGATGTGATCGATGGCGACCACGAGCGCCCCCGCATCGGTTCGCAAGGTCAAGAGCCTCGCCACCTCGGTGACGGGGCGCTCCGCGGGCCTTCCGCGGGAGATGTGGGCCCTCATCGCCGGGGGCGTCGCCGCGGCGGTCCTCTGGGCCTTCGGGGCGGTCGTCTACCTCGGGATCATGAACATCCAGTTCCGACCGGGGGAGGGCACGGGAACGAACCCGGCGATCGACTTCATGGTGCTCGGCATCCTCTGCTTCATCGCCCCGTACGGATTCGTGATGACGGCGAAGCTCCGCCGCATCGCGAAGATCGAGGAGCGGCTTCCGGACTTCCTGCGGGACGTCGCGGAGGCCGGCCGGTTCGGGATGACCCTCCCGGACGCGATCATCGTCGCGAGCACGGGGCGCTACGGGCTCCTCACGGACGAGATCAAGAAGATGGCGAGCCAGCTCGAGTGGGGCGTCCCGGTCGCCACCGCCCTTCGGTTGTTCGAGGAGCGGGTGCCGACACCGCTCGTCCAGCGGGTCGTTTCGATCGTGACCCGGGCGAACGAGGCGGGCGGGAACGTCGCGGACGTGCTCACGATGGTCGCGCACGACACGCGGGAGAGCCAGCTGGCCGCGCAGGCGCGCCAGATCTCGATGCTGACCTACGTGACGGTCATCTACATCGCGTTCTTCGTCTTCCTCGTCACGATCTACATCATGGCGGCGGTCTTTCTGCCGCAGATGATCACGGCGGGCGAGGGCGTGTCGTCCTCCAGCCTCTCGGGCGGAGTGTCGCTCGCCTTCCAGTTCGTCCCGGTGCTGTTCATCGCGTTCATGGTCGCCGTCATCGTCCACGCGGTCGGCGACGGCGTGATGGCGGGGGTCCTCTACAACGGGCGGATCTCGGAGGGTCTCCAGCACGCGACCATCATGCTCTCGGTGGGCTGGCTCATGATGCGGTTCGTCGTCCCGATTCTGAACGTGCCGTCCGGGAGTGGATAGTATGGCCGGGGAAGCGACCGAGGCCTGGAACGAACCGACGGAGACGGCCACCCCCCCGCCCCCGAAGCGGGGGTTCTTCTCGCCGTGGCTCCGCATGGGCGCCGCGCTCCGGCACGGGTCCACCGAGTCCCGGCCGGTGAAGCTCGCCCGGCTCGGCGTTTCCGGTCAAGGGACCGAAGGGGAGGTGACCCCGGTCCCGCCGCTCTCCGACCCCGCGCTCAAAGAGCTCGACCTCGCGCCGATCCGGCCGGGGCTCTCCTTCGTCCGCGTCACCTTCCACAACACGCGCAACGAGTACCTCTACGAGGTGATCGAACCCCCCCTCTCGCCGCTCGAGCGGGACCTCCAGGAGCGGCTGCGGGTCGACCTCGTGGACGGCTTCGAGTCGCTGGTCGAGAACGACCCCGAGTCGAAGCGGCGGGAGCTCCGCCGGATGGTGGACGATCGGCTCCAGCTGTGGGAGCTCGCCCCGAACCCGACCACGAAGGGCCGGATCCTCTACTACCTCGACCGGGACTTCATCGGCTACGGACTGGTCGAGGTGCCGATGACCGACTCGGAGGTGGAGGACATCTCGTGCGACGGGGTCGGCATCCCGCTCTACATCTACCACCGCAAGTACGGGTCGATCCGCTCGAACTTGAAGTTCGGGAGCGCGAAGGAGCTGGACGACTTCGTCATCTGGATCGCCCAGCGCTCGGGGAAGCACATCTCGGTCGCGAGCCCGATCCTGGACGCGACCGTGCCGGACGGCTCGCGGCTGCAGGCGACCCTGGGGACGCACGTCACGAAGCGCGGCTCCTCGTTCACGGTCCGTCGGTTCCGCGACAACCCGTTCACGCCGGTCGACCTGCTCAAGTTCAGGACGATGAGCCCGGAGATGATGGCCTACCTCTGGATCGCCATCGAGACGGGCCAGTCGATGATGGTCTGCGGGGGTACGGCGAGCGGGAAGACGACCACGCTCAACGCGGTGCTCCTGTTCATCCCGCCCCAGATGAAGATCGTCTCGATCGAGGACACGCGGGAGCTCAACCTTCCGCACGAGAACTGGGTGCCGTCCCTGACCCGCGCCGGATTCGGGGCGAAGAACCTCGTCAGCGGGAAGGCGCCGGGCGAGATCGACATGTTCGACCTCCTGGCGGCCGCGCTCCGCCAGCGCCCGCAGTACCTGATGGTCGGCGAGGTCCGGGGCGCGGAGGCGTTCATCGTCTTCCAGGCGATGGCGACCGGGAAGACCTGCTACACGACCTTCCACGCGGAGAGCGTGAGCGCGATGGTCCACCGGATGGAGAACCCGCCGATCACCCTCCCCCGCTCGCTCGTCTCGGCGCTCAACTTGGTCCTGCTCCAGCGCCAGGTGAAGGTCGGCACGAAGATGACGCGCCGCGTCCAGTCGTTGACCGAGATCGTCGGGCTCGACCCCGAGACGAACGAGCTCATCACGAACTCGGTCTACTCGTGGAACCCCTCGGACGACACGTTCCTCTATTCGGGGCACTCCTACATCTACGAGCGGGTCGCGCTGATGAAGAACTGGTCGATGAAGGAGATGGAGCGCGAGGTCCGCAACCGGGTCGAGATGCTCGACTCGATGGTGCAGAAGGACGCGCACGCTACCCGACAGCGCCCGTTCACGCACCGCGACGTGGGCCAGCTGGTCGCCTTCTACTACAAGGAGCCGCAAAGGGCGCTACAGGAGGCCCGCGAGAGCCTCCAGCGGCCCCGCCCCGCCGACCGGCCCGCCGCCCGGTAGGTTGATTTCCGCCGCCCGCGTGACGGGCGGGATGGTCGTGGGTCCCCGGCCGTTCGTTTCGGTCCCGCTGGGCCGGGGCGGAGGCGCCATCGACCTCTACCGCGGGGACGCGCTCCGCGGACTCCGGCGGTACGTTCCCGCGGGAGCTGCCGATGTCGTGGTGACGAGCCCGCCCTACAACCTCGGGGTCGCCTACGGTAGGTACCGCGACGACCGTCCCCGTCCCGACTACCTGCGCTGGATGGGTAAGGCCCGGGACGCGGTCGACCATGCTCTCGCGCCCGACGGCTCGTTCTTTCTCAACGTCGGAGGTCCCCCCCGCGACCCGTGGCTCCCGTGGGACGTGGCCCGGACGGTCGCTGAGCGGTTCGTCCTTCAGAACGTCATCCACTGGGTGAAGTCGATCGCGATCGACCGGGCCTCCGCCGGCCGGGCGTCGGGCCTGACCGCCGACCTCGCGGTCGGCCACTACAAGCCGCTCGTCTCGCGACGGTACCTCCACGGCGCCCACGAGTACGTCTTCCACTTCACGCGGACCGGCGCGGTCCCGATCGACCGGCTCGCGATCGGGGTCACCTACTCGGACGCCTCGAACGTCCACCGCTGGCAGCGGAGCCCGACGGGGGTCCGCTGTCGCGGGAACACCTGGTTCCTGCCCTACCCCACCATCCGCGTCCGGACCCGCGACCGCCCGCACCCGGCGACGTTCCCGGCGGAGCTGCCCGAGTGGTGCGTCCGGCTCCACGGAGTCGACCGCACACGTCTCGTGGTCGACCCGTTCGTCGGCATCGGCTCGAGCGCCGTGGCGGCGGCGCGCCTCCGACGTCCGTTCGTCGGCTTTGACCTCGACCCGGAGTATCTGGAAGTGGCCGCCCAGCGGGTGCGCGCGGAGCTCGGCCGCCCTCGTTCGGTCGGGCGCGCGACCCGGACCCCCGCCCGGTAGCGGGGGTTACTTCTCGGCTTCCTCTTCGGTCGACGGAGGGGTCCACTCCTTCATCGGAGTGCGCTTCACGCCCGCCGCGGTCGCGAGGGCGTTCTTCGTCCCCTGCTTCGCCTTCTTGCCGGCGGTGACCACCGAGTCGACCATCGCGCCCGCGGCGCGAGCCGTCCCGGAGCCGATCGCGACCCCGGCGTCATGGATCCGCTGCGGGGTCTTCTTGACCTCCGTGGCGATCGACCGACCGAGGCTGGAGAACTCGTCCTGGATGTCGAGGGCGAGGTACTTCGCTTCCCTGGCGGTCGAGTTGCCCAGGCGTTCGATCTTGTTGTCGAGGTCCTCGAATTCGTGCTTAAAGTCCCGACCTAGCCCCGCCGCGGCGCCCCTCATCTCGGAGAGGTGCTGGCGGAACTGGGCCTGCTCCCGGCTCTCGGGCATGGTCGGCCTCGGCGGCCGTACCCCCCGTCGAGGGAGATAAAGATTGACGGGGACCGGCAACCGGCGTCAGCCACCCATGCGCCGGTCCGCCCGACGGCGCCGCCCCCGTCCGCGGGCGCCCGCCGCCGGTGGAGGCGGGGCCGCCGGCGCCTCGACCAGCCGGCGCTCCGTCTCGGTCCCGTGCGCCCAGCGGACGAGGAGCTCCACGCCCAGGTGGGCCGGCTCGGTCACCACCATCTCTCCTCCGAGGGTGCGTGCGATCGTTCGCGCGGCGACCTCGTACTCCGGGTGCTCGGATTTCAAGAGGAGGACGGTCGCGTGGAGCGGGGTGACGGTGGCGAGCTCGCGCGCGCGGACGAGCGCCTGCTCCATCGCGAGGTCGAGGGCTCCGCTCCGCACCTGCCCGTCGGGGTCCGTGTACGCCTCCGGAAGACCGTCCGTGATGAGGTAGAGCTCCCGACGGCTCGAGCGGGAGGCCCGGAGCAGGAGGTGGGCCGTCCGCAGGGCTTCGGCCGTGTTGGTGAACGCGCCGGCTTTGCATTCCCAGAGCTCGACCAGGTCGAGCGCCTGGACCTGGTTATCGAACGCGAGGAGGTCGATGGTCGCATCCGGGTACCGTCGACGGATCGCGACGTAGAGCGCGAGGAGCGCCTTCTTCGCCGCCTCGAGCTTCCCCTCTTCGGACATGCTGCCCGAGCGGTCGAAGGCGAGGACGATGTGGACCCGCTCGGAAGTGATCTCGCGGTACACGAAGCTGGTCGATTCGTCGATGTGACGCGACCCGGTGAGCCGGGCCTCGACCACGGAACCGGGCACGTCGAGATGCGCGACCTCTTCCGAGCGCCGCAGGCGGGCTTTCTCGTAGATCCCGGTCGAACCCCCGCCCCTCAGGGAGAGACGGACCTCTCCCGGGAGACGGCGAGTCTCCTCCTCCAGCAGCAGACGGGCGAACCGCTCGACCAGCCCATAGGTGACGACCAGCTCGCCCGCGCGCTCGGCGACGAACCCCCGTTCCTTGAGCTCCCGTTCCAACCGGTGCTGTTCGGCCTCTCGGACCTGGTCCTCCGTCTTCGCCTCGGCGCGACGCTTCGCCTCCGCCCGCTCTTCCTCGAGCTGCCGCCGCTGGGCTTCGGCCGCCCGCCGCTTCTCCTCGGCCTCCCGCTCGACCGACCGCTCGCGGGCGCGGATCCCTTCCTCCACGCGACCGGAGAGTTCGTGCCGCTCGGACTCGTTCATCCGGGCCAGCACCTCGCCGACCTCGGAGGGACCGAGGGCCCGGCCGTCGGAGGTGGCGACCGCGAAGGTCACCCGACGACCCGCCGGTCGCGCGGGCTCGGGAGGAGCGCGGCGGCCGAAGAGGCGCCGGAACCAGGCGATGAGGCGGCGAAAGAACGCACGGATTCGCTCGAGTATGCCGGGCGGAGGAGGCGGCTGGTTCCACGAGGCATCGGGAAGGAGGAGCGCACTCTGGACCTCGCCGAGGAGGTCGACCGAGGGTAGGTGGGACCAGTCGACCGCCCGGGCCTTCTGCAAGCGAGCCTCGAGTTCGGCGATCCGACGGGCGACCTCCTCGTCGCTCCTCCGCTGGACCGCGTCGAACTCGGCCACTCTCCGGTCGTAGTCCCCGACCACCCGATCGACCCGACGACGGGCCTGGCGCCGAAGCTGGTCACGGAGGCGGTCGATCCGAGCGCGCAGCTCCGGGTCATCCTTCGACCGCTCCCTCAGCAGCGCCCGGGCCCCCTCGACGCCCTCCTCCGCGAGGGCGCGCACGAGAGCCGCCCGGTCGAGAGCATCCAGGAGGTCGTCCGAAGTGACGTCGTCGGTGAACGTCGTGCAATCGGGCAGGGCGATGGCGTCGCTAGAGGGGGGCGTCGTCGGCGTCCTCCTCCCGGCAGGAGAAGAGGGAGAACTCCTCGAGGAGGCGGAAGACCGTCACGGCCGCGTCGGTGGGGGAGAGGGACGGCCCCGGTCGCTCCCGATCCCCGACGAATCGGGCAAAGGCGCGGAACTTCGGGAACGTCGAACCCTCTTGGGCGAGCTCGGCGGTAAGCGCGGCGTCGTCCTTGAGGCGACGACCTTCGCCGATCAGCGCCTCGGCCTCGCCCGAGTTCTCCTTGAGCACGCCGCGGTAGTACCGGCACCAGTAGACCCCGGCGCTGCGCTTCAACGCCGAGGAGAGGTACTGGTCGACAAACTCGGAGACACGGCGCTCGTTCTGCCGGAAGGAGTCCCCGCTGCGGGCGCGGATCCGACCCCGCATCGCATGGAGCAGGCCGGCCTTCAGGTCACCGCTGGTCGGAATCTGTCGCCCCGCGAGCAGCGCGATCGAGTTCGTGCGCTCCCCGACATCGATGAGCGTACGGTTCGACCCGACCTCGCCGACGTCCGGATTGTCCTCGCTCATCCGAAGGCGCCAGGACTCGACCACGCGGACCCCGGCGTCCACGAGGATCTCGGGGACCCAGTCCGACCCTCCGTCCGACCGGGCGATGCTCACGATGCGGCGGTTGTCGGCGTGACGGTCGTTGAACCCGACGTGGAGGCTGGTGAGACGGTCGGAGAGCGGGTCGTTGATGTTGTCGAGGTCGGAGAGGTTCGAGGTCCCGACGGCGACGAACGCGCCCGGGAAGCTTTCGCGGGACTTCGACGGGGTGACCGTCCCTTCCTGGAGCGCCTGGAGCAGCACGTTCTGGGTCCCGAGGGGAAGTTTCCCGATTTCGTCCACGAGGAGGAAGCCGCGGTTCGCCTGGAGGAGCTTTCCGGGCTCCAGGACGAGCGGGCTCATCGGGTCCCCAATCTCCTCGAGCTTGCGGAGGTTGATGTTGCCGGTCAGGTGGTCGGGAAACACCTCCGAGCTTCCCTGGACCCGCGCAAAGCCGTACCCCTCCCGCAGCTGGACGAACCGTGCGGGGACCCGCGACGGATCGATCGACGCGGGGTCGAAACGGGAGAGGTCACCGTCCGGGGCGAACCGTCGGCGGCAGATGGGGCACGGGGGAAATCGGTCCGCGACCGCTCGGTCGACCAGGCTCAACGGAGGGTCGAGGACCGGACAGTCCTCCACCACCCAGACCCCCTTCGGAAAGAGCGTCCAGAGGTCCTTCGCGAGACTGGTCTTCCCGGCCCCGGAGGGGCCGAAGAACAGCAGGTGGGCTCCCGAGACGACCGCCGCGATGAGGTCCTCGTAGGTCGCGTCGGGGAGGATCGTTCTCGGGAACAGGGCCCGCAACGCCTCCGACCGGTCCAGTCCCTTGGCCCGGAGTCCGTCGAGCATGCGCAGGATTTCGTGCCGGAACCGCTCCCCGGGACTCTCCACCGGCAGCCGAGCGGACTTGAGCTCGGCGGCCGTGGCGCGGGCACCGGGCGACGGAATTCCCTTCAGTGCATCGGCCACGGGCCGCGGAATTGGGTTCGGGATATGTAGTTTGCCAAGAGGGCGGCTAGGGGGCCGACTTCAGGGCCCGCTCGCCGTGGGGAGCCGGATCGGCCCTGTCGCCATGTTTAAGTAGGGTCCATCGGTCCGCGGCCCGCGAGCGATGCCCGAGAAGGAGACCGCGAAGAAGACCACCCTGGCCCGTACGGTCAAGGACAAGTGGCGCGCCAAGGTCTGGTTCAAGGTGCGGGCGCCCGGCCTCTTTCAGCACGTCGAGCTGGGAGAGACGGCCGCGAACGAGGCCGAGCAGGTCATCGGACGCACCCTCGAGGTCACCCTGCCCGAGCTCGCCGGTTCCGCGGACCCCGGAAAGACCCATGTGAAGCTCCGGTTCCAGGTCGAGCGGATTTCGGGCGACGGCGTGGCCGAGGCCCGGTTTGTCGGCCACGACCTGACGTCCGACTACGTCCGCCGGCTCGCCCGCCGGAAGCGCTCGAAGATCGACCTCTCGCTCCTCGTCACGACGAAGGACGGCGTCCAGGTCGTCCTCAAGCCGGTCGCGGTGGGTGAACAGCGGCTCCAGACCCGGCTCCGGGCCGAGCTCCGGCACCGCATCGTCGACGTCCTGAACGAGGAGGCGAAGCTTCGCACGTCCCCCGAGTTCGTCCGCGAGATGCTCCAGGGAGATCTCGCGAAGGTCCTCGCCCACGGCGTGAAGTCGCTCTACCCGCTCAAGAAGATCGAAATCCGGCGCTCGGAGGTCCTCGGCGTCATCCCCGACGAGGTCATCCCGCCGGAGGCGCCGGCGGTCCCCGAAGCTCCCACTCCCCCGGCGGCGGTCGCGAACGGCGACGCGGCGCCGGCGGCGTAGGTCCCGAGGGCGCGGCATGGCGCGTCCGTTCCCTGTCGGAGTGGCTCAGCCTGGTAGAGCACGGGACTCATAGCGGGACGCGCGTCCGCGTCCCGGGAGAAATCCTGGGGCCGGGGGTTCAAATCCCCCCTCCGACACTGGGACAGGATAGCTCGACGCGACTGAGTGACGACAAGCGGCGAGTCCAGCACACCCGTCAAGTCGTAGATCTCTAAGGGGCTTCTACCCGGACAAGCTACTGCTCTTCATCGAACGGGAGCAAAGAGCGGCAGCCAGGGGCTACCCACCTAAGGCTCGCCCCCGGATCTGGTGGCAACCGTGACTCCCTCGAGTCATTAGGGAGCGTGCAGGGAGCCCGGTTGGCCGCCCGAAGAACACTGGTCCCGCGGGCGCAACAAGTCGGCTGCCAGCCTACGTCAGGATGTAAACGGTGCTTCCCCCGAAGTTGGTGACGTACATGTAATTGTTGTACTCATCGAAGGCCAGTCCGAGCGGTTGGGCCCCGCTAACGGTGTTGTTGGAACCGACCTGCTTGAGCGCGGTGACCTGGGCGACCTTGCCCAACTTCGACGAGTATTCGGCCACGTACATCCGCAGGTTGGCCTGGTTGAACGCGACCCCCGCTGGCGTCTTGAACCCGCCAATCGACCCGACACCGGTCCCGTCCCCCCACATCACAGTGACATTCCCGCTGTACTCGTTCGTCACGTAATCATAATCGTTGACCGGGTCGAAAGCGATGTCCATCGGGCCGCTTCCCGCGGGCGTGTCGCCAACGTGCCTGAAAGAGAGCGCGTTGATAATCGTGACGTTGTCGGTGAAAAAGTTGGTGACCAGCACCGTCGCGAAGTATGGGTCGTAGGCGAGGTAGCTAGGACCGGTGCCGGTATTTATCGAGGTGTAATTGATTCCTTGGATGGCGATCACTTGGTTCGAATTGTAACTGGCGACGAGCATGGCGCTGTTTCCGGGGTCCCACACCTCTCCCATCGGACCGTTGAAGTTTTGATTGAACGTGTAGACTACAGACGTTCCCCTGATCTCGTAGACCTGGTTGAGGGCGTAGTCCGAGACGTACATGCGGTCGTTCTGAGGGTCGAACGCCGCATAGACCGGGTAGGCTCCCGACGGGAGCTTGATCGAGCCCACGTGCTTGCAGGTACCGCTCAGAACCGTAATGTTGCCCGATTTGGCGTTCGGGACGTAGACGTCGTGGTTAACCGGGTCGTACCCGGGAAACCCCGGTCCCTTTCCCACCCCGCATGCCGTGACGCCGGTCGCAGCCTTGAGCGCGGGCTGCGCGGACGAAGCACTCGGGAGCCAGCCGACGAGGATCAGCGCCCCCAACACGACCACCACCACGACGACCGAGCGCCCCGATCTCGAGCTCCGCATCTCTCCTCTCCTTCATCCCATCAGGGAACGGGCGACCTACGCAGGGCACCTAGTTGAATATGGTGTCGCGAATCTAGATACGCGACGATCGTTGCACGAAAGAGAGGGAGATAGGAGACTCGGACTTTCGCCTGAAATGAACGCCCGAGTGGCCCCGAGCGGCTCGTGCGCGAGCTGGTTACCCCCGTTCCCTACGCAGCGCCTAGGTCCGCAGTAAGATCGAGCCCGCGTAACTCCTGGGCGAATCGCCTCCGCCTAATCTCCAGCGAAGATATCGAACGGATAGGCGGAAGCACCCCGTAGACCTTGAGCCAAGCTCCAGCCGTGTGGCCCGAGCATGCTCTCGTGTTGGGCTGAGTGCAACAGGATAGCGCCCAGCGCTCTGCGCCCTATGTGAAAGAGGGGTTGCACGTCATCCTGCCCGTCGTGCGCGGAATGCGACCGCCGTTACGGCGGGGATTTGAACCCCCCGGGGGTTCGAACACCCCCTCCGACATTTCCCGTCAATCTGGCGCCGGGAAAACGAACCGGTCGATCGGCTGCCTGCGGGCTCTCGAAGCGAGGGGCCGCGCCTCTGAGAGAACACGGCGGTTTTCGCTCGGTGAGTATCACCCTGCGGTTTGGCCCCTGCTGGCGATTTTGGCAGGGCCTCGGTCATCCGTGACCCGCAGCCAGCCCCAGAAGCACCCTCTCACGGGAGACTGACGCGAGCAGACTCAAGTTCCAATCTGGGTCGGGATGCACAAGGATCCCAGGTGGAAGATCCAATCCGTTAGGATACTCCCCCGGGGTCGGATGAGTCAGGGAAACCGGCTCCGACCGAGTACGGTTGGCAATCTCAATTTCAATCTCTCCCCGAACGAGGCCACCTACCGCATCCATATACTACCTCATCTTCCAGACATCTCGGAAATCGCTTCTGGATGTTCGGCTTCTTGGCCCGGTGAAGGGATTGACGGGCGAGCTGGTTCGTACCACGATTCTCTTGGTCGTCGCGGTCCTCAGTGCGACGGCAGGACTTGGCTCGGTTGTGTCGGTGGTCTACAATTCCGCGTCCGGGCCAGCCACGGTCCCCCACGGATCGCCCTCCGATTCCGGGGCTCTGAGCCAAGGGTCCTACTACGGAGCAACGCGTCCGTCGTCGCCCCTGAACAAGGAAGCATCCGGTTCCGAGGTCCCTGAGAGCGCTTTGCCGTTGGCGACACAATGGTCCGTTGCGGATACGCTCGTCACGTTCAACAACTCGCTCATCCCGGGGAACTTCCCGGTTCTCCTCAATGGCGCCGGGGTTGGCTTCGATCCGATGGCATACGACAATCACTCGGGCGACATCTATGTCCCCGGCGTGGCGGACTCGCTCGAGGAGATTTCGGAGACCACCAACGAGGTCGTGGCCCTATTCGAGCCCTATGACACGGTCCAGTATCTCACGTCCATGGTTTACGATTTCAAGGACAACGAGATCTTCACTCAGTACACGGGCTCTCCCGGTACCGTTGCGGTAACGTCGGCCGCGACGAACACGCTCGTCACGACAATCTCCGTAGGAGACGTGAGCGAGTACGATCTCAAAGGACTGGCGTACGACAGTGGAACCGGCGAAATCTTTGCTTCGAACGATCTCTCGTCCAATGTCAGTGTAATCAGTACCGCCACGGACAAGGTCGTTGATACAATCAACCTGCCTGACCAAGACCCCCGAGCGGTCGCTTACGACCCCGGGACCCACCAGATTTTCGTTGCCAACGCTTTGGGCACTTTGGCCAACGTCAGCGTGATCTCGGACGCGACGGACGCCGTGGTCCATTCGATCAACGTCGGAGTCGACCCCGACGCGATCGTCTACGATGGAGGAAAGGGCTACGTGTACGTGGTCAACGGCGGCTCAGCGAATGTGAGTGTGATCGACGACTCCACCGACGCGGTGGTGGCGACGATCGGGTTGTCCGCCGGCTCGGCCAATTCGGGTGCCTACGACCCCGCCCAGAACAAGGTCTTTTTCATCTCCCCCGGCGGGGCATTGACATCGAACGCCACTGTCGTTTCCGATGCTTCGAACACTGTGGTCGCCACCGTCCTGCTGGACGTCGCCGCGGACGGCGCAGCGTACGATTCAGACAACAACGAGGTATGGGTCCTCAATGGCGACCCGGCATACGCGAGCGCAATCTCGACCGCCACGAATGCCGTGGTGGTGA
>Ga0187770_10000498_pt1 | contig 19024 bp, 15 predicted proteins | sample 0116_SJ02_MP02_2_FD_133154 | JGI IMG/M metagenome (GOLD analysis project Ga0187770, IMG submission 133154) | Tropical peat soil microbial communities from peatlands in Department of Meta, Colombia - 0116_SJ02_MP02_20_MG | ecosystem: Environmental > Terrestrial > Soil > Wetlands > Peat | place...
AGGCCGGGATTCCCCGCTATGTTCAGCGATGTTTTGCGACTCGCGGTATGAGTTGCTCCCAGTAACCCGCCTGCGGCTGCCCTGCCATCACGGGCGTAACCGTGATCGTTAGATCACTCTTTTTAGGGAAGAAACGGCAGATCACTCTGGAAGAAGTTCGTCCGACTACTCTACAACCAAAATTCGATTGTGAGACTGCGAGGAAGATCCGATGAAACAAGTTTTTTGCGCTCCGGCTCACGTGAAGCTGATCCTGGCCCTTATCGTCTTTACACTTTTTCTGGTCGCAGCAGAGATGGTTTCCGGGCAGGCGCCGGCCGCCGCCCCCGCCGTCAGCCTGACCCAGATCAGCTCTGACCCATTCACTGTGCCGCCGGGGCAACATGCCACCGAGGTCGAGCCACACGTTCTGGCGAACGGTTCCACGCTGGTAGCGGCGTTTCAGACGGGGCGCATCGCGCCCGGCGGCGCCACCGACATCGGCTGGGCCACCTCCACCGACGGCGGCAACATCTGGACACACGGCTTTCTGCCCGGCCTGACCGTGGGCCAGGGGAGCGGACCGTACAACGCGGCCAGCGACCCCGAGGTCGCCTATGACGCCAAGCACAACGTGTGGATGATCGCGTCGCTGCCGATTTCCAATACATCTTCTACGCCAGCAGTAGTAGTCAGCCGCTCGAGCGACGGCGGTTTTACGTGGGGCAACCCGGTCAGCGTGGATGCGACGTCCAATAGTTCCGACAAGAACTGGATCGTGTGCGACAGCTGGGCCAGCAGCCCGTATTACGGCAACTGCTACATGGAGTGGGACAACCCGTCCCTCGGCGATCTGATTCTGATGAGCACCTCGAGCGACGGCGGTCAGACGTGGTCGTCGCCGGCTGAGACCAGGCCGACCGCCGCTTTCGGAATTGGCGGACAGCCGCTGGTGCAGCCGAACGGAACCGTAGTCGTACCCATCGAGACCAACAACATGTCGGCCTTCATTTCCACCAATGGCGGCACAAGCTGGTCGACGCCGGTCACCATCAGCAACATTCAGAGCCATATCGATGCGGGAGGAATCCGCAGCGGGCCGCTGCCTTCCGCCGCCGTCGACGGTGCCGGAACCGTGTGGGTCGTGTGGGAGGACTGCCGCTTCCGCGCCAGTTGCACCACCAACGACCTGGTGTACAGCACTTCGACCAACGGCACCACCTGGAGTACAGTCGCGCGCGTTCCCATCGATCCCGTAACCAGCGCTTTGGATCATTTCATTCCCGGCATTGGCATCGATCCGACAACGTCGGGCAGCAGCGCTCATGTCGCCATTCACTTTTATCTGTACACGAAGAGCAATTGCACTGCCTCGACCTGCGAGCTCTACGTCGCCTACGTTTCTTCGCCGAATGGTGGAACCACCTGGAACAAGCCGATCAAGCTGGCCGGGCCCATGAAAGTGACCTGGCTACCCAATTCGCAGAACGGGCTGATGGTGGGCGACTACATTGCAACCGCGTTCACGAGCGGCGTGCCGCACGGCGTGTTCGCCGTCGCGACGGCGAAGTCGGGAAGCACCTTCAACGAAGCCACCTACACTGCCCAGGGACTGAGCGTGCCATTGGAGGGCGCTGTCTTGTCTTCGGCGAACGACAAGCCGCTGCACAAGCTCTCCGACAAGATTGAGAAGGAGCAGCCGGAAAAGGGCATTCCCCCCTCACGCCGGGCGAAGAGCAGCGCGAAGTAGCTCAGGGGTTATCTTCTGCGGGCAGGAAGTCGTGGTATTAGGACGTGAGGAGAAGTACGTATGATCAGGAAGTTCCGCGCCGCCCTGCATCGTGTAATCCACGTTGCCCTGCTGGCCGCGATTGCGCTGCTGGGTGCGTGCTCGTCTTCGCACCCGTCTTCGACGCAGCCGCAGAATCCCAATCTCACTCAGCTCAGCACGGACCCCTACACAAGCGGACCGGCGCAACATGCCACCGAAGTCGAGCCGCATCTCATCGCCAACGGAAACACGCTGGTGGCGACGTTTCAGGTTGGACGCTTTCCGCAGTCTCCCGGGCCTGGCGGCGGTGCCACGGACATCGGCTGGGCGACCTCGACTGACGGCGGCAACACCTGGAACCACGGTTTTCTGCCCGGCCTGACCACGGGTGAGGGAACGGGACCGTACGACGCCGCCAGTGATCCCGTGGTGGCTTACGACGCCAAGCACCAGGTGTGGATGATTTCGTCTCTGCCGATTTCAGGAACGCTCTCAACGCCAGCGGTGTTGATCAGCCGCTCCACCGACGGAATGACGTGGAATAATCCAATCAACCTTGCCAGTGGCTTTAATGATTCTGATAAAAATTGGATCGTCTGCGACACGTGGACCTCAAGTCCCTATTTCGGCAACTGCTATGTGGAGTTCGATGCTCCGGGCCAGAACGACCAGATCTACATGAGCACTTCCACGGATGGCGGCCAAACCTGGAGTGCGCCGATTTCGACGGCGAGTCTGGACGATGGGATTGGCGGCCAGCCGCTGGTGCAGCCCAACGGCACGGTCGTCGTGCCGATTGAGGGCCTGCCGAACGATCCATTTACGACGATTGGCGCGTTCACTTCGACCAACGGCGGGGCGAGTTGGGGCGCGCTCGAGACCATTATCGACATTCAAGTCCACAACGATGCCGGAGGAATCCGCAGCGGGCCGCTGCCTTCAGCGGCCATCGACGGAGCGGGAAACGTCTGGATCGTCTGGGAAGATTGCCGCTTCCGCACGGGCTGCTCCACCAACGATCTGGTCTATGTCACTTCGCCCGACGGCGTGAACTGGAGCACGGTTTCGCGCGTCCCGATCGATGACACGACGAGCAGCGTGGATCATTTCATTCCCGGCATTACGATCGATCCCACGACTTCCGGCGCCGGTGCTCATGTGGCGATCCATTACTACTACTATTCGCAGAGCGATTGCACGGTCTCGAGTTGTCAGCTCAACGTGGGTTTCATTTCGTCGGCGAACGGAGGCTCGACCTGGAATTCTCCCACCACGCTTGCCGGACCGATGCAGCTCACCTGGCTGCCCGATTCGCAGAATGGCCTGATGGTGGGCGACTACGTCGCGACTGCTTTCACCAACGGCGTGCCGCACGGCGTGTTCGCTGTTGCTGCGGCGAATTCGGGCACGACCTTCAACGAAGCCATCTACACCGCCCAGGGATTATCCGTGACCTCGCATGGGCAGCAGCTCTCGTCCGCGCATGACAAGCCGCTGCACAAGCTGTCGGACAAGATTGAGCAGGAGCGGCCGGAAAAGGGTGTGAAGCCGCCGACACGCAAGGCCCGACGGAGCGCGAAATAGGATTTCGTTCAATTGGACCAGGCGTTATCCTGAGCGCAGCCGTTTTTCAGGCGGAGCGAAGGATCTCGCGAGGAGCGCTACGATTGTGCGCGCAAGATTCCTCGCCCCGCTCGTGAAAGCGCGGGGCTTCGGAATGACGCCGAAACCGTGGTAATTTCAAGTCGAGCCACTATTAAAGCGGATGACGTGAGCTCAGAACCGGTCGTCGGTGTTGATGTTGAATCCGAGGATGGCGGTGACTTCCACCGGTTGTCCAGCGCGGACGGCGGGCTGAAACTTCCAACTGCGCAGAGCTGCGAGCACCTTCGCCGTCATCCCAGCCGGACCCGCCTCAAGCACGCGCGGATTTCTGATGTTGCCTTCGATATCAAGAACGCAGGCGACGACCATCCGCACGTGCGGCAGGCCGGAGGGCAAATCGGCGCGGACCTGCTGTGGAGCGAGCAGGGGGTTGGTGTAGGAATGCGCAGTGCCGGATTCGTCAGCGTACTCCATAACGATCGTCCCTAACGTCGTATCAATCAGGGTCATGTGCTTTTCGCCATGCAAGAGAGTCTTGTAGGGCTCGAATGCGCCTCCGGAAGATGCCGTGGAAACGACATCCACGCCCAGCGTCTGTCTGCGCTTGAGCGGAGAATGCGCTGGCGTAGATGGATCATTGGCTGCCGGATCAGATCCGAAGCTGGGAAGCGTGATCTGGCTGCTGCCTCCGGTGACGGATACGCCGGGAACCGGTGGAACACCGCTCGGCGCATTGCCTGCGCCGCCCGGACCGGGATTGGGAGAGATTCCACCCCGCGCGGCCGGATCGGCGCCGAGTCCGGCGCCTGTTTTTCCAGCGCCTGTTCCCGAGCCGCTCATGCCACTTCCCGGTCCGTTTCCGCGCCCAATGCCGGTGCCGCCGCCCGCACCGCCGAGACCGGGCTTGTCTCCGCCCGTCGGCGACAGGGCCATCGAGCCCGCGCCTCCTGAAGTGGGCAGGCCAACCTTGGAACCGGGCTGGCTGGAAACAACCACCCCCGCTTTCGGGTCGCTGCCGCCGCTGGCCGGGGGCGCGACAGCCGATCCAATGTCCATCACCGAGCCACGGCCCGATCCGCTGCGACCCGAACCCGAGCCGGTCGCGGCCGCTCCTGCGCCGAGAGAAGGCGGAGGCGGGACGATATTGCTGGCCAGCAGATTGCCTCCAGCCCCCGCTCCGCCGCCAATCTTCTCCGTCCCGCCTCCCGAGCCTGATAGCGCGGGCGGCGGTGGAACTACGCTCGGCATGCCTTGCTGCGGGGCGGTCGAGGAAGCCAGCGAGCGCGTTCCGGTTCCTCCCGAAACGCCGGCCCCCGGAGGCGGCGCAATCACGTTCGATCCCAGAGTGGTGCCCGCGCCATTGCGCATACCACGCGGATTGCCCGCCACGCTGCCTGTGCCTTCGCTGACGCTCGGCGGCGGTGGGACGACATTGGCGGCGAGCGACGCGCCAGAGCCGCTACGAGAGCCATTGGCATTGACTGCGGGCGGCGGCGGCACCACCTCCGACGGGCCGAAAATTCGGCCGATCAGGCTGCTCATGAACGATCCGCTGCTGGCGGGCGCCGGTGGAGGAGGAACGACGGTTTTTGACTGGTCCGGCACGCTCCCGCTGGCCAGTCGGCGCATGTCTTGCGAAACATCGGATGACGGCGGCGGCGCAATCACGGCCGGTGCAGGCATGGCGAGTTTGGGATTGCGCGAACTTTCCCGTTCGGGTGCCGACACCGGAGGCGGCACAACGGCGACATTCGCCATCTGCACGGGCGCGCTCGAAATCTCGCGGCTTACGCCGCCCGGTGCAGGGGGAATCACGCTCTGGGGCAGCGCCGGGGTAGATCGGCTCTTGTCGCGACTGACGCTCGGAGCCGGTGCCACGACCGAAGCGTTGAGTGAGGGAGCGCTCTGTGCGCGATCACGCGAAATGCTGGGCGCGGGAGGAATCACGGCCGGTGCCAGCGCGGGCGCCACCAGCGTGCGATCGCGCGAAACCGTTGGTGCAGGCGGAATCAACGTTGCGCTGATGTTGGGCGCAATCAGCGGAGCATCGCGCGTTACCGAAGGCGCGGGAGGGATCGTAGAATCGAGTTGGATGCCGTTGCGCGTGTAGTCGCGAATCACATTGGCCGGGGGAGCGATCAGCGTAGCCGCAAGGCTGGGAACCGAACGCATCGAGCGCAATCCTTCCGACGGCGGCGGGCCGGGAACCGGTTTAATGGCGAGCAGATTGGCGACCGCGTCCTTGGAAGACGGCAGCTTCAAGTTGGGCGCGTCCACAACTCTCGCAACCAGGTTGCCACCGCGCGCGATCCGGATGGTTTGTGTGCGATGGTGCGCTTCGTTGCCGCCGGCGCGCCCGCGTCTCCCTGATTCCGCGCCGCCCAGATCCTCGGTCCGCGGAAGCTCGTCGCCGGTGTAGTAAATCACGTCGTGGCTGCTGAGCCGGGGCGCAACGTACGGCCGCAACTGCGCCAGCTTCGCCGGGATCGCGATCGCGCAGAAGATCAGAAAAGCTTCGAGCAGCCAGCTCGGGATCATGATCCGCAGCGGAATGACGCCGAAGGGGGTTTCTCCCGCCAGCCGCGCCTCGGACCGCGCCAAAGCCGGGCGGATGGAAGTTTTGAACTCCCGCCATGGCGAAGACCACTCAACCAGCAGCTTGATCGTGTCATCGCGCCGCCGCAGAGCGATCTCTTCGAGTTGGAGCACTTCAGCCAATCTCAGTCCGATTTTCGCTGCCACAGTTACATTTGCAGGATCTTGCTTCCGGTTGCTAAGGGGAATCAACGTTGCGGGACGTCCCACTCCCGTTCCGGCTTATGTTGATCTCAATTCTATCCCCAATGGTAGTCCCGGTTTCCACAGCCGTACGACTCGGCAGTTCCAGCACAGACGCCGCCTGGGGCCGGACCGGCGCAAAGCGCCACGGTCGCAGCTCGCTCTGGATGTGGACGACGGTCAGCGAACGATCCAGATAAACCACATCAATCGGAAACGCCATGCCCAAAGTATGAACGCCGTGACAGGGCACAATCCAGAGGCCGCGTCCGTTACGGAAGTCATCCGGCGACATGCCCAGCAAGCCGCGCAGGCGAGTCCAGTGCGTGTCCGCCACGGCGAGCGACGTTGCCAGGGGAATCTCGCGGGTGCGGTTGAAAGCTTCGCCCGTGTAGATCTGGCCTGATACAAATGCGGGCATCCCGTCCTCGGTGATCTAAATCTGGGCTCCTTGATGCAATTCTCGCGTGCTTTGGTGATCCTGCCTATTGAACGATCGTGCCAGACGATCTGGCGCTTTTCAGCGCCCGGCGTTAATGTCCGGCCAAGGATCGGTAGGCCTGGATCAAAGCCGGGCCCACGGTGACGAAGAGGAAAGGCAGCAAAACAAACACAACCAGGGGAGGAACCATCTTGATGGTGGTCTTGGCGGCCTGCTCTTCGGCCCGTTGCCGCCGCGCCGTGCGCAATGAATCCGAATGAACCCGCAAGGCCTGGGCGACGCTGGTGCCGAAACGATCCGTCTGAATGAGTGTACCCACGAGAGCCCGAATGTCGTCAACCCCCGTGCGCTCCACCAGATTGCGCAGGGCTTCGGCGCGGGGCTTGCCGGCGCGCATCTCCAGGTTGACCAGATGGAATTCGTCGCTGAGATCGGGGTGGGCATGGTGCAAATCCTGGCCCACGCGCAACATGGCTTGGTCGAGCGCCAGGCCGGCTTCAACGCAGATGACAGTCAGGTCGAGCGCGTCGGGCAGGGCCAGGCGAATGCGCATCTGACGGTCTTTGATCAGCCGCTTCAGAAAAAAGCGCGGCAGGAAGAATCCCAGGCCGGTCACGCCCGCCAGCAGGGGAACGTTGTTAAAGCCGGAGATCAGAACCACCAGGCCGAAGCCGAGCGCCGCACCCAGAATGCGGGCGCCGAAGTAATAATTCACGTGGCTGGCATCGCGATATCCGGCCTGAATCAGCCACTGGCGTGTACGGGAAACATCAGCCGGAGAGAGCGGAATCGCTTTGCTGAGCGGGTCCAGCGCCTGCTCGATGCGTTCGCGCAGCACCGGCTTGGCCTCAACCGTCTGCGCCTGGCCGCCGAGCGCGCGCAACCGCGCTCCCAGCACCGAACTGGGAGTCACGGCTGCGGCCCCGAAGGCAAACACCGCCCCGGCCACGGTTAAGCAAACGACAACGGCAAGAATGAGCGCCAACATCGTCTATACCTGAATCTTGATGATCCTCTTGATGGTGAAATACCCGATGGTCTGCAGCGTAATGCCCGCCACCAGCAGGAAGTGCCCGATGGGATCAACAAACAGCGGCCGCACGAACTCGGGGCTGATCATCAGCAGCAGTCCCACCACCGCCGGCGGCATGCCCATCAGGAACGCCATGGTCAATCGTCCTTGCGCGGTGTAAACCCGCACCTGGCGCTGAATCTTGAAGCGCTCGCGGATCACATACGACAGATTGTCGAGAATCTCCGCCAGGTTGCCGCCGGTCTCGCGCTGCAGCATGACCGCCGTGACAAAAAACTTGACGTCCACCAGCGGCATGCGGTCGGTCAGGTTGAACAACGCATCGCGCACCGGCATGCCGAATTTCTGCTCTTCGTACAGTTGGCGAAACTCGCCGGAGACCGGTTCAGCGACCTCGTTCGTGATCATTTCCAGGGCGGTGGTGAAAGCGTGTCCGGCGCGGACGGCGCGAGCCAGCGTGTCGATGGCTTCCGGAAAGAGCTCCTCAAATTTTTCAAAGCGCTTGTTGCGCTTGAATGCGGCATATGAGTAAGGCAGGATGAAACCGACCAACAGGCACACCCACGCGATTTCCACACGCTTGCCAAGCCAGTAGCCGATGATCGCCGCGGCCACCCCGCTCAACGCGCAGAAGCCCAGGAAATTGCCGGCGCGGATCTCCATACCGGCCTGCGACAGTACTTTTTGAACTGCCGAGACCCGCTCGGAACGGCGCAGCAGGGCGTCGATTGCGGGGATCTGGCTGAGTTGTTCGTCGCGCAGCAGTGCGAGTTCTTCTTCGGGCGCGCGTTCGGGCGCTTTGCGCTGGCTGGCCAGGCGCTCGCGGATCAGGCGTGCGCGCTCGCTGCGCTGGTCGAACAGCGAGATGATCGCGAAGGCGGCGACCGCCACCACGATGCATACCAGCACGGCAATCAGGAGATTCGGCATGCCGCTCAGACCTCGGCTCTCGATTCGAACAACGCCGGACGCAGGCGCGCCCCAGCCGTCGCCAGCCGGTCGGCAAACATCGGACGCACACCGGTGGCGCGGAACATGCCACGCACCTTTCCGCTCTCGTCCAGCCCGCTCCGGTCAAAAGAAAAAATGTCCTGCATGGCGATGGAATCCAGGTCATCCATGCCCGTGATCTCGGAGATCGTGATCACCTTGCGCGTGCCGTCGGAGAGGCGCGCGATCTGAACCACCGCGTGTACGGCCGACGCAATCTGCTGCCGCACCGCGCGCTCGGGAATGTTCAGGTTCGCCATGGAAACCATGTTCTCCACGCGCGCCATGGCGTCGCGCGGAGAGTTGGCGTGCACCGTGGTCAGCGAGCCCTCGTGGCCCGTGTTCATGGCCTGCAGCATGTCGAAGGCCTCTTCGCCGCGCACCTCGCCCACCACGATGCGGTCGGGACGCATACGCAGGCTGTTGATCACCAGTTGCCGCTGCCGCACCGCGCCTTTGCCTTCAATGTTGGGCGGCCGCGTTTCCAGGCGCACCACGTGCTCCTGCTTGAGCTGAAGTTCGGCGGCATCTTCGATGGTGACGATGCGGTCGGAATTTGGAATGTATCCGGAGAGAACATTCAGCAGAGTCGTTTTGCCGGCGCCGGTTCCGCCCGACACGATGATGTTCAACCGCCCTTTGACCATGGAGGAGAGCAACTCCAGCATGGGCTCGGTCAGAGTCTGGTTCTCGATCATCTGCCGCGCGGTCACCGGATCGCGTCCAAAGCGGCGAATGGAGAGGCATGGCCCATCAATGGCGAGGGGCGGAATGATGGCGTTGACGCGCGATCCGTCGGCCAGGCGGGCGTCGACCATGGGAGAGGATTCGTCCACGCGCCGTCCCACGCGCGAAACGATGCGCTCGATGATCTGCATCAGGTGCGAATTGTCCTTGAACGACAGCGGCGTCAGTTCCAGTTTGCCGGCGCGCTCAATGTAGACGCGGTCGTATTTGTTGACCAGGATGTCGGAGACCGTGGGGTCCTTGAGCAGAGGCTCCAGCGGGCCGAGGCCAAAAATTTCGTCCAGAATCTCGCGCGAGAGCCGTTCGCGCTCGGCAAAGCTGAGGGGCACAACCTCGCTGTTGACGGCATTGCGAATCACGACGAGCACTTCGTCGCGCGCGGAATCGCCCGACGTCTTGCCCAGTTTTTCCAGGTCGAGGCGGTCGAGGATCTTGCGGTGCAGGTCGGCTTTTACCTGCTGATAATCGGTGCGCTCGAAGGATTGAAGATTCCCCATGGGATCCTAAATTCTAAATCTGCGGCGGCTAAAGCCGCGTTAAACTTCGTGACTGGCGGCCGGTGCGGCTCGAAGCCGCGCCCTTCAAAGCTGCTCCCAGCTAAACTGACTTGCGCTAAACCGATTTGAACAGCGACCACGCGGCACGCTTTGTGTCGGTGTCGTCGCGCGTCAATTCGTGCGCCAGGCCGGCGAAACAGCGCGCGATCTCAGTGTTGCGCTGCTCCATCAGAGGCGTGCCGCGGTCAATCGCTGTGGACACTGCAAAATACTGGTTCGGCACCCGCCAGATCAGCTTTGCGCCTACCGCGGCCTCGGCGTCTTCTTCGCTGAAGCCCGGGACCTTGCGAAAACGATTCAGCACCAGGCGCACGCGATCGCGGCTGCCGGTCTCACCCAAGAATCGCTGGACTCGCGCCGCACTCCACAAGGAAGCCACGTCGCTGCACGCGACCAGCAGCACGGTCTCGGAAAGATTGGCAACCAGGCGGCTGGCGGCGTCGAAGCGAGACGACGCGTCCACGACTACGTAGCGATAGTGCGTGACCAGCATGTCGAACAGGCGGACAAACTCGGCCGTCGAAGGATCGACCGCACCCGGCACATTGGTTCCCGCTAGTAGCTGCAAGCCGCCGTTGTGCTTCGTCATGAAACTCTCTAGCAACTGAACGTCCATGCGGTGCAGGTTGCGCATCGCGTCGGCCACACTGAAAACCGCTTTCAGATTCATATGCAGCGCAGCATGTCCGAGCGGCGCCAGATCGACCAGAGCGGTCTGCCCGTGGGAGGCCTGTAGGGCGAGCGCCAGGTTCACCGCCACCGTGGTGGCGCCGTTCCCACCCTTGGCATTGATGACCGAAAAAACCTTGCCGCGCGGGCCCTCCTGCCGGCCGCGGCGCTGGGCCGCGGTCAGGCGGACGAAAGCCTCCAGAAGATCCGTCGTGGTGGTGGGGCGCTCCACGAATTCGCGGGCGCCGGCGCGCATCGCGTTGACGATCACCTGCGGCTGATTCAGGGTTCCGATGGCGAAAATTGCGGTCTCGGGCATCTCCTGGTGCAGGAGTTCGATGGCTCGCAACCCCGCCGAGGGATTGTCCGCAGGCAGGTCGATGAGGGTCACGTCAGGATTGGCCGAACGTACCCGCCGCATCACCGGGTCGGACGCAGCCACGGGAAAGTTCGCGCAGCTCTGCACGGTGCGCGCTACGCTGGTGCCATCCACCAGCACCTGCAGCAGCGCTCTCTGCTCGTTGTCCGTGGCCGCGATGACGACTGAAAGCTCCGGCATAACTTCACCCGCGGTTTCGACGCGGAATCGATCCCGGCTTGCGCCGGGGATTTAATCCTGCTTGATCGGTTTATCGAACTTGTCCTTATCCACGAACTGCTGCGGCATCTTGGGCGCCGGCTGTTCGGCTCCCGGCGAGATGCGCCGCACCGTGCACAACACCATCAGCTCTGAGTTGGACTTCTGCAGGCTCTTGCTGCGGAAGAAATTGCCCAGGATCGGGATGTCGCCCAGCCCCGGAATCTTGTTGTAAATGTCGGTTACGCGATTATCAATCAAACCGGCGATCACGAAACTCTGGCCATCCTGCAGTTCGAATTCGGTTTCCGCTTTGCGCGTACTGAGCGCGGGCACCGTGAATCCGGAGATGGTCAGGGCATCGGCGAAATCGAGCGTACTGACCTCTGGCGCGACCTTCAGGTGGATGTTGCCGTTGGGCATAATCACCGGAGTGAATTGCAACCGCACGCCAAATTCCTTGAATGAAATCGTCACTGCCGTGAAGCCCGCTCCCGGCTGCACGATAGGGAAGGGAAACTGCCCGCCGGCCAGGAAGCTGGCTTCCTTACCGTTGACCGCAATCAGATTCGGTTCAGCCAGAATCTGGAGCAGGTTCTTGGTCTGCAGCGCTTCGATGACGGAGCCGAAGTTGATGTCGGGACGGAACAGAAACAAGTTGAGAACGTTGGAAATGGTCTCCGTGGCTGGGGTCGGCGTGGTTCCCGCTATTCCTGACTGCGTAACCGACTGCGTCCCGAATCCGCCAAACTGGCCGGTGGTAAGCGTGCCGATCGTGTTGCCGCCGCCGGTCGAGACAAAGTTGATTCCCATCTGCGTCATTGCCGTGCGGTCGACCTCGGCGAACTTCACCTGCAGCAGAACTTCCTGCGAACCGACAGGACCGAAGGTCAGCACGTTGACGACCTTCGGCGAATAGGCGCTGGCCAGCTCCCCGGCTCGCTTGGCCACGTCTTCGGTGGAAACGTGACCCGAGAGAACGATCGCCGCGCGCGAAGGCGTGACCGTAATCCGCTCATCAGGAAACACGCGGTGTTCTTCTTCTGCGCAGGCGCTTACATCCACGTCCACCCGCAGATCGAAACTGCGCGAGCGCTCCAGTTCATCCCAGATCAGCAGGGAAACTTCCCCTGGCGACTTGCCATGCACCAGAATCTGCGTGGGCGTAACCGGATTGACCGAGGCAATGGCGGCGTCGGTAACCGAGATACGCTTCAACCTTTCGGTGGTATTGATGATCAGCGACTTGCCCACCATGACGCGCAACGGCGCTGATCCTTGCGGCTGCGCCTGCGGCGGCAGATTCGCGGTCGGCGTACCGGTGGTCGGCGTCCCCGCGGCGGGCGCCTGGGCGGCAGGGTCTGCCTGCTGCATGAACTCCGGAAACGCCGGAAGAGCAAAGACGAAGGCAAACAGGAAAACTCCAGACCAGTACAAACGAAGCCAGTACAAACGAAGCCAGGACAAACGAAGCCAGGACAAACCAGGCCACGACAGACGAACGGTCATTTTCCGATTCCTCTCCCTGTGAGGAAACTTGATGGTTCGCGATTTCACCGCTTGCAAGTTGGAATCTCTCCCGATCACTTGGCGTCGCAATTCTCTTCCGTGCACTTGACTTCCTGTTTCTTGTCTCCTTGGTAAACCTCAACACTGACGCCGGTCGAAGCGGGGATAGGCGGCGGGACTGTCTTGACCACGGCACGATGAGCCGGAGCCGGGTTAACCGGCGCGGGCGGGGCCATGCCGTGGAATAAAGCTCGGGCGTTGGCGGCGGCTACTTCCTCCTGCCGCGTATCCAGCGGATTGCGCAGGGCGAGCTGAATGTGTCCTTCCGAACTCGCCAGGGTCAGCCGCTCTGCGTCGTCGGGAGTAACCAGCAGCGTGATAACGGCGGTATTCTGCGCTTCGCCTGTGGCGGTGCGTTCCAGGCGCTTGTCGGAAGCGATCACTTCAATGTTCTGCAGAACTGTAGTGGTTTGCTGGTCACTGCCGTTTGCCGGGGTTCCAGTGAGCAGAACGTCCACGCGCGTGCCGGGCGTGACGAAGCCGGCCACCGAGACCACTTCATTCACGCGCACGGAGACGGCGCGCATTCCCGGAGGAATGAGCGCGGGCAGACCGGCGCCTGCATTCTCACCGGCCAGCTTGCTGCTCAGGATGAATTCGCCCTTGCTGATGGGGATGATCACGCCGTGGCCCAGCACATCGGCCTTGCGCCGCGGCGCGCCCGGCGGCAGATCGCTCTGGGCGACGCGAATCACTTTGATGTCGTGCGGTTCCACCCGGGCGCCCACCTGCAGGTCGTCGGCGGCCACAATGACCTCGACGCCGGGCTCATTCAACGCTCCAGACCTGATCTGCAGATTCTTGTAGACCAACATGCTGACCACGAAGCCCAGAGCCAGCGCCAAGGCTCCAATCAGCAACAACCGTGTGCGGTTCATGCTACTCCCTCAAAAGCTGCTCCCACGAAAGCCATTCCCTTAACAGCACTGTCAAGAAGCGGTGCTGCCTGCGCCAATCCACCCTCGGCGCGGGTCTCGATGCAATTGGCGACTGCGCTATTGAATGGCGCTAGCGACATTGGAGAAGACGGTATTGGCGTTCGACCCGATCAGCCGTACCGTCCCAACCACGATCACCAGGATCACGGCCAGCATGACCGCATACTCGGCGATGTCCTGTCCGTCCTGATCCGACCATAGTCTCTGCACAAACTTCATAGGCTAACCCCTTTTTGTGTCTTTGTATGACCAGCACTCCTTGCGCCTAACCGGAATCGCAAAATAGTACACCTTCCTTCGGCCGGCGTGAGATCGCAAGTACTCTCGACTACGGTAATCATACCCTGCAATCTCAACAAAAGTCGTAATTTATTGCATACCGGACCCGAAATTTGATTACCACCGTGTCAATGGCATTCATCCGGGACCGGGGATTGGTTTGCGTCTGCCCACTCTTACCCTTCGACTATTCGTTGTGCTCCGCCGTCCCGACCAGGATCTTCCGAACCCATCAGCAGCGAAGCCAAGAGCAGGAAGACAGCGACGGGCAGCAAAGGGCTCGTATACAGAGGGACCTCCCAGAAGCGGCGCAAAACGTCAGTCGGGTATCGGAGGCTGGCCAACGTGAGCCCAAGAGATGCGATCCATTGCCAGGCCAGCAAGATCCATACGGCAGTTTCATAGAAGACCCACACTCGTGGCTTTTTCGGTGCCGAGTAGCGCAGCAGGCAGAGGAAAGCCGGCACCAGAAGCAGTTGGGCGTGAGGAGCCAGAGTGGGAATGACGACAACATTTGCGCCTAGTACCATGCTTGTAACAAGCCAGAATCTCGTTGAGGTCGCCGGCTCAGATCGGCAAGGCCAACAACCAACTGCGCAGGCAGCCAGTACAACGGCCGCGGCGGCCGTGCCCCAAGTGGGAGTGAACCAGACGTCGAGGATCGAGTGTCCGTAGGTGTAATGACGATAAGCCCGAATCACGTTCAGAAAGCCTGAAGTCCAGCCTGGCAACAGCGCTTCGCCGGCGGCGAGAAGCACGGCCAGTGTGGCGAGAAAGGTCCACACCAGGGAGCGCCTGCGGCGCCAGTCGGCGGCCGTCCACAATACGAGCCAGGGAATCAGCGTGGCCGTGAACTGCGGCTTGAAGGTCGCAAAGGCGAGGAGTATGCCGGCAAAGGTCAACCGGCCGGCGGACAATAGAAATAGCGCGAACGAGATCAGCGCCGCGGCAATCAGGCTCAGGTTCTGTAGTTTGAGGGCCTCGAGGCAGGGGAAGCTGCCGAGAACGAAGAACGCCAGCGTGAGCCAAAGGTTGAAGGTCACCTTCATCTGCAGCGAGCGCAGCCAGCACTCCACGCTGAGCAGCGTGGCCAGCAAAGACGCTGAGAGCACGACCAACCTGGCGTCTGGAAACGAAAGAAAGACGGTAGGCCAGAGCAAGAAAGCAGCATGCAGCGGATAGGCGAATCCCCCACCCATGCCCAGCGGATCGTCAGGCGTCGCGGCCGACGGCTGCCCGTAGATCACATTTTGAATCTCGTGGGCGACGGCCGGCGAATACGGATTGCGGCCGTGACGAACAAGCTCGTGGGCTCCCCACCACGGTGCGTAGAGATCCGAGAACCCCGGCGGCTGATTGGAACTCCAAATCGCGCTGATGTACCACCCCATGCTTGCGGCGCAAATTATGCTGAGAAGCAGCCACAGGGACGGTTTCGACGCGGGCAGCCAGGTCTTCATTCGGCAGCCCCAGCTTGCGCCGCGTCAGGATTCCTGGATTCGCGGCGCGGAGGTGCCGTGATGGCGATCGCAACCGCAGCCACCACCACCCCGACCAGAATGTCGATCACATAATGCATTTCCAGAACCAGTACAGCAACTACGAGAACGACATCATAGGCTGCCAGGAGAGTGACCATCCGCTTCCAGCGCCGCAGAAACCACAGCACGATGAGCGGCTGCACGATGTGCATGCAAGGCATTTCAATAAAATAGTCGGTCGAAATCCGGTGGATGGGCGCATGCTGGCGGAGCGCCTCTGCCCTGGCGACCAGCGTTGTTTGCACGGTGTAACAGCGCAGGCTGGAGGGCAATCCGGAAGGGCTCAGATAATAAGGCCCTTGCGCCGGCCAAATGTAAAACATAGCCAGCGCAAAGCAGTAGGCCAGCAGAATCGTACCGACAAACTGCAGTGCGCGCGATCTGCCGTCACACAGAGCCAGGAGAATGATAGTTGCGCCGATCTGCGGGAACATTCCGAAATAGATAAACTCCATCACCTCGAAGAAAGACAGTGGAAGCGTACGAACCGCCCAGTGCGTGAAATCCCAAATCGAGTGCCCGTGCATGAGCCAGTGGTCAATCGAATCGAGCGCAGGATCCGCCGCGAGGTTGAAGCGGGCTGAGACGATGGCGCAGTTGTAGGCCAGAACCATCAGAAATCCGACGAAGAAATAAGCCGCCGCCGGGAAAGCAGCAATGACAGCCTGCTGCAACCCGCGCTGCTTGCGGCGTTCGCGGAGCTCGAGTACCGCGACCGTGGCCACAGTCACGACCAACGCCGTTAGCCATGTCGTAGCCCAGACCAGCACGACGAAATAGCCGACCACGGGCACAATGCGAAATGGGTTCTCCTGGTAGCGCGCCAGGAAAGGCTCCCACACCTGCTCGCGTGGCATTCCGATTACGCAGAGAATTGCGGCCAGGAACATGGACTGGACGGCCAAAACAACCCAATACGCGACGGCCAGCGTAACCCAGTCAAATTTTGCCGAAAGCCGCTGGCTGTGCAGCACCGGAACAAGAGTGGTGCACAGCAGCATGCTGATCCAGTAATGCCAATGACTCGGTTTCATTCGCGTTGCCCGGCCCTGTTATTCGATCGTGTTCGCAAAAGCACCACTGCCAGCATCGGCAAATAAAGAAAGACGACGGTCCAGCGTCCCACCTCTGTGGAGCTGTGCGGAATGTGATACCAGCGCCAGATCCCCGCTCCCCAGCTGAAGAAGACCGTCCAAATGACTTCCCGCCGTGATTGCGGAATCAGCCACAGAGTGAAGCTGTCGAAGAACCAGCGCTGCGGCATGATGGCCGACAAGAACAGGAACCGGGCATCGCGGTCGCGGCAGCGCAGGAGCGCCAACAGCAACAACGGCCCCGGCAACACGAGCAGGGGGAAGAAATGCTCGTAGCCTCCCATTTGCCGGAGCCACTGCCGCGGCCAGCCCGGCATCAGGATCACGCTCAGCAGCCCCACCAGAATGCACGCCGCCCATCCCACGCGGCTCGGACGAGTCAGAAGCACTGGCAGTCCTACCTGCGGCTTGGCTAACGTCAGCGGCAGCAGCAGCGGAAAAAATGCTGACGCAGCGATGATCGGCGACCATTGCACGGTGAGCAGCGCCGCCCAGTAAGGATAAGCGAAGAAGATCAGCAGCCGGTGATATCCGTGCCGCGTGACGCCGAAAGCGAGCAGGGCAGAGCTGATGCCCCAGAAAAGCGCGGCGGCCAACTCGGGTTGCAAACGCACGAAAGGAAGCGCGAACAGACCTGCCGTCAACGGATATTGCTCGAACGGCGTATCGTAGGGATTCTCTCGGGCGAGCAGGCGATGCGCCAGGCGGAGCGCCCAGCGAAAGTCGGCGGCATCCTGATGAAGATGCCGCATCAGGAACCAGCAAAACCCTCCGCTGGCCAGGCCGATTGCGGCCGAGATTGCGATTCGCCATCGCATGCAATGTGTGGTGATCCACAGTTGTAACATGAGGCGGTCTGGTCCCGGCCATTGCCCGGCACGGGGCAGGAAAGAGTCGGCATTGCGAACCAAGTCGCAGCTAATCTTCGGAGTGGTCGCCGTGTTGGCCTCGGCCAGCACCTGGTTCTACATGAACCAAATCCTCGTCCCGTACCAGCGCGCCGATGCCGCCGCGCATCATCGTCCCCGCGGAAATCTGTCCGATCTTTACCCGCGCTGGCTGGGAGCGCGCGAATTGTTGCTCCATCACCGCAATCCTTACGATGCAGAGATCACCAGCGAAATTCAGCAGGGATATTACGGCCGCCCGCTCGCTCCCTCGCGGCCGGACGATCCCAAGGATCAGCAAAGTTTTGCTTATCCTGCCTATGTCGTTTTTCTGCTGGCGCCGACGGTCGGTCTGCCGTTTGACACAGTGATGGTCGGTTTTCGTTGGCTGCTCGTAGCCCTTGCTCTAGCGAGTGCGTGGCTGTGGCTGCGCGTTCTGCGCTGGAAAACTTCGTGCGTCACGCTGTTCGCGCTGGCGGTGCTGATGGTGGGCTGGCTGCCCATGGTGCAGGGAATCAAGCTGCAACAACTAAGTCTGCTCGTCGCGGGTCTATTGGCCGTCTGCGGCGCGTGCCTGGTCGCGGAGCAACTTCTCCTCGCCGGAGCGTTCCTTGCATTTGCGACCGTCAAACCGCAACTGGCTTGGCCGATCGTGCTCGGGCTGCTGCTGTGGGCGGCGAGCGACTGGCGCTCGCGCCGCCGGCTGGTCATCGGATTCGGCCTCATCATGGCTCTGCTGCTGGGCGGGGCGGAACTCGTCTTGCCCAGTTGGCTGCGCATGTTTCTCGCCGGCCTCAGCCAGTACCACGCCTATACGCAGAATCAGTCGGTGCTGGTCTGGCTCTTTGGTTCGGTCCTTGGACGAATTCTCGAAGTTCTCAGTGTGATCGCCTGCGCCGCCTGCGTTTGGAAGGTGCGCACGGAGTCAGTCTCCACCGTGGTCTTCGGACGCGCCTTCGCCCTGGTGCTGGCGCTGACTGTTCTCATCGTCCCCATGTTCGCTCCCTACAATCAGGTTTTGCTGGTGCCGGCGATTCTGGTGCTCGCCCGCCGCGCGATATCTGGTGAACCGGTGTTGCCCGTCGTGCGCCTTGCGCGCATGATCGGGGGTGTTCTGGTCGTCTGGCCGTGGATCGCCACGCTTGGTCTCAGCGCCGCATATCCGTGGATCACTCCTGCCGTGCGCGAGCGCGCCTGGCCCATTCCGTTTTATTCCAATTTCCTGGTCCCGGTTTTCATCTTCGGCCTTGCCCTGTTGGACTTCTGGCTCGCCCCGTCGCCGCCCATCTTGCGGGAGAGCGCGGCAGCAGAGTAGTCTGTTGCTGCGAAAGCGCACGGTCGAGACTGTATTGGCAAAGACCGCACAGGAAGAAGCGTGCGGCAACTGGGGCGTGCGACGCCACTTTGAGCGGCGGCTGGTCGACTGCGTCGTGAATTCGATGTGGGCGATGTCCGCTGTTCTCGCTTAACGATTCATGGCCCTCAACGCTATCTCCAGCTCCTCATCCGGAGTTTTTCCTGCCCTCGTCTTCGTCCAGGGCAGCGAGCAGAAGAACATCGTCCTGAAC
>Ga0187770_10000499_pt1 | contig 19020 bp, 13 predicted proteins | sample 0116_SJ02_MP02_2_FD_133154 | JGI IMG/M metagenome (GOLD analysis project Ga0187770, IMG submission 133154) | Tropical peat soil microbial communities from peatlands in Department of Meta, Colombia - 0116_SJ02_MP02_20_MG | ecosystem: Environmental > Terrestrial > Soil > Wetlands > Peat | place...
ACATAGTCGTCCCTGATGCACACGGAGAACAGCCCGCCGAATATCGAGCCGGGGTCCAAGTCCGACGCCGCAAAAACCCTTCCCACTCTAATTAACGGTTGTGGAGATGGTGTCCATTCATTCAAATCGGACTCGTCCGTGTGAATTACGAACCCTTGTTTGGGCGAGCCTTGATATACCGATGGTGAGATTCGAATTCGGCAAGGTCCAACCTTGCCATCACGTTTCCTCACGAAGCTAAGGTCCGCCCCTGACGTGTACACTTTCCGTGACTTCGTCCTCCTCCCCGGGAGGAGTGAAGTCGAGCCCCGGGAGATTGACCTCTCGTCCATGCTGACGAGGAGGATCAAGCTCAAGCTACCGCTCGTCTCCTCTCCCATGGACACGGTCACAGAATGGCGGATGGCCCAGGAGATGGCCCGACTTGGAGGTGCGGGCGCCATCCATCGCAACATGTCCGTCCTGGACCAGGTGGAGCAGGTGAAGAAGGTCAAGGCCTCCAATGTCAGGGCTCTGAGTACAGACGACAGGGGGCGCCCACTCGTTGGCGCCTCCGTATCCCCCCTCGACGGGGAGAGGTGCAAGGCCCTCGATCGCGTCGCAGACTTTCTCGTAGCGGACGTGGCACACTTTCACACCACCAGGGTGATTTCCGCTGCGAAGAGTCTCCTCCCGGAGCTGAGCTCCGATTTCATCGCCGGGAACATCGGGTCGCGCAGGGCAGTCTTGGACATAGTTGATGAGCTCCCCAGGGTGGACGGCTTCAGGGTCGGCATCGGGTCAGGATCAATCTGCATCACCTCTGAGGTAACACGAGTGGGAGCACCGACCCTATACGCCGTGGCGGAGGTGGCCTCCGGAATTGAGGAGCGGAATCTAGACGTCCCGGTGATCGCGGATGGCGGAATCAGGGGGCCCGGGGATGCCGCTCTTGCCTTCGCCGCAGGAGCCTCGGTTGCCATGCTGGGGTCTTTGGTGGCGGGGACCGACGAGTCCCCGGGGAGGGTAGTCATGCGCAACCGGAAGAAGTTCAAGATCTACAGAGGAATGGCTAGCTCCTCCGCGAGGAGAGCCAGGTTCGCCATAGACAGGTACAGCGTGCCTGCGAAGGGGCTCGACGAGGGGGTGGAGGTGTTCGTTCCGTACGCAGGAGGCGCGGAGCTGGTGGTCGGACGGATGGAAAACGGTCTGAAGGCAGCCTTCGGGTATGCGGGTGCTACAGACATCAGAGGGATGTGGGACAGAGCGACCTTCGGGTTGGTGAGCGCCTCGGGGGCGGGCGAACTCGGGGCACACTCCTTCGAGGTGAAGCCGTAGATGGGAGGGCGACTTGAGGGCGGAATCGCAGTCCTAGATTTTGGAGGGCAGTACGCCCACCTCATCTGTCGCAGAGTCAGGGGCCTCGGCGTGTACGGCGAGCTACTCCCCCACGATATGGAGTATGGCGAACTGAAGAAGAGCGGCGCGGCCGGCATCATACTTTCGGGAGGACCTGCGAGCGTGTACTCGGACGGAGCTCCGACGGCGGATCCGGGGATATTCAGGGGGGAACTTCCGCTGCTCGGCATATGCTATGGCTATCAGTTGATGGTCATGGCATACGGCGGCGATGTGACGAAGGCGGAGAAGAGGGAATACGGCAGAACCAGGGTCACGGTCCTCACCGGAGGGGGGCTCCTCGACAACATGGAGGGGGAGAGCCTGGTGTGCTGGATGAGTCACTCCGACTCGGCGGCCAGGATTCCGGCGACGTTGGACGTACTCGCCTCGAGCGACTCCTCTCCCTACGCGGCAGTCAGGCTCGCCGGAGCATCGCAGTACGGGGTTCAGTTCCATCCAGAGGTATCCCACACACAGAACGGGCTGACTATGCTGTCGAACTTCGTCTTCGGGGTGTGCAAGGCAGAGAAGAACTGGGACATGAACGAGTTCCTCGGCGACTCGATCAGGAAGCTCTCCCTCCTGGAGGGGAGTGTACTCTGCGCAGTGTCCGGCGGGGTTGACTCGTCTGTGACAGCAGCGATGCTCGGGAGGGCGATCGGGAGCAGGCTCACCTGCGTGTTCATCGAAACAGGACTGCTCAGGGAGGGGGAGGGAGAAAGGGTCAGGAGGTTCCTCGGCCCGGAGCTGGGGGTGCACGTCGAGTTCGTGGACGAGTCGGACAGGTTCCTCGGTGCGCTGAAGGGAATCAGGGACCCGGAAGAGAAGAGGAGGGTCGTGGGGAAGACGTTTGCGGATGTCTTCGAGGAGTTTGCCCGAACGAGGGGGCTGTTCGCGCACCTCGCCCAGGGGACCCTCTACCCGGACGTGATCGAGAGTGGGCGCTCCACCGGACCGGCTTCGCTGATCAAGACGCACCACAACGTTGGAGGCCTCCCTGCGCACCTCTCGATGTCCGTCGTCGAACCGCTGCGCCAGCTGTACAAGGACGAGGCTAGGGAGCTAGGTGCCCTCCTCGGCCTTCCGAGGGAGGTGCTGGAGAGGCACCCATTTCCGGGCCCTGGACTCGCGGTGAGGGTCGTGGGGGAGGTGACCGAGGAGAAGCTCAGAGTCTGCCGAGGAGCGAGCAGGATAGTCGAAGATCAGCTGAGGCAGGAGGGGGTGTACGAGAAGGTCTGGCAGGCGTTTGCGTACGTCGGGGACGACGAGGTGACGGGAGTGCTGGGGGACGAAAGAAGGCTCGGCCACCAGGTGACGGTGAAGGTCGTCGAGTCGGTGGACGCCATGACGGCCGACTGGAGCAGGCTCGACCCGGGGATTCTGGAGAGGATCTCCAGTAGGATAACGAACGAGGTGGCTGGAGTTGTAGCCGTTTCATACGCCATCTCCTCCAAGCCCCCCGCGACCATCGAACCACAGTAGGGCCGCGAAAGGAAAAGGTTTGAAAAGCGATTCAGCGGGCTCGTCTCAGTTGGAAGCCACGGAAAAGGTGCTCGACGTCGGAGAGTTCACGATAAACTTCGCCACGGCAGGCAACGGCTCCCCGCTCCTGCTGCTACACGGGAGCGAGCCGCAGGAGGGCTGGAGAGTCTGGGAGCCAATCCTTGCGATGGCGGACACCCACAGGCTGATCGTCCCGGACCTACTCGGTTACGGCAAGTCCACCAGGCCGGAGGAGACGCCTGACTTTCGGGCCCAGGCGCAGATGCTCAGGGACTTCGTGGATAAGCTCAGGATTCAGAAGCTGAACCTGATGGGGAGCGGGTGGGGAGGGCAGGTAGCACTGGAGTTCGCCCTCGACTGGCCCGAGAGCGTTGGCTCGATCGTCCTGATTGCGTGCTCCTACGACAAGGACCAGCTCAGGAGACTGAGGAAACTTAGGAAGCCGACCCTGATCATATATGCGGAAGACGACATGGTGACGCAGCTCAAGGCCGGATACCTCCTCAGGGACGCCATCGGAACTTCGCGTCTCGAGGTGCTCGGGGCGGTCGCCCGGGACCCCCGGTACGACTTCCGCATGTCCCACAGGCTGCAAAACTTCAGGGCCCCCCAGGTCCTGCAGCTCGCGAGGAGCTTCCTGTCGAACCCAGAGGCGATGGTATCCGAGCCGCCAGAGATGGAGAACGAGCTGAGAGGGATGGAACTGAGAAAGGGAGAGAAGGGCGAAGCGTCGTCTAACGCGACGCCATAGCGACGCGTTCCTGTTCGTTCTTCTTCTTCACGGCGTAGCTGTTAGAGTCCCCCGCGGCCGCCTGGATGATTTCGTCTGCGAGCACCTCCTCCACGGTCCTGGGAGAGTTGAACGAAGCCTCTCTCACTCCTTCTGAGATGAACCTGAGCGCCAGGTCGACTCTGCGGACAGGCGAGATGTCCACGGACTGGTGGTAGACCACTCCGCCGTAGCTGAGCCTGGTAGTGTCCTCGTTCGGGGACGCGTTCTCTATCGCCCTTACCAGCTGCTGCACAGGATTCTGGCCGGTCCTAAGCTCTATGATAGCGAAGGATGTCTTCACTATGTTCATCGCTTTCTGCTTTTTACCTCCCATGCGGCCGGTGTTCTTCGCGTACTTCTTTCCAGAGTGCATCATCTCGTCGACAAGCCTTTCCACGATGTTAACCCTCGTCTTGCCGAACTTCTTGTGCTCGTGCCTCCCTCCGGAGTGCGGGACAAGCATGGGCTTCAAGCCGATAACAGTCTGAAGGCCAGGGTCCCCGACCTTAACACCGGTAAGATCCCATCGCTCCCAGAGGAGGAGGTTCGGGTACTCGAGGGACTGCCTGCTCATCACTATCTCCTCGGTTTCTCTTTGCGGCCGTAGACAAGCTCATTGAGTGAAACGCCGTTGACCTTGAAGACTGTCCAGCGGACACCGGGGATGTCTCCCATTGCCCGCTTCATCGATCCGCCGATCCCCTGGAGCATGACCTCGTCGTGTTCGTCTACGAAGTTGAGGGCGCCGTCCCCCGGGAGGAAGGCTGTGACCTGCTTCCCGTTCTTCACGACCTGCACCCTAACGCACTTCCGTATGGCCGAATTCGGCTGCTTTGATTCCACGCCCACCTTCTCCAGAACAATCCCCCGGGCCTGGGGAGCTCCTTCGAGAGGGTCCGCCTTGAAATCGAGGCCGAGCTTCCGCCTCTTGTACCACTTGTTTGACCAGCGGAGCCTCTGACGCTTCAGCAGCGCCTGACGCGCCGCGAATTCCCCGCGGGGTGAACCTGCCATGCTTCAGACGCCGCCTCTACTCACTGTATTTAACCCCTATAGTTCGCTCGTGATCTGGACGTTGCTTATGTCGAAATAGCGCTTCGCAAGGAGCCTCACCTTCTCGGCGTTCTTCCCCCCCAGGCCCAACACAGCTCCTTTCTTGCGTGGATCCACCACCACCACGACCCCCTTCGTTCCGTCTAGCCGGTCGCTTATCCTCACTTCTTGCACATACTTTGACCCCAGGGTGTTCCTCACCAGGCCCTCCACGTCGTCTGCCCACTCCACAACCTCGACCGGACGCTTGACAGCGCGCTCGATCTTCTTCACCGAAGCCCCTTCCTTGCCGATTGCGAGCCCCATCTGTCCCTGTGCGATGACGAAGATGACCCTGTCGCGCTTATCGTCGATGACGCAGTCGCGGGCCGTAGCTCCCGTCATGCCCTGGAACATGGACATCAGGGAGAGCTGGTCCGAGCTTAGCTTGATTTCGGGCATTGTTTCTTCACCTGGTAAGCAGCTTGATGTCGGAGTCGCTAACGTTCCTCACCGCAATGGCCGACACCCTGTAGGGCTTCCCCAACATTTTCGCAAGCTCTGCCGAGGACTGCGTCAGCTCGACGACGGGTACTCCCTGCTTTTTTGCTTCCTCCCTTAACCGCGCGCCAAGCTTGGCGGGGATGGACCGGGTGCAGAGCACGGCTTTGCTCCCTTTAAGGGCTGCCATGCTCTCCTTGGCTCCCACGACAGACTTCCCGCCCTTCATTGCGTCCTTGAGGACCTTGGAGAGGTGCGCGCTGTCCACCATCAGAATCAGCTCATGTAGAGGTCGATCATCCCTGTCCCCACAGGGATTGGGAGCCCGACGATGACGTTCTCCGTGACGCCCTTGAGGTCTTCGACCTCGCCCTTGACCGCGGCCTCGGCGAGGGTGGGTACGGTGATTTCGAAGGCTGCCCTGGCGAGAACGCTGCTCTTGGTGCCCGCTATGCCGTGCCTGCCAATCTGCTGGATGTACCCCTTGGAGGTCATCAGGTCGGCCACCAGGAAGATGTGGCGTATGTCCACCTCGAGGCCCTGCTCGTCAAGGGTGCTCATCAGCTCCCGGACCAGAGTCGCCCTCGCTGCCTCTATGCCAAGCACCTGGGCCACCTCGTGGACGTTGTTGGTGTACACTCGGGTGGGGTCCACCCCCCCGACCTGCACGACCTTCCCCAGGTTGGACCCGGCCGTCTGGATGAACCACTCCTCCCCCTCCTTGACGACCGTGACCCGTGTGATTCCGGGGATACCTTTCAGCTTCATGTTCAGGATTTTGTTTCTGAGGGTGAATAGCGCCGAAAGGTCAGCGTCGGGCATGCTGACGTGTATCACGTTGGGGTTCCTCTTGTCCTGCTGAACCTTCCTCTTCCCCGTCTCGACCACCTTGGCTATCTCCTCGGAATTTGTGTCTCTGTCCGTCAGCAGGTCGGGGTCAAGGTGTAGCTTGATCCCTTCCGTAGGGTCGACTTCGCTGAAGGCAACGACGTTCCCTACCTTTGTGAAGAGTATCTCCTTGGCGACCTTGACTGCCTTGTCGTTGCTGGTGGCATAGTCCTTGGTCAGATAGATGTCCATCGAAGGAGTGGCAGGAATCTTGCGCGCGTCTACCAGCTCCATGAGTCTGGGAAGGCCGAGCGTGACGTCCCTCTCCCTCACCCCTGCGAAGTGGAACGTCCTGAGGGTCATCTGGGTGCCAGGCTCCCCGATCGACTGGGCCGCCACGATGCCGGAGGCTTCTCCGGGTTCGACACGGGAATAATCCATCGCTTCGTCCACCTTCTCCATCGTCTCCTTTAGGCCCTCGTCGTCGAGGTGGGAACCTCCCAGCTTGTCCTTGAGCTCGTTCAGCAGCCGCTCGTTGAGCATCGGCTGGTATTTCTTGAGCAGCTTCTCGAGCTGATCGGCGTCGACCTTCGCCTTTCCCTTGTGCGAGAGCTCCTCGGTCTCCACCAGCCTGTCGAGGTTGATGGGGCGGCCATGGTCGCTCTTGGCCACGTCAACACCATCCTCGCCGTACAGGAACTGGATGATATGCCCATGAGGGTCCCTGACTGTCAGGTCGTACTCGACCTTGAGGTGCTCGAGGGCGTTGACGAGACGCCTCTGCATGTAGCCGGATTGCTGGGTCCTGACGGCGGTGTCTACCAGCCCTTCGCGCCCTCCCATCGCGTGGAAGAAGAACTCTGTGGGGGAAAGACCATCCCTGTAGTTGCTCCTGACGAACCCCTTCGCCTCGGGGGATGGGTCGTCCCAAGGGAAGTGGCTCAGGGCCCTCCCCTTCATTCCGTGACTGATTCGTTTGCCCCTGACCGACTGCTGCCCCAGCGCGGCCGTCATCTGCCCCACGTTCAGACTGGACCCCCTCGCCCCCGTCCTGGCCATTATCATGCCAGAGTTCTCTGCGGGGAAGGACCTGTCGGCGATCCTGCCTGCCTTGTCCCTCGCCTTCGCAAGCTCGTTGACGATGTACGCCTCGAGAGTGTCCTCGGCAGAGAGCCCCCTGGTCTGCTGGAGGGTCCCGGCCTTGTACTTCTTCTGGAGGTCGTTGACGTTGGCGTAGGCCTCGTCGAGGGAATCGGTTATCCCCTTCTTCGCTTCACCAGGGAGCTCGAGCTCGTTGAAGCCGTAGGTAAAGCCCCGTCGTGTGAGAAAGGTCTTCAGTACCTTTAGTATAGAGTTGAGGAAGTTGCGGGCCTCCTCGTCACCGTAGTCCTTGGCTATGCGGTGCAGCAGGGAATCGGGCTCCTCAGCCCCGATTACCGCCTTGTCCACTACCCCCGAGATGAGCTGGCCGTCTCTTATGACGACGTCGTTCGTCGTCCCTGTCCGCTGCGCCTTCGCCCATTTCGAAGTCTGGACGTAGCTCATCCTCTTGGGGAGGAAGAGAGAGAAGAGCTGCTTCCCGGTGTACATCGGGTGGGCGCCCCTCTGAGCGGGCTCTGGGAGGTCCCCGTCGAAATCGCCGACGAGGGCGAGGTTGGAGAACTCGGCTGGCGAGAGGAAGGTCTCGTCCCTCGTAAGCATGAACGCGCCAGTTATGAAGTCCCTGATTCCCCCGATGATGGGACCGCCGTACCTCGGGGAGATGATCTGGTCCTGGACCCTCATGAGCATGAGCGCCTCGGACCTTGACTCCTCGCTCTGGGGGACGTGGAGGTTCATCTCGTCCCCGTCAAAGTCGGCGTTGTACGGGGGGCAGACTGAAGGGTGGAGCCTGAACGTCCTAAAAGGAAGAACTCGGACGAAGTGGGCCATGACGGACATCCTGTGAAGAGAGGGCTGCCTGTTGAATAGAACGACGTCGCCATCCATCAGGTGCCTCTCGACTATGTAGCCCGGTGCGAGAGAGTCTGCAAGTGCCTTCCTGTCGCTCGCGAAGTCGAGCCTGATCTTTACCCCGTCGGGACGGATGACATAGTTGGCACCGGGATGCTCGAAGGGCCCCTTGTTAACAAGCTCCTTCAGGTGCTCTATGTTGAAGGGGGATACCTTCTCTGGGATGGTCAGCTTTTTCGCTACTTCGAACGGGACCCCCACCTCCCCTATGTCGAGGCTGGGGTCGGGACTTATCACGGTCCTGCTCGAGAAGTCTACCCTCTTCCCCGAAAGAGATCCTCTGAACCTCCCCTCCTTCCCCTTCAGTCTCTGGCTGAGGGTCTTCAGGGGCCTCCCCGAGCGGTGGTGCGCCTGTGGGATGCCGGAGACCTCGTTGTCGAAGTAGGTCGTAACGTGATAGTGGAGGAGGTCGACAAGGTCCTGGACGATCAGGTGCGGAGTGCCGGACTCCTTGGATTCGCGGACCCTCTGGTTCACCCTAAGGATGTCGACGACCTTGTGTGTCAAATCGTCTTCAGAGCGGATCCCCGACTCGAGCGTGATGGACGGCCTGACGGTGAGCGGCGGGACGGGGAGGACTTGGAGGACGAACCACTCGGGACGCGCCGCGTGAGAGTTGAACCCAAGGAGCTCGAGGTCTTCGTTGTTTATCCTCTCGAGCCTCTCGCGGATGGCCACGGGGAGGAGGCGTGTGGCACCCCCTTCCTCGGTTATCTCGTGGAATATCGTCGGCTTGGTGAACTCAATCTGGTACTGCTGCTTCCCGCAGTGCGGGCAGAGCTTGACCTTCTTCGCTTTGGTGGCTATTTCCTTGGCCACGGTCTCCAGAAGGGCGGGGGTGAAGTCGGTCCGCTTGTTGATCTGCGCGCGGTAGGCGTCGAGCTCCTGTTGAGGAAGGAGTATCCTTCCGCAGGACCTGCAGGTGGTCTGCACGAGCCTGTTTATTTCGTCAACAAAGGCGATGTGCAGGACCGGTTCTGCCAGCTCGATATGCCCAAAGTGACCGGGGCACCTTCCTGCCGTGCTACCACAGGTGCCGCACTTCTGTCCAGGCTCGAGTGTGCCGAGCCTACTGTCCATCAGGCCCCCCTGGACTGGCATCCCGTCCTCGTCGTAGGTCTCCGGTTGAGTAATTTCGGCCACCGAGTACTTCCTGACCTCGCTCGGGGAGAAGACGGCGAAGTTGATTCCGCCGATCGTCTTGAGAGCCTGTTCCATCGACATGTTCTACACCTTGTCCTTTAGCTGGAGCCTCGGTGCTATGTTCAAACTCATCATCTCCTGGAGGAGGAGCTTGAAGGCGTAGGCGACGACAACAGTGGAGATCTTTGCCTGGTCCCCGTCTATCTTGCAGGTGTACTTCCTCTGCTTGGCGTCGTAGTAAGCAATCAGCCCGCATTTCTCGCAGACGTAGATCTCAGTCTTGTCCGCCTCGTCGAGAAGCCTGTCCTTGAGGACCATCGAAGCGCCGTAGGCGATGAGGCAGTCTCTCTCCATCTCGCCGAACCTGAGCCCACCGCCCCGTGCCCTCCCTTCGGTCGGCTGCTTTGTGAGCATCTGCACCTGGCCCCTGGCCCTGGCGTGGATCTTGTCGGCAACCATGTGGTGGAGCTTCTGATAATAGACCACCCCGACGAACACGTCGGTCGCGAACTTCATCCCAGTCTTCCCGTCGTACATCACTTCTCTCCCCGTGGGTTCGAATCCCCTGGACCGAAGCACCTTCTCCATCTCGTCGATGCTCTCCCCCGCGAATGCGGACCCGTCCACCGAGGAGCCCCTGAAGGCGGCGGCCTTTCCGGCGATTGACTCGATGAACTGTCCTACGGTCATCCTCGACGGGAACGCATGAGGGTTGATTATCACGTCGGGAACGATCCCGTCTGCCGTGTAGGGCATGTCCTCCTGCGGGACCACCAGCCCGATGACCCCCTTCTGGCCGTGCCTTGAAGCGAATTTGTCACCAATCTCCGGGACCCTCATGTCCCTTACCCTGACCTTGAACATCCTCCCCCCTTCCACGTTCTCCGTCATGAATATCGAATCGACGACGCCTGACTCGGAAGGCCTCACGGCAACAGAAGTGTCCCGCCTATATGGGCCCTTTATCTCGAACTCCTTGTACTCCTCCATGAACCTGGGGGGGCTCGTCCTCCCGATGACCACGTCCCCTCCGGTGACCTGAGACTCGTCGGCAACGACGCCGTCCCCCTCCAGGAGCCTGTAGAATTTCTCGCCCCGGTACCCCCTGATGTTCGACTCGGCCGCAGGAACCTCGAACGTGTCCCTCATCCCGCCGAGATACTGCTTCGCCTCTCCCTCGTAGAGCCTGTAGAAGAAGGACCTGGCCATCCCCCTCTCGACGCTGGACTTGTTCATGATTATGGCGTCCTCGATGTTGTAGCCTTCGAACGACAGTACGGCGACGACGCAGTTCGTTCCAAGCGGCCTTTCGTCTATCTTGAGTAGGTCGAGGGTCCTCGTCCTCACGACGGGTGCCTGGGGACTGACGAGCAGGTGCTGCCGAACGTGCGGTGATATGGGGTATGTGGGAGAGCTAAAGCCGAGGCTCTGTTTCGCCATGGCTGACTCGTACGTGTTCCTTGGAGACTGGTTGTGCTCGGGGTAGGGGATGATGGAGGCCGCGATTCCGAACATGGCGGCAGGGAAGAGCTCCATGTGGGTGTTCCTGGTGGTGACATCCTCTGGGTTCATGGACACGAGGCAGTTCTCCTCCTCGTTGGCGTCAATCAGTTCGATGATGCCCTGCTCGACAAGATCCCGCCAGGAGTTCTGGCCGGCGTTGACCTTCTCTATCAGTTCCGGGTTGAGGAGAGGCCTCCCGCTCTCGACTACGACAAGGGGCCTGAGAACGCGGCCCGAGCTCAGGCTGATGTAGATTCTCGGGTATGCCTTCTCGTTCACTGGCGAAACGTAGAGTACGCTGGCGCTTGGGTTGATCTGCCCCTCCCTTCTGAGCTTCCTGAACGCCCTGGCCAGCCTGTCCCCGTCGTCGACGTAGCCGAGGAACCGGCCGTCCATGAATATCCTGCACCCTTCGACCTGAAGCTTCTGGTCCGCGTCTCTGATCTGCTTGGCACCGAGCTCCCAGAGCTTCTCCTCCACCTCCTGGGAGGGGACGCTGACGGAGATTATCGCAGAAAGTGCGAGGTTCTTGACGAGACCGCAGTTTACCCCTTCAGGTGTCTCTGATGGGCATATCCGTCCGAAGTGGGTCGCGTGGAGGTCCCTCGCCTCGAAGTTGGGCTGGCTCCTGCTCAGAGGGGACTGGACGCGCCTCAGGTGGCTTAGGGTGCTGAGGTAGTTCGTCCGGTCGAGGAGCTGGGTCACGCCGACCTTTCCCCTCCCCCAGTTGCCGGTTGCGATGGCGTTGTTCAGCTTGTCCGTGATGATACCGGTCCGGATGGCCGCACCGACTACGTTCCCTCCCCGCTTCTGCCCCGTCCTCTCGAGCTGATACTTCATGTCCCTGACAAGGTTGCGGAACGCTGTCCTGAATAGGTCGGCGAGCATCTGACCGGCGAACTTGATCACCTTGTTTCCGTAGTGGTCTTTGTCGTCTGCCTCGATCCATCCGAGCCTGAGCTCGAGCAGCTTGCATGCTGCTTCGCCAAGGAACATCGATTTGTCGAAGCGCCTGTCGTCGGTCTTGCCAAGGTGAGGGAGGAGGCCCCAGTCCAGCATTGACTGTGCTCGCTTAACCCTGAACTCTTCGAGCATGCCGTGTGCGACCCTGTTGCCGATGAACACGAGGGCGTCCTTCTCCGTGGGGGCTTCCGCGGCCTTGTCAAAGGAGACTTCCAGGAGGTCCTGGATCTCGGCCTTCGGGGACACGGCGTCTGCGATGTCCTTGTCGGACTTTATGCCGAGGGCGCGCATGACGATCACGTAGGGGAGGTCCACTGGACAGCTCGGGACCTTGACGTTGATGGCGCCGTCCTGCTTGAGCGTGAGCTCGAGCTTCGAGCGGTAACCTACAACCGAGGAGTAGACTCTCGACTTGTAGGTCACGGTCCCCGAGAGCTTCTCTGCGTCTACGAGGATCTTGTTTGGCGACAGGTCCTCGAGCCCTACTATCACCCTTTCTGCTCCATGGATTATGAAGTACCCCCCAGGATCGTTGGGGTCCTCGCCCGCCTCGACAAGCTGGTCCTTGGAGCGGTTCGAGAGCTGACAGAGCTCCGACTTCACCATTACCGGGAGATCACCTATGTGCTGACGAGTGGTGTCCCTTGGGAGCCCCTCTTCTTCAATGGTCATCTCGAGAAGGATTGGAGCAGAATAGGTAAGGTTCCTAAGGCGGGCCTCCATGGGGAGGATGCTGCTCACCGAGCCGTCTATCTCGACGACACGCGGAGAGCCAAGGGTGAGTCTCCCGAATTTTATCTTGTATGGAGTGCTAACTGTTTCGATTTCGACCTCGCCTATCTCGTCGACTATGTTCTGGAGCCCCCTCGTCACGAACTCGTTGTAGCTGTTAAGGTGCTGCCTTGCGACACCTTCCCTCTGCAGGAGGTCGCTGAGGATGACCCATGAATTCGAGGTGGCGAACTGTTTGCTCAATCCTAGCCCTCCACTACGTACCTGTAGTAAACGCTGGTCCCGGCTGTCTCGCTTCTGCGGGTAATCCTCACGAAGTCCCCGGGCTTGGCCCCTATCTCCTTCGCTATCGAGTCTGTCGACTGGATGTAGGGGAATTGCGAAGAGGTTGCGTTGAACCTTGCTTTCACCTGCTCGGCTTCTTCTTTCGTGAGAAGTTCATGCTTCGGAATCAGGAAATGGGTGCTTACCTTGAAGGTGGGTACTTCCTCTTCCACCTTCTTCCGTCTTACGGGCTTCTTGGGGGCGGCTATAGCGCCAGACCTCCATTTACAGTACTAGCTACGTGGCGCGAACAATACACGGAACAGGGCCCCCTGGGGCCGATTTTCATCGCGTATTTAGATTTTACTAGTATGAGAAGCTTGAGGGCATTTCGGCATCCGCAGGCACCCGCTGAGCGGCCGGAGAGCCGGAATCCCGCGCTGATTGAACGAAGGAGCGAACCTCGTCCCGTTCCGGCGGCCTAGACGCTCACAGACTCCGCTTCGTACGCCGGTGTACCTTCCTCAGCCCTCAGGACTACACTCGAGAACTCCTGATACAACCGCTTTGTGATAGGCCCCACGCCCCCTGACCCGACCTTGACTCCGCTGATTGAGCCCACGGATAGGATCTCAGATTTGGTCCCCACCAAGAAAACCTCGTCGGCCGTGGTGAGCTCGAAAGGCGTGACGTCCCTCTCCTGCACTTCCAGTCCGACGTCGGAGCAGAGCCGGATCACCCGTTCCCTCGTGATGCCATGCAGGATTCCTGCGCCGTGGGAAGGAGTCGCAATCTTCCCGTTCTTCGCGAGGAACACGTTGCTCACGCTCGCCTCTGAAACGAATCCCCTCTGGTCGAGCAGGATGGCGTCGTCCGCGCCCGAGCTAGTCGCCTCGATTTTTGCTAGTATGCTGTTCATGTAGTTGAGGGATTTTATCTCGTGGGAGGTAGCGTCCACTCTGTCTCTCCTGTAGGAGGAGATGATGGCCCTGATTGCCTTCGGCTCCCTCGGCCCGAGCATGCTCGCCATCGGTTCCGCGATGATGAACACCGTAGGGTTCTTGCAGAGGGAGGGGTCCACGCCCAGGTCCCCCGCTCCCCTCGTGATGACGAGCCTGACATAGGCGTCCCTGAGCTCGTTTCTCCTTATGGTCTCGAGCACTGCCTCGGTCATCTCGTGCTTTGTGAGAGGGATCCTCAGGCGGATGCTCTTGGCTGAATCGTACAGCCTGTTGATGTGGTCGACAAGCCGGAACACACTGCCGTTGTAGGCCCTTATCCCCTCGAAGACGCCGTCGCCGTAGAGGAGTCCGTGGTCGAACACGGATACCACTGCCTTCGATTTCTCCTGGAACTTGCCGTCAAGATAGATAAGGGGTTCCTTACCCATTAGGGAGGACCGATTCTATAGGCGTTAAAATGGTTGCGTTAATGCCCAGAATTGTTCAGCCTGCGGAAGACGTAGGGCAGGACGCCTCCCGCCTCGAGATACCCCATTTCCACCTCGTTGTCTACTCTGGCTAGGACCCTGAACTTCTTCTCACCTGATTCCCCGCGGGCGACCACATCAACCCACTGCTTCGGGCCTTTCATGGATGCAATCCCCGAGATATCGATGACTTCCTCCCCCGTCAGCTGGTGCTCATTTACTCCCTCCCCCTCGACGAACTGGAGGGGGAGCACCCCCATTGCCACTAGGTTGCTCCTGTGTATCCTCTCGAAGCTCTCTGCAATCACGGCCCGGACTCCGAGCAACTTCGGAGCCTTTGCGGCCCAGTCCCTCGAGCTACCGGCGCCATACTGCTTACCGGCCAGGACCACGAGTGGGACTCGGTCCTTCGCGTATTTCATGGCGGCGTCGTAGATGCTCATGACTGTCCCGTCGGGCAGGTGAGAAGTGTATCCCCCTTCCTTCCCCTTGGCGAGCCTGTTCCTCAGCCTGATGTTGCTGAATCCACCCCGGACCATCACTTCGTGATTTCCCCTCCTGCTTCCATAGGTGGACATCTGGAGAAGGCCGACGCCGTGCTCCTTCAGGTAGGCACCCGCCGGACTGTCTACGAGAATGGACCCCGCTGGGGAGATGTGGTCGGTGGTGACCTTGTCCTCGAGGACGGCCAAGACGCGAGCACCAGCTATGTCCTTCTTCGAAGACTCGAACAACGACGCATCGAACCACGGAGGGTTTCTTATGTACGTGGAGGCGTCGTCCCAGTGGTAGACCTCGTCCTCAAAGGATGTCAATCTCTCCCAGCGCTCATCCCCTTTCATAGCGTCAGCGTACCTCTTGGCATAGAGGTCGGGGGAGAGAGAGGCCTGCACCGTTTTTTTCACCTCGTTGAGGGTGGGCCAGAGATCCTTCAGGAAAATGGGGTTTCCATTCTTCCCCCTCCCCAGCGGAGTGGACGTGAAGTCGAAGTCAATCCTGCCGGCAAGGGCATAGGCGACCACCAGCATTGGAGACATCAGGAAGGCCCCCTTGACCAGTGGGTGAATCCTCCCGTCGAAGTTTCTGTTCCCTGAAAGCACGGCTACCACGTACATGTCCTTTTCTTTGATTTTCTTCTCTATCTCCGCCGCGAGGGGTCCGGAGTTGCCAATGCAACTAGTACACCCGTACCCGACCAAGAAGAAGCCGAGTCTGTCCAGGTAGGGGAGGAGTCCTGAGTTCTGGAGGTAGTCCGTGACGACCGTAGAACCGGGAGCGAGGCTGGGCTTGACCCAAGGCTTGACCGTCAATCCTGCGTCTACTGCGCGCTTCGCTACCAGCCCCGCGCCGACCATGACCGTAGGGTTGGAGGTGTTTGTGCAGCTCGTGATCGCGGCAATCACCACCGACCCATCCGCCAGCCCCGCATGGACCGGACCGTCTTCCTCGAGCATGAGCTGACTGCGCGTTGCTCCCCCCGGGCTGAGGGTGGTCGCCTGAGCCCCCCTCTGGTCTAGCATCGAGCGCGCGAAGGCGGGGACTGAAACAAGCGTGTGCCTCTCCTCTGGGTTCCTTGGGCCTGCGATTGAAGGTTCGATCTTATCGAGCTCGATGTGGATGACTTCCGAATAACGTGGCTCGACGTCGGAGATGAAGAATCCAAACCTCCTTGCGTATGTTGAGACCAGTTCAATGTGCGCCTTCCGCCTGGAAGTGCCAGTGAGGTAGGCGAGTGTAACATCGTCGACGGGGAAGAAGCCCACCGTCGCACCGTACTCAGGGGACATGTTCCCGATGGTCGCCCTGTCGGGGACAGAGAGATGGCCGTAACCCTCGCCGAAGTACTCGACGAAAGCCCCTACAACATTCTTCTCCCTGAGTCTCTCTGTGACAGCGAGCACCAGGTCTGTTGGGGTAACCCCTTCACGTAGCGTCCCGGTGAGCTTCACGCCGAAGACCTTCGGGATCGGCATATGGTATGGCTCTCCGAGCATGACCGCCTCGGCCTCTATACCCCCGACACCCCATCCCAAAACGCCGAGGCCGTTGACCATCGTTGTATGGGAGTCTGTACCGACAAGGGTATCAGGAAAGGCTTCGCCGTCCCTCACCGTGACCACCTGCGACAGGTACTCCAGGTTGAACTGATGACAGATTCCCTTGCCAGGCGGGAAGACCCGCATCCCCTTGAACGCGGACTGGGCCCACTTGAGGAGGGAATAACGCTCCGAGTTCCTCTCGTACTCTTTCTCCAGGTTCACCGAGAACGCCATGTCGTTTCCCCAGGCGTCTACCTGGATCGAATGGTCGATCACGAGGTCGACCGGGACCTTCGAGTTGATTGCGGACGTCTTCAGACCGCCCTTTCTTGCGGCGTCTCTCATGGCGGCCAGATCGACTACGAGGGGGACACCGGTGTAATCCTGCAGCAGAACCCGCTGAGGCATGAAGGGGGTCTCGGAGTCGATGGACTTTGGCCATTGGGCCAGGGCGTGGGCAGCCTCGAGCGCCCCGGGGACTCGCCCTGCGTGGCGGACCGAGTTCTCCAGGAGGACGCGAATCGAATAGGGGAGATTCTCGACATCGTACCCCTTCTCTTTCAACTTCAGGACGTTGTAGCCTGCGCACTTTCCCGAAGGAGTATCGATGGTCTCCCTTGTGCTTTCGAACCTTTCAAGAGCCATGAATGACAAGACCCCAGCCGAGGCTGCCGATATTTGAAGATAGATTCGCGCTAGTCGGGCTCATGACCGAACCCCTCGGGCTCTCCGGCTGCGGCCTCCAACCGCTCCCCCCGGAGAAGCGAAGGAACGATGGCCGCGGTGTTGATTGCGGTTAGGACAACGAAGAGGTTGTCCAGCGCTCCGGAAAATCTTGGTGCGTTAGAGGTGATGGTGTTGAGGGTGCCCTCGGAGGTGATGATCTGAGTTATCAGCCCGTAGGGGAGATAGAATGTCAGGACAAGGATGACGATGTTGAAGCTGAGGACGAACCCGATGTTGAAGAAGGTAGCCCTGAACGCCGATGCCACCCCCCTGCGATGGACAGGCACGGACCCCATGGCCGAACTCATGTTGGGCGAGTTGAAGAGTCCCATCCCCGCTCCTCCGAGCACCAGGAATCCCAGGAGCGTCGGGTACGAAGTGCTAGGAGCGAGAGTCGACATCGCGAGCAGAGACACGCTGAACACGCCAAGTCCGGCGGTTGCAAATGGCCGGGCACCGTACCTGTCGGAGAGCCTGCCGCTCAGAGGAGCGAGGAATAGCATTGACAGGTCGAATGGAACGATGGATATACCGGCCTGCAGCGGGCTGAAGCCTTTCACGAGTTGGAGATACAGGCTGATCAGGAGAAGGAACGCCCCCCACGCCATGGAGTTGATCATCTGCGCGGTCACCGCCCCCGTGAATTCTCGGATGTGCAGCAGGCTGAGGTCAAGCAGCGGTGCAACACGCCTCCGTTCGATCCAGACAAATACGAAGAGGCTCGCCCCGGAAATGAACCCCAGCAAGGCCGTCAAATCAGATTCGCCAATCCCGTAGGCTGCTGTCGTCAGGGAGAGCAGGAGCGAAGTAATGAAACAGGTGAAGGTGAGGAAGCCGGGCCAGTCCATGGGCGCTCTCCGCTCGGGCTGATTCTGCTCGTGGAGGCGACTGTGAGCCCAGAGCGTACCAAAAATACCTACGGGAATGTTCACGTAGAATAGGAACCTCCAGTCGAGGACGGCTAGGATGAGGCCGCTGAGAGTCAGGCCGAACATGGAACCAGCCCTGAAGGCAACTGAATTGATTCCAAGGGCGGTCCCTAGCTCTCCCCTGGGGAAGGCGTCCGTGATGATGGCGGCACTATTGGAGAAGAGTGCTGCAGACCCGAGGCCTTGGAAAATTCGCGAGGCTATGAAAAAGTTGGGGGACGGAGACAACGAGGTGAGCAAGGATCCCACCGTAAAGATTGCGAAGCCGACGTTGTACACCTTCACTCGGCCGTGCATGTCACTGACCCTGCCCAGGAAGAGAAGTGCGACGGTGCTCCCTATGGTGTAGGCCTGCGTAAACCAGATGGCCTGCTCTGCGTCCGCCCTTAGGGAAGCGGCTACGGTGGGGAGCCCTATGACGACGATCCTGCTGTCAATGCCTGACATCAGTACTCCGACTGTCGTCACGGTCAATACTGTCCACTTGTACTGCAAGATCACAAAGCTCCTGAGTGATCGGTTCTACCCGCAGCCTGCGCAGAGCCGTGTTAAGCGTTACCCGCTGGGCAAAATTCAATTACCGACGACGAAATCGACTGTCGATTGGACGGAACCAGGCCAAACCGCCTCTTGAAGGAAAAGAGCCCCTACCTCCTGGAGCACGCGACGAATCCGGTCGACTGGTGGCCCTGGGGCAAGGAGGCGTTTGCGAAGGCAAAGAACGACAACAAGCCGATTTTCCTCAGCATAGGGTACTCGACTTGCCACTGGTGTCACGTTATGCGAAGAGAGTCATTCGAAGACCCCAGGTTAGCCGCGTTCATCAACAAGAACTTCATCCCGATAAAGGTCGATAGGGAGGAAAGGCCTGAGGTAGACACCTACTACATGGGAGCCGTGCAGGCGATGACTGGGAGCGGAGGGTGGCCTCTAAGCGTCTTCCTCACCCCCGACCTGAAGCCGTTTTACGGCGGCACCTACTTCCCTCCAGAGCCCAGGCACGGTACGCCGAGCTTCATGCAGGTCCTGGAGTTCGTTTCTAACCTGTGGAGGGAGAAGAGGGACGAAGTCATGTCGAACACTCAGCAGGTACTCAGGGCCATCGCAACTTCTGCGTCCGAGGAGGAGGGGGAACCGGGGAGTGAGGTCTTGGACGAGGGGTACTCGACCCTGCTTTCATCCTTCGATCCGGAACATGGTGGCTTTGGGGGGGCACCCAAATTCCCCTTGCCCGGTACCCTCGGGTTCCTTTTGAGGTATCAG